>Ga0209488_10004939_pt1 | contig 10316 bp, 12 predicted proteins | sample Rivendell_Oct201_8_FD_188349 | JGI IMG/M metagenome (GOLD analysis project Ga0209488, IMG submission 188349) | Vadose zone soil microbial communities from the Eel River Critical Zone Observatory, Northern California, USA -... | ecosystem: Environmental > Terrestrial > Soil > Vadose zone >... | reverse complement strand
AGGTAAGGAACGCCGTCGTGGTCGGACGATCGACGTCGCGCGTCACCGGTACGGCGGCGCCGACAACGAGCTGGCCGCCCGGCAGGTTCCAGCCGTAGCGGAACCCGGGCGACAGCGTCAGCGACTGGCCGGGGTCACTCACCGTCTCGAACAGCAGATTCCACATCGGTGCCGCGCGCCAGATCACGCTGCCGCCGACGAGCGCCGTCCATTCGCCGCCGTGCAGCCAGGTCGCGCCGCCGTTGACGTGCACGTAGAGATCGCCGAACTGCTTGCTCGCCGGAACGTTGAATTGCAGTCCGGCCGCGCCGCCGCCGAGCCCCACGCTCTCGCGTCCGCTCGGGAGGATGACGCTGAGCCGCGGCGATATCGCGGGTCTGGCCGGCCCTTCATTCGACAGCTGGTAGCGGTAGTTGAGGAGGATGTCGTTGATGCCGGTCGCGTCCTGCGATCCTGAAAACGGAATCGTGTACGAGAACTGGTGCGTCATGTTCGGCGCGGGCCATTCCTGGGTGAACACTCCCTGCCAGGCGCCGTGCGGACCACGCGTCCAGGTGAAGATGTTCTGAAAGACGTCGCGCTCCTGGTTAAACGATTCTTCGATGAGGAATGAGTTGTCGGTGATGGCCCACTTGTCCGATGCCGCGCGGGCCGTTTGCGCCGAGACGGCGCCAGGAGCGATGAGGACAAGCACGGCGAGGCCTGCGGCCTGGATTTTCATTCAGCCACTATTCTAATTTTGAACAGTCAAAAACCAGCAAGGATTTCGAAAACTACTTCGGAGGGTCGATCTCGACGAGCAGTTTCGACGCCGCGCGGGCGCCGAGCGTGAGCGGCTCGCGGTTGATGCGGCGCAGGCGAACGGCATCGGCAGCCGTGTCGCGCGATTCGACCTCGATCCGCTCTCCCGGCTTGAGGTTGTTGCTTTGCACGAACCGCAGGAACGCCGGATCCTGATCCGTGATCCGCATCACTTTCAGGACCGTCCCAGTCGGACACGTCAGCAGGCTGTCAATCGGGATGGGCGCGATGGCGCCGTCGGCGCTCGGAATCGGATCGCCGTGCGGATCGTGCGTCGGACGCCCGAGCATCTCGTCGATGCGATCGATCAGACGGTCCGACACGACATGCTCGAGCTGCTCGGCCTCGTCATGCACCTCGTCCCAGCTCATGCCCATCACCTGCACGAGAAACAGCTCGGCGAGCCGGTGACGCCTGAGCACGCGCGCGGCGAGCTTGTCGCCTGCCTTTGTGAGCCGCACGCCGCTGTACGGCTCGTACTCGACCAGCCCCGACTCCGCCAGCGTCTTCACCATCGTCGTCGCCGTGCCCGGCGTGACCGAGAGGGCCGCTGCGACGTGGCCCATGGGGAGCAGGCGCTGTCCCTTTGGCAGGGCCGACTGGCCGTGGTGAATCGCCTTGAGGTAGTTCTCGACGGTGCTCGAAGGGAGCATGCAGGGATATTATCCGACGAAACCTCATGCCTCTCGCGGATGCGATTGCGACCCCGGACGGGAAGCGCCGGTACGTCCGGCGGCTGTTTGCGACGATCGCGGATCGCTATGATCTCATTACGGTCCTGCTGTCGTACGGGCAGGACCGGCGCTGGAAACGGCGGCTCGTCGCGATGGCGGCGCCGCGCGCCGGGTCGCGCGCCGTCGATCTCGCGACCGGCACGGGGGACATCGCGTTTGCACTCGCGAACGCCGGCGCCACGGTCGTGGGCGTGGACGTAACTCGGAGGATGGTCGAGCTGGCGCATGCGAAGATCGGGAGCGCGCCTGGGGCGCCGATGTTCATCGTGGGTGATATGACCGCGCTGCCGCTTGCTGACAACTCGTTCGATATTGCGACCGCGGGCTACGGCCTGCGCAACGTCCCCGATCTCGGCGCGGCCATCGACGAGATGCGCCGCGTGCTCAAGGCGGGCGGCACTGCGCTGTCCCTCGATTTCAACCGGCCGTCGAATCCGATCGTCCGCGCGGTGTATCTTGCGTATCTGAACCTGACCGGCGCGCTGCTCGGATGGGCGCTCCACCGCGACCCGGACACGTATCGCTACATTCCCGCGTCCATCCGGAACTACCCGGGCGCCGCGGCTGTCGCGAGAATGTTCGAGGCGCAAGGGTTCGAGCAGGTACAGTGGCGGCCCGTACTCGGCGGACTCATGGCCATGCACTCGGCCAGAAAGAAGTAGTGGAAATCGACATTTCAAAGTGGTCCGGCGAAGGGACGTTCACGCAGACGCTCGTCGATCGGCTGAAGGAGATCGACGGCGTCGTGCTGGTGCGCGTCGAAGACGCCCCGGCCAGCCGGTCCGAAGCCGACTACAACTTCATGAGCAACGAAATCTTCGTGGTCTTCGCGACGGCGACGAGAGAGGAGCCCGTGCGCCGGTGGGGCCTGTTTCCGGGGACCCGATACGTCACATATAAGAGGATGTCCGTCGCGAATCTCGAGCAGGCCCTGACCGCCGCGCCCGAGATTGGCGCGCCCGACTACTCCGACGAGGCCATGCTCCAGTACCTCCGGACCGAGCGCGTCATCCCGCCGTACCAGACCAAGGGGTACAAGCTCGTGGAGCTTGTCAGGGTGTACGAGGTCGGCACCGAGCGGCGCGACTATTGAAGCGGCCCCGAGTTGCCGATATGTGCATGTGGCGATGAGCCTTGTACCCTCGCTCCTCCAGGCGATAGTCAGCATCGAAGGCGAAGCCCTCGTGATGCACGCGGGCGACAAGCCGTACGTCGTTGCGCCTTCGGGCCAGGTTGAACTGGCCAGCAGGGGCCTGACGCTCGACGCCGTGAACGGCATCGTCTCACAGCTGCTCCCGCCGGACGTCTTCAACGCGCTCGATGAGTTCGGCGCGATTCAGCACGAGCTTGCGGCGCAGCCGGGGTTCGCAGGCGAAAGCTTTACCGTTGTCGCAGCTCGCGGCGGCGACGATATCTGGGTCGAAATCCGCCGTCGCCGCATTCACGATGACGACCGCCTGCCGGACGATCTCTTTGGCGCGCCTGCACCGGCCGCCGCCGTCGCGGCGTCCGCGCACGCGATCGACGATTCCATTCCGGATCTCGACTTTGTGGCCTCGGCGCCGGCCCTCGCGGACGAGCCCGTTCTCTTGGCCGCGCCGCCCCGCGTGTCCGCGGAGATTTCGCAGACCGCGGCGCCTGTCTCGCCGGCGATGCATGCAGACGACGACTTGTCGCTGTCGCTGCCCGACGTGGGGCAGCTATTCGGAACGTCTGCGCCCGTCGTGCCGCCGCCGCCCAAGATCGCAGCGGTGCCGGCTCCGACGCCCAAGCCGGTACTTGCGCCGCCACCGCCGCCCAAGGCTGTGCCAGTGGCGCCGGTCGCAGCGCCTGTGATGGCTGCGCCGCCGCCGGTACAGGTACCGAAGCCTGTGCCGCCGGTTGTCGCGCCCGCAGCGGTCGAGCCTGTGATCGCGCCGCCGGTCATGCCGGCCGCGCCGCCGCCTGCACCGCCCGTTATGGCGGCGCCCGTGGCTCCACCGCCGATTGCAGCCGCGCCGATCATGCTGCCCCCCGTGACGCCGCCGCCGGCGATCACGCTGCAGCCCGAGCCTGCGTTTTACGCGTCCGCGCCGCCGCTCGCGCCGGTGCTGCCGCTGGCGCGCAGTCCAATCCGCATGGACACGCCCGGACCGATTGTCTCGAGCGGTGTCTCAGGCCTCGATCGTCTCGTGCGCATGGCGGCGGCCCGCGGCGCGTCCACGCTCTACCTCTCGTCGCATGCGCGTCCCTCGGTCCGCGTAGACGGCGAGATTCAGATGCTCGAGGGCGAGCCGGTACACGGGCCCAACGACGTCGAGTCGCTGCTCGTGACGATGATGCCGGAGCGCAATCACGAAGCGCTCCGAGTCGGCCGGGCCACCGAGTGGATTACCGATCTCGAAGGCGTCGGCCGCGTCCGCTGCATGAGCTTCCGCGATCATCGCGGCCCCGGCGGCGTCTTCCGCATGATGCCGGTCCGCGCGATCTCGACCGAGCAGCTCGGCCTGACGCGCGAGGTGCAATCGCTCGCTATCGAGCCCGAAGGCATCGTGCTCATCGCCGGGCCGCGTCTCAGCGGCAAGCGGACGATGATCTCGGCGTTCGTGGACTTGATGAACCGGACCAGGCGCGATCACGTGATCACCATCGAAAATGAGATCAACGTGGTGCACGAGCGCGGGACGTCGTTCATCAGCCAGCGTGAGGTGCGCGGCAGTCACGAAGAGATCGAGAGCGTCGCTCGCGCGGCCCTCCGCGAAGATCCCGACGTCATCGTCATCGAGTCGATGCGCACGGCGCCCTTGATCAATGTCGCGCTCGAGGCGGCGGCGAACGGACAACTTGTCATCGGCGGCTTCCCGGCGCACGACACGACGACGGCGATCGACCGGATCATCAATCTGTACCCGCCGGAGTACCGCCGCCAGGTGCAGCTCGCCATGGCGGAAAACCTGCGGGGCGTGCTCGCGCAGGTCCTGGTGCGCAAGACCGGCGGTGGACGGCTCGCGGCGCGCGAAATCCTCCTGAACAACCCGACGGTCGCGGGCATCATCGCGGAAGGCCGCACGTCGCAGCTGCCGATGGCGATCGAAGGCGCGCGGCGGCAGGGCATGCAGCCCCTCAACGACGCGCTGGCGGGCCTGGTGCAGAGCGGGACCGTGGACGTGCGCGAGGCCTATCGGCGCGCCGCCGATCGCGGCGGGTTCCTCGCGCTCCTGAAACGCCTCGGGATGGACACGCAGCTCATCGAGCGCGCGGGCTAGACAAACGCTTCCAGCTCGCTCAACACATACCCAAGCAGATCGTCGTCCGTGATCGCGCTGATGTCGGCGGTGGCATTCAGCACGAGCTCGGTCTGTGTCACGTCGCCGCCGCGCGAGTGGCTGGTCCGGCACACGAGCTTTGGCGCCGTGCCTTTCGTGTCGAGCGCGACCTCGAGGTAGTCGTCGTGGCTCCGCCCCGCCATCAGCCGGACGCTCGCGCCCGGCGTAAAGACCTCGAACGGATAGCTCTCGGCACGCAGGATGTCGGCGATCTGCTTGAAGAGCGGTACCGCGATCTGCCGGAGGAAGGCATCGTACTCACGGGTCGCCTGATCGGTCTGGGCGCGGCGGTCGGCGCGGCGGTCGTCGGCCGTCCGTTTCGAGTGGCGCAGCACTTCGTGCACGCGTTGCCGGACGACAGAGACTTCCATCAGATGACTCCGTTGGTCCGCAGTTCGTTGACCGCGTCGAGCGTGAGCCCGAGATCCCGCTGAAGCACGGTGTCGGTGTGCTGTCCGAGCGTCGGCGGCGGCGTTCGTTGCGACGCCGGCGTGTTCGACAGTTTCAGCGGCGATCCGAGGACGCGAATGTCGCCGGCTTTCGGATGCGTCATCGGCACGACCATGTCGCGAGCCGCGATCTGCGGATCGGCGAACACCTCCCGAAGATTCCGGACCGACCCGCAGGGCACGCCCACCGCGCGAAGCTTGTCGATCCAGTAGCTGCGCGGATGCGTCTTCAGCGCCCCCGCCACCTTCGGGCGCAGCTCGTTGTAGCCGGTCACGCGGCCGCGATTGGTCGCGAACGCCTCGCCGAGATCGATGCCCGCCACCTCGCAGAACTTCCGCCACTGATCGTCGGTGCCGACCGCGAGCATGAAGTCGCCGTCCGACGCGGTGAACGTTTCGTACGGCACGATGGTCGGATGACGGTTGCCGAGCCGCACGGGAGGGACATCGGTCGCGAAATAGATGCCGGCCTGATACGTGAGGAGCGCGGCCACGGTGTCGAGCATCGCGATGTCCACCTGCTGGCCGCGACCCGTGCGTTCTCTCGCGTACAGCGCGGCCGACACGCCCTGCGCGGCAAACATCCCCGACGCGACGTCGGCAATGGCGACGCCGACACGCACCGGCGGCACGTCCGGTGATCCGGTGATGCTCATCATGCCGCCTTCACCCTGCAGCACGGCATCGTAGCCCGCCTCGCTCGTCCGCGGTCCCGTGTGTCCGAAGCCCGACAGCGAGCAGTAGATCAGGCGCGGATGTTGCGCCGACAGCGACGCATAGTCGAGCTTCAGCCGCTCGAGCGTGCCCGGCCGGAAATTTTCGACGAGCACGTCGGCCTTCGCGATGAGTTGATCGAGCACCGCGCGTCCGCCCGGCTTCTTGAAGTCGAGCGTGACGCTTTCTTTATTCCTGTTGATACTCAGAAAGTACGCGCTCTCGCCGCCGAGAAACGGCGGGCCCCATGCGCGTGTGTCGTCGCCGCTTTTCGGCTGTTCGATTTTGATGACGCGCGCACCGAGATCCGCAAGCAACATCGTGCAATATGGGCCCGACAGCACTCGTGTCAGATCCAGAACGGTAATGTCGTGAAAAGGTCCCATGATTCCTGAACTATACTGGCCTTTTGCCTAAAGCAGTGACAGCCGACGCAGGGGATGTCGCGCTCGATTGCACGATGACGCTTCCCGCCGCTCCGCACCTCGCGCGAATTCCCGCTGGCGACTTCCTGATGGGCGCCGCCGATGGCGAGGCTGATGAACGGCCCGTGCATCGCGTGCACCTCAGCGAGTTTTTCATCGGACGCTTTCCTGTCACCAACGACGAATATGCGCGCTTCGTACGAGCCACCGGCTATCCGGGTCCCTCGGTGCGCGGGCTTCCGCTCATCGCGGCCGGAGGCCGCGATTCGATCTTCAAAGAATTCGCCGCGCCGTACGTCTGGGAGGCCGGCGAGCCGCCGAAAGGCCACGGCAACCATCCCGTCGTGCTCGTGCGCCATGACGATGCGCTCGCGTACTGCAGCTGGCTGTCGAAGGAGATCCAACGCATCGTTCGGCTCCCCACGGAGGCTGAATGGGAGCGCGCGGCGCGCGGCGGCGTGGACGGCGCGAAGTTTCCCTGGGGCGACGACATCGATGAGTCGCGCGGCAACTACCTCGCCGATCCGGCGGCGAAGCGCCAGCGCGGCACGCGCCCGACCGGCACCTATCCGCCGAACGCCTACGGCCTCTGCGACGTGATCGGCAACGTCTGGGAGTGGGTCAGCGACTGGTACGGCGCCGAGTACTACGGGCAGGGCGACGCGCAGAATCCGAAAGGGCCGGCCGCCGGCAGCTTTCGCGTGCTTCGAGGCGGGTCGTGGGTGACCGACGACCTGATGATGATGCGCTCCGCCTACCGCCACACGGTGCCGCCGGACACCTACACTTACAGCGTGGGCTTCCGCATCGTCTGCGCCGACTGACATGACGCCTGCCGATTATCAGAAAGCGCGCCGGCTGCTGATGCGGCGCGACAAAACGCTGGGCGCCGCCATCAAACGGATCGGCGCCTGCGGGCTCGCCGAGCGTCAGCGCAAGGATCACTTGACGGCGCTTGTCGGCGCGATCGTCAGCCAGCAGCTCTCAACCAAAGCCGCGGCGACGATCTTCGGCCGCTTCCTGGCGCTGTTTCCCGACGGCCAGATCCATCCCGACGGAATTCGTGCCTTCGACGACACCGCGCTCCGCGGCGTCGGCCTCAGCGGACAAAAGGTCGGCTACCTTCGCGACTTGTGCGAGCGGATCACTGACGGACGGCTGCAGCTCGACGAGCTGGAAGCGCTCGACGATGAGCTGGTGATTGAACGGCTGACGTCGGTGAAGGGCTTCGGCCGCTGGACGGCCGAGATGTTTCTGATGTTCCGCCTGCATCGGCCCGACGTGCTGCCCGTCGGCGATCTCGGCATCGTCAACGCGATTCAGCGGCTGTATAGGCTGCGCAAGAAGCCGGACGCGAAGAAGATGCTGAGGCTCGGCGACGCGTGGCGGCCGTACCGCTCAGTCGCCTGCTGGTATCTGTGGCAGACGCTCAAAAACGAGCCTTTAACCACAAAACCAAAAACCCCGCCGCAATCGCGATCAGCGTCCCGCGTTCGCTGAAGAGCGTCTGCTTCAACGAGAACGTCGCCGCCCCGGTCGCTGGCGGCCGCGCGCCGAAGGACGGCAGCCATCGCGGCACGCGCGCGACGTAGTCGACGTACGGCGGTCCGATGCGGTCCGTGAGCAGCCCTTCTTCCCATCGGACGATCGCGTGATATTCGAGCGCGAGCAGCACGACCACGATCGGGGCGACCCAGATGAGCCGCGCGCTGATCGCAAATCCCGTCCACAGCAGGATGTTGCCGAGGTACAGCGGGTTTCGCACGAACCCGAACGGACCGGTCGCGACGAGCGGCCCGAGGCGGTCGCTCCGCGTCCGCGAGATGGCGCCGATGTGATGGACGGCCCACAGCCGAACCGCCTCGCCGAGGGCGACGATGGCCGCACCCGCGAGCCAGTACGACGCGCCAGACGAATCAGCCGGAGGCGGAATCAACAGGAGGGCGGCGACGAGGGGCAGCGGCAGCCAGCTCCGTTGCCGGAACAGCCAGCCGCCAGCGCGTACGACGAAGGTCAACGTTTCAGATTATAATCTCCGACTGGACTAGTCGTAGATATCGACCCCAATGGCACCCGGACCCGTGACGCCGGACATCGGCGTTTCCATCCTTGACCTGATCGGCGGCACTCCTCTTATCCGGCTGCGCCAGATAGAGAAGTCATGCCCCGGCGTCGAGATCTACGCGAAGGCCGAATGGCAGAACCCCGGCGGGTCGGTCAAGGACCGCGCGGCCGCGCGGATGATTGCCGAGGGCGAGCAGTCGGGCAAGTTGACGAAGGACAAGACGATTCTCGACGCGACCTCCGGGAACACGGGCATCGCGTACGCGATGATCGGCGCGGCGAAGGGCTACAAGGTCAAGCTGTGCGTGCCCGAAAACGCGAGCCATGAGCGCAAGCTCATCCTGCGCGCGTTCGGCGCTGAGTTGATTCTGACGAGCCCGCTCGAGAGCACGGACGGCGCGATTCGAGAGGCGCGGCGCCTGTATGCCGAGAGTCCGGCCAAGTATTTCTACCCGGACCAGTACAGCAACGACGGCAACTGGAAGGCGCACTACGACACCACCGGGCCTGAGATCATCGAGCAGACCGCGGGCACGCTGACGCACTTCGTCGCGGGCCTCGGCACCAGCGGCACCTTCGTCGGCACCGCCCGGCGCCTGCGGCAGTTCAACCCGGCGATCAAGTTGATTTCGTTTCAGCCGGCGACGGCGTTTCACGGGCTCGAGGGACTCAAACACATGGAATCGGCCATGGTGCCGGCGATTTACGACGCAGGCATCGCGGATGCCGATCTGCGCGTCGAAAGTGAAGATGCCTTTGACATGGTTCGGCGCCTCGCGCGCGAGGAAGGCGTGATGGCCGGGATCTCGTCGGGCGCCGCGGTGGCGGCGGTGCTCCAGGTCGCGAAGAACCTGACGTCGGGCGTCATCGTGACGGTGTGTCCCGATGGCGCCGAAAAATACCTCACCGAAAAGTTCTGGAATGACTAAGCAGACGCTGCTCTGCGACGCCGGGATCGACGGCGAGATCCGCCGCCACGGCGAGGAGACCTATCCGCACGAATGCTGCGGCGCGCTCGTCGGCAGCGGCAACCGCGTGACGGCGACCGTCGCGCTGCCGAACACGACGGAAGAAGGTCCGCGCCGGCGCTTCATGGTGCGGCCGTCCGACTATCGCGTGGCGGAGCAGAAAGCGTCCGAGCTTGGCGGCGACCTGCTGGGTTTTTATCACTCGCACCCGGATCACCCGGCACGGCCGTCGCAGTACGATCTGGATCACGCGTGGCCGACGTTTGCGTACATCATCGTGGCCGTGGCCCAGGGCAAGTCCGCCGCCATGACCGTGTGGTATCTGAAGGAAGACCGTTCCGCATTTGACGAGGGCGAGCTTAATGGCAACTAAGATTCTGATTCCCACGCCGCTCCGGCCGTTCACCGACAAGAAGGACGCGGTGGAGGCGGAAGGCAAGACCGTTGGCGAACTGCTCGCCGATCTGACGACGAAGCACTCGGGCCTCAAGGCGCATCTCTATAACGCCGAGGGCAAGCTGCGCAGCTTCGTCAACATCTACGTCAACGACGAGGACATCCGGTATCTGCAGAAAGAGCAGACGCCGATCGCGGCCGGCGACACGGTCAGCATCATCCCGTCGGTCGCCGGTGGCGCGCCCCCGGTCAGCAACGTCAGCGGAGGCCGGAGTGTCTGAGCTTCCTGAACTCACCAAGGACGACTTCAACCGCTACAGCCGGCATCTGATCTTGCCGGAGGTCGGCGTCGAAGGGCAGCGCAAGCTGAAGGCGGCGAAGATCCTGTGCATCGGCGCGGGTGGTCTCGGCTCGCCCGTCGCGCTGTATCTCGCGGCGGCCGGCGTCGGCACGATCGGCA
>Ga0209488_10004933_pt1 | contig 10326 bp, 10 predicted proteins | sample Rivendell_Oct201_8_FD_188349 | JGI IMG/M metagenome (GOLD analysis project Ga0209488, IMG submission 188349) | Vadose zone soil microbial communities from the Eel River Critical Zone Observatory, Northern California, USA -... | ecosystem: Environmental > Terrestrial > Soil > Vadose zone >... | reverse complement strand
AGCGGTACCACCGGAAGATGGCATTGTCACGAGACGTGAAGTATTTGAGGAGTTGATGAATGACATATAGCGTGCTGGTAACAAAAAACCAAGCGGTCGATGAAAGAGGCGAAGAGTAGGGGCAATCCTGGAAAAACACTGGCATGAATGTGATGCACCCGTAAATGCCTAGGCAGAGCCCGAGCCACGTGAGGACGACATTGAATACTGTGAGATTGACATGAAACAAGAAGACCGGAAGGCCTGAAAAGAAGAGGAAAATGGAGATGTGGATAAGTGTGGGCACCGTTCGGGTTAGTCGATGAAGGTTCCAGTTGTTAAGTCCTTCAAAATAGAAAGCACGAATTCGTGCTCTGTCGCGTGGATTGCGTCGCTTTTGAGTCCCCTGAAGGTAAATTTGAGCCCATTGCTGTATAGACACCGCCAGCAAAGCACCGGTAAGACTCATAATCAAGCTCAAGAACCAAAGTGAGTTGACCAAAACTGCGTATGTCGGTGGGGAAAATTTAGGTGGGTCTGTTGGCAGCGAAAGGATGGTGGGCTGAGGGCTAGTTGTATTGGCGAGTAGAAGGTAAATATTTGCGAGGTAGAAGGCTGAGGTGTCCTGTGAGTTTGGTTGAAGGTCTTGTATTGAAACTGAAAGAAGAGCGGCGAGAGCGGCTGAGAAGAGACCAGTCTGTACCGTGGGCGTTAACGATGGCAAGGGTGGTAGCCTATGAGGGACTCACAAAGATAAGCATTGCGTCAGTTTCTCCCTTCCAGTTCTCAGTGACTTTTCTATCATCTTCGTCTGACCTTTCGAGGTACATGGTGAACAGACCCTCTGACTTGTCTACAGACTTGGGTAGCTCTGGCAGATCTTGAGGTTGGTCAAGCCCGTTTGGAGGATACGCTGCACGCTGATTTAACGATGGCGAGGATATCATTAAACAAGGTACAAACTTACAGAAATCCGAATCCATTTTGCTTCTTAATTCACTGGCACAGGGGGTTGAGGTAAAAAAGAGTTTGAGAAGAAGTCCTTATCATATATCCTACACAATCATGATTGGCCAACTGGGCAGCGCCGTCCCACTGCATCACAAAAGTGGGTATGTGGGTCCGGCCGGGTAGAGGTTGTGCCGGTCATAAACGCGGGATCGGTCCGTGATATCCCCGAGTCGGATCAAATCAACACCAAACGGGTGATCTGCACGTGCGGTTTTCACTCTTCCTCTTCGAGATGTATGTGTCCTGACGCCTTTGCCTTGCTCTTCATTTCGTTTACACTGCCATCGTCAATCATGTGGTTCTGACACAAATTACGAGGGAGAAATGGACAGGTGAATGATTATTTACCAGCACACGTAGGGCGAATGGTACATACTGATGTGACATGTCATTCGCAATACAACATTGAAGGACTGAAGGAAGGGGAGAGTGAAGGAAACGAAGAGTGCGGGAATCGTTGAGAAAAATGTGTAACTAGGTCTGCCGCACGCAACAGAGTCGGGGTAGACGTGGACTACAACGTTGTCGCACAACGTGAGAAAGAATGATACATGCTTTCACACGACCGTATAAGGACGCAAGAGAGAAGAATAGAGTGGATGGTAGAAATAGAAGCGGTGACAGCCTTTTTGTTCGTTGTGCTGTGGTTGGGGCGATTGATCACACACTAGCACCTCCCTCGAGCATCAGCCTCTCGCGCACCCTCATTAACGATTTTCCGAACTTGTTCATACCAGTACCAGTACCGTCGTCCCCCCAGAAGGGCCGCGAATCGACGAAGAAAAGCTCTCCGGAGTACGTGTTAAACAGTAACGTGCGCAGCGCGGCGTGCTGGCGGAACTTGAGGTACAACACGTCGTCCATCTGACAGTCGACCCGCGATCAACCATTCAAATAGTTCAGCCCAGGAACAACCTCCCGCAAAACGCGGTGAGATATGCGGGGAAACAAGAAAAAAAACTCACGATACTGAACACGCGTACGTCGGCCAGCTCGGTGCCGAGCGGTTCAACCTGATCAACCCGCTCGCATTGCCTGATGCATTCCGCGAGGTCGGGCCGGTCATCGAGGAACTTGCGCGCCTCAAACAGATGTAGCGCGGTCGGGTATAGTTTCTCCATGTACAGCACGCTGTGTGGTGAGCTGGGCGCTAGCCCAGAGTACTCGCCCTCGTACAAATTGAACTTGAGAACCCGTGGCACGAGGCCTACACCTACTACGCCGAGTGATGACCACGGCATAGCCATTGCATTAGTTGGCAGCTCGCTACCTGCTAGCGGCGTAGGCATTCCCATGGGAATATCAGAAGAGCCGCTTTCCTCAACTCAGGCTACTGGCGACGGCGTCCTCATGTTGTCACTGCCGTCACCGACGTAGCCATCGAACCGGATCGAGAAAGCACCATTTCTGCGATCATCACCGGCATCATCACCTGACTGGACGGAGGCGTCATCACCTGCCTGAATATCCCGAGGACTCCGCAGTTGTCGGACGCTGGAGGAGGCTTGGGAAAGGTGGTGCCCGGGGGGGCTATCGGATGGCTGTGATGCAGGAGCGACTGGCGGCAACTGGAACACGGGGGGTTCACTAGGCGTGGGCACAAAATGCACTGCCACATCCCTTCCAGGTGCTGTCTCTCTGGGGAAAGGAGATCCAGCGCGGACGGAATCACGGGCATCCTGTCCCGAACTAGATCCAACCATAGCCCCAGGCGCGTATTGGTCATCAGCAGGAGCCATTTGGGGGGGAGCAGGTGGCAAAATGACCGCATGAGGGTTAGATAAGGGGTTATTGAAAGGGGTGAGGAATTTTGATGGCAGAACTGGGACAAATGCACTAGACATGTCGGGGCTCGTCTCCATCAAGCTGGCAGTCTCGGGAGGGTTAATTCCGGCTATACCATAGATGGAATTGAGTAGTTGCAATTGCGGGAGGGCTTGGAAGGGACTATGTTCCATAATTGTACACAGGGTATGAGCTTGCATCATTCAGGACTGGGTCTCCCTCGTCGGTAGTGGTTGAAAATGCCAACGGGAAAGCAGTCGTGCCTCGATGCAGATCAATGTAGAGCCTGCGAATAATTATGAGCACCGTGACAGAGAGGGGTGCAAGATGAGGGTGGCCGTCATTCTGCGCCGTGGTCACAAGTTGGTTCCATAAACTGCATAACTCGTTCTGGTACTCAGGTAACGTTTGGATGATATCAAATTTGCAGAGCGATTCCAGTGCCTTTGATGACACCAGAAAAATTTCGCTTCGATGACGGCCCGTTGATCGAATATAACATTGAATAGTCCGCCGCATGATAAACGTAACATTGACCAGTGGTATAGTGTCGCCATACTAATAATAGTTCTGAAGGAGCGATTTCGACGCTTTCAATTGGCGGCTTGCGAGGTGGAACCAAGATTCGTCGCGGTCTTCTAGGCCTGAAATCGCGATAGCGACCACATATTGCGCATAAAATGCTGTGATTTGCTCGGGCAGGTTCTTCCAACTTTGTACGAAATGCCCAAATTGAATGAACGTTGACAATCCGTGCCAGTCTCCAAGGAGAACCCGACGCAGAGTCCACCAAGGTCCGAGAAGAGATGTGGCAGTGACTACCTTAGTGTAGATAATGATCCGGCGTTGTTTCACAGACACGGGTACCAAATCGGATAGCATAGTACGATCCATCATCCCAGTCAAAGCATGCGATAATTTGTTCTCGTTCGGTTTAATGAAGTGGGCCTTGGAATCTATCAGGGTTTCTGGGGCGCAGATGGCAGGGAGGGCATCAAAGAACTGCTCAAATCCGTCGTCGTCATTTAATGTATCGAACATCCATGACAGCGCACGGTAGTTGATGTCAGATGACAGTTGGTTAACAGAATGTTCAGCTGCTTTTTGCATCTCGTGCAAAGACGGCCAATGGAGACGCCAACTTGGATAGCGGGAGCAGTACCACCGGAATATGGCATGATCACGGGACGTAACCCTTTTGTGGAGTTGATGAACGACATATAGCGTGCTGGTAACAAAAGACCAAGCGGTCGACGAAAGAGGCGAAGAGTAGGGGCAATCCTGAAAAAACACAGGCATGAATGTGATGCACGCGTAGATGCCTAGGCAGAGCCCGAGCCACGTGAGGACGACATTGAATACTGTGAGATTGACATGAAACAAGAAGATCGGAAGACCTGAAAAGAAGAGGAAAAGGGAGATGTGGATAAGTGTGGGCACCGTTCGGGCAAGGTTCCAGTTGTCAATTCCTTCAAAATAGAAAGAACGAATTCGTGCTCTGTCGCGTGGATTGCGTCGCCTTTGAGTCGCCTGAAGGTAAATTTGAGCCCATTGCTGTATAGACACCGCCAGCAAAGCACCAGTAAGACTCATAATCAAGCTCAAGAACCAAAGTGAGTTGACCAAAACTGCGTACGTTGGTGGCGAAAATATAGGTGGGTCTGTTGGCAGCGAAAGGGGGGTGGGCTGAGGGCTAGTTGTATTGGCGAGTAGAAGGTAAATATTTGCGAGGTAGAAGGCTGAGGTGTCCTGTGAGTTTGGTTGAAGGTCTTGAATTGAAACTGAAAGGAGGGCGGCGAGAGCAGCTGAGAAAAGACCAGTCTATACCGTGGGCGTTAACGATGGCAAGAGTGGTAGCCTATGAGAGACTCACAAAGATAAGCATTGCGTCAGTTTCTCCCTTCCAGTTCTCAGTAACTTTTCTATCATCATCGTCTGACCTATCCAAGTACAGGGAGAATAAACCCTCTGACTTGTCCACAGACTTGGGTAGCTCTGGCGGATCTTGAGGTTGGTCAAGTACGCTTGGAGGATAAGCTGTACATTTGTGTAACGATGGTGGGGATATCATTAAGTAAGGCAGTACCGTGAGCGTTCGTTGACACAAACAGAAGGCCATGACATCTCCTCGATCTTAGACCGAATCATTGCCTACAACCCTCTGTTATGGTCTGCCAACTTGAAGGCCACAAGGATCGTAGAGATTGGACTACGTAATCGAGTTTGGATGTATCAGTCTCGTTCCCAGACCCTTGCCGGAGACTGAATCGGAAGTCGAAAAATCCGTGTTGGGCCTCCTCTATGGTAGACTTCATGACACCGATTTTTTTGATCTCCAATTTGAAGGTCCGACTGAGGGTCTGGGAACGAGACTACCTATTGAGGGCACAGGTATAGTATCACCGATGCACTCCCAGATCTGCTCTGTTCGCTAAATAAGCTGCCCAATATACCGACTTATGGAAACTAGCCTTGCGTATTTCGAAAATTTTGATTGACACGGTGTGGTGAAAATATTAATGTACTATCTCCCATCTAATCGCGGATCCTACCGAACTTTAAACACCGCTCTCACAAAATTTGAGTCGGCAATTTGGGTTATTTTTGTGGAGATAAAATATTTTTCACCAAGTACGAAATTTTTCGAAACAGGTCAGCTGGATTAATACCGACACAACTCGAGGCTTGTTTTGAGTCACCCAACAAACCCTCTTCTTTCGACATGTTCGACAATGGCTGACTTGGATCAGTTTGTTGAAATGTCGATTTGCAGAAACTCAATGCCCAATTCTGGCGTGCTGGGAGATGCTCGTGTGAGCAATAATTGATATTTGATGCGACATCGCGTAGGTTCCCTGGAAGGCCAAGGAACACCGATTTCTCCCCACTATAAATCAACTGGTATTTTTGGTTTTTTTGTGGGTGATCTATCAGCTCCTCCACAACCTTCGTTCTTTCTTAGGCACTGGTTGGTGAGTGTCGCGCCCATGTCCCTCATGTCGCCCGCGGCTGACCCTCAGACTGATGGCGCGCAGCCCACCCACTCATTTGTTCGCACACTCTTTGCATTCACGCCTACGTTCAAGCCTCAGATCTCTCTCATCGTTTTGATACTTCAACCATGCACTCTTTCACGACTCTTACTGTCCTCGCTCTTGCCGCGTCCAGCGCATCCCCTGTTCTTTCTGTTCCAGTTCCGTACGGCAGTCTGCATTTTGGAGTAAGGGGATTGGGCACTTCTGATGTGTTCACGGTTTTCCAGGGATAATCAAGTCCAGACTCGAGCAGAACTTGAAGAACGCGCTAGGGTTAATTTAGGACCATTCCTTAAGCAGATGATGAAATACGCACTCGCTGGCACTGCGTTCGGCGGGTTTCAGAACTACATCGGCACTGGCTCCTTTTTGCCCTCCAAGAACACTAACCGTACCAAGAGCACTACCAGTTCCAAGTGAGGGAAAAGCTAACGAATGTTTGCGATTACTCACACGCCGTTGTAGGCGTACTACCAAGACAGTTGATCCTGTCATTGTCAATGTTGTGAAAGGCCTCGGGAAGACACTGGTGAAAAGTCTTTCGTCATATTCAACCCACCAGCTCATCCACAAGACCCACAAGCATGATAACGGTTCTGATGATTCACAGTGGGTGTTCTTCATTTTCATTTCCCTCTGACGTTGAGCTCTGAATTATTCGCCATAGTTCGACACGGTTGATCACAGTCGTGCGTCCCGTCCACGAGCGTGACACGTGAGTATCTCTCTTCTTCCTCCGCGGCACTGTCTCAATGGACTTACCCTCTGTAGGCCGGAGGAATTGCTTGCGGCCTTAGACAGGATCTTGCGTCGCGCTGTCCACGAGCTCGATTAGGTGCATCTTGATGATGCGGTCTCACTTGAACAAGCTTATTACTATCACGATCTACGTACCTCGTGTTTATTTAGTTATAGTTGGGCATTCCTAGTCGTCTGAATGCAATAATGGTAATGCGGGCTCGAAATTACGTCAGACATGAGTGAAATCCCCTCGCAGCGCGTGGAATGGTAACAGGACGGCCTTGAAAGGTAAGCAGACTAATTACAGGTGCCGAAGGGTAGAGTTCCACCATTCATGCAGTACTCTTGCTCGAGTCCGTTTGTGAATTACATAGCATCATATCACGCACGGGTTGAGTCGCCGTCGAGCGTCGAGTCGCGCTTGGACTCGCCCGGACGATTTAACAAAGTTATCGACACCGGCACGCCAGTGGCAAGGCTTATGGAGAAAGGACCTCAGATTGGTCACGGCCACCCACCCGTGTGGTCCTTTTTTTTTGTGTTTATCCGACGCATCAGGAAACCTGCCACAAACTTTCTTGGACTCGCTCGAGCTTGTACGAGCTTGTACGAGTTCATACGAGTGGAAAGGTCAGAAAGTTGAAAAGGAACCTGGAATTCAAAAAAGTTGATTCCCAAATTCATTTTCAGGAGGAGAGAAGCACAAAAAAAACCCTCTTTTTATTTTTCCAAAAGTTGAAAAGTTGAAAAGCTGTTGGATATTTTCAAGATGATCCCACTCACAGAAGCCGTCACGGTGACCTTCACAGAGCTTTGCGGCGGCATGGTGTCATTTTTCGTCGTCCTGACAATCAGCATATTTGATGCTACCTTCCTCGTCTTTGCCTAATGTCGCAAAAAAGGTTTGACCGGACAGATAATCATTTGTGGAGCTTATAATGACCTCATAATGGGATTATCAGGCCCGACAATTACCGTTGACAATCGATCGATACCTCCTGGGCTAAGCTGGCTCGCACACGTACATGAGCGACAGCGGGCTCCCAATACAAAAATACAAACATATGAGGGGCTAATAGAAATGTAAAAAGAGAATGTGGACCTTCTTTTCTACTCATTCGAATATGCTCTGATATCGTTCAACTCGCTGCGGTAGGTAAGGTATCAGTGCAGTGTAGGTGAGGTGATAGAATGTGATGCAACATAGGTGGGCAAAGACGTGGTGGATGGAAGATAAGGATATCAGGTGAGATGCGCAATACAGTTTTGAACAAAGAAGAGAAAGTAGACCAAAACGGGATAATACGTAGCTCAGTCTTCGCATAGGCAGATAGAGAGATAGTACAGCCGAAGAACCTGTCGCCGTCGAAAACACCGTTTGGGAGTACAAAACTACGTCAAAAAAAGTAGCAAGCTTCTACCACTACGACACGCCTAAAAGGGGGCGGGAAGCGTAGCGCAGGTCGTGAGATTGTTCTTCAAGGGCATACCTTCTTCCATTTACTTTGTTGTGGTCATGAGGATCGATCACATTCTTCCTCCCCCTTCTATGCGTAGCCGTTCACGCACGCGCATGAGCGACTTGCCGAGTTCGTTCATCCCTATGCCAGCGCCATCTCCCCAGAACTGGTCGCCCGACTCGACGTAGATGAGCTTGGCGGGGTACGTGTTGAGGAGTAACCCGCGCAAGTCGCCGTGCTGGCGGAACTTGAGGTACAACACATCGTCCATCTAAATATACCACCCGCAGTCCGAGTCCGTTGATCAGCGCTCAGCTAATGAACAACCTCTTCGCGCAAAGATATGGGTAAAGAATAAAGAAGGGAAAAAGACTCACTATACTGAGTGCGACGTTGCCCCAGTCGCGCCGTGTAAAGACGGCCAGCTCGGAGCCGATCCCGGAGACCTCCTCGACGCGCTCGCACTGCCTGATGCGATCGGCGAGGTCGGGCCTGTGCATGAGAAACTTGCGCGCCTCGAACAAATGTACCGCGGTTGGATACAGCTCGTCCTCGTACACAATGGTGTGTGGCGAATGGTAAAGGAAAGCACTATACTCCCCGAATTCGTTGAACTTGAGCACTTGCGGTGTCGCTATTTCAGTAATTGCCAGGTCACGGCTCCTGATGAACGGCGTAGTCATTTCCATGGAAATATCCGAAAAGCCGCTTTCCTCGACTCGGGCTACTGGGGACGGCGTCCTCAGGCCGTCATCTCCGTCACTGACGTTGCCATCGAATCGGACCGAGAAAGGACGATTGCTGCGACCATCACCGGAATTATTATCTGACTGGACGGAAGCGTCAGCACCTGTCTGGAGATCCCGAGGCCTGCGCAGTTGACGGACGCTGGAAGGGGGTTGGGCGTGATGGTGTCCAGGGGGGCTACCGGATGACTGTGATGCAGTGGCGGTCGGCTCCTGAAACATGGGGGATGACGAAGCTGATGTTGTAGAATCAATAGTTCTTGTAGAAGCATCAGCACCTGTCTGGAGATCCTGAGGCCTGCGCAGTTGATGGACGCTGGACGAGGCTTGGGCATGATGGTGTCCAGGGGGGCTATCGGGTGATTGTAATGCAGGGTCGATCGGCTCCTGGAACGTGGGGGATGGCAAAGCTGACGTTGTAAAATCAATAGCCAGTGTAGAAGCATCAGCACCTGTCTGGAGATCCCGAGGCCTGCGCAGTTGATGGACGCTGGTCGAGGCTTGGGTATGATGGTGTCTGGGAGGGCTATCCGAGTCGGATGACTGTGATGAAGAGGCGTGAGGCGGCGGCGGAAACATGGACGAGTCAGTAGGCGAGGGCGACATGGGTATTATTGACGGGAGAATAGCAGGAGATTCCGCGCGATCGAAATTATGGGCATTCTGTCCCAAACTGGATTCAACCATGCCCAAAGGCGTGTATGGAGAATCAGTAGGAGCCATTTGAGGGAGAGGAACAGGTGTGTAGATGAGCGGAGGAGGGAGGGATGAGGGTGTGATGAACCTCGATGGCAAAGCTGGGGCAAATGGACTAAGCACGTTGGGGCTCGTCTCCACCGAGCTGGCAGTCTCGCGTGGATTAACGCCGGCTGCTCCAGAGATCGAATTCCGTAGTTGCAATTGCGGGACGGGTCGGGAGGGAAGATGTCTTATGACCGTGCACAGAGGATATGAACTTGCGTCATTCAAGACTGGGTCTCCGTCGTCCGTAGTGGTCCGAAATGCCGTTGGGAAGGCTCTCGTGCCTCGATGCAGGTCAATGTACAGCCTCCGAATACTCTTGAGTATCATTACGGAAACGGGTGCAACGTGAGGGTAGTCGTGACTCCGCGCCATGTTCACAAGTTGGTTCCATAAACTGCAGAACTCGTTGTGGTACTCTGGAAATGTCTGCAGAATATCAAATTTGCAAAGCGATTCCAGGGCCTTTGATGACACTAGGAAAATATCCATTCGATGACGGTCCGTTGACCTAACATAACATTCAACAGTCCGCCGAATGATAAACATAACATTAACCAATAGTATGGTGTCGCCAGTCTTGTAATAGTTCTGAAGGAGAGATTTTGACGCATTCAATTGGCGGCTTGCGAGCTGAAACCAAGATTCATCGCGATCTTGTACCCCTGACATAGTGATAGCGACCACATATTGCGCATAGAATGCCGTGATTTGATCGGGCAGGTTCTTCCAACTTTGTACGAAATGCCCAAATTGAATGAATTTTGATAATCCACGCCAGTCTCCAAGGAGAACGCGTCGCAGGGTCCACCAAGGCCCGAGAACGGA
>Ga0209488_10004930_pt1 | contig 10331 bp, 10 predicted proteins | sample Rivendell_Oct201_8_FD_188349 | JGI IMG/M metagenome (GOLD analysis project Ga0209488, IMG submission 188349) | Vadose zone soil microbial communities from the Eel River Critical Zone Observatory, Northern California, USA -... | ecosystem: Environmental > Terrestrial > Soil > Vadose zone >... | reverse complement strand
GACCTGAGCGCGACCGGCGATTACTACGGTGCAATCGTGCTGCTGAAACAGTCCGTGAATTTCGCGCCGGACAACGCCGAGGCCTGGCAGCTCCTCGGTGCCTGCCAGGAGCGCAATCCGAAATGGCGCCGCGAGGCCGCGGAGAGTTATCAGCGTGCCCTCTCACTCGATCCGAATTCGGTCGACGCGCTGATCTCCCTCGGCGATCTCTATCGCATCGAGGGCCTGGCGTCGCGCGCGCAGAGCTGCTACGAGGACGCGCTGAAAATCTCCGCCGATCACCCGGAGGCGAAGAGCCGATTGGCGGCGCTCAAAAAGCGATGAGAAAAGCAGTCGTATTTATCTCTCTCCTACTTTGTGCCGTGTGTGTCTTCGGAGACGTCGTCGACGACTGGCGCCGCGATCAGGCGTCAATCGAAGCGCTGCTGCAGCAGAAGCGGTACGCGGATGCACGCAAGGCATCCATCAAGTTGACGAACCGTATGCTCGATCGCCTCGGCGGCAACGCTGAGGCCGGGAAGCTGCTGGCGCAAACGGTCGCGCTCGCGACCGGTATCGCACCGACCACCGTGGTGACTTCGGATGTAGCGGCGGCTGACATCTCCCGCCGCCACAATATCTTTTCCGAGCCGCCGCGCGCCGATCTCAATACGGCGCTCTCCGCGGCCTACAGCACTTTTTCGCCGAATGACGCAGTTCTTGTTCGCCCAATCGATCAGCCGCTGTTGACGCCCGCGACCATCCTGCAGGTCCGCGCAGATGAAGACCTTATGACGATCGTTCCGGACCAGATCCAGGGCGGTACAAATCTTATGTTTCTTTCATGACGTATCGATCGGAACTTTCGATTTAGCTACGGCGTCGGCAGCTTTACAAAACACTGCGCGGAAGCGCACCGGGTTCATATCACGTCCCGTGTCTGCCATTTTCCGGAAGCCGCTTTTGACGTCGATACCCTGGCGACTTCGCCGAACTGAAGCATCGGCTCGCGCGGAGTGAAATGGCATAACCATGAGCAGCGCAATAAACGCCGACGAAGATTGTCGCAATTGGCTGTCCGGCGCCGCCGATTCGTCAGGGACGAAATGAATGGCAGTTCTCGAGGTTAAGCACGCGGCGGTTCGGCGCTCTTGTCGCGGCGAACAATCTTGATTTTTCCATCGACGCCGGAGCGCTCCGGCAAGACCGTCTGGATTCACCTGCCGCCCCTTCCCACTACATCGGAAACGTCACCGGCCCTGCTGCCGCATTTTCTTCCACTGAAGAAACTCTTGGTAAAGCGCGGGGTCGTTCTGCGCAGGCACATTGGGGACGCCCGGACGCGCGATCCCATCCAATTTCACGGTCTGGCGGACACCTTGTTGCTCCGCGCTAGCCTCGGCATGTTGGTTATCAAGCCAGGTTTGTGCCGCCTCGAACCGGCTCCAACCCGGCAATTTAGTTGCGAGGTTGACCTCACGCCATTTCGCGTGGCGCGGCGGCTTCCGGAATTCGGCGATCTTGGGAAAGAATGCTTCGACGAACCGTTGAACCCGCCGGTAGCGATCGGCGTTGGCCTTCTTCTGCCAATTGTATGCGATGAGGACCGCACCGACCGAAATCGTATCAACGGATTGACCTGCGGCAATGACGTCGGGGTAGTCGTCATGCGTGAGCGTGGAGGGATAATAGTCAACTAGGAGTTGCGGGGGATACGGCACCGGAACGAAGTGCAAGCCATCTGCGGAATTTAGCTTAGACATCGACCGCACCGGTTTGCCCGCGATCAAAACCGTAGCGGCTATCTCGCCGCTCTTGACCTTTTCGAAGGCTTCGGCCTGCGACATGCTGACTTCTTCGATCTCAATCCCAACGGCCTTGAAGACATCGCGCATCGAGTAACTGGTTCCGCTACCTTTTGCGTCGAGGTTGACCTTAAGACCCCGCAACTGCTCAATCGACGTGACGTTGGCTCGCGCAACGAGATGGACCTCCTCGGTGAACAGCTTGGCAATGTAGACGATCTTGTCGTCGGTTTGGCCCATTCGCTCATTCGATCGACGAAAATTATTGAGAATGCTGGTTTGCGTGAGGCCGATATCGATGCCTTTCAGGTACCGCACGTCACGAATGTTCCTGGGTCCGCCGATTCCGGCGATCGGAAGAATGCGAAGATTGTCGCCGTCGTTGAGCACGTCCGCAAGATCGTACGCTATCTGCAGGTAGGTATCGTCTGAATTCGGACTGCCGGATATAAGACCAATTGTATTCTCGTTGGGTTGCTCGTTTCTATATACGCCGACACCGACGAAATAATCCCCCATCCTTTCGATCCAGGCCGATTTGTCTTCGATGGTCTTGGTGACGGGGTTGAGCCATCGGTAGTCGACCCAACCATGTCCGGGGAGATTACTGGCAGTCCTGACAAACTCCTGAATCATGAATTTGCCGTCTTGATCCTTGAGATCAATCAGGTTCTTTCCCCTCACCGCTGGAGTGACCCCGTTCGCAACGCAAAGACCCGTCAATTCGGTCACGAAAGGATAGAGGTCTCGATCGGCAAACCCTGGCGCTTTATTGTTGATTGCCTGGAAGGCGGCTTCGGGCCCCTCCTTCTTGAATTTTGCCTGAACGCGTTTGACCATGGCGGTGGCTTCTTCCTTGGTCCCGAACTCCGCAGCACCTGCAGGAAACGCCGCTGTGAGCAAAGCGGATACGATGGCAAAAACCGCAACAATGCGAGACATTCGGTTTCTCCAAGGGCAAGGCGTGTACGTTATTTATGGGGAGCCAACAGGGTGAGCTATCACAAACACTTTGGCGTCGTGCTTAGTTAGGAAGAGAACGACTAACAAAGTGTTTCATCCGCTTCCAACACCTGAAGGTGCATGACGAATGCGGCGCTTTTTCGTTGAACTTCTGGTTGAATTAGTGCGCTGTAACTTCCATTTGGCGGCAATCAATAATGGAACCGCGACCATCTCTGTTTGAGCATGCTCAGTTGGCGCATGAACGTAAACATGCTCTCGAAACGCATCGACTTGGATGGACTGGAAATTTCCGGATTGAAACATCGGCGCTCCACTTTGCCGGCGATACCTTGGCCTTGGCCTCTCGACCGGCCACGTCACCACTATTGCGAGTGGAACGGCGATATAGCTTCCGAAAAATATGGAACGACCGGAGCCGGCGATGCACCATTGCTATCGGGCACCGAAAGCTGAAAAAGTCCGGAGCGACGTCGAGCCTCAGCGCTTCAACATCAGGAGCGGCCAGCCAGCCACCGGCCAGGATCAGATCGCGTTGCCAATTGCCCGTCGTGTCGCGCTCGGCCGGTAGGCGCGGCCGTCCTTACTTGATCTTTATCGCCAGGCGATTTTCGTCGATCGATTGGGTGATTTGGCCAAGATCTTTCAGCACGTTCACCCAGACACGGAAGTCCTGAGGATCGAGCCGAAATCGATACGTCACAAATGGTATTTTTTCGACCACCGCCTCGGGCAGCCTTGTATACTTGGCGAGGATTGCGCGCGCTTCCCGAGGATTCAAGTCCATGAATTCCTTGGCCTGACCGAGCGAAGCGACCCAGGCCTCAATCACCGCCGGATTGTTTACCGCCCATGTGCGATCCGAGATCCAGAACGTGTACAGGACCTCATCGCTCACCGAAAGAAGCGGGTCTCCGAGCGACCTGTTGCCGGCGGCAAGCAACTGTCCGGCAAAGGGCTCAAGCGACTCGACGGCATCGACGTTTCCGGCCTTGAGCTGATCGGCCATGTTGGGAAACGGCACTTCGACGGCTCGGATCGAAGCCGGGTCGATGCCGTTCTTCTTGAGGTTATCGAGCACCGAGACATGGATGATGGCGCCGAGCGTCGGCGTCGCGATCACCTTGCCTTTGAGATCTTTTATGCTTGTGATCGCGGAGTCCTTGCGAACGATCAAGTGCGTGCTCGGATTATCCTTGGTTTCGATCCCCTGCCCGGCCACGGCCACGACGTCGATCCCACCAAGTACGGCCTTGATGAGATCGGGCGGCGTCGATGGTGCAAAATCGAACTGGCGCCCGAGCGTTCCCGGCAGGACGGATAGGTTCTGCGTAACGCTCAGCGTGACGTCGAGGCCGTTCTTCTCAAAAAAACCCTTGTCCTTGGCGACCCATGCCGGAAGCCACGAGACTACCGGAATATACGCGGCCCGCACCGGCGTCAATTGCGCAGCGGTGGCGGCTGCGATGAAATGCGAACCGAGGCACAACACACTCGCGACCAAAACGGCAAGCGAACGAGATATTCTTAGCTTTTGCACCACCATGGCCTCCCTGCAGAACCAACACGCTTCTCTTCATCTCGTGCGCGGTTCTGATGATAGACATCGCATCGACATAGGCAAGCAATTGTTCGATGGGGATTATTCAAACTTCGATAATGGCGTCCTTGGCTCGAGAATAGTAACGCCATGAAGCATCGTCTCAGACTCCTCATGACCAAGCCCGCCACAGCCATGACGATATAAAAGGGTGAGGCAAACAAAACTTGGAATGATCTATCAGCAGGCTACCTTGGCGCAGTGTTCTTTACGGTGCACCGAAAGGCTTCGACGACATGCCGCTTGAGTGCGTGATGCGTCCACGTCCGCGCCTGCGGCTCGCTGGGATCAGGAGTTCGGCTCGGCGCGATCGGCCGCCGCGTCGACGCCATTCTCGGCCCGCCATTCGGCAAAGGATTGGCGCTTGAGCGCGAATTTCTCGCCGAGGCGCGCATAAAGATTGCCGAATAACCGCGCAACGGGCTTGTAGGCGTCGAGATTTACGCGGAGTCGCTCGGGATCGATGATGCCCGGCCGCGCATGCAAATGGACGACGCTACCGATGCAGAGCTGGCGCCTGTGGCTGACTTCCAGAGTCAGATAGTGGCGGCACTCGAGGGCAACCGGCGCCTCGGCTATACGCGGAACCGGGACGGCAACGCCAGGCCGGGTCGTAAATTCGGCTACCTCGATTTCGCTGACGTCGGACGGAAAGTCTATGGAACATGTGTTCATTCGCTCGGCGATCGCCTCGTCGACGAGGTTGACGACGAATGCGCCAGTCTTACGGATGTGCTTGAGCGTATCCTTCGGCGTGCCGTCCGGCCTCGATTGGATGCCGAGGACGACGAGGGCCGGATCCCCGCAGAATACATTGAAAAACGAGAACGGCGCCGCGTTTACAATGCCGTCCTCACCGACGGTGGTGACGAGCGCGATCGGGCCCGGCACCACGAGCGCGGCCAGGAGCTTGTAGCGATGCGCTATCGGAAGCGTGCTGAAATCACCTCAAATGGCGCGGTCATGCAGTTACTCCCGGGGCGACGGAATGTTTCCGGTCGGGTTGGTGATGCGGCCGTCGCACTTGAAGCGCCGACGACGCGAAATCGGAGAACGAATTTGGTTCATACCTTTACATGAACAGCCTCGAAAGCCACTAACCCATCAAGTTAACGAATTTCTCGGAAGCTCGTCTGAGTTCGCGAACAGTTTTGCCATCGCCCGAAAAATCGATGCTTCTGGCGGGCCCGACCGCCGCCAACGTCGCTACGAGGTCATTCTTGAAGTCCAGCACGGGCACGGCCGGTGCATCTATTCCGGGTTTCGCAACTTTGGGAGCACATGCTCTCCGAAAAGCTCAACAGTCCGGACGGGGTCCGACGCGAGACTGACCGTGAGCATCAACCGCCTGGCGCCTGCTTCCTTGGCCGCTAGCGCCTGCTTCAGGCATTCTCCCGGCGTACCGCAGATCGCCAGCCGTCCGGAAAGATAGTCAAACAAACCGAGCTCGCGCACCAGTCTGATGTCCGCGTCGCTTGGCCGCGTGCTGTAGCGTCGACGCAATTCGAGCAGCGGGTCGCGAAGTTGTTCGGGCACCCCGCGCGTTTCAAGATTCTTGTCGCCGATGACATATCCCGCCAGGAACGCGAGCATTGCCCCGACCTTGTCACGGGCGACGTCTCCATCCATCGCGCAGTCCAGAGCCGCTATTTGCCATATCTCGACGTCGTCCACGGACCGGCCGGCTTCCGAAATTCCTTTTGCGACGATGGCCCCGGATTGCGCTATATTATCCTTGCCCAAGCCGAAATTAAGAAAAACGCCATCCGCAGTCCGTCCGGCTGTCGCCAGAGCGAGTGGATGAGAAGCCGCGAGAAACACCTTTGACGGCTTCTTTACCCACGGCAAATGGGACGTTGCTTCATTCAGCGTGGCGGGTTCGCCCCGCAGCAACGTCTTGATGAGGGTGACGCCCTCACCCAGCTCTTTCGCGGTAGATTTGTTGCGGCCAAGGTTCTTCGTTCCACTGTGACCCGCACCGATGCCCAGAACTGCACGGCCGTCGATGATCTGATCGATCGAGGCGATCGCAGCGGCGCTGACAGCGGCATCTCGAGTCACAAGGTTTGTCACGCAGAGCGCCACGCGCGCCTTTTTGGTCACGCGCGCCGCGAGTGCTGCGGAAACCCAGGGATCCATCGCGTTCCCTGGCGTATCGGCGATGCCGATCATATCGTAGCCATATCGGTCTGCGCGATCGGCAAGGCTTTCAACCAAGCCGGGATTGAAGGGCCAGAAGAAGAAACCGACTTCCATATCTTGAACTCCTAGAAATTTTCGCTTTGAGCTTTCGGGGGCCATCGACGAAGCAAGATGGCCTCAAAGACGGCAAAGACGCTGTTCACGAACAATCCAAACAGGCCGATCAGAACGAGAAGTCCGTAAACCTGCGGGGATTGAAAGTTGCGTTGGGCACCAATCATGAGCGCACCGATTCCTTCGACTGAGGTCAGGATCTCAACGAGAAGCGTCACGACAATCGCGAGGGGCAGCGCGATGCGAATGCCGAGCAATATAGCAGGAACGACCGACGGCAGAATGATCAACCTCATGCGATCGACCGCGGACAGCCTAAAAGAATGCGCAACGTCGAGAAGCAGTGGATGAATTCGCTCCGCTGCGGATGAGGTGTTCAGGAGAATCGGCCAAATCGCCGCAATTACAACCACGGTCAGCTTCATTCGCTCGTCGTAGCCCATGAAAAGAATCGCAACGGGTACGATAGCCGGCGGCGGAATGGCCCTCAGAAATTCGAGAAGCGGTCCGACGGCGCGGCTAAACCGCGGTGATACGCCAATGAGCAGACCAACTCCCGCTCCGATGACGACCGCCACGGCCAATCCAAGCAGCATGGTCATTGTTGTGGCCAACAACGCTGGATACAGCCGCCCGCTTTTCTCGAGCAGCACCAGGCCGTTGCACCAATCCGAAGGCGGCGGAAAATATGGAGAATTGCCGGTCTGCAAAAGTTGCCATGCGCCGAGAAGGACCACGAGCGGCAACATGCCTCTGGCCGGCGGAAGTGCCGCCGCGACGACTGTAAAATATTGTCGCCAAAGACGAGAGTGAGTCATTGCGGGCTCCGCAACTGACGGGAGGATGGAAACACGGTCTCCGCAAGGGCCAGCATTCCTGCATTCAGAACGATGCCGATAAATCCTACCGTCACAATATAGGCAAACATGAGGTCGGGACGCAGCGCTTGCTGCTCTCGGACGATGCCGTAGCCGAGGCCTTCCGGATTACCTACCATTTCGGCGACGACGGTGAGTACAAGCGCCAGACTAAGGCTGATACGCGCACCAACGACAATTGGCGGCATCGCTGCCGGCAAGATGACGTGGAGGATTGTATCCTTACGACTGAGACGAAAGGTCCGGCTGACGTCATAAAGCCTCGGATGAACTCCGCTGACGCCTCCCATGGTGTTGACGAGCACAGGCCAAAGCACCGGGAGGATGGTGACGACCATTTCGGTTTTCAAAGAGAAGCCGAACAGCAGGAGCCCGACCGGCGCAAACGCAACCCCGGGCATCGGTCGCAAAACCTCGATGCTTGCAAGGCTGTAACGCCGGGCCGTCGGCGATAGGCCAAGCAGGAAGCCGAGCGAAATGCCAACTGCTATTGCCACCGTCCATCCAATCGCGACGGCAATCAGCGTGTGCGCAATATCGGGCGCCAACGTCCCTTCCCGGGCGAGTTGGCCCAAACCCAGACCGATAGCCGATGGGGCCGGCAGATATTCGTATTCGAGCAATCCCGATCGGATGACCACTTCCCATGCAAGTCCGACGAGAACGAACACGGCGGTTCCGGGCCAATTGATCCCCGCGAAGAAGCGCCTCTCATCCATGTCAGCGCCCAATGGCTTGTTGCACGGCGTAACGAAACTCAAGAAACTGCGGAAGTTGGCGTGTAGATAGCTGATCACGCGGCGCCGGCAGACCAATTTCGAATACCTGATCAATCCTTCCCGGTGAGCCCTTCAATACGGCGATCCGATCACCAAGGTAGACCGCCTCCTCTATGTCGTGAGTAATGAAGACGAAGCTTGTCCCGGTCCGATCGCGAACCCGGAAAAGTTCGTCCTGCATGGACGCTTTTGTCATGGCATCGAGCGCCGCAAACGGTTCGTCCATCAGCATTACGTCTGGACGCAGCGCTAAAGCGCGCGCGATTTGAACACGCTGCTGCATGCCACCTGACAATTGCCACGGATGGTCTTCCGCGTTCTTTTCAAGACCCACAAGGGCCAGCGCGTCGCGAACTCGTTGTTCGATGTCCGTTCGATCGAGGATCCGTTCTATTCCAAACGCAACGTTTGCCGCGACGGTGCGCCACTGTAACAGGGCATTGGAATAATCCTGGAATACGATGACGACATTGTCGGGAGGACCGTCGAGTTCCTTTCCATGCACCAGGACTGAACCGCTCGCCGGGGATGTCAGACCTCCCATAACCCTCAAAAGGGTGGTCTTGCCGGTTCCCGAAGGACCGACGATGGTTAAGAACTCTCCAGATCGGACCTGAAAGGAAATGTCCTCGATGATGCGTTTGCGACCAAATCTGTGAGGAAGCTCGACAGTGACCGATCGACATTCCAATGCCGGACCAGCTCCTTCATCGCCCGAACCAGATTTTCTTTTCGCCGACATCATTTATGGTGTCACAACCAGCTTGGACCGGTCGACTTCCGTGTCGAGCTGACCAACATCCCTGAGTGCGGTCGCCCACACCTGGATATCATCCGGATTGATCGCAAAGCATCGGGAACGGCGTCGCTTGTACCACCCCTTCAGGCAACTTAATGTACTGCGTCATGATCTTGCGCGCTTCTCACATTGCATAATTCTACGATGGAGCTCTTGAAAACCGCAAGCGCGAATGCGTCGCCCCAAATGGAAGGAAACAAGGATGGATCAGCTTCCCAATTGCGGTTCTGGGAGGATCAGGCGACCTGGGATCCGCGGCCAGTCGTTTCGAGGAAGCTGGTCGTGCAATAACGGAACGGATGTTTCAATCAGGAGGGTGGCGTGATGACCGGATTTGATTTTCGCATCGAGGGAAGAATTGCGAAGATTGTGCTCGATCGCCCTGAAAACCAGAATCTGCTGTCGCAGGATCTGCTTTTGTCGCTCCGGACCGTTGCGGGCGATCTGGCGGCAAATCCCGACATCCAGGTTCTCACCATCATTGGCGAGGGCACCGAATGCTTTTCGACGGGTATTTTGACTCCCGCCTTGAGGGGCCGACTTGCCAAGGATCACGTCCTGGAATTGATCCGGCTCGCCAACGAGACCTTCGACGCGATCGAGGCTTTGCCGCAAATCGTGATCGCAGGCCTCAACGGCTACGTTCGCGCCGGCGCGGTCGAACTCATCCTTGCCTGCGACATCAGGATCGCAGGCGATCATGTCCGTCTGTCCTCTCCCGCGGCAAAATGGGGCGGCTTTCCTGGCGCCGGCGCTCCGGTTCGGCCAACTCTTTCGGTGCTTCCTGCTTCTCCTCGTGATACTCCGGTTCCGTGTTGATGGCCCAGAGATCGTGATTTGCCCCCAGGATATTTCGGGCAGCGCATAGGGCTGTCATCATCGAGTGGTCCTGATTATTGTATTTGTGCATGCCGTTTCGGCCGATGGTATGGAGGTTGGAAATCGGATCGATGAACGTACGGATCACATCGACATGATCGCGATAGTGCGAATCGTAGATCGGGTAGGCCTTCGGCATTCGCACAACCGCGCCGTCCTCGACTTCGCTGGCCGACGCCAAGCCAAGCTGCTCGAGCTCTTTCTTGGCTTGATCGATGAGCTCAGAATCGGGTGTTTCCCACAAGCCGTCACCCTTGAAGCAGAAATATTCGAGGCCCAGGCAGGTTTTGCCGGGGAGGGGGACCAGCGCCTTGCTCCAGTTGTTGAAATTCTGGATCCGCCCCACCTTCACTCCTGGGGAATGAATATAGATCCAGTTATCTTGAAACAGAT
>Ga0209488_10004929_pt1 | contig 10335 bp, 7 predicted proteins | sample Rivendell_Oct201_8_FD_188349 | JGI IMG/M metagenome (GOLD analysis project Ga0209488, IMG submission 188349) | Vadose zone soil microbial communities from the Eel River Critical Zone Observatory, Northern California, USA -... | ecosystem: Environmental > Terrestrial > Soil > Vadose zone >... | reverse complement strand
GAATCGGAACGCATGCGGCACATCCTTCCCTCGCCGCAAACATCATCGGCGTCAGCCCGCCCAGGGGCATCCATTTTTCACGCGGCTCCGCGCTCTGCTGTCGTTCCCATTTCACAACGCTGGAATTCGCATTCGCAGCGGCGCCATGTGCGATCAATTCCTTCACCATATCCGGATGCTTTTCCGCCGCTGCCCACATCAGTGCGGTCTGTCCGAGCCATCCTTCCTTCGAATCCACAGCGGCGCCATGCGCCAGCAGAACTTTCGCAGCATCCGCATTGCCCGTGCGGGCCGCCGTCATCAACGCCGTTTCACCTTCATTCCCAACTTCATTGGCATCCGCACCGGCCTTCAGCAGTTTCTCCAGCATCGGTGCGCTGCCATTCAGAGACGCCAGGTAAAGCGGCGTTACTCCGTATCGATTGGACACTTTCACCTTCGCGCCGGCGGCAATCAGTTTGTCGACCAGGTTCAGGTCGTCGGCCCGCACGGCATAGTGGAGCGCCGTGGTGCCATCGATTTCCGGAATGTTCACATCCACTTTCTGCTGGAGCAGAGACGCGGCCGTGGACTTGTCTCCGTTCTTGACCGCCTGCACCAGCCGGGCATCGGGAGGCGCGGAAACGGCTACAACCGTTGCGAACGACAACAGAAGAACGGTTAAAATCGCGCGGCTCATAGTTCCGACATCTTTCCCGTGCTGTCGCCGATGCTGTCCATCGGAACGCCGGCCTTGTCCAGCAGCGTGAGCAGAAGATTCGACATGGGCGTGTGATCCGGATACTTCAAATGACGGCCACCCTTGAGGCGACCTGCACCTCCGCCCACCACCAGGGCCGGCAATGGGAAATGATTGTGCGCGTTGCTATTGCTCATGTTGCTGCCGTACATGATGATCGAATTGTCGAGCAACGAACCCGCACCATCCGGAGTGTTCCGCATTTTCTCGAGGAATTGAGTGAACAGGCTGATGTGATAGGTCTGGATCTTCACGTTCTTGTCCATCTTCGCGGCCTGATTGGAATGGTGCGAAATCGCATGATGCCCGTCGGACACGCCGACCTGCGGATACGTCCGATTGCTGATTTCGCGCGCGACCATGAACGTGGACACTCGCGTGATATTGGCCCGATAGGCCAGAACCAGAAGGTCGTACATCATCTTCACGTGGTCTTCGTACGAATACGGAATTCCCGTGGGCGCTTCCGGCAGCGCCAACTGCGAATCTGCCTGTTGAGATCCGGCGTTCTGAATCCGGCGTTCGATTTCGCGAACGCTGTCCAGATAGTCGTTAACTGTGGAGCGATCCTGCGCCCCAAGTTTCTTCTGCAGGTCCGACGACTGGCGGGTGAAGAGATCGAGAATGCTCTGATCTTCCTGCGTCCGCGCCATTCTCGATGCGGCGCTGCCGCCCTGTCCGAACATGCGCTCGAAGGCTTTGCGCGGATTGATTTCCATGGGCAGCGGAGTGGTGTGCGTCCGCCAGGAAATCGTATTCATGTAGATGCAGCCGTAGTCGCGATCGCATGCTCCGATCAATCCGGAGTGATCTTCAGTTCCAAGCTCAATCGACGGCAGCACCGTGTCCTGTCCGATTTTCGCCGCGGCATACTGATCGGCCGTGATGCCCGCATACGCATCGACGCCCTGAGTGGGCTTCGGTCGAATGCCGCTCAGCCAGGTCGCCGGACTCAGCGAGTGCACCGCCGTGGAATCCGCCGCCTGATGCCCGAGCCCGCTGATCACGCTCACCGTGTCGCGGAACGGTTCGAGGGCCTGAAGAATGGGAGGAAATTCAAATCCGGCGCCTTCGGTCTTTGGCGTCCAGCGATCCATGATCGCGCCGTGAGGCACGTACACAAACCCCAGCCTCGCATTCGCGTTCGCCGCGGTCCTCGACTGCGCCGTCAGCGCGGGAACCATCGAGTCCAGAAACGGCAATGCGAGCATCGCCCCTGCAGCTTTCAGGAACGTCCGGCGGGCAAGGTGCTTTTTCGTAATGAACATGGTTGTCCTCTCCTAACTCTTCGTCTTCATCTGGAACGGTGCGCTCTTCACGATATCCATCACCAGCGTCGTGAAGCGATAGTTGTTCTTTGCGGAATCCTTCACGACCGACCGGACCACCGGCATATCGTAGTACTCCAGTCCCCGGCCGAGAGCGTATGTGAGCATTTTCTCGGTCATGGTATTCACAAACTGCTCGGGATGCTTCATCAGCGCCTCGCGCAGGCTTACCGGGCCATTGACTTTCGTTCCGTCTGCCAGCTGTCCGGACGGATCGATGGGGCCCGAGAAATCCTTCTTCCGCCATTCGCCGGTAGCATCGAAATTCTCCAGCGAAAATCCGATCGGATCCATCACCGCATGGCACGTGGCGCATGTCGGACTCGCGCGGTGCAGTTCCAGCAACTCCCGAACAGAACGCAGCTTTGTGCCATCCTCGTTCTCCTTCAATGGCGGAACGCCGGGAGGAGGCGGTGGCGGCGGCGTTCCCAGGATGTTCTCCAAAATCCACTTGCCGCGCAGCACCGGAGACGTCCGATTTGGATACGACGTTACCGTGAGGACGCTTCCCTGACCAAGCAATCCGAACCGGGCAGGATCGGTCAAGGTAACGCGGCGAAACTGGCTGCCGTAAACGTTGGGAATGCCGTAGTGCTTCGCCAGCCGCTCGTTCACGAAGGTGTAATTTGCACTGAGCAGATCCACGACGCTGCGATTTTCGCGCATGACGTTTTCGAACAACATTTCCGTTTCGCGCCGGAATGCCATGCGAAGGTTATCGTCAAAGTTCGGGAATGTCGGGCCATCCGGGCGCGCGCTCTGCAGGTTTCTGAGGAATAGCCACTGTCCGGCGAAGTTGCTCACCATTGCCTGGGAACGTGGATCGGCGAGCATGCGCTGCACCTGCGCATCCAGTACCACGGGATCCTTCAGCCTTCCTCTTTCGGCCAGGCTCAGAAGCTCGTCGTCGGGAATGCTGCTCCACAGGAAAAAAGACACACGCGATGCCAGTTCGATATCGCCGACCTTGTAGCTGGCGCCGGCTGCCACGTTGGCTGGATCGATCTCCGTGCGGAACAGGAAACGCGGACTGGTGAGAATGACTTGAAGTGCACTCTCGATGCCCGTGTCGAACGTTCCCTTTTTTCTCCCCTTCTGGAAAAACTCCATCAGCGGCGCGACATCGGCATCCACGACAGGCTGCCGGTATGCGCGGCGCGCCAGCGTTGAAACGATCTTTCTGGCGCAAACCGTTTCGTCGGCTGTGGCGTCGGCGACATTTCCTCTTGCCGGACCACAGGTCAGAATGCGCCGGCGACTCGGCGTGTCTCCCGATCCGATCACATGAAACGGCCCGGTGATATCGACATGGTCGACCGACGGAATTCCGTTCATGTTCTGGAGATCGTGATCGCGCGTGTGCAGTTGAAGCGGTTCATCGGACTCGGCGGAGTCCTTGCGCAGGAACGCCACGCCAATGGCGTGCGGCCCGGCCTTCAGGGGAAGCCGAAGCTTGGTCCGCTGATCGATGGCCTCGGCGGCGCTGGCAAAATTCGCGTCCGACAGCCGATTGTCATTGTCGCCTCCGACGGGAACCATGAACACGCGGTCTCCATCGATGGTGACTTCGAGCTGATGCGGCCACTCCAATCCCCTCATGTATCCCAGGACATTGCGCAGCACGACGACGTTGATGTCGTACTCGGCGTCGAGCGGAAAGTTCTGGCGAATCAGAATCCCGCCGCGGGTGCCCAGCGGCAAACCTTCGACATGATCCGACTGTGCGCGATCGGGAGGAATCCGGTAGGTCTGGGTAATCGGAAGGGTTGCCGGATCGCCCATAGCCAGACTGCTGATCTTCCGAGATGCCGACAGGTATTGCTCCACCAGTGATGGGGAGAGCTTGAGAACATCGGCGATATTGTCGAACCCGTTGCTTTCATCGTCGGGTGGAAGAAGCTCGGCAACGTCCAGTTCGATGTCGAGCAGATCTCTCACCGCATTGCCGTATTCGGTTCGATTGAGACGGTGAATCGAGACCCGTCCGGGGTTCGGCTTTGCCAGTCCAGCGCGGTCGAGCGAGGTCTCCAGCATGGTGATCAGGGTGTCTACTGCGGCCTTGTTGGGCTTGGGCTGACCAAGCGGCGGCATCATTCCACCGCGAAGTTTCATCACCACTTTTTCCCAGGTTGCGGCGCCTTCCGGAATGCGGTCCAGACTTAAATTCTCCAGATCGAGACCGGCTACTTTGTCGTCTCCATTGTGGCAGTTGGTACAGTATTGGTCGATCATGACGCGCTGGGGTGATTTCTGCGAAGCCGCGGGAGCCGTTGCAGCGGAGCCGGGCGCACGCTGGGAACCGACCGCCGACAGCGTGACCAAGGCCAGGAAGGCAGCCACGGCGGCGGCAGGAATCCGGAAAATCGGGTTTCTAAATTGTCTTCGCCACATATTAAGAGACGGATCTTTGAAACTGCCGGACAGCTTATCAATCGCGCAACCGAAGGTCAACGGAATGAACGGAGTGCGCGTGATATACTTTGGCCCGTTTTCATTATGGGAATGACTATCGCGGAAAAGATCCTGGCGAAGAAATCCGGGCAGAAATCAGTGGCTCCCGGGCAGATTGTCGATGCCTATCCGGACCTGGTGATGAGCCATACGGCAACATGGCGCTCGGTCAGCGTCATGGAAAAGGCCGGAGCGACGAAGCTCTTCGACCCGGAGCGGATCGCCATCGTCCTCGACCACATATCCCCCGCCAAAACAGAGAAGAACGCGCTCGATCAGCAGAAGAGCCGTAATTTCGCTCGCGAGTACGGCATCCGGAAGTTTTACGACATCGACGCCGGCATCGCCCACTTGGTGCTGATGGAAGCCGGTCACGTCGGCCCCGGAGACCTGATCGTGGGAACGGATTCGCATTGCACCATCTATGGAAGTCTCGGGGCGCTGGGCACGGGCATTGGCTATACCGAAGTGACGTCGGTGTGGTTGACCGGAAAGCTCTGGATGAAAATCCCGGACACTTACCGCATTCAGTTGAACGGCGCGTTCGGCAAAGGCGTCTATTCGAAAGACCTCATGCTGCACCTGATCGGCACGCTTGGCGCCGATGGCTGCACCTACAAATCCGTGGAGTTTTACGGCGACATGATCGCCGGCTTGAGCGTCTCTGAACGCATGACGATGACGAACCTGGCGATGGAGATGGGAGTGAAGTGCGCCTTTGTACCGCCGGACGCGAAGACCCGCGAGTATCTGGATGGCAGACTGAAGGGTCGGGCCTATCAGGAGATCCAAGCGGACGCCGATGCTGTCTACAGTCGGGAAATCGTGGTGGATCTGGATAATCTTGGACCGATGGTCGCCTGCCCTCATGAAGTCGAGAACACAAAACCCATCGCAGAAGTTGCCGGCACGCACATCGATCAGGTTTTTCTGGGCTCGTGTGCAAATGCCAAGTACGAGGATCTGGCCGTTGCCGCCGGCATTCTCAAGGGCCGGCACATCCATCCCGGCGTGCGATTCATCATCACTCCAGGCTCTCGCGAAATCATGCTGGAGGCCATGCGCACCGGCGTGCTCGCCACTCTGGTGGAGAGCGGCGGCGTGCTGACGAACCCGGGCTGCGGCGCATGCGCGGGAGACGGTGGGATCCTGGCCGACGGCGAAGTCTGCCTGTCCACCGCGAATCGGAATTTTCTGGGGCGCATGGGAAGCAGTAAGGCGGAGATTTACCTTTGCAGTCCGGCAACTCTTGCAGCATCGGCGCTGACCGGAGTCATCTCCGATCCGAGAAACTGAATTGGGGACTGGAGCCGAAATCGCAAACGTATTTCTCGCGGTCGCGATTGCCTTGCAGCGATTTCGGGGCCTGTCCCCAATTCAGGCGTGACATCGTGATGGAAAACCTCATCCGCGGCCGGGTCTACAAATTCGGCGACAACATCAACTCGGACATCATCATCCCCGGGCGTTACCTGATTTACATCGACCCCGAGAAGCTGGCCCAGCATGCGTTTGAGGTTCTCGGAGACGGCTTCCCCGACAAGCTGCGCGCGTTTCACATATTCGTCGCGGGCCGGAATTTCGGTTGCGGCAGCGCCCGCGAACAGGCCGTGACCGCGATCATGGGTCTCGGTATCAAAGCAGTGATTGCCAGCTCGTTCTCGCGGACGTTTTACCGCAACGCCATCAACTCCGGTCTGCCGATCATCGAGTGCCCCGAGCTTTACGAAGCTGTCACGGAAGGCGACGACATTGAAATTGATCTGACTGGAACCATTTCGCACAAGGAACGTCTTATTCCTTTTCCGAAGTTCCCGGATTCCGTTCGCGAGCTGCTCGAGCTTGGCGGACTTGCCGAATATCTGAAAGCGCAACAGCGCAAACTTCAAACATCATGAAACTGCTGCTGGACTACGGCTCAAATGGCCTCAACGTGGAGTTCCCGGATTCCGGAACCACCGTTATCGAACCGCTTTTTGTGGCTCCAGCCGCAGATCCCGCCACCACACTGCGTACGGCGATTCAATCTCCTATCGGCAAGCGGCCGCTTCGGGAATTGGTGAAGACCGGGCAGAAAATCGGAATCTCCGTCTGCGACATTACGCGCGCACAGCCGCGGCGTTTGATGATTGAGGCGCTGCTTTCGGAGATGCCTGGCATCGCGATGAAAGACGTCACTGTGTTCATCGCCACCGGAACACATCGGCGAAACACCGACGCTGAAATCGAAGCCATGCTGGGACGGGAGATCGCAGAGCACTGCCACATCGTGTGTCATAACGCACGCGACAACGCGTCGCTGTCACACGTCTTCGATACCGAGAGCGGTGTTCGCGTATGGATGAATCGCGAATGGCTGGCCTGCGATTTCAAGATCACCACCGGGTTTGTCGAACCTCACTTCTTTGCAGGATTCAGCGGCGGACCCAAGATGGTCGCTCCGGGCCTTGCCGGGCTGGAAACGGTGATGACGCTTCACGATGTCTCACGCATCGGTCATCCCTGTGCCACGTGGGGACTCACACATGGGAACCCGGTACACGACGATGTGCGGGAAATTGCGCGCACCGTTGGCGTGGATTTCGCACTCGACGTCACGCTGAATCGCGATCGTCAGATCACCGCGGCGTTTGCCGGCGACCTGTTGCAGGAACACGCGGCGGCCTGCGTGGTCGCGAAACAGAATGCCATGCGGCGAGTCGATGCTCCGTTCGATGTGGTGGTGACGACGAATTCCGGTTATCCGCTGGATCAGAATTTATACCAGGCCGTGAAGGGCATGTCCGCGGCGGCGAAGATCGTCAAGACAGGAGGGACCATCATCTGCGCATCGGAATGCCGCGACGGAATTCCGGATCATGGAGCGTATCGGGAAATTCTGCAGTCCGGCCCTTCACCCCGTGCGTTGCTGGAGATGATCAACTCGCCGGGATATTCGCGTCCCGATCAATGGCAGGTGCAGATTCAGGCGCTGATCCAGCTGAAGGCGAGAGTTCTCGTGAAAGCCGACGGGCTCACCGACGATCAGATTCGCTCGGCGCACTTCGAGCCCATTCATGATATTGCCGCCGCGGTGAAAGAGGCGCTCCGGAACGCCGGACCCAGTGCCACACTCTGCGTTCTTCCTCAGGGCCCACAAACGATTCCGTATTTGGGATAGTCTCGAAGGGATGGTAATGCCCTCCTGAGTCAGGAGGGCAGCGGGATCGCGAAGCAGATCCCGCGAGGGGTGGTTCCCACTGGGACCATCTTGAAGGTTAGCGCTTTGGAACCACCCCGGCGCTTCGCGCCAACCCAAAATTTCTTGATGGCCGCGCGAAATTTCTTGAGGTTTCGCGCTATCGCGCTCACGCTTCGCGCGGGCTTGCGTTCGCAGCCGCTCACGACTCAGGAGGGGAATTTCTCTCTCCTGCGATTCAGACCAGGAACGCGCCAATCGCCGCGACAGCTTCCGGCTTCTCCAGATGCACGAGGTGTCCCGCGCCCTTGAACACGCGGATATCGGCATGCGGTATATGCCGCTGCCACATCGGAGTCAGTCCCACCGGAGTGAGTTTGTCTTCGTCGCCCCAGAGAATCATCGTCGGCATTGTCACGCGTTTGAGATGCCGCATGAATTTCGGATCGAACGGATGCTCCCACCACAGCCGCGCCACGGTCGTCGCCTCGCGATAGCGATCCGCGATGAAATGAATATCCGGTTTTGCCGGCAGCTTGCTTTGGAGGACATCGAAATTGGAAACCAGGCTGCCCACAACCACCTCACCCGGTGTCGAAATGATATCCATCGGCATATGATTCGGATCGTACATGCCCGCCGGCGCGATGAGCGCCAGCTTCTTCACACGATTGTTGTGTTCGCTGGCAAACTGCGCCGCCATCCACCCGCCCAGCGAAATACCGACGAGGCGAACCGTGTCGATTCCCAGAATTTCAAACAGTCCCAGATAGTGCATCACGTAATCGTGCATATCCGTGAAGGTGGGATCGTCGCCGGAGAAACCGAAACCCGGATGATGCGGAACGATCACGCGGAACCTGTCCGCCCACTGTTCCGCAAAATCGAAACCATCGGCCGTGCCGGCGCCATGAAGCACCACCACCGGCTCTCCCGATCCTGCCGCGTGCAGAACCGTCTTCACGCCATCGACGGTGTATTCCTCGCGCACAAACCTCGTCATTGCGCTACCCCCTTCGACCGCAGGCGCGGCATCACTTCCTCGGCGAACAGCGTCAGGTTCTTCACGGTCTTCGAATGCGGCATATCCGCCACGTGCATCACATTATTTAAGTGATTCGTACCGGCTTTGATCGCCCACTCGCCGAGCTGGTTGGCCACCTTCTCCGGCGTACCCACGGCAATGAAGAACGACTTACTCACATTATTGAAATCGAATCCGCCATGCAGCTTGTCGGCGCCGGCAGCGCGTACTTTCAACTGTTCAAGCGATATGTAGCCCGGAGGCGCCAGCCACTGCTGAGTGCTGCGCGCGTAGTCTTCAAAGAAACGCTGCAGATGAATGACGTATTCCTTTTCGGCCTGCTCCTGGGTTTCCGCAACATAGACGTACGTCAACAGCGGTAATTGATCGGGCCGCATCGTGTGACCAAAATGCGCCGCGCGCTGGCGCAGTTGTTCATTGAGCTCGTACGTCCGCTCCTGCGGAACGAACACCGAGGAGTAGCCGAACCCGAGCTCCGCGGCGATCTCAATCGTCTCCGGACTTCCGGTGCCGACGATGTAGCACGGCGGATGGGGTTTCTGATAGGGGCGGGGCCACGGATTGAGAAAGCGATACGTGTAGTACTTGCCGTAATGCGTCGTGGGGCCGTCTTCCTTCCACGCCTGAAGAATAATCTTCAGCGACTCCTTGAATTTTTCCCGCGCCGTCGCCGGATTGACTGGATTGGACCAGTATTCCATTCCGGTGCCCAGCGGGAACGCCACTTCGAGCCGCCCTTTCGACATCACGTCCAGAATCGCGTATTCCTCCGCGAGACGATTCGGCAGCATGAAGTTCGGCGGCACGCCCCACACACAGATCTTCGCATTCCGGAGTTGCGGCACCAGCGCCGCAGCGATGATATTCGGGGTCGCCATCATGCTGTAAACCGTGTTGTGGTGTTCGTTCACCACGATGGCATCGAATCCGAGCTTATCGGCGAGCAGCAGTTCCTTCAGATAACGCTTATAAAGTTTGTGTCCCTTTTCGGGGTCATAGAATGAGTTCGGAAAGTCCACCCACGTCGACTTGAACTGCTTGTGGTTTTTCGGCAGATGCACGTAGGGCAGGAAGTACATCGCGTTGAACCGCAGATCGGCGCTCATGAGACCTCCAGAGTTCGATCTCAGAGATGATACATCACGAACTTCGTCTATTTCGGCGGGACGATCGGCACGTAGTTCGGCAATACGTAGGCAAACAGCATCGAGAGAAGTCCCATGACAATCATCAGCAGAATGCTGTGCTTGATTGTGAAGCGGAACAGACGGCTCTCGTCTGCGGTAGACATTCCAGTGGCGGCAACGGCAACGGCAATGCTTTGAATGGAGATCATCTTACCCATCACACCGGCGGCGGAATTTACCGATGCCATCAGCACCGGATTGAGATGGAGAGCATTGGCGGTAACCACCTGCAGGTTTCCAAATAGCGCGTTGGCGGAGGTATCGCTGCCGGTGAGGAATACTCCCAACCAGCCGACAAAGGCGCTGAAGAATGGGAACAAGCCGCCCGTTGCGGCCAGTGAAAGCCCCAGTGTCGACGTCATCCCGGAATAGTTCATCAGGTACGCGAGCCCGAGCATTGAAGCGAT
>Ga0209488_10004928_pt1 | contig 10337 bp, 9 predicted proteins | sample Rivendell_Oct201_8_FD_188349 | JGI IMG/M metagenome (GOLD analysis project Ga0209488, IMG submission 188349) | Vadose zone soil microbial communities from the Eel River Critical Zone Observatory, Northern California, USA -... | ecosystem: Environmental > Terrestrial > Soil > Vadose zone >... | reverse complement strand
AAGCGGCTGGCGTTCTGCGTACACCAATCCCAAAGGTCGAGGGTCGGGCGAATATTGCTTGCCACAAACTTGTCGACATCAATTTCGGTCGTCGACGAGATCGCTCCCATGTGAATGATCGCCGCCACTTTGTCGCCATGATGACTGAGCCACTCGAACAGCATTTCGGGTCTGACGAGATCATGCAGCTGCGCTGCGACCAGGTTGCTCCATTGGTCGCCCGACCCCAAAAGGTCCGCGACGACGACGCGCAGGCCCTCCTCGGCGAGATCTCGGACGATATGTGATCCGATGAACCCGGCGCCTCCGGTAACGACGATAAGATCGTCGCTGGACAAGTTTTGCACCGCCGACATGATCCATCCTTTCGGTGCCGCATTTGCGCGGCACAGCGGAAAAACGCGATGCTCCGCGCGACGACTATCGTATACCAAGCGGCTGTTAGGGAGCCGCGTTCTTTACGACGATACCGGTTATCACAGGTCCGGTCAGGGTGTTCAACAACGTAAAGAATTTTTGCAGCTCATTTAGCTTAGCGTTGGCGACGTAAATTATATCCTTGTCTTCGACCGGAAAACGCTGCGCGAGGAAATAGGCATTGGCGTCGCTCATATCGAGGCGGTAAACGACGGGTGAAGCTCGATCGGGTCCGGTGCCAAGCTGAGGAGCGTTGAGTGCGGCCACAACGGTCGGTGGCTCGAAGCGAAAAAGGAACACCCCCGCCGGATCCGAGCGCAGGTCTTGCAGGCCACCGGCCTTGGCAATCGCTTCGACCAGCGTTATCCGCTCCGCGTTGAAGGTGAGCTGGGCGTTCTGTCCGGTCGCTCCGAGCACCGAATAGGTTTGCGGTACGCGGACCAATGTCAGCACATCACCTGGCTGTGCGTAGATGTTCTCCGCCGGGTCCGACACAAGCCTTTCCATCGGGATCGTTGCGGTGGTGCCGTTACGGGAAAGCCGGACAAAGGTGTCGTAAACTGTTGATTTCGCCCCTCCGGCGAGGGCGATCAGATCGAGAAGACGATCGCCGTTTACGGAGAGCGGAACCCTGGCACCGGCGACAACCTCGCCCGACACCGTCGCGGCATTGGTCACGCTCTTCGTTGTCGTCACGATAACCTGCGGTTCGATGGCTTTCTCGGCCAGGCGCTGCTCTATCGTCCGCTGGACCTCGACCGCCGACCGCCCGGCCACGGGGACACGGCCAGCGAACGGCACGCTGATCGCGCCATCACGGGCGACGACCTGCTCGGGGATCGTCACATTTCGCGAACCGGCGGAAACGTGGTCCGTGGGCGACGCCCCGAAAAGCCCTCCCCCCGCGGCTTCCCATATCGAAACAGAGACCGTGTCGCCAATCCCGATCGTGGGTGGCGGAGGCTTCCCATTCTTCCCGAAGCGCCTGTGAAAGCTCTCCGCCGGTTGCGCCAACAATGCCGCGACGACACCGGAGTTGACGTCGACAACGTCGTAGCGGACCTGATTCTCCTGGACCCCTTGGTCGATAACCTGACCCGTCGTTGGCCCGGAGGTCGGAAGATATCCACATCCGGCAAGGGCGGCGGTGATGAGGCAAGCACAGGCGGCGGCGAACTTCATCGGCGCGGGATGGTTTCTACACCTGGCACTATATTCTATTATTACGAGGATCAGCGCAAGACATTCCAAGCGTTACAGGCCATTCGGCGCTCTGCAGAGCACCGCACATCCCCCGGCTACCGAACCTGCACCCCTCAGCGAATGGCCCTATCCGGCATCGTCATGGGTAGGGAGTAACGACCTGCAGCTGCGTTGCGATTAGGCGTGATGCATAGACGCCCATCCACCCGGTCGGATCGAGCCAGCCCTTTTCGTTGCGCGGCGGACGAATGGCGCGAATGTGGGCGTCGGTAATCTCGGACAAGTCTTTGATCTGACGCGGCGGATCGAACTCGGTCGACCAGAAGAAGCGCGCAGCGCCACCCACCTCGTGTTTGGCGACGAGACAATTCGGTGCGCCTCCCGCCCGGTTGTAGAGCCCGACTGCGGAATAGCTTTCCTGATGGCTGACCATCATCACGCCCTCCGTCCCCGGGAAGGCGTATTTCATCGCCGAGAACCAGCGGCAGAGCGCCGCCAGCTCCCCCTCGGTGAATTCGTACCTGGTCGGTGAACCCGCCACATCCACCGACAGGACGCTTCGGACCGTCAGCGGGAAAGGCACAACGTTCGTCTGCTCCGACACTTTGTCCCCTCGCCCCCGTCTCAGGCCGCGTGGCCGCAGCCCATACGCCCCAGAATGTCGAACGCGCGTCCTTAGACCGTCACGCCGCCATGCCGGTACCGAAAGGGGAACCGGAAAGGCGAGTTTTTGCGGACTACTTATCGATTCGAGATCGATACAGCACGCAGGCCGAATTAGATTCAGAGAATACTATTCGGCAGCCGTTTTGAGTCAATCGAACCTAGGGATGCTGCGCAGTTTTTCAGCCGGGTGTGCTCGGGCGGCAACAGTGGCAAAAAGGCGACAGTTGTTAAACTTACGGTTTGGATTTGCAAACGGCCGGGGCCCCTCTGAGGGTCGATCAGTGCCGGTATGTGAGACCAGGATAGAGCGTTCGCCAATCGGCCGTCTGCCCGATATCCCGCCGATTGACCTATCGATGCGGTTCTGTTAAGCATCAGGACGATGCATTGCGAGCGTTACGAGCTTCGACTTATTCGCTCGGCGTCCTGACGGACGCCGAGCCCTGGTCGTTGCCGTTCCCTATTTTGGGAACTCCCTGCTCTTGGTAATGCTGATGTCTCCGGTCCATTTGAACAAAAGATTCGCTGTTCACGGCGCCGCCTTGGCCGACACTGGGCGATTTTTCCATTTGCGACTTAGGGGCGGTCGGCGGCGCTGAGGCCCGCTGGCCGCTCAATTCCCGATTCCGCTTTATGAGCCACCGCATTGGTGGCGAGCCCCGCACCAGGAGATTTCAATGCCCGCTATGCCGATCCACAAATACCGTGCGTTTCCAACCGTCGATTTGCCCGACCGAATGTGGCCGATGCAGGTCATCGACCACGCCCCGCTGTGGTGCAGCGTCGACCTGCGCGACGGCAATCAGGCGCTGGTCGAGCCGATGGGACCCGATCGCAAGCGGCGGATGTTCGAGCTCCTCGTGAAACTCGGTTTCAAGGAGATCGAGGTCGGCTTTCCGTCTGCCTCCGAGACCGATTTTTCCTTTGTCCGCGAACTGATCGAGAAGCGACTGGTGCCCAAGGATGTGACGATCCAGGTGCTGACCCAGGCGCGCCCCGAATTGATCGCACGCAGCTTCGAGGCGATCCGCGGCGCCCGCCGCGCCATCATGCACCTCTACAATTCGACCTCGACACTGCAACGCCGGGTGGTGTTTGGCCTCGACAAGCCGGGGATCGTCGACATCGCGGTGACCGGCGCCAAGCTCATTCGCGAGCTCGCCGCGGCGATGCCGGAGACCGATGTTGTTTACCAATATTCCCCCGAGAGCTTCACCGGAACCGAGCTCGACTTTGCGATCGAGATCTGCGAAGCGGTGATGGATGTCTGGCAGCCGACGCCGCGGAAAAAAACGATCCTTAATCTCCCCGCCACCGTCGAGATGGCAACACCGAACATCTATGCCGATCAGATCGAGTGGTTCGGCCGCAATATCCGCAAGCGCGATTGCATTACCCTCAGCGTGCACCCCCATAACGACCGCGGCACCGCGGTGGCGGCGACCGAGCTGGCGGTAATGGCCGGAGCGGAGCGGGTCGAGGGCACGCTCTTCGGCAATGGCGAGCGCACCGGCAATGTCGATATCGTCACATTGGCGCTGAACCTGTTCAGCCAAGGGATCGATCCCGGCCTCGTGATCACCGACATCGACGAGATTGTCCGCACCGTCGAGCACTGCAATCAGCTCCCGGTCCATCCGCGGCATCCTTATGCCGGCGAACTTGTCTACACGGCTTTTTCGGGGTCGCACCAGGACGCGATCAAGAAGGGGTTCGATGCTCTCGCCAAGCGCAACGACCATTTTTGGGAGGTGCCTTATCTACCGATCGATCCGAAGGATCTCGGTCGCAGCTACGAGGCGGTGATCCGGGTCAACAGCCAGTCCGGCAAGGGCGGCGTCGCTTATGTGCTCCAGGCCGATCATGGGCTCGACCTCCCCCGCGGCCTGCAGATCGAGTTCAGCAAACGGGTGCAGGAAGTCACCGACCGCACCGGGAAGGAGATGACCAGCGCCGACATCTGGTCGCTGTTCGAGGAGACGTATCTGCGCCGAGACGGCGTCGTTCTCGTCGATTACAGCATCTTTCCCGAGCCGCGGGCACCGGAACGGCGTCGGATCACGGCAACGATCAATCGCGATGGTGTAGAACGGCGGATCGAGGGGGTCGGCAACGGCCCGATCGCCGCGTTCGTGGACGCGCTCCAGCGCGAGTGCGACATCGAGTTGACGGTCGTCGACTACCGCGAGCACGCGATCGGAGCCGGCGCCGACGCACAGGCGACCGCCTATGTCCAGATCCGCGATGCCGGCGAGGCAACCCTCTACGGCGTCGGGATCGACGGCAACATCGTTACCGCCTCTCTGCGGGCGGTGGCAAGCGCCGCGACGCGTGCTGTCCAGGGCCGAGCGTGAGATAGCGGTGCCATAATCCTGCGGCGCTAGGTGAGGCTGTTTCGGCCGTTGCTGAGATTATGCGACCCTATCGCCCTGCTTGATCTCGACCGTGCGGTTGTCGACGGCAGGCAGCATGCGGGCGGGATCGCGGGTGACGACCACGTCGAGCACGGTCGGTCGGGTGCGCTCGCCGAGGCCGGTTCTGAGCGCCGTGCCGAGCCGGTCCGGGTCCTCGACCCGGATACCGTTGCACCCCATCGCACGGGCGATGGCCGCATAATCCATCTCGACCAGGTCGGAAGATTGGTAGCGCCCGCGGAACATCGCGTGCTGCAGTGCCTTGACGTAACCCGAGGCGGCGTTGTTGACGACGACGATGGTCAGCCCGATACCTGCGCGGCGCGCGGTCTCGAGTTCTCCCAATGTCATGTTGAACCCACCATCTCCGGTGATCGCGACGACCGGCGTCCCCGGAGCGGCGAGCGCCGCCCCGATCCCGCCCGGCAGCCCATAGCCGATCGACGCCAGACCGCGGTCCGGGATAAAATGCCGCCCCGGTGACTTCGTGTCGTAGAGCAGCCCCGTCCAGTGGCCGGCAAACCCGCCATCGGCGACCAGGATGCTGCTCGCCGGCAGCGCTTTGTTGAGCTCGCGGCAGAGCCGCGCCATGTGGATCGGCCGCTCGGCGGAATCGAGACGCGGCGCTGCCTCTTCGCGCCACGCCGCCATTCGGGTCGGGATCTCGGCGGCATAATCGGCACGCGCATTGCGGACCCGTCTCGCGTCATCCGCAAGCGCTTCGGAGAGATCCTCGAGCCCGGCCTTGGCGTCGCCCCACAGCGCCACGGCAGCGGGCCGGCAACGCCCGATCTCCTCGGCGACAATATCGAGATGGATCAGCGGGATCGCTTCTGGGGGTAGCGCATAACGCTTGGTCGCGATTTCGCCGAGCTTGCAGCCGACGACCAGAAGACAGTCCGAGGCCTCGATCAGCTCGTTCGCGATCCGCGAGTAGCGGCCGAACAGCCCGGCCGAGAGTGGATGGATGCAGGCCACGCCGCCCTTGCCGCTCATCGTGTGCGCGACCGGGATCGAATGGGTCTCGGCAAGGCCGAGAAGCGCCTCGTGGCCGGCCGATAGATGGATGCCGCCACCGACCAGGATCAGCGGGCGTTTGGCGCGCGCGATCAGCGCGGCGGCGCGGGTGATGTCGGCCCGATCGGGCCGTATGCGCCGTGCCGGCACGCATAAGGTCGACGGATCGATCGCGAAATCTTCGGCGGTGAAGTCGTGCTCGCCATGGCAGACATCTTCGGGCACATCGAGCAGCACCGGGCCTGGCCGGCCGGAGGTCGCCACCGCGAAGGCGCGGCGCAACAGCTCGGGAACACGGCTGGTCAGCTCGACCCGGATCAGCTCCTTGACCGCCGGGCGCAATATCTCGGCCTGCCGGCACTCTTGCGTCATGTTCTTCCAGGAATGCGCACGGTTGGTGTCGCCGGCGAGCGCGATCATCGGCGTCCCGGCGTTCAACCCCTCTATCAGGCCGGTCACCAGATTGGTGGCGCCGGGTCCGAGGGTGCCGTCGCAGACACCGGGACGGTTTGTAACGCGCGCATAGGCCTCCGCGGCGAAGGCGCCGCAACGCTCGTCATTGATCAGGAAGTGCCGCATCCCGAGCTGCGCCAGCGCGTCGTAAAACGGCAAGAGCTGAAATCCGCCCATCCCGAACATCGGCCCCACTCCGGCGAGACGCAGCATCTCGGCGATCGCGCGACCCCCGTTCATACGGCCGGCCGGGCGGTTGCCGGCTCTCTCGGCATTGCTCATCAGTTTCTCCCCGGTTCGGCCGACGCGCGGCGGATGATCGCGACAAACTCGCGCGCACTCATGCCCGGGGCGATGCCGAAGGCAGCGGCGCGCGAGTTGACCCGCGTGAGGACACCATCTTCGTAGGTCGAACGAGCGTCGCCGATCCGCGCGCTCGCAGCGGCGACCGTACCGGCGGCGATGCCGCGAGCCTCGAGCGCAGGTAGCCGCGTCACGCCGGCCTCGTCGACCCCGATCCCGGCATCGTTGAACAGCGCGGCAAGCGCATCGACCTTCAACGCGGTGTCCGGCCTGCCGCCCAGCAGCCCCCCATGCGATCCGGTAACGACGACCGTTCCGATTTGGTTCGCACCGACGAGCGAAGCCGAGTCGAGCGCCCACACCGCCGGCGGATCCGAGACCAGAAGGAAGGCGGCTTCGAGCGCCGGCGGCGGTTCGCGCCCGGTGTAGGCAGCTCGCTGCAAGGTCACCGCGGCTTCCCGGCAAGCCGTTCCGGCGCAGCACCCGAGCGCGGTCGCGGGTGGGTTCGCATAAGTGATGATACCGCGCGCAATCATGTCCGATCCGCTGCCGATGCGCGCGGTGTCGTGCCCGACCGTTGCAGCCGGAGTATCGAGCCCCGCCAAATAGTCGAGCCCGGCGATGCCGGCGTTGTCCCTCCCGACTCCGGCATCGTTAAATATTGCTGCGCAGACGCGAAGCTTCGCCGCAAGATAAGCGGCATAGATGCCGCCATGCGACCCGTTGACGACCACCGCTCCTGCAGCCTCGTTGCCGATGCGGGTGATGCTGTCGGCGATCAGAACCGGCGGAAGCTCGTTGGCGGGCAAGGATCTCTCCAAGAGGGGGTAACCCGCCTATCATGCCGAGATAATACGCCGAAGAACAAGCCGACCGAATGAGCTTGGGTCGTCGCCATCACACCGGCGAAGGCCGGTGTCCATTTTGGGGCATGGGTTCCGACCTTCGCCGGGTCGCCATAAACGCGTTATAGCGTCATCTGACAACGCATTACGCTGCTTCGCATATGTGGATCAGATCCGATCACGAAAAATAAGGAGAGGCCCGTACCATGGGATGGAATGACCATGTTGATTTCCAATTGCACGACGCCATCGAGGACGCGGTTGATGCTGGCTGGCTAGAGGAAGGGACCGCAGCTTATGCGTTGCGCAACCGGTAATTCATTCGGGCTACGAATTGCTCTCCCCAAGGCAGCGCTATGTTTTTGATACCCACGTGGTGACCGCCCTCGAAAAGAGAGCCGAAGAACTTGAGGTAATGCGTGTCAAGAATATGGACTGACCCGAGCATACACGCTCTCCTGTCGAACCGTTTCAGCAGACGCTTGCGCACCCTGGCGACGCCGCGTTTCCGGTCCAGCCGGTTCAAGGGTAAGCGATTTATTAATGGTTGAGACGCAACCATAACCGGCCGACCATAAGTCTATGGAACTGATCGATATGCAGAGCAGCATCGGAACCTTCGCGCTGCGCTTGGCGGCAACGGTCGTTCTATTTGCACCAGCAGTGGCGGCACAGGCACAGGGCATCGGTCAGTCCATCTGTCGAGATGTGTGGGATTGGGGATCGGGCAAGTATGTGCAGGTGTGCAACAGCGTTTACTATCCGCCACCGCCACCCCCAACGTCGCCGCCGCCAGAGCCTCCAGTCAGGCACACAACAGGGAGCGAGAGTACCGTACTGATAGATCCCATTGCGGAAGCGCGTAAGGCGCAGTTGCGGGCCACCGAGCACCAAGACCCGCCGAGTTCAAGTTTTTGTCGGCCACCGTACCGGATGACCGCTTGGGACGGTTGCCAAAAATAAGCGAGGCTGGGAGTACCGCCCAGCCTATATGGAATCGCGGGTATGGGCTGGCCCCGGTCACCGTGAAAGGTAGCGATAACCGGGGTTCTCCCGACGCCGACGCCGCCATTGCGGGCTATGGGAACCCCGCGCGGAACCCGATGGCGACTTGTATTGACGACGATGCGAGCGCCTCACCGACGAGGAAACTACCGCGCGGGGTGACGGTTAGTAGCCCGACGTTTCGAACCTCTTAAGAAGACGCTTCCGCGTCCGCCTGATGCCCTGCTTCTTGTCCGCGCGCCGCTGCTCGCCAGGCTTGGCGTGGTACCGCTGCGCTTCCATTCGCGGAACTCGACGGTGAGCGCCATCCGGCGCTTTAGCGTTGTTATCCGCAAGTTGTTGTGGCTAACAAAACGGTAGTGCTGGACCGTTATACTTAGATCGTATCGGTTCTCATAGTTTGCATCGTCTGCAAGCGCTTAGGACTCCCGCTAGACTACTCAGTTACACCGCGTTAGCCTATGCGCCGACTTTCGTCGGGACGACGGGAAGGGACGCAGCTCATTCCTAATGTTGTTCGCTCGTCGCGCCGGCGCGTTCGGCTGATTGTTGTCGATAGTATTCCCGCTGCTTCTCGCGCCAGGCGGCACGTTCCTCGGGGTCGAGCTTGCCGTCGTGATTGGCGTCGATTTGGTCGAAGCGCTCGCGATAGAGCTGGTCCCGTTCCGTGGCCGGCAGCGCCGCCAGCCTGTCGTAATAAGCCTTGCGTCGCTCGAGGCTCGCCTTCTCCGCCGTAGAAAGACCGGGCGCTGCCAGCTCGCGCACCAGCCGTGTTTGGCGTTGCTGGAGATCGCGTGCGCGGAAATCACGATATTGGTCAAAGGTGATCATATCGCCTGAAGCGGCGGGTTGCTCGGCATGTTGAGCGGCTGCCGGCCAGTGCCACCAGGCCGCCGCGATCAGCGCAGCAGCGGCGGCTAAAAATGTCCATCGTCTCATCGCCATCTCCAAGATGAATTGGCGATATTAGAACAAAACGTGATCATATTTGGCAAGCGGTTTCTCGCGCGTCGTCGAAAAAATTCGCACGGCAGGTGGGTAGCCGTGACACTCTCTTCTCGAGCGCGACTCGGCTCGCGACAGGTAGACGTCTCGGTAGAAATGGCATCCGCGGTAAAGGTCAAATCGGCTTTCACTCTCGCCAGGGTCGATCTCGATCGCCGGTTGAAGGACGAGGAGAGTTATCGGCACCAGTTGAGCAAGCTACAGATCGCGATGCTCGAGCTCGAGCAGATTTACCGGGTCGAGCGTCGGCGTGGCATCATCGCGGTCGAAGGTTGGGATGCCGCAGGCAAGGGCGGCGCAATCCAGCGCCTGACCGAAAGGCTCGACCCGCGCTGGGTGCAGGTCTGGTCGATCGGCAAGCCCAGCCTGGACGAGCAGAGTCGTCACTATCTCTGGCGCTTCTGGCAGAGACTGCCGCTACCCGGCAATATCGCGATCTTCGACCGCACCTGGTACGGGCGAGTCCTGGTCGAACGCGTCGAAACCCTGGCCCGCCCAAAAGAGTGGCGTCGCGCCTATGACGAGATCAACGCCTTTGAGAAGATGCTCGTCGATGACGGCATCCGTCTCGTCAAACTGTTCCTGCACATTTCCGATGAGGAGCAGCTCCGCCGTTTCCGCGAGCGCGTCATGACGCCCACCAAGCATTGGAAGATCACCGCGGAGGATATCCGCAACCGCGCCCATCGGCGCGACTACCTCGCGGCACTCGACGACATGTTCGCGCTGACCTCGACCGCGGCGGCGCCGTGGTATGTCGTTCCGGCGGAATATAAGTGGTTTGCGCGCATCGCCGCGGCGAAGACCGCGGTAAAAATCCTCGGCAAAGGAATCACGTTGGGACCGCCCGCCCTCGACCCCGAAGTCGTCAGGGCAGCGGTGGAAATCCTGGGTCGGGAGGAGATGGCGGCGCTCGGTCTTGCGCGGCCGGAGCGAGGGGAGAAATGAGGCCGGGACTCCTCAGACGAAAAGCCGCTCGTTCTCGATCCCGTCGTAGAGATGGGCGACG
>Ga0209488_10004926_pt1 | contig 10339 bp, 11 predicted proteins | sample Rivendell_Oct201_8_FD_188349 | JGI IMG/M metagenome (GOLD analysis project Ga0209488, IMG submission 188349) | Vadose zone soil microbial communities from the Eel River Critical Zone Observatory, Northern California, USA -... | ecosystem: Environmental > Terrestrial > Soil > Vadose zone >... | reverse complement strand
GCTGAAAATAGTCTATGCGTCGATCCGGCAAGGCATCTTGATCGTGGCTTCCGATAATGGCCCGGGGATTCCGGACATTCGTCAGGCGCTGCGAGACGGATTCTCCACATCGGGAAGCCTGGGACTGGGGCTGCCCGGAGTGCGCCGGCTGATGGACGAGTTTGAAATTACTTCCGAGCCAGGGCGAGGGACGATTGTGACGGTGAAGAAGTGGAGACAATAAACGCGCCGCTGGTGGAGTATGGGGTAGCGAAGTTTGTTCTCCCGGGTCAGGGTGAATCGGGCGACCTGCATCTGGTTTGCTGTAACCAGAATGGAATCCTGATCGCTGCGATCGACGGAATTGGACATGGAGAGGAGGCTGCAAGCGCTGCGAAGACGGCGGTTTCTGTCCTCAAAACGGGAGCGGACGAACCGGTCATTTCTCTCTTGCAGCGCTGCCACGAGGGACTCCGCTCGATGCGCGGTGTCGTCCTAAGCCTTGCAGCCATCGACCCGGTACATGGCATGATGACCTGGGCCGGAGTCGGAAACGTGCAAGGAGCGTTGATGCGCGCGGGGGCCAGGAAGGGAGCCGTGCAGGAGGTGCTGATGCTGCGTGGCGGTGTAGTCGGTTCGCAGTTGCCCGCGCTGCAGGCCGCGGTGCTTCCCGTTGCGAAGGGGGATACGCTGGTTTTTGTCACGGATGGGATTCGAGGTGAATTTGCCGAAAGTCTTTCCGCGTTGGAATCTCCGCAAAGAGCCGCGGACAGAATTCTGGAAGGGTACTGCCGGGGAAATGATGACGCGCTGGTATTGGTGGTGCGGCTAACGGGGATTCCTACATGAAGACCGCGGTCATACGGAAGAAGAAGACGCCGCCAACTTTTGAAGAAGAGTATTGCTCGGCATTTGGTGAATATGCCGGGGGTGGCGGAGAGGCCGCTTTGGGCCGTGCCTACGAGCTCGGGCGGCGCGCCATCGCGGAGAAGAAGAGCCTGATGGAAATCGCATCGTTGCACCATCAGTCCCTCCAAGGAATGCTTGCCGAAGCGGAAAGCGCGGGGCGGCAGCAGGCATTGGTGAGTGCCGCTGCCGGTTTCGTGTCAGAGGTCCTCTCACCCTATGAAATGGCGCACCGTGGAGTGCAAGACGCCATCGGGGCACTGCGGCAACTCAATGAAACGCTCGAGGAGGAGATCAAGCGCATAGCGTACGCCGTGCACGACGAAGCCGGGCAGTTATTGGTGGCCGTGCATCTTGCACTCAGCGACGTGGCGACGGAATTGCCGGAACGCCAAAAGGAGCAGATCGGGCGGATCCAAGAATTGCTCACCGAAGTCGAAAAACAGTTGCGACGGTATTCCCATGAACTTCGGCCGACCGTCCTGGATGATCTTGGATGGATTCCAGCGATTCGTTTTCTGGCTGAAGGGGTTGCGAAGCGGGCCAGTCTCAGCATCAAGATCAAGACGGCGGTTACGGGAAGACTGCCTGGTCCTGTTGAAATAGCCCTCTACCGCGCGGTTCAGGAAGCGCTGGCTAACGCCACGAAGCATGCCAAGGCGAGCCGAGTGTGGATTCGAATCGGCCAAAAAAATCGCGTGTTGTGCTGTTCCATCGAAGACGATGGCGCGGGCTTTGACGTTCATGCTGTGCGGTCGGATTGCAAAAGAAGAGGTCTGGGACTGACCGGTATGCAGGAACGCTTGCACGCGATTGGAGCCACGCTCGTGATCGATTCGGCCCCGGGGCGGGGAACGAAACTCTTGATTCAGCTTCCAAGGGAGATTTCGAATGCCAATTCGAATCGTGCTCGCTGATGACCATGTCCTGGTGCGCCAGAGCCTGAAGTCCTTGCTCGAACGCGAAGGATTCCAAGTCGTGGGGGAAGCCTCTGACGGACAGGAGACTGTTCGTCATGTGGAGACGCTCCAGCCTGATATTGCGGTGATGGATATCAGCATGCCCATACTGAATGGATTGAACGCCGCCCGGGAGATCAGCCGTACTTCGCCGAAGACCAAGACCATCCTGCTGACACAACATGACGAAGGCCAGTACATCTCCGAGGCGCTGGAAGCCGGCGTAAAGGGGTATGTGCTGAAAAGCCAGGTTGCCAGCGATTTATTGCTGGCTATACGGCAAGTTTCGCGTGGGCAGGTTTATCTAAGCCCCGGCGTATCTCGCGGCGTCATGGAGGCGTATCACTCCAAGTCGGAGAAATCCACAAATCCGCTGACCGTGAGGGAGAGCCAAGTGCTTCAGTTGATTGCGGAAGGGAAGTCGACAAAAGATGTGGCCTCTTTACTGGGCATCAGCGTGAAAACCGCCGAGTCCCACCGCACGAGGCTGATGCACAAGCTGGATATCCACGAGACGGCAAGCTTGGTGCGTTACGCCGTACGCCGGGGCATTGTACAACCTTAGATCCGGTCCACCTGAATTAGAGTTCTTAACTGTAAGTGCGAATATCCAGGTGGTTACAGCACGGTCGTTCTTGATGGCCGCGACCTTATGTTACTGGCCTCGGCGAAGCTTGAAAGCAAACGAGCGAGCACACCGACTGCCTCTCGGCCAAGAAATTCTCTACTCCATCACGGCTGCGAGTCAGGGCGGCGCTTGAGGGTGGGGCGATCGTCGTCGGTGGTATTCGGATCGTTGCCCGTGGGCTGCTTTTTGGACTGTTCGGTTTTGGTGCGCAGCGTGGGCTTGCCAGGGGCGTTGTCCGAGACTTTGCGCGAGAACATGATGTTGCGCAGGCGGGATTTCACAGAATCGAATTCGGAGGTGGTGACGATGTATTCCTGCCTGGCGGGCAGGATGCGGGCGATTTCTTTTTGGGTGTTTTCGATGCGCTCCGGCGTCGGGGGATGCGTGGAGAAGACCTTGGGGATGGTGCCGGGGCGGCGCTTTTCATCGGCCTGGATACGCTCGAAGAAAGTGACGTAGGAGTTCGGGTCGTAGCCGGCTTTGTACATGTATTGCAGTCCGAGGAAATCGGCTTCGCGCTCGGCGTCGCGGCTGAACTTGAGGTAGGTGACGGGAATGGCGAGGTTCAGGCCCTGATAAATGCCGTAACCGGCCCAGCCGCCGGGGCCGAGCAGAATCAGCGGGATGGTGGCAAGCTGCATCAATTCGCCTTTGGTAGCGTTTTTGGTGCCGTGGCGGGCGGTGACGTGGGAGATTTCGTGGGCCATAACGCCGGCGAGTTCGGATTCTTCCTGGGCGCGCAGGATCAAGCCGCTATTGACATAGAAAAATCCGCCGGGAAGAGCGAAGGCGTTGACTTCGTCGGAATCGATGACTTTGATTGTGAAGGGAACACGGGCGTCGGAATTACGGACGAGGTTCTGGCCGACGCGGTTGACGTATTCGGTGACGACGGGGTCGTCGATCAGCTTCGAAGAGCGCTCGACTTCCTGGGCCAATTGCTTGCCGAGGGAGATTTCTCGCTCCAGCGAGTAGAGGTTTATGCCTTTGCCGACACCGCGGTTGCCGATGGCCTCGACGTCTTCCCTGGAATTCTTGGGAGTTACAGTGTCTTTCTGCTGTACCGGCTGGGAGCCGGATTGCTGCTGAGTCTGCTGTTGGGCGGGCGGCGGTGTCTTTGCGGGGTCAGGGGGTGGAGGATCCTGGCTTTGGGGGGCAGCGAAGGCTGAACCTGCAACCAGGGCGCCAACCAGCGCCAGCTTCAGGGTATGCCGCAGAATCTCTTGCATATCGTGTACCTCCGCCTACCCAGGATTATACACCTGCAATGGCCGGGCAGGCCCTTCGGATTCTTCGATGACTACTAAGATGTAAGACGGTCCAAGAAGGTTTCCTATTCCCTGGACGTGCCACGCGGTTTCAGTCGCGAGGAGGCTATTCCGAGTGCCTGAAGGGAGCGGTGGAGGAGGGGCGGTGTCATCCCACGGCGTACTGAGTGCGTACTCCCGCCAGGCGAGGCAGTTGACACACTTCGCGGGTCACTCTACAGTCAGAACCGGTTCCTTATGAGCGTCTCGAAGATCCAGATAGGCCAGCTTTGGAAGAAAGATGGTAGCGGCGATATCTACCTGGTCACCCGGCTGTACTCCGAGGCGCTGAATACCATGGTGATCCTGCGCAAGTCTGGCGCCGAGGACGAGGCGCAGATCCGTGTCCGGGTCGAGCGCGGCGCAGCAGGCCAGAAGATCCCGGGGTTTTCACCAGCGCAGGAAGATGAGAAGTTTTAGGTTCAGATCGAACGAACTTCCATCTTTACAACGTCATCCACCTTCATGAGTTCCTTTTGCAGGAAAGGCTCGCCGTAGTCCACGCCGATCATCTGGCCATAGTGCCGGGCTAACTGGTTCATTTCGGCTTCCAGGCGGTCGATGGCCAGGTGGACTTTGCTTTTATTTTCGCTTTTTTTGGAGCGGAATTGCGAGCCGAAGGCGAGGATGGCTTTGCGGCGCTGCTGGTACTGGGAAGTGATGTCCACGACGAACGTCGGCCTCACGTCGGCGTAGGAGATCGAATACAGGATTTTAAAGGGGCGGAAGGCTTCGCCTTCGATGGGTAATTGCTTAAGCCCCGCCAGGAAGCAGGCTTCGTACCCTAGGGTTGAGGCATGGTAGTGGTCGGGGTGGCGGGCTTCCCAGTAGGGAAGGATGACGGTTTTCGGGCGGAGCTGTCGGATCACGGTGGCGAGACGCAGCTTGTGTTGACGGGAGGGTTGAACGTCGGAGTCGGGGACGCCGAGGGTGCCGCGCCATTTGACAGAGAGGAGCTTGGCGGCTTTAGCGGCTTCTTTGGCGCGGATCTCCGGGGTACCGCGCGTGCCCATTTCGCCGGCGGTTAGGTCGAGAATTCCCGTTTTGTAGCCGCGCTGGGCCATTTTCAAGAGCGTGCCGCCGCAGGTAAGTTCGACGTCGTCAGGGTGCGCGGCGATTGCCAATAGGTCGAGATGCATTGGTCCTCCAGCACGTGGTGATTGTACGGTAGGAGAGACATTCTTGTCTGTGCTCCGTGAAGTTGGTTGAAGAGGAGAGGAGACAGGCAAGAATGTTTGTCCTACGGGAATGTGCTACGGTTTCAGATTCGAAGATGATGGAATACGGCAAAAAGTCGGTGGAGTCGTTGCAGGGGCGCGTGGCTCTTGTGACTGGAGCCGCGAAACGGCTGGGGCGGGCAGTGGGGTTACGTCTGGCGGAGGAGGGTGCGGACGTCGTCATCCACCATCGATCATCGGGCGCCGAAGCGGCAAGCGCGGTTGCGGAAGTCGAAAAAGCCGGGCGGCGCGGGCTTGCCGTGGCCGCGGACCTCGGCAAAATTTCCGACATCAAGCGGCTGTTTGCTGAGACGGAAAAACAATTTGGGCGGCTGGACATCCTGGTCAACAACGCCGCCAATTTTCTCCACGCCGAATTCGAAACCACGTCGGAACAAACCTGGGACGCGGCCCTGGACACCAATCTGAAGGCGCCGTTTTTCTGCGCGCAGGCGGCCGCGCCGCTCCTCAAGAAGAGTCATGGGGTGATCATTAATTTCGCGGATGTTGGCGGGATCCTCGGCTGGACGGGGTACATTCCACATTGTGTTTCGAAAGCCGGCGTCATCATGCTTACGCGGTGCCTTGCCAAGGAACTTGCTCCGGAAGTGAGGGTGAATGCCATTGCTCCGGGAACGATTACGATGCCGGGCGATCCGCCGGAGTGGGAGGCGGACTTCATTAAGCTTGCACCCCTGCGGCGATCCGGCAAGCCATCGGACATTGCTGATGCCGTTTCTTACCTGGTGCACGCGGAGTTTCTGACCGGGCAGATACTGGTGGTTGATGGCGGCCGCAGTTTGTGACAGAGCAGAGGACGGCGGACCGTGGTCAGCCGTTGTGCAACATCGACGCAGAAATCTTCCACCGGGCCGTGCAGAGAATCGCTCCGCGGTGTATTCTATTCTGCTTATTGCATTCATAAATCCGCCGCGCTTGACGCGGCACATGGAGAAACCGAAAGACGAGGGACCGACCGAAGTTATGGACAACGAAATATCGACCCAGCCGCATGGCATGGAAGACATAGAGATTCAGGAATGGCTAGAGTCGCTGGATTCTGTCCTGGAGTCCAGCGGACCTGAGGTGGCCGCGGAAATCCTCGAGCGGCTCCGGGCGCACGCCACGGTTAACGGCATCGACCTGCCGTTCAGCGCAAATACCCCATATGCGAATACGATTCCCGTGCGCTTGCAGCCCCTTTTTCCCGGCGACCAAGAACTGGAGCGCCGCATCAAGAGCCTTATCCGCTGGAACGCGCTGGCCATGGTGGTGCGCGCGAACCGCGTGGAGCACAACATCGGCGGTCACATTTCCACGTATGCTTCGGCGGCCACGCTCTACGAAGTGGGCTTCAACCATTTCTTCCGCGCGCGCAGCGAGGAATTCGAAGGCGACACGGTTTATTTTCAAGGGCACGCGTCGCCCGGAATGTACGCTCGCGCGTATCTGGAAGGGCGCCTCAGCGCGCAGAAGCTGGAAAACTTTCGCCGCGAACTGAAACCCGGCGGCGGACTTTCTTCCTATCCGCATCCGTGGCTGATGCCGGATTTCTGGGAATTTCCAACGGTCTCGATGGGCCTGAGCCCGCTGATGGCGATTTATCAGGCGCGCTTCAACCGTTATCTCGAGGATCGCGGCATGAAGCCCGTCACGGACGCGAAGGTCTGGGCATTCCTGGGTGACGGCGAGACCGACGAGCCGGAATCACTCGGAGCGATTACGCTCGCTTCGCGCGAAAAGCTCGACAATCTGATCTTCGTGGTCAACTGCAATTTGCAACGACTTGACGGACCGGTACGCGGGAATGGACAGATTATTCAGGAACTGGAATCGGCCTTTCGCGGGGCTCGATGGAACGTCATCAAGGTCTTGTGGGGAAGCGAGTGGGACCCCATCTTCGAACGCGACACCGAAGGGCTGCTGGTGAAGCGCATGGGCGAATTGGTGGACGGCGAATACCAGAAGCTGGTCGTTTCCTCTGGCGCGTACGTTCGCGAGCATTTCTTCGGAAGTGATCCGCGTTTGCTTCAGCTTGTCGAGCCCATGTCCGATGAGAGTTTGCGGCGGCTGCGCCTCGGCGGGCACGATCCGCGCAAGGTCTATGCGGCGTATAAAGCGGCTGTCGATCACAAGGGCTCGCCTACGGTCATTCTTGCGCGCACCATCAAGGGCTACGGTCTTGGCGAAGCGGGCGAAGGCAAGAACGTCACGCACCAGCAGAAGAAACTCAACGAGGACGAGTTGCGCGAGTTCCGCTCGCGCTTCGGCATTCCCCTGAACGACGAGGATTGCATCGAAGTCCCGTTTTACCGGCCGGCCGAGGATAGCGTCGAGATTCAATACCTTCGCGCACGGCGCGAAGCGCTGGGCGGCTACGTTCCCAAGCGCAGCATTCGTTCGAAACCCTTGGCCGCCGACCACGACGAACTCTTCAGGGAATTCCTGGAAGGCAGCGACGGCAGGGAAGTTTCCACGACCATGGCGTTCGTGGGAATGCTTCGCAAGATGCTCAAGGATGCCGAGATCGGCAAACTCATCGTGCCAATCGTTCCGGACGAAGCTCGCACCTTTGGCATGGAATCGCTTTTCCGTACCGCCGGCATTTATTCCAGCGTCGGCCAGAAGTATGAGCCAGTGGACGTAAACACGCTGCTTTATTACAAAGAAGCGAAGGACGGCCAGATTCTGGAAGAAGGCATCACCGAAGCCGGCTCGATGGCTTCGTGCATCGCTGCGGGCACGGCCTACGCGACGCACGGAATCAATACGATTCCGTTCTTCATCTATTACTCGATGTTCGGCTTCCAGCGCATCGCGGATTTTATCTGGGCCGCGGCCGACATGCGCACGCGCGGCTTTCTGCTCGGCGGCACGTCGGGGCGCACCACGCTCTCCGGCGAAGGACTCCAGCACCAGGACGGTAACAGCCATGTTCTCGCTCTTCCCGTGCCGAACCTGAAGGCTTACGATCCCGCATTTGCCTACGAAATTTCGATCATCATTCAGGATGGCATTCGGCGCATGTACAAAGACGGCGAAAACCTCTTCTACTACATCACCGTCATGAATGAGCCGTACGCCATGCCCGCAATGCCGGGGAACGTGAAGGACGGCATTTTGCGAGGGATGTACCGCTTCCGGGCCGCGTCAAACACAAAAGCGAAGCTGCGAGCGCAATTGTTTGGAAGTGGCGCGATTCTCAACGAAGCGTTGCGGGCGCAGGAGATTCTCGAGACCAAGTACGGAGTGGCCGCCGATGTGTGGAGCGTGACAAGCTACAAGGAACTCTATAACGATGGCAATGAGACCGAGCGCTGGAACCGTTTGCACCCGGGCGAAAAGGCGCGTGTGCCATACGTCAGCAAGTGCCTTGCGGATGCTCCAGGCGTGCTGGTCGCGGCTTCCGACTACTTGAAGACCTTGCCCAATATGATCAGCAAATGGATGCCGCGGCGCCTGGCGTCGCTCGGCACGGATGGGTTCGGGCGCAGCGAGGGCCGCACGTCCTTGCGCGACTTCTTTGAGGTCGACTCGCGCTTCATCACGGTGGCCGCGCTGCATGAGCTTTTTGTGGACGGCAAGATCGAGCGCTCCGTTCTCGACAAAGCCATCAAGGACCTCGGCATTAACACCGACAAGCCGAATCCGGCGACCTCCTGAAGCAGGTCCTCTAGTCAACACAGAATCATTCCGCGGCCCGGCGCTGGCTCTCGCCAGTTTCTTCTTCCGCGCCCTCTAGGATTTCCGCAGGCTTGATCCGTCCGGTGGCCAATTGCGCGATGAGTTCGCGATTGGCTGCGAGAAAATCGTATGCTCCCAGCTCTTTCGGCAACGCCCAGGCGGTCTTTTCGAACGTGCGCGGCATTAATTCCGATTCCGCAATCGCTGCAGCAAAGAAGCGTATTTCCAACTCATCGGGTGTTGCAGCGTATAGATGACGCACGCGGCCAATCTCAACGCTCTTCACCAGTGTCACGCCGAGTTCTTCCTGCAATTCCCGCGCGAGTGCAACCTCCGGCGATTCGCCGTCCTGGACCTTTCCACCGGGGAATTCCCACTTGAGCGGGGAAGTATCGTTTTTCCGGCGCTGGCCGATGAGCAATCGCCGGTCGCTGCGCTCAATCACCGCCGCGACGACAGTCCTCATGCCCGTTCTCGCATTCGATCTTCGGGATGGAAGAGTTTGTAGAGTGCGCGTGCGCCCTCGACCAGCGAGGGCCCCGGCGTGTTCAGCAATTCATCGCTGATCACGTAAACCTTGCTGTTTCGAATCGCCGGCACCTCTTTCCACGCCGTGACCTTATACGCCTGCTTGGCGTCCGACTTTGATCCCGTCGCCGCCCATGCGAGAACAATCACTTCGGGCCTTGCCGCCGCTACCTGCGCTTCGGTGATTTTCTCGCCCGCGGGAACAACCATTTCGCCGCCGCAGATGTTCACCAGTTCCGCCACCCATGGCGGGGAACTGATGCGTGGATTCGGCCAGGCCTCGCAATAAACACGGACTCGCTGCTTCCGTCGTCGCGCCATCTTCTCGATTTGTGAAAAGGCGCGGCGCACCCTTTTCACCACCTGCTCCGCAGCCGCCACGCGTTGCGCAATCCCGCCCAACAGGCGAATGTCGGCTTCGACATCAGAAAGCGTCCGAGGGTTCATCGCCAGAAAATTGAATCGCTGTTCGAGCAGCTTAGCGACCGTCTCCTGCTTGTACGGCACGGAGCCGATCACCAATGTGGGTTTCAATCGCAGAATTTCATCCACGGATTCCATGTGCCAGCAATCGCCAAGCTTTGGCAGTTTGCCGACCGGCACCACGTTAGAGCACCACTTGGTTACGCCTACTAGGGCGCGCCTCGCACCAATGGCGCACAGAATCGAGGTGGCGCTTGGGGCCAGCGAAACAATGCGCAATGGCGGTCGCCGATTCGCTTTCATGGCTACGGGAACAGGATAGCAGACAGCCGTGCGCCCGTCGGTTCACACGAGTGTGGATTGACTCCGCTCCACGAGTGTGTTGCACTGCGTTTCTTATTTCCCGGAGGACTATCGTGCGTGTGCATCTCGTTGCTCTTAGCTTGGTCTTGCCGTTTTCAACTTTCGCTCAGACTTCGTCTGTGCCCTCCAAGTCCGAAGTCGTCCAATATCGCGCGACCATTGACACCGTGAAATACGTTTACGGTGTCGCACCGCCGGTAGCGCGCCTGCGTCCGGGAAATATTCTCGAAGCCAACGCGCTCGACTGCTTCGGCAACGCTATTAAGAAACCCGGCGACACTCTCTCGCTTTCCAAGGGCGACAATCCGCTCACCGGCCCCTTTTTCATCGAAGGCGCCGAACCCG
>Ga0209488_10004925_pt1 | contig 10341 bp, 10 predicted proteins | sample Rivendell_Oct201_8_FD_188349 | JGI IMG/M metagenome (GOLD analysis project Ga0209488, IMG submission 188349) | Vadose zone soil microbial communities from the Eel River Critical Zone Observatory, Northern California, USA -... | ecosystem: Environmental > Terrestrial > Soil > Vadose zone >... | reverse complement strand
AGGCGATGTTCGACAAGCACGAGGCCGAGCAGCGCGAGCGCGCTCAGCCCACCGCCCCCCGCCCGAGCCGCGGCCGCGAAGCCTGGTAGTTGCAATCTCCCTCGTCTCCATCCTCGGCTCCGCCTCGGGCTCCTCCCCGCAAGCGGGACCGAGGGATAGCGGCTGCGCAGTCAGGACTCCCTCTCCCCGCTTGCGGGGAGAGGGCGGGGGTGAGGGGCATCCAGCCTCGGTCCTCGGCTACTTCAGCGCCTTCACGTCATCGATCGTCTTTTGCGGCTCTGGCCGGAAGCGGTAGTCGGGATCGACATCGACCGTGCGCACGATGCCGCTGCGGTCGATGACAAAGCGGCCCGGCATCGGCAAGGTCCAGCTGTCCTCGCCGTTCCGCACGGCCAGGTCGTTGCCGAAGCTCAGATAGGCTTCTCGCAAATCGTCCGGCAGTTTGAACCGCAAGCCGAGTTTCGCGGCATACTCGTTGCCGTGGTCCGACAGGATGTCGAAAGTGACCCTGTGCTTCTCGATCAGCGGCTTGGTAGCCTCCGGCGGTTGTGGCGAGATCGCGCAGATTGTTGCGCCCAGTTCCTTCAAAACACCCGTCACTTGCTGCAAAGCATACAGCTCTGCGTTGCAATAGGGTCACCAAGCGCCACGGTAGAAGGTCAGGACGAGCGGCCCTTTGGCCAGCAGATCGGCCGAGCGCACCTCCTGTCCGTACGAGTTCGGCAGCGCGAAACCGGGCAGGGGATCACCGGCCTTGATCACCCGCTCCATAATCCCCGAGGCGCGCAATTCCTCGGTCGCGCGATGCATGACCGCGGCCCTCTCGGGCGGAATGCGCTTTGCCGAAGCCTCGCGTATCCCTGCAAGCGTTTGAGTTAGACTCATTGCGATCTCCTCGTTCCATTTCCCGCGTTTCACAAATCGAGAAGCGAGGGCAGTTCGGCGAGCGTCCGGATCTCGCGATCGGGGACGCCCGGCAGACGCTCGCGAGGTTGCGCATAGCGATTGCACCACGCGACGCGCAGCCCGAAAGCCGAGGCAGCATAGGCGTCCCACGCGTTCGAGGACAGGAACAAGATCGTGTTCGGCATCAACGACAACCGGTCGACCGCGAGCTGGTACACTTTTGGATGCGGCTTGTAGACTCGGGCCTCTTCGACCGACAGCACGTGATCGAGGAGATTGCCGATGCCGGCATTCGTGACCGCGGCTTGCAGCATCGCGGGGGAGCCGTTCGACAGGATCGCCGTCACGCGCCCCGCTGCTTTGAGCCGACGCAACATGTCGGGAACCTCGGGAAACGCGCTGAGTGTCAGATAGAGTTTCATGAGCCGATCGCGCAGCCCGGCGTGCCGCAATGCCAGCGCGTCCAGAGCAAAATCGAGCGCGTCGCCCGTGACCTGCCAGAAATCGGCGTGCCGTCCCTGCGCGGCGCGCAGCCAGGTGTATTGCAGCTGTTTGTCGCGCCACAGCACCGTCAGCGTGTCGGTCTTGTCGCCGAGCACATCCCCGCACGCTGCCGCGGCTGACGCGAAATCGAACAGCGTGCCATACGCATCGAAGACGCAGGCGGCGATGCCGGTGAGCGGCGTCTCGGGCATGACCGCCGCCGCGCGGACGATTAATTCACAAACCGGTAGAGCTTGGCGGCATTGTCGCAGACGATCTTCTTGCGCACATCGGCCGGCAGGTGCCCGAGCTCTTTCTGAATGTATTCCTTCGAGTCGGGATAGATGCCGTCGGGGTGCGGGAAGTCGGAGCCCCACATGATGTTGTCGACGCCGAGCTCCTCGATCAATTTGACGCCGATCGGGTCGCTTTGATAGGTCGCATAGCACTGGCGGTACCAGTAGTCGCTCGGCTTCATCTTGAGGTCGAGTTCCTTGAACTGGTCCTCCCATTCCGCGTCCATGCGGTCGAGGATGTAGGGGATCCAGCCCGTGCCGGCTTCGCCGATGACGATCTTCAAACTCGGCCGGTGCTCCAAGACGCCGGCGAAGATGATCGACATCAAGACGTCCGCCATGTGCATCTGGAATTGCGTAATGCTCGCCGCGCGCGCTGCCAACAGCGTCTTGCCGCTGAGTTTCGAGAAATCGCGCGGTGCGCCCCCGATCGTGTGGAAATGCACCGGCAGCCCGCTCGCCGCCGCGGCGTCCCACACCGGGTTCCACCAGGGATCCCACAGCGGCGTCATGCCGTATTTGCGGGCAATTTCGAGACCGCGCACATTGCCGCGGCGCGCCACCTGTTCGATCTCGCCGACCGCAGCGTCGCGGTCATGGTTCGGGATGTTGGCGAGGCCGGCATAGCGCTCGGGTTGCTTCGAACAAAAATCGGCGAGCCAGTCATTGTAGATGCGCAGCATTTCGCCGGCTGCCTCGTCATCGTTCAGGCGGCTCGTCGCGCCGAGAATGCCGTACAGCACCTCGGCCTGTATGCCGTCGCGCTCTTGATCTTCGAGGCGCAGATCGGGGTTTGTCAGGCGCCGGATCTTTTGCTGCTCGGGATCGTAGAGCCCGGTCGAGGCCATGCGGTCGGAACGGTGGATCTTGCCCGGTTCGTAGAGCCGCCCGGCCGAGCCCATCCCGCAATCGAGACCGAAGGAGGCGCCGTTCTTTGTCACCCACTCGCGGCCGCGCGGTCCGTCGGCGACATAGGGCATGCGGTCCTTGAACGCGGCGGAGGCGTTCGCGGTGAACAGGTCGGGCGGAAGCCAGATCACATCGATATGGCAATCGGCCGAGATGACGTCGTATTTCATCGCGCTATCCTCTTCCCGCTCGCCTTTGCCTCAGAGTAACGCGCGCAGAGGGTAGCTGCCTAGTACTGCGCTTCCGCGCTTGATCGCGTTGCTCCGCCCAAAAACCGTCGTCCCGGCGAAGGCCGGGACCCACTCATCTGACGCAACACGGGTTGAGCTGTGGCGGGATGACGGTTTTCGTTCAATCCCACGCCGCGACGTCGAGGAAGGTGCTCTGGTATGTCGCGCCGTCGCCCAGATCGGTATAGCGGTCGGCGCACAGCATGTTGACGGTGCCGCCGAGCGTCTCCTGATCCGGCCGCTGCCCCGGCACCAACACGACACCGGGCATCACCTCGTCGCTGATCTTCAGCACCAGCCCGACCGCGCCGCGTTCGTTGAAGAGCCGCACCTTGGCGCCATCCGCGAGCCCGCGCTTCGCGGCCTCCTCGGGATGCAGCACGCAGTACGGCTCACCTTCGCGCCGCCGCAGAAACGCGACACCGGAATAAGCCGTATGCGCCTGGAAATACCCCGGCGCGGTCAGGAGGCGCAGCGGCCAGCGCGCTGCGTCGCGTTCTTCCTGTGGATCGGGCCGCCAATCCGGCATCGGCGCGAACCCCGCCTCGGCAAGCTGCTCCGAATAGAATTCGAGCTTGCCCGACGGCGTGCGGAATTCCTGTCCGCCTTCCGGGGCGATGTTTACCGGCCGGCCGCGAAACACATCGCCCAAATCGAGCCCGGCAACCTGCCCGGTGGCGCCGCGCCACAATTCGCCGATCGCCGCCTTGGCCTCCATGCCGAACACCGGATCGCGTAAGCCCATTCGCCGCGCCAATTCCTGCCCCAGCCGGAAATTCGACCGGGCCTCTCCCTGCGGCATCACCGCCGCCGGCGCGTATTGCAGGTAGTAGGCGCCGTAGGCCCGGTAGACATCCTCGGTTTCGAGATAGGTCGTCGCCGGCAAGACGATATCGGCATAGCGCGCCGTCACCGTCAGAAACGGGTCGTGCACGACCGTAAACAGATCCTCGCGCATGAGCCCTTGCCGCACCTTGCCGGCCTCGGGGCAGGTCACCGCCGGATTATTGGCGGCGATGAACAACCCGCGGATCGGCGGATCACCCATGTTCAGCAACGCGTCGCCGAGCCGCAGATGGTTGACCGCCCGTGTCGCTGCCGGCCCCGAAGGTTTGCGGACCCTGTCGTAGTTCCAGCCATAGGCCGCAACCGTCAGCAGCAGCGCGCCGCCGCCCCGCCGTCCATAGGCGCCGGTGACGCCCGGCAGCAATGCCACGGCGCGCAATGCCTCGCCGCCGCGCGCCAGCCGCGTCATGCCCTCGCCAAGCCTGATAAACGAGCGCTTCGCCCCGCCATAGAGTTGCGCCAACCGCTCGACATCGCTCGCGGCGAGACCGGTGATCTCGGCAACCCGCTCAGGCGGAAAGCGCGGTAATACCTCCGCTTCGAGCCGGCCGAAGCCGACCGTCTTGGCCGCGATGTAATCGCGGTCGGCGAGCCCATCGCGCACCAGGATATGCATGATCCCGAGCGCCAATGCGGCGTCGGTGCCGATCCGGATCTGCAGGTGCCAATCGGCAAGTCGCGCCGTGCGGCTCTTGCGCGGATCGATGACGACGATCTTGACGCCACGCTTCTGCGCGGCTTCCGCCTTTGCCCAGAAATGCACATTCGTTGCGACGAGGTCGGCGCCCCAGGAGATGATCAGGTCGCTTTCGTCGACCGCTTCGGGGTCGGCGCCGCCGACCGGCCCGACGGTCATGTTCCACGCCTCTTCGCAACAGGTGTCGCAGACGGTCCCGGCAATCAGGCGGCTCGCGCCGAGCGCATGAAAGAACCCGAGCATGAGGCCGCGGTTGAGCTGTCCCTGATGCGCGCTGTAGGCGTAGCCGAGAAGGGCCAGGGGCCCGGATTCGGCGATGATCGTTTTCCACCGCCCGGTGATCTCGTCGAGCGCCGCGTCCCAGCTGATCGGCGCGAATTTAGCTTCGCCCTTGGCCCCGGTCCGGCGCAGCGGGGTTTCGAGGCGCTCGGGCGAATGCACGAGTTCGGCGTCGCGGTTGACCTTGGCGCAGGCAAAACCCGCGGTGAAGGATTGCTCCGGATCACCCTTGATGCGCAACACGCGGCCGTCCTCGACCTCGGCCAACAGCGAGCACATGTCGGGACAGTCATGCGCGCAGACGACGCGAACCGTTTCCAAGTCCCACTCCGGCGAGATTGCTGGAGCGTTGTCGCAGAAACCGGATGGACCTTCTACCTCGCTCTTGATTAGGTCCCGGCTTTCGCTGGGACCTGAGCCCGGGCACACGGGACAAACTCCCGCCTCTTCGGGTGCGCTCCCGACAAATCCCGCTATGATCGGGTAGCGCCTTTCAGGAGAGACCCCATGGCCGACCTGCTCGAAACCAGCGACAACGGCATCACGACCCTGACCCTGAACCGGCCGGAGCGCCTGAACGCGCTGTCGCCGGCGATGACGGAGGGCCTCAAGGAGGCGCTGGAGCGCCTCTCGACCGACCGCGATTGCGGCGCGATCGTCATCATCGGCGCCGGGCGCGGCTGGTGCGCCGGCGGCGATGTCAAGACGATGGAGGCGCGCGGCCGCGACCAGAGCGTCGAGGACCGCGCCGAGGGGCTCCGCCGCTCGCATCAATTGCCGCTATTGCTGCGCACCATGCCAAAGATCGTCATCGCTGCGATCAACGGCCCGGTCGCCGGCGCCGGGCTCGGCCTCGCGCTCGCCTGCGATCTGCGCATCGCCGGCAGATCGGCGCGGTTTGGCACCGCCTTTGCCCGCATCGGCTATTCCGGCGATTACGGCGGCTCGTGGAGCCTGACGCGGCTCGTCGGCACCGCCAAGGCGCGCGAGCTCTATTTCACCGCCGACATTATCGACGCGGAGGAAGCGGGCCGGCTCGGCATCGTCAACCGCGTCGTTGCAGATGACGAATTACAGGCCGAGACGACGGCGCTGGCTCGGCGCATCGCCGACGGCCCCCGTATCGCGCTTGGCTACATGAAGCGCAACCTGCTCGCCGCCGAGACCGAGCCGTTCCAGACGGTGCTCGAGCTCGAAGCTGCGCATCAGGCGCGTTGCGCCTTCACCGAGGATCACAAGGAGGCGGTCACCGCTTTCAACGAAAAGCGCCGTCCCGTATTCAAGGGCCAATAATCGGCGGCCAATAATCGGCGGGAGGTGACGGATGGCAGGCCTCTATTTCGAGGAGTTCACCGAGGGGCAGGTGTTCGAGCATGCGGTGACGCGCACTGTCACCGAGATGGACAATGTGCTGTTCACGACATTGACGATGAACCCGCAGCCGCTGCATCTCGACGCTGAATTCGCGCGCACGACCGAATTCGGCCGGCCGCTCGTCAACAGCATCTTCACCTTGGGCCTCGTCATCGGCATGACGGTCGGCGACACGACATTGGGCACGACCGTCGCCAATCTCGGCATGAGCGATGTGCGCTTCCCGAAGCCGGTGTTTCACGGCGACACGGTCCGGGCGCGCACGACGGTGATCTCGACGCGGCGCAGCAAATCGCGTTCGGATGCCGGCATCGTCGAGTTCGAGCATGTCGGGCTGAACCAGCGCGGCGAGCAGGTCGCGATCTGCCGCCGCGCCGCGCTAATGAAGACAAAGCCGGTGTAACCCTTTCGTCATTCTGGGGCGCCGGGCAGCGGCGAGCCCGGAATCCATTTCCAGAGACCGGTGTTCATGGATTCCGGGCCTCGCCTTCGGCAATCCCGGAATGACGGTTTGAATAGGAGGAGCTCATGCGCTCGATGCTGTTCGTCCCGGCCGATAGCGAACGGAAATTGGCGCGCGGCATCGACAGCGGCGCCGACGCGCTGATCCTCGATCTCGAAGACTCGGTCGCCGCCGCGAACCGCCCGACCGCCCGGCGTCTCGCGCGCGACTTTCTCGAGGCGCACGGTGCTGACCGCCTCTTGCGCTATGTCCGCGTCAATCCTCTGGCGAGCGGCCTTGCGCTCGACGATCTCGGCGCCACGGTTGCCGGTCGCCCTGACGGCATCCTCTTGCCGAAATGCATGCCTGAGGATGTCCGCACGCTCGACCATTACCTCGCCGCCTTCGAGGCGGCGGCAGGCGCGCCGCTCGGCAAGATCCGCATTATCGCGATCGCGACCGAGACGCCGCAGGCGGTCTTTGCGCTCGGCGGCTATGCCGGCGTGTCACCGCGGCTCGAAGCGATCACCTGGGGCGCCGAGGATCTTTCGGCCTGCCTCGGCGGCAACAACAAGACAATCGATGGCGCGTATGACGGCCCCTACCAGCTCGCGCGCTCGCTCTGCCTGTTGGCGGCTGCCGCCGCCGAAGTCACGGCGATCGACACGATCTACACCGATTTCAAGGACCCGGAGGGGCTCAAGGCGGAATGCCTTGCGGCGCGGCGCTCGGGTTTCGCCGCGAAGATGGCGATCCATCCGGCGCAGCTCGCCATCATCAACGAAGCCTTTTCGGTCAGCGCCGCGGAACGGGAATGGGCGGAGCGGGTCATCGCGGCATTCGCCGGCAACCCGAATGCCGGCACCCTGGCGCTCGACGGCAAGATGATCGATAAGCCGCATCTCACCCTCGCCCGCCGGCTCCTCAACCTCCCGCCCACCTAAAGTCCTTCTCCCGCACCGCGGCTCGCTGGAAACGGCGTTTGGTTCCTCCTCCGCGAAGCGGGGGAGGGGGACCATGCGAAGCATGGTGGAGGGGGCGTGGTCGCTACCGAGCGCGCTGCTACCGCCCCCTCCGGCTCGCTTCGCTTGCCACCTGCCCCATGCGGGGGAGGAGCTTGCGGCGGTATAGGAGCCCTGCGGCAGGGCGGGTGGCAGGCTTTGTTGCGCTGCACTATCTCTGCCACAGGCGTTGACCCGCCTGTACAGCCGCGACGAACGAGCGATGAACCCCGCGGAAGACGGTCTTCCGAAGCCGCAGCGCTATTGGGCGATCCTGACCCTGATGGTCGGGCTGGCGATGTCGTGCCTCGACACCGCGATCGTCAATGTCGCCTTGCCGTCGATCGCCAAGGATCTCCACACCAGCGCCGCCGATTCGATCTGGGTCGTCAACGCCTATCAGCTGGCGGTGATGATCGCGCTGCTACCCTTCGCCTCGTTCGGCGACATCTTTGGCTACCGCCGGGTCTACCGTTTCGGCCTCGTGCTCTACACCGCGGCGGCGCTGGTCAGCGCGCTCGCGACCTCGCTCGACATGCTGACCCTGGGCCGTGCCCTGCAGGGGCTCGGCGCCGCCGGGGTGATGAGCGTCAACACGGCGCTCGTGCGCTTTACCTATCCGCGCCGCCAATTGGGCCGCGGCATCGCCCTGGTGTCGTTCGTCGTGGCGGTGTCGTCGGCGGCCGGCCCGAGCGTCGCGGCGGCGATCCTGGCGGTAGCGTCGTGGCCGTGGCTCTTCGCGATCAACGTGCCGATCGGCATCGTCACCCTTCTGCTGTCGTTCCGGTATCTGCCCTACACAGCGCCGAGCGAGCATCGCTTTGATCTGTGGAGCGCGCTCCTCTGCGCCGCGATGTTCGGTCTGCTGATTACCGGCATCAACGGTATCGGCCACCACCAGGCAATCGCCGCGATCGCCGCCGAATTCGCCGGCGGCGTCGCGGTCGGCTGGCTCCTGGTGCGCCGCCAGCTCAGCCAGGCGATGCCGCTTCTGCCGGTCGATCTGTTCGCCCGGCCGATCTTTACCTTGTCGGTCACGACCTCCGTGTGCAGCTTTGTCGCGCAGGGGATCGCCTTTGTCGCCTTGCCCTTCTACTTCCACGACGTGATCGGCGCCTCGGCGGTCGAGACCGGTCTCCTGATCACGCCCTGGGCGGTCATGACCGCGATCTTGGCGCCGATCGCCGGCTATCTCGCCGATCGCCACCCCGCCGGCATTCTCGGCGGCATCGGCCTCGCGGTGCTGGCGAGCGGTTTTGTGCTACTGGCGCTGTTGCCGGCGCACCCGGCGACGGCCGACATCGTCTGGCGGGTTGCATTGTGCGGCGCGGGCTTCGGCCTGTTCCAGTCGCCCAACAATCGCGCCATCGTCGCGAGCGCGCCCCGGCATCGCAGCGGCGGCGCCGGTGCGATCCAGGGCACGGCGCGCCTGTTGGGCCAGTCGATCGGCGCGGCCCTCGTCGCGCTCGTCTTCGGCGTCGCGGGCGGCGGTCATGGCGCGGCGACCGCGATCCTGATCGCCGCCGGCTTTGCCGCGATCGCCGTTATCGCCAGCCTGACGCGTCTGTTCGAGTTCGTTCGGCTCCCACCGGCTCCACAACCGCACAGCGCCGCCGGAGCCGGCCTGCACGAACCAGCAGAGTAATCAGCGCAGGCCTTGCGCCGCCGGCAGCTTCCGCCGCATCGTCCGAGGCCGGTATCGACCCTCCGGAGCTGAGCCCCCATGGCCTATCAGGACATCCTCTACGACAAGCGCGACGGCATCGCGACGATCACGATCAACCGCCCGACGGTGCTGAATGCGTTTCGCGCCGACACCGTCGAGGAGATGCTCGACGCCATGCGCGACGCCGAAGAGGATGCGGATATCGGCGTTGTCGTGCTGGCCGGGGCCGGGGACCGCGCCTTCTGCTCGGGCGGCGACAATTCGGCGCGCGCCAGCGGCTCGCAATCCGATAAGGGCTATGGCGGCCGCGGTCTCGTCGGTCTGCCGATTGAGGAATTGCACGGCATGATTCGCGAGAGCCGGAAGCCCGTCATCGCCAAGGTGCAAGGCTATGCGATCGGCGGCGGCAACGTGCTGGCGACGGTCTGCGACCTGACGATCGCCTCCGAAAAGGCCGTCTTCGGCCAGGTCGGACCGCGCGTCGGCTCGGTCGATCCCGGCTGGGGCACCGCGTTTCTCGCGCGTCATGTCGGCGACAAGCGGGCGCGCGAGATCTGGTTTCTGTGCCGCCGCTATACCGCCGCCGAGGCGTTTCAGATGGGCCTCGTCAACAAGGTCGTGCCCGCCGAGCAGCTTGATGCCGAGGTCGAGGCGTGGTGCCGCGAGATCCTGGCGCTCAGCCCAACGGCGATCGCGATCGCGAAGCGCTCCTTTAACGCCGACAGCGACAATATCCGGGGCATCGGCGCCTTGGGCTTCGAGGCGCTGGCGCTTTATTACAACAGCGAGGAATCGAAGGAGGGCACGGCCGCCTTCCTTGAAAAGCGCCGCCCCGACTTCCGCAAGCGTAAACGCAGTTAACGCGGGGATGCCGCCGCACGGTTGGCGTGTAGAACGAGAATACGACTGAATGTCCCTATGAGAACCCGTTTCGCCAATTCCGTCGTCCCGGCGAAGGCCGGGACCCACTCATCAGAGGCACGAGCACCTGAACGGTGGATCCCGGCCTTCGCCGGGATGACCGTGGTGGTTCTGCTGTTTCTCGGGTTTTGCGGAGCGGCTGTTGCTGCCGGTCGCTCCTCGGACCGTCAGATTCTGCACATTCTCGATCGGCTGGCCTTTGGGCCGAGCGCGGCGGACGTCAAGCACATCAAGGCGCTCGGTATTGACCGCTACATCGCCGAGCAGCTCGATCCCGCCTCGATCCCCGAG
>Ga0209488_10004924_pt1 | contig 10342 bp, 10 predicted proteins | sample Rivendell_Oct201_8_FD_188349 | JGI IMG/M metagenome (GOLD analysis project Ga0209488, IMG submission 188349) | Vadose zone soil microbial communities from the Eel River Critical Zone Observatory, Northern California, USA -... | ecosystem: Environmental > Terrestrial > Soil > Vadose zone >... | reverse complement strand
GCGTACCCTGAGCATTTGCTAAGCACGCCTCAGGGGACAATAACGAGAGATCGCTACGATGTATCCCGTTGCGACGCGCTATTCGTCAATTTGCTGAACAGCGATGAAGTTTCCATAGGGACCGTCATGGAAATGGCGTGGGCCGATGCTTGGCGCATACCGATTATCCTTGCCATGGAAGCACGGAATATTCACGATCATGCCTTCGTGCGGCAGATAGCTGGATTCATAACCGCGGATTTGGACGAAGCGATGCAGACGGCCGTGGATGTCGTAACGATGAGCGTCGTGTAGCGTATAGCTCTCCTCGATGCATTTCGTCATCACGCAATTGGACTTCGAAAGTCGAATTGGTTCTGTTCGCGCCTGCGCATGGAGGCGCCAGCATTCTTCCATTGGCAACCCTTGCAATGGGCGCGTTGCGCTTAGCTCCCGTGGAAGCGTTTGCACGCTATCGTTTCCAAGTTCTTCGGGTGACGATAAGATAGTGGACCCCATCGATTTTTACGACGACCCTCCCGCATTTATTATCCAAGACGTCTCCCACACCAGTGTTTGCAAGCCGCGTTCGGATTTTAGAGATCCCCGAGATCACTTGCTTGCCTGTGAATCATAATGTGTTGTGCGTGTCGATGAAGCCCGGCATGGCGATGAAACCGGTGCCATCGATCGATGTGCCACCGCCCGGAAGCTTCGGAAATACTGCGACGATCTGTCCGTTCCGCACGTGAATATCGCCGTCGCGAAAATCACCAAGCGCGTCATCCATGGTGAGGAGGATGGCGTTGCGGAAAGTGAACTCGTCGCGAGCAGGAATGCCCGGAGCTTGTGCGATGGCGCCCGAGGTGGGAGAGAAAATCCCTGGGGAACGCGATCCGTCGTATTTCGCTATCTTGCTGCCCTATGTCACAGCGTCGCTCATCTCTCGATGATATGTGCGACGCGTCGCTGGCGAGATAGAGGGCGAGTGCTGCAATTTCCTCCGCGGATCCGAGCCGCCCATCCGTTGACGGCAGATAAACAGCGCTCGTCCATGAGGGCTGGCGGTCGCGGCGCGTTCGAGCATCGACGTTGCCAGAGCAAATGCAATTGCAGCGAATGCCTCGGGACACGAAATCGGCGGCGATCGCGGAGATGTTGACGATGGAACCCTTGCCGGGCTCCGTATCGTCGGGAGAAACGCGTGGATCGTCCGGTGCATCGATTTGACGTTCAGATTCAACGAAAAGTCCCATTCCGCTTCGCAGATTTTGAGGATGGTGGCGTCATGAGCGAATTCCGCTGCATTGAGCAGGAGTTGCGCGAAAATCGAATCCTTGTTGACACCAACATTCCCGCAAGGGTAAATTTGTTAAAGATAACGTTGTCTATCGAACTAAATCAAGGAAAAGCTGGTAGCTGATCGGCGAACCTGCACGTAGGCGTTCTCATCGCCGTGATACGGCCGGCGCGGGCCACGCTCGTTGGCGCCCGATCATGCCCGCTTGAGCAATGCCATTTCGTGTTCTGGACGCCGCGGAAGTGCGCCGACCGGTCCGTTTGCGGAGTAACGGGCTGTTCCAATTAATCTGCGCAAAAAAGAAATGGAGGAAGCCATGCTGAACAACGCCAAACCGCGAAAGGGGCCGGGCAGTCCGAGCCGCAGGAGCGCGTTGTTGGGAGGAGCAGCGTTGTTGACAACTGCGCTTCGCATGCCCGCGGTGCTGGCGCAAACCAAGGAATTCCAGGGCGTGACGTTGAAGGGTGCCGCTTTCCAGCATCCGTTTCAGACCATCCTGACGCAACTGCTGCCGGAATTCGAGCAGCAAACCGGCATCAAGGTCCTGCTCGATATCCAGTCTTTCCCTGTCTACAACCAGCGCATGGATCTTGAGTTATCCACGCAAGGGTCGAGTTACGACTTTTGCAACATCACCTTTCCATTCGCCGGACGCTGGATCGGATCGAAGTGGATGACCGAGCTCGACGATTTTGTACGCAATCCGAATTCAACACCGGCGGATTGGGATCCATCGGACTTTCTCAAGGGTGCGCAGACGGCTTTTACGTCTTCTGACGGCAAGACTTTTGGGTTTGCGTGGTTGACGGGCGTGCAGATGCTGGCGGCTGCGCGAGGCGACTTGATCGAGAAGGCCGGCCTCAAGATGCCGGCAACTTTCAAGGAGATGATGGCGATCTGCGAGGCCACGCATTCGCCCGAGACTGCCGCGTACGCCAACGACAAACTGCACAATTGGCAATGGCTGCCATTCCTGATGGGATTCGGCGGCAGGGTATTTCGCGACCCGCCGACGGACGTCACGCCGGTGTTCGACACCCCGGAGGCGGTCGAAGCCGCTTCCTTTTATGCAACGTTGCTGTCCAAATACAGTCCGTCGGGCGTGCTCTCCTACACCGACGATCAGGTGCAGCGTGCGCAGTTTGCCGGTCGCGTCAACATGCGCACGCAGTCGCTCGATTGGCTTCTCGCGCTCGGTCGCTCCGACGACAGCAAGGTGCGGGACACCGTGCGCTATGCGTCGTTTCCGGCCGGACCTGCCGGCTCGTTTCCCGGCGTCAACGCGCAGGGTTACGGCATTCCAGCGGGATCGAAGCAGAAGCGCGCAGCCTGGGAGTTTATCAAATGGGTTCTTTCCAAAGAGAACATGACGCGCATGGCGATCGAGAAGAAGCAGATTGCCACAACGCGGCGATCGGTTCTGCAAAATCCGAAGCTGCGCGAGGCCATGTCGGTCAACGGGCAGGATCTCGCCGCGATCTATATCGGCACGGCGGAGCGTGCGGGCGATGTCGGTTATATGAAGTACCGGACGATGCCGGTGTTTCCGCAGGCCGGCGAAAAAATCAACAAGGCGATTGAGCGCATTGCATCGGGTCAGGACTCGGCCGCGGTTGTGATGGCTGCTGCGGTTCAGGAGGCAAAGGACGACCTGAAAAAGGCCGGAGCCCTCTGATGGGGGCTTTGCAACCCTCTTCGCCGACTGCCGCAGCTATGCCGGGAGTGACAGAAGATCTGGCACTTGGCTTGGACGGTAACGGCGACTTTGATGGCCGGCGCCGCTTCTATCTGCTGTTGCTCGTGCCGGTACTCGCCATTCTTGCCGGCGTTACATTGCTGCCGATTTGCTATCTGGTCGTTACCAGTTTGACACCGTTATCGCTCACCAACCCTTTGTCGGCCTGGAATTTTTCGCACCCGGCCGGGAATTACATTTTGCTGGCGACGGACGCCCGGCTGCACCAGAGTCTTTGGACTCAGGCAAAGCTGTCGATTGCGACCGTCGCATTGCAAATGCTGATCGGTCTTGGAGCAGCCCTCCTGGTCCATCGTGAGACGCGCAGGCCGGATCTTTTGCGAACACTATTCCTCGTGCCGATGGTGTTGCCGCCGATCGTGGTGGCGATCATATGGAAAGTGCTCTATTCCCCCGACATCAGTCCCTTTTGGTGGCTCTTCCATACGCTGGGCCTCGCCGTGCCGGCGCCCACGACCAGCGCGGCGACGGCTTTGACGGCGATCGTGGTCGCCGATACCTGGGAATGGTTTCCGTTCACGATGCTGATCATCCTTGCGGCGCTCAAGACATTGCCGGAGGAGATGGTGGAGGCCGCCCATGTCGACGGCGCCAGCCGATGGCAGATGTTCCTCTTTGTCACGCTGCCGCACATCCGTCACGCGTTGCTCGTCGCCGGCCTGTTTCGGCTGATCGACAGCATCAAGGCGTTCCCATTGATTTACATATTGACCGAAGGCGGTCCGGGCAACGTCACGGAGGTGACGAATTATTACACCTTCACTCAGGCGTTCGGCTTTAGCTACATCGGTTATTCCAGCGCCATTACGGTCTTGCTCGTGCTGCTCGTCATCGCGCTGAGCGTCGCAATCGTCCGAATCGTCGAAGGCAGGGCGACCGCATGACCCGGGACGAGCGGGGAATCGGAACTGCATTTGTGCGGATCGCGGTGTGGAGCCTTGCGCTACTGGCCGTGCTGCCATTCCTCTGGCTGGTGATCATGTCATTCAAGACGGCGGACGATATCTTCGCGGGATCGTCGCGGTTGCTCTTCAAACCGACTCTCGAAAATTACCAGGGGCTCTTTATGCCCGACTTCATCCGTTCCTTCGCAAACAGCGCCATCACCAGTCTGGTCTCGACAACGCTGGCGCTGGCGATAGGCGCTCCCGGCGCCTACGCGCTGGCGCGGGCGGCGCGACGGCAAAGCCGGCTTGTCGGCATGCTGATTCTGATCTCGCGCATGGTCCCCCCGATCGCCTTTACGATCCCTTATTTCCTGGTCTATCGAAATATCGGCCTGCTCGATACAAGGACTGGTCTCATCCTGGTCTATCTGACCTTCAACCTGTCGCTGGTGGTCTGGCTTATGCGCGGCTTCTTCGAGGGGATCCCGGAAGCGCTGGAGGAAGCCGCCCGGATCGATGGTGCGAGTCTGTGGCGCACATTTGTCGTCATCGTCCTGCCGTTGTCGGCGCCGGCCCTCGTAACGACGGCAGTGTTATGTTTTCTCTATTCCTGGAATGATTTCTTCTTCGCGTTGATCCTGACGCGTTCGCAAGCGGCGACCGCGCCGGTACAGGTCGTCAATTTCATGAACTATGAGGGCTGGGAGTGGGGCAAGATCGCTGCCGGCGGAACGCTCATAATGAGCCCGGTTCTGCTGCTCTCGATTGCGATGCGACGTTATCTCGTCAGCGGCATGACGGCTGGCGCGGTCAAGTAGGATACCGCCGGGTACGACAGGCGCCTTCACGTGCCAAAGCCGAGAAAATCCAGCACCGCGTCGGCTTGACCATCGATCATGAGTTGGCCGCCACCGACCCGGCAGCCGGCTTCGGTCGCATACTGCATCAGTGGCGTCACGTCCGGTTTCGGCACGATGTCGAACACGACGCAGGCGGGATCGAGCAGCCCGAGCGGCGTCGGCAGGCCGTCGCCGGGTGCCATGCCGACCGGCGTCGCATTGACGACGACGTCGTGCCCATTGGCCGCGACGATCCGAGGCGTTGCGACAGCACATGCCGGGTAAAAGTGCGCGATGTCGGCCGTGAGCCGCGAAACCCTTACAGCATCGAGATCGAACAGGGTTAGGCCGCGGACACCGGCGCGAGCGAGCGACAGGGCGATCGCCCGGCCGGCACCTCCGGCACCCAGCAGCAGCGCGCGTTGGCCAGTTAGCGTCACGCCCATGCCTTCGAGTGCCCGTACCAAACCGATCCCGTCGAAAATGTCGGATATCCAGTGCCCGTCCGGGTTCCGACGCATGGCGTTGATCGCGCCTACCTGCCGGCCAACCGGCAGTATCTCGTCGGCAAAAGCTACCGCGCGCTCCTTGAACGGAACTGTAAAGAGCAGGCCGGCAAGATTGCCGAGTTGCTGAAGTCCCGGCATGGTGGCCTCAAACCGGTCCGCCGGCACATGGAGCGGGATCAACACGACATTTGCGCCGACCCGCGCCAGGCGCGGGTTGTAGAAATCCGGCGAGCGGACCTGGGAAACGGGGTCGCCGACCAGTCCGATGAATCGTGTGGCGCCTGTCACCAGCGCCTGACGTTGCGTCGTCATTCGACCTCTCCCGGGCGATCTTGACCAATGAACATGCGTATGTAACCGTTTACATGCACATGTTCATTGGAGCTTTGGCCTGTCAACCCGCCTGCCCGTCAAGCAGGGTCATGGATATGAAGCTGTTGCATGGCCGTCTATCATCCTGTCTCTTTCACGGCAGGTTGTGGCCGAATCGGTGGAGGAGCGCTCGCAGTGAGACGGCAAAAGAGCGGAGCGCCTAAATCGACGCGAGGCGTGGGGCTACGTAAGGTTGCCGAGATCGCAGGTGTTTCAACCGCAACCGTTTCCCGCGCCATGAATAATCCGGAGTTGGTTTCGCCCGAACTGAAGGAGCGGATTGCCTCCGTTGTGCAACGGCTCGGATGGGTACCGGACGGCATCGCGCGGGCACTTACCACCCGTCGAACGGGTGCGATTGGCGCCGTGTTTCCGACCCTTACCCATGGTGACTTTGCCCGTGCCATCGATGGGCTGCAGAGCGAACTTACCCGGCTCGGCTATACGCTGCTGCTGGCATGCTCTGAATATGACTTCGATCAGGAGTTTCGGCAGGTCAAGAAATTCGTCGAGCGTGGCGTGGATGCCATCCTGCTGGTCGGCGAGCTGCACCACCACGATTTGACGGGATTCCTGACCCGAAATGACGTGCCGATGCTCAACATGTTCGTCTACAATCGCGACACCCACGGCACCTCGATTGGACCTGACAATCATAAGGCACTCTATCGCCTGACCAACCATCTAATTGACTTCGGTCACCGTCGCTTCGGTGTCATTGCCCAGGATGCGACCACGAACGATCGCGCCAGGGCACGAACCGAGGGAATCCGGGACGCCTTGGCCGAACATTCGCTGGCGGTGCGGCCGGATCATTTCGTGGTTGGGCAATGGACCATCCATCAGGGGCGGGAACTGTTTCGCCGCATCGTCAGCAAGGATCCGAAACCGACGGCCGTTATCTGCGGTAACGGTTATTTGGCTGTGGGCGCGATGCTGGAAAGCCAGGCGCTTGGCATCCGCGTGCCGGACGAAATGTCGATCGTTGGCTATGACGACATTGAAATCATGGCCGAACTCCCGATTCCGATCACGACCGTCCGTGTGTTGAGTGACGAAGTCGGACGCCGGGCCGGCAGCCATATCGCGGCGCTGCTGGAAGGACGGGAAGAGGCGACGGTTTTCGAGTGCGCCGCTGAAATCGTCACGCGGGCGTCGTCGGGACCGGCGCCAACCTGACCCCTGTTGCTTGAGCTATGCGCGCATGACTGCGGCGGCGGCTCCGACCATGTTGGGATTGAGAACGCCGAGGCGCGCGAAATGTGCATAGATGCGTTTGGCATGTTCTGCCAGCTTCGGTTCTTCGCCGAGCGCCAGCGGCCGGGGACGCGGCAGATCGATCCGCAGTTCTTCGACCGCCTGGCCGGGTGAGGGGGACATGACGAGCACGCGGTCGGAAAGACCCACCGCTTCTTCGACGCTGTGGGTGATGAACAGGACCGTGGGCCGGTCGGCCATCCACAATTGTTCCAGGTCGTAGCGAACCTGCAGACGAGTGAGCGCATCGAGCGCGCCGAACGGCTCATCCATCAGCAGCACCGACGGCCGCAAGACGAGGGATCGCGCGAGCGACACGCGCTGGCGCATGCCGCCCGATAATTGGTGAGGATATCGGTTCGCTGCGCCGGTGAGGCCCAGGCGCTCGAACAGCTCCCTGGTCCGTTCTCGAACCGGGCCCATCGGCAGACGACGGATGATGCCTGGAAGCAGCACGTTGTCGAATGCGGTCCGGAAGTCGAGCAGCAGATGATCCTGGAAGGCGATACCGACGTCGGTCAGCGGGCCGGATAGCGGCTTGCCATCGACCCGGATCGCACCCTGACTGGCTTTCAGCAGGCCGGCGACCATCAGCATCAGGGTGCTTTTGCCGCATCCGCTGGGACCTACAACCGAGACGAATTCGCCGGGCTCAATATCGATCGTCGTCGGGCGCAGGGCTTCGAACGAGCCGAACGCCTTACCGACGCGATCGATTTCCAACCGTACGCCGATGGTATTTGTCGAACGCATGTTGTCGATCTTTCTCAAGCCCGGCGAACTGATTTCTTATTTAAGCGGGCAGGAGCGTAGCGCGGACTCCGGCGGCAGATAATCGTAGGTGTAGTAGTTGGTGGCCGGGATATCGGCCGGCAGGATTCCGATCGCCGACAGGATTTTTACCGTATCGCTCCATTGCTCGGGTGTCGCCTTGCCGACGAATTTGGCGCGATTGACGCACATCAGGACCTTGGTTGCATCGATCTGGCTCGGGGCGAGCTTCTCGTTCGCATCCGGGAAAATCTTCTTCATGGCGGCGATAGCGGCAGGTTGATCGTCGAGCGTCGCGTACCAGCCTTTAAGGCTGGCCGCTACGAACGCCTTGGCCTGATCCGGGTGGGCCGCCAGGAACGATTCGGACGCAATGATCGAGGTCGAAACCGTCGGCGCGCCAGAGTCGATGAATCTGAAATTATCGGTTTCCATATTCATGCTCGCGAGTTGCGGACCATAGGAGTCGACCGAACCCAGGATAACATCGACGGTGCCTTGCAACAGGGAAGGGATCATGGAGTCCGACGGCATGTTTACGATTTTAATGTCGGTTTCCTTAAGGCCGTTGGCGGCCAGCACCAATGGGAACATGGAAGCCTGCGAACTGCCGTTCGGCACTGCTACCGAGCGTCCCTTCATGTCGGCAACCGACTTCAAACCGGTCTTCTTGAGAGCGGTCACCTGGTTTGGATTACCCTGCAGGATGGTCGCGAGCACTTTGATTTTTGCGCCCTGCGAGATCAGCTTCATCACCGGCGATGCATCGGCAAAGGCGATGTCGGACTTGCCAGCCGCGACCAGTTGCGCAGTGATCTGCGAACCGTTGCCGGGCTCGATGGTGACATCGAGGCCGGCATCCCTGTAGAAGCCTTTCTCAACCGCAAGCTCATAGCCGGCGTTGTAGCCGGCAGCCGCGAAGTTCAGTTGAAAGGTGATCTTCTCAAGTGAGGCGGCGAGCGCTCCCGTTCCCAACGCCAGTATCGGGGCGAGAGATGCAAGCGACAGATATCTATGCTGGGTTTTTGTCGATATTCTTAACATGATTTCCTCCGGAGCCGTTTTGTATTTAAAGCATTTGGATGTTTCCTATTTGTCGTGCGCTCTGCGCCAGGGCGCCATAAAATATTCCACCAGCTCGACGATGGAATTCAGGGCCAGGCCGATGATGGTCAGCAGAAAAAGAATGGCGAACACATAGGTCGTGTCCAGCGTTCCCGTGGCCTGCAAAAGCAGGTAACCCAGGCCCTTATTCGCGCCGACGAACTCCGCCACGATGGCGGCTGTTGCTGCGATGGTGGCCGAGGTCTTCAAGCCGCCGAAGATGACGGGTAGTGCGGCCGGAAAGCGCAGATAGCGGAAGGTCTGCCAGAACGTGGCGCCCAGCGATCGTGTCAGATAGAGCAGACGCTGATCGAGGATCTGAAAGCCGGCGATGCTCGCGAGCAGCAGAGGGAAGAAGGTCAAGAGCAGGGTGAGCAGAACCTTGGAGGTCATGCCGAAGCCGACCCAGACAACGAACAGCGGTGCGATCGCGATTTTCGGCACGAGCTGGATGAACATGAGGCGACAGGGCGATCAACAGGCCCATCGGAATCGCAGTAACCACGGACAGTCCGAAACCCAGGATGATTTCCTGCAAGGTCACCAGGCTGTGGTTCCACAGGCTCAGGCGCGAACTGAAAATACGGGGCAGCACGTCTTGAGGCGGCGGCAGCAGATAGGCTGGGACCTTGAGGACATCTACAGCGGCCCACCAGAGCCCGATCAGCGCCACAAAGACCAGTGCAGGCATGGCGCCCCAGAGCACGGCGAGCACTTTTGCGCCGGGACTAGAAGCCTTGACGATTGAAGCTGGACTCGGGGTTGAATCGGCGGCGGTCATGCACGCAATCCTTGCCTGATATTTTCGTGTGCCTTATCGTTCGCCAAACCCATCGATTGCGGGGTAAAGAGGCGAGCATCCATTAGTTTCAGTCTTGCAGCGACGGCGGGTTTGAAATCCATATGCGCGAGGATATCGCGCTCGATATCGATGCCGGGTGCGATCTCGATCAGTTCCAGGCCTGCGATGGTCGCACGAAACAGCGCGCGCTCAGTCACGAACAAGGCGGTACGTCCCTGTTCGGCTGCGAAGGTCGCATTGTAGCAGATCTGCTCGATCGACCCGACGAACGTGCGGTGCCGTCCTTCGCGCACAATACGCAGCCGGCCGCCCTCGAACGCCGTCTCCAGTCCGCCCGCCGTGAAGGTACCGCTGAACACCGCCTTCCTGGCGTTCTGGCTGATGTTGATAAAACCGCCGACGCCGACGATCTTGTCGCCGAACCGGCTGATATTGACGTTGCCTTTGGCATCGACTTCGGCGAAGGACAGAAACGCGATGTCGAGGCCGCCGCCGTCGTAGAAATCGAACTGATAGGGGGCGTCGATCAAGGCCTGATAGTTCTGCGCAGCGCCGGAATCCACGCCGGTCAGCGGTGCGCCGCCGATAAATCCTTGCTCGTTGGTCAGGATCATGTCGTCGAGGATGTTCTCCTCAGCCGCGACCGCGGAAATGCCGGTGGAGATGCCCGCGCCAAGATTACAGATCGCACCCCGCACGATCTCCATCGCCGCGCGGCGGGCAACGATCTTTCGTTCGGAAAAAGCCAGCGCCTTTAAATGCTGCA
>Ga0209488_10004923_pt1 | contig 10344 bp, 6 predicted proteins | sample Rivendell_Oct201_8_FD_188349 | JGI IMG/M metagenome (GOLD analysis project Ga0209488, IMG submission 188349) | Vadose zone soil microbial communities from the Eel River Critical Zone Observatory, Northern California, USA -... | ecosystem: Environmental > Terrestrial > Soil > Vadose zone >... | reverse complement strand
TACGTCACGCTCTTGGGCCCGGGGCAGGCAACACCGGCTCCGTGGATCAATGTGGTCGCCAATCCCCGATTCGGCTTCCAAGTCGCGGCGGAGGGAGGCGGATTCACGTGGGCGCTGAACAGTCGGGAGAACCAGCTGACGCCGTGGGCAAACGATCCCGTCACGGATCGCCCGGGCGAGGTGCTGTATCTGCGCGACGAGGAGAGCGGCGAGCTGTGGGGACCGACGGCCTTGCCGATCCGGGATCACGGCACGCACTACAGCGCGCGGCACGGACAGGGATACAGCCGGTTCGAACACTCTGCACACGGCATCGACCTCGACCTCCTCGTGTACGTCCCGATGGGCGATCCCATCAAGATCTCGCGCCTGAAAATCCGCAACACCTCCCAGCGGGCGCGACGTCTTTCAGTCACGGCCTACGTCGAATGGGTGCTGGGGTCTTCGCGGGCTGCCGCGGCACCGTTTGTTGTGACGGCGGTCGACCCTGATACGGGAGCGATGTTCGCGCACAACCCCTGGAACCATGTGTTCGGTTCGCGCGTGGCGTTCGCCGATCTCGCCGGACGTCAAACGCAATGGACCGCCGACCGGCGCGAGTTTCTCGGACGACATGGCACCCTCGACAGACCGGCAGCGCTTACCGGGCGAGCAACTCTGTCCCAGCGCGTGGGCGCCGGCCTCGACCCCTGCTGCGCGCTGCAAACCTTCGTGGAACTTGCGGCCGACGAGGTGGTAGAGGTGGTCTTTTTCCTGGGTCAAGCCGCGAGCGCGACCGACGCGCAATCTCTGCTGAGCCGCTACCGGTCGGTCGATCTCGATGCGGTCTTTCACATAGTGGTCCAACACTGGGACGACGTGCTTGGAGTGGTTCAAGTGAAGACGCCGGACCGGTCCCTGGACGTCATCCTGAATCGCTGGATGCTCTATCAGACGCTCGTCTGCCGCATGTGGGCGCGATCGGCCCTCTATCAGGCCAGCGGCGCGTACGGATTCCGCGACCAGCTTCAGGATGGAATGGCGCTGGCTCTGTCCAGACCCGACCTGACTCGCGAGCATCTGCTGCGCGCTGCCCGCCGACAGTTCATCGAGGGCGACGTCCAGCATTGGTGGTTACCGTCGAGCGAGGAGGGGTCGACCGGCCCCGGCGTTCGTACCCGCATTGCCGACGATCGCGTTTGGCTGGCGTACGCCACTGCGCACTACGTCGAGGCGACCGGCGATCTCGCGGTTTTGGATGAAAGCGTGCCGTTTCTGGAGGGCCAGGCGCTGCAACCGGGTGAGCAGGACGCATTCTTTCAGCCTGTAATCTCGGACGAGACCGCTTCGCTCTTCGAGCACTGTGCGCGAGCGCTGGAGCAGAGCCTATCTGTTGGAGAACACGGCTTGCCATTGATCGGCACGGGCGACTGGAACGACGGTATGAACCGGGTTGGCGAGTTGGGACGGGGTGAAAGCGTCTGGCTCGGATGGTTCCTGCACGCCACGCTCGTCGCGTTCGCGTCCCTGGCGAGAGCACGAGATCAGCATACTCGCGAGACCCGGTGGCTGACCCACGCGGCAACGCTGCAGAACTCATTGGAGCAAGAGGCCTGGGATGGCGAATGGTACCGACGGGGCTATTTTGACGACGGCACGCCGCTCGGATCCGCCACGAGTACTGAATGCCGGATCGACTCCATCGCGCAATCCTGGAGCGTCATCTCCGGGGCCGCCGACCCGATCCGCGCCGCGCGCGCGATGTCCGCAGTGGATACTCATCTCATTCGACGTGACGAGAGTCTAGCGCTGCTCTTCACGCCGCCCTTCGATCGGACCATAGCCGACCCCGGCTACATCAAAGGCTATCCGCCGGGGATTCGCGAAAACGGCGGTCAGTACACCCACGCCGCCACGTGGTCAGTGATTGCGTACGCCTTGCTGGGCCAGGGAAACAATGCCTGGGAATTGTTCTCGCTCCTCAATCCCATCAACCGTACGAGCACACGCGCGGATGTGCATCGCTACAAGGTGGAACCCTACGTGGTCGCCGCAGACGTATATTCCGTCGCTCCGCACGTCGGGCGAGGCGGCTGGACGTGGTACACCGGCTCAGCCGGCTGGATGTACCGGGCCGGCCTCGAGGGGATCCTGGGATTTCGCGTGCAGGGAACGAGCTTGCTCCTGACTCCGTGCATCCCTGAAAAATGGCCGCGGTTCGAGATCGTGTACAAGTATCGCTCGTCGCGCTACGAAATCCTGATCGACAACCCCTTGGCCGTCAGCTGCGGCGTAGCGCACGCGGAGTTGGATGGCAACGCCCTGCCACCGGATTTGCAAACGCGTATCCCACTGGTCGATGACGGAAGCATCCACAGCGTACGGCTGATCCTCGGAGACCCGGCGCGTCGGACGACTGAGGCCTAGAACTCGGAAAGCCGGCCTTGCGGGTCAGTCGGCGCCGGCCGATTGTCGGAGCGAGCGCGGATCGGCTAACATCCGAGCGCATGAAAAATAGCATTGCGGCGCTTGTTCCATTGATCGCCCTCGGTTTTGCGGCCAACAGTGCATACGCGAAAGATCCCACGCTTCTTTCGCTCACCAAGGAGCACTTCAGGGATACCGCGACCGTCAAGGACGATCCGGTCGACGCCATCACCACGATTTCCACCGAGAACGGCTACGCGGAGCACACGGGCCCGATGCGAATGGTGTGGAACGACGAATATCTCACGAGTGCGATCGACAAGAAGACGGGTCAGAAGTCGTTCCAGGTCTATGCGTGGACCATCTACAGCGGGCGCCTGCGATCTTATGAGTCCGTGAACTATCAGACGTCAACCGGCCCAAAGTCGGTGCCTGCGATTCAGATCGGCAAGGAAACGGCCAATTGCGCAGTCGGGGACTGCCTGTACACCGAGCGCGTCGCTTTTCCGGTCGATGAGGACTTGCTGCGTCAGCTCGCGGCCGGGAATGTGTCGGGCAAACCGACGATCTGGGCCTACAGGTTCATCGCGAAAACCGGTCCCGACTACGCGGGCGGACTTTCGAGCGCCGAGATCGCCGGATTGCTGGCCAAGATAGACGAGTACACCAATGCGCTCCCCGTCGTCAAAGCAAACGCCACCAGCGCGTCGCTCAAACGCGATCTCGGCATCAGTGGCCTGCCGGTTGCCGCCACTTCGGATCAACCGAATCGCGCCGGCATCCTGGTCTTCGGCGTGAACAGCGGCTCCGTTGCACAAAAGTCCGGCATCATCACCGGGGACATTCTCTACGAATTCGATGGCCATCCGGTGAAGTCGCTCGACGAGCTGGAAGCCGCCGTGGCGGCGTGCGCCGCGAATTCGACCGTTGCGATCAAGCTGTATCGGGGTACCAACGGCATGGCGGTGAATGCTGGATTTTAGTGGACGCCGAGCAACGCACGGCCCTCGCGACCGAGATCGAACCGTCCGCAGTGACGGCATGGTCAAAAATCCATCAGACGAGCGCAAGCAACTGAATCGCGGTGACGTTTTGATGACATGTTTCAGGTTGTGCACAGGCTTATCCCCCGGGATTGGGGATATGGCGGAAAATCCCGCCGCGTCGCTGGACTCGAAACGGATATCCGTATCTATTGGCGCCGGTTCGTACTTCGCCTAGTATGCTGCATGGCGAAAAAACCTGAAGCCGTTGACAACCTTCTCGAAACCCTCGTTTGGATGCGGCGCAAGGCAAAAAAACACGAGGCGGTGGATGACCTCATCGATGCACTGATGAAAATGCGGCGCAAGGCCAAGAAGAAAGCGGTCAAGCTGCGCAAAGCAAAGAAGAAGACAAAGAAGCAGAAGACCAAGAAGCGGAAAACAAAGAAGCAAACTGTCGCTCGAGAGCGGACGATAAGAAAGCGGACAATGAGCAAGCGGACAACAAACAAGCGACGGTAATCTGCCGGCAAGCCGCCCGGCCGGCGCCCTGCTCTCAGCCGTGACTCCGTTCCTGCTTACGGATATCGGCTTCGACCGTGCGCGACCCCGCGAAAAGAACCAGCGATGCCAGCACGGCCAGCACCGGAATGGCGTACATGGCGCTATGCAGGCCGATGGCCTTGGCGCTTTCGGTCATTGCCGTGGCGCCTGCGTCGCGCATCGCCTGATGAGCAAAGTGATCGCTGAGCATGCCCATTCCGAGCGGGCCGAGACTCGCGCCGAGTACATACATGGCGCAGAAGTAGATGGCCACCGCCGTGCCGCGCAGCCGCGGCTCGATCACATCTTGAATGGCTGCATACACGGTGGCGTAGTACACGAACATGGTCATGGTGCCGATGGCCATGAGCACCATGAAAGCCGCGATCGACCCCTTGGGCTGATTCAGCGCGAAGAAGATGGCGGGCGCCGCGACCGCCATCGAGCATGCCGCGCAAAGCAGGCGCCCGTCGCGCCGCTTTGCGCTCATCTTGTCTGCCACCCAGCCGCCCGCCAGCAGGCCGATGGCACCCACGGCGCCGACCGAGATCGCGGAGACATTGCTGGCTTGTCTCAAGCCCATTTCGTGAAACCGCTGCAGGAACGGGGTCTGGAAGGCGTTGATGGCATACATGTTGAAGTTGTGGAAGATGCCCGACAGGATGATCCACCACATGGTCGGCAGCTTGAGCACGGCCGCGTAGGGCGACTTCACCGCGGCATCGGTGGCGGCGGCCGATCGGGCGGCATCCGAGGCGCCGCGCACGGGTTCGGGAATCCGCAGCGCGAGCCAGGCGAACAGGAGTCCGGGGATGCAGGCGAACAGAAACGCCGCGCGCCACCCGAACGCGGCGCCGATGGCGCCGGCGCTGAAGTAGGCGAGAAAAAGACCGGCGGGCAGACCGAGCATGAATACGCCCATGGCGCGCGCGCGCTGCTGCGGCGGATACAAATCCCCGATCAGCGATTGGCCGGCAGGCGCACAGGTGGCTTCACCCAGACCAACCCCCAGCCGCGAAACGAACAACTGCGCATAGTTCTGCGCGAGGCCCGACACGGCCGTCAGCAAGCTCCACGAGGCCGTGCCGATGGCGATGAGGCGCGTGCGGGACCATTTGTCTGCCAACCGGCCCAACGGCAGGCCGACCAGGGCGTACATCAACGTAGCCACCGTCCCCAGCAACCCGAGCGCGGTGTCGCTCAGGTGAAATTCTTTGCGGATCGGCTCCGCCAGAGCACCCGGCAACTGGCGGTCGAAAAAATTCAGCAAATTGATGGCGAACAGCACGAAGAGGGCAAACGAAGCACTCGATGCGGATTTCGCACGACTCGCCATGGACTGCTCTCCCGAATGTACCGGCGACGGCTGCATCTAAAGGGAAGGGGGTGAGCTCACGCTCACCCCCCACTCACACCACCGGACAAGCGGTTCCGACAAGGCGCCGGTCAGAACTTCGTTCGCGCCGTGATCCCGAAGGTTCGCGGATCAGCCAAGAACGCGTCGATCTGGTTGTACTGGATCGGCGCATCGAACGCGACCTGGTAGTAGCCTTTGTTGGCGAGGTTGGCGCCCCAGATTTCTACCGTCCACTTGCCGTCCGGGCTCCCCAGGCCGAGCCGCGCATTCAGCAACCCGTAGGATCCCTGGAGCTTCCGCGGATCGAGATCCGAGCCTGTGTTATACGAAGAGTTGTACTTCTCGTTGACGTTGGCATGAAATTCCAGCGATGAAGAAATGCCCACCGTGTACGTGGCCGCCGCCACCCCCGACCACAGCGGCGCAAATGACAGCCGGTTGTTCAGGCGGCTGAGCGACGTGGCCAGATTCGGAGCGAACAGCGGCAGCGAACCGCCGAAGTCGGTGATGTTCGTGAACGCATACGTCACGCCGCCGGAGAGACTGAGCCCAGATATCGGGGTCGCCCATGTGGTATCAAATTCGGCGCCCTTGGATTCGACCTTGCGGATCGAACTGACGACGAATTGAATACCGGTGTAGGTGTTCAGCTGAAAATTGGTGTACTTCTGATCGAACACGGACGCATTCAGGCGCAGCGTCCTATCGGCCAGCATGCTCTTGACGCCGATCTCATACGACTGAACCGTTTCTCGAGGGAATGAGGTATCAAGATTCGGCGTCAAGGGCCCAAAGGGTCCCGTGTCCGCCGTCGTGCGCGCCAGGTTGAAACCGCCGGCCTTGTAGCCATTCGCCCAGGACACATAGGCCATCGCATCGTCGGTGAAGCGGTAGGAGAGCTTGACCGTGCCGGACACATTGCCTTCGGTCAGGGATTGGGCGGTCGATTGGCCGCCGAAGAACGGATTGAACAGCGTCGCGCATCCGTATCCGACCAGAAATAGATATTCGGGGCTGGCGGGGTTTAGCCCTCTGACTCCCGGCGACCCCAGCAGCCGTCCGCAGCCCGATCCGCCATCCGGATTCACATAGTTCGAATCCGCGGTTTTCTTCTCCGACGTGTAGCGCAAGCCTGCCGTCAGGTCCAGGCCCTGCATGATGTTGTACGTCTCGTTGGTGAAGAACGCATAGCTCTTGGAAGTCTGGTGGTAGAAATCCGCTTCGCCGGACACTCCCGGTATGAATGTGCCGCCCAGTGGCTGCTGGGTGAACCCCGGTATCAGGCCAAAATTGGGCGGGTTGGTGCCGATCGAAGCGGACGCTAGGCCGCCGATGTACGCATCCCAAGCGCTGCCGGCATAGATGGCCGTGTTGCTGGTCAGGATTTCGCTCGAGAAGAATCCGCCCACCAGCCAGTCGAGCGGTCCACTCTTGCCGGCCAGACGTATTTCTTCGCTGGCTTGCTTGAAGTCGGTCTGATTGCCCTCGTTGGCGGGCTGTTGCAGGATGTCGAGGCCGGTGTAGTCGACATCGTTGCCGGAGACGATGGTGTTGTCGCGCCACGCGGTGATCGAGGTGAACTTGGCGAATCCCAGATCCCAATTCAGTTCGCCGGAGATTCCCACGTCGCGGATTCGCTGCGGGAGGGGTTGATTGGCGTACGCCTGCCGGCTGAACGGCGACAACGGGGGACTCGCTTCAGCGACCGCGCCGGGTTTACCACCCAAGAGCGGGAACCCCGCAAGAAAGTTAGCGATTGGGACGAATGGACCGGCGGCCACCTGCACTGCTCCGCAGCAGAGCTCGTTGCGCTTCGAGTAATCGCCAATCACCAAGAAGTTCACGGTGTCGCTGGGCGTGATCAGATATTGGCCGCGCATCGTGTACATATTGCGGTCATCGGCTCGATTGTCGGTGTTGGGGCCGAGTCCGGTATTGATGTTCAGGAAGCCGTCGCGCTTCTGATATCCCGCATAAAATCGAGCCGCGGAAATATCGCCGACCGGGCCGGTCACCGAGGCGTTGATTTCTCGATCGTTATAATTCCCGCCGGTGGCCTCCGCGGTCACGCCGAAGGTCGTCGACGGCCGTTTGGTCACGATGCTGATGACGCCGGCGTCGTTGTTCTTGCCGAACAGTTCGCCCTGGGGACCTTCAAGGATTTCGATTTGCTCGATTTCTCCGAGGTTGCCGAAACCGACACCGTTGCGCGGGCGATAGACGCCGTCGATCACGACGCCGACGGACGACTCGAGGCCAGGATTGTCGCCGACCGTGCCGATGCCGCGGATGCGCGCGGTCGTCACGTTCTCGGACGTGGTGGACGTGACGGTGAGGCCGGGGGTCAGCGCCTGTAGATTCTTGATGTCGGTGACGCCCCCTTCCTTGAGCTGCTGCGCCGAGAGGGCAATAACGGAAATAGGTACGTCTTGAATGTTCTGTTCGCGCTTCTGCGCGGTGACGATGATTTCGGTCAAAACCGGCGGGTTTGCCGCCTGTTGCTGTGCCCAACTGGAACCGGTCACGATGGCGCTGGATATTGCCAACACCAGAGCAACACCTTGTCGCAAAGGCACACGTCGAATTGTCATAGCTCCCCCCTTGTCCAGTTTCCTTGTGCAATTTCTTTGACGGGGGGTGATTCTTTGCCACCCCCTGTGGACTGACCGCCACAGTATATCTGTATCGAGCCTACGGGAAGGGTGGCGTAGGCACCTCGCTTCGGGCGTCAACTTGTTGACCCTGGGCGCCATTCCCGATGACGAAACCGCCCGCGCCATCCACGCAGCGCTCCTTGTTGTATTTTTGCTACGCGGAGGCGCTGCCAGGGATTTGCAAGTCGGCGCGAGTTGGTCAGAATTGCCCCATGAGAAATCCGGACAAATGGTCGCCGATGGAACCGGAGGAGCCGGACCCGCCTCACGTCCCCAAGCTCCTCGACGGGGATGGAAACTTAAGGTCGCCCAACACGCGCCGCGGTGCCCTGGTCGGGCTGGTCATCATCCTGCTGCTGGTGGCCGGTGGACTGATGCTGACGCGCGTATTGCGCAATATGTCGCAGCTTCAGGACTGCGCCTTGTCGGGCCGCTCCAACTGCAGGTGACCGCTCACGCTCGGGCAACCGGCGGGCGTGGTCCGGTCCGCCTCCGCGGGGTATAGCTCGATGAGCTCCCGCATCACGCCATTGGTCCAGCCGAAGCCGTCTTGCAGCGGGTATTCGCCGCCGCCGCCGCTGTGCCCGGTGGCGACGACGTTGTACTTCTCGACCAGCTTGCCGCTTTGCCGGTAGACGTCATTGACGTTGGCCATCCAGCGGCAGGCGATCGCCGCGGCGAGCGGCGTCTGACCGTAGCCGCGCAATCCCGAGACGGCGATCCACTGCAGGGGCGCCCAACCATTCGGGGAATCCCATTGCTGGCCGGTCTCGAGAGTGGTGGTGACGATGCCGCCGGCCTTGAGCAATTCTCCGGCGGTGATCGTTGCGACCGCGGCCGCCTGAGGTTTGGAGGCCAGGGATACGAACAGCGGGTAGAGCGTCGCCGCCGACACCCGCGGCATACGCGTCTTTTTTGTCCAGCGGTAGTCGAGATAGGCGCCCCTGCGGGCATCCCAGAGATAGCGGTCGATGGAACGGTGCCGCGCGGCGGCTCGGCGTTCAAACTCGAGCGCGCAGGCCTCATCGCCGCGGCGCTCGCAGCCGGAGCGGATGGCATTCTCCAAGCCGAACAGCAGGCTGTTGAGATCGACGGGCACGATTTCGGTGGTATCCATGGTCGCGCGCGTGTGCCCGTCGGCGAACCAGCGCGAGCCGAAGTCCCAGCCGCTCTCCGCCGCGGCGCGGATATCGCGAAACAATGGGTGCGCCGGACGCCGGCTGGTGCGCGCAAGTTCCGTGTCGTCTCGGTATGACTCGTCGCGCGGTGTGTCGCTGTCGTCCCAGAAACGGTTGAGAACGGATCCATCGGGCAGCGCCACCACGTGCCGATGGGACGTCCCTGCGCGCAGCCCCTGCTCCCCTTCCATCCAAAAGGCGTATTCACGGCGCAGCTGCGGGAGGTACGCCGCAAAAGCTTGGCCCGGATCCTTGGGCGAAACCAGACCGACCATGGCGAAGAAGAAGGGCGGCTGCGAGCGGCTGAGATAGTAGGTGCGTGCGCCGTTCGGCACATGACCGTAGGCATCGATGAGATAGGCGAAGTCGCGGACCATGCCGTCCACCAAGTCGCGGCGGCCGCTGGCCGCGAGCCCGAGCATGGTGAAGTACGAATCCCAGTAGTACATCTCGCGGAAGCGGCCTCCCGGAACCACGTAGGGATCGGGCATCGCCAACAAGGACGAGTAAGGCGGTGCGGTGGTGGACGTGCGCGTCAGCGGATCCCAGAGACCATCGATGTGCGCGACGATGGATACCCGGTCGGGCGGGGAGGGTGCTCCGACGACTTCCGACGGCAGGGTGAAATGCGCCCCGACGAACGCTTTCAGCGCGGCCGGCGAATCGGGCCGCTCGGCATGGTATTGCTTCAGGATGTCGTCCGGCGCCGCGTTGGGGACCGCATCGGGAAACGCCTTGCCGTCGGCATAAATCTGCGCGGTTTGTACCGCGACGAACAGATCTTTGAACAGCGCCTGCGGCGGATCTGCGGGAGCGCTCGGCGTTCGCGGCTGGGCCGATGCGATCGGCAGCAGTGCCAGCCATAGCACCCAGCCGATGCCGCGGCACCTCGGCCGGGGAGCCTCGCTTTGCGGCGTCATCCGATATTCGCGACGGAGACCCGGGCCCTGAGGCTGGGGAAAGAGGTGTCGCTCCTTACGTTGAATCATCACTGCACTGCTCCTAATGCCCCGCCGCCTTGGAGGTCACGCGCCGCACGACGCGGCCCGACGGCAGGCGAGAAATCTCCACGTCGAGCGCCTTGCCGCGAAACTCAAGATTCACCAGCCTAAGATACGACAGGGACTTGGGAAGCGTCGGCGGGAATTTCTCGACCAAGCCGGCCTCTTCGATGCGCAGGCCGGTGAGGCCGTAGACCAATGCCTGGACGAATCCGCCCGAGC
>Ga0209488_10004922_pt1 | contig 10345 bp, 8 predicted proteins | sample Rivendell_Oct201_8_FD_188349 | JGI IMG/M metagenome (GOLD analysis project Ga0209488, IMG submission 188349) | Vadose zone soil microbial communities from the Eel River Critical Zone Observatory, Northern California, USA -... | ecosystem: Environmental > Terrestrial > Soil > Vadose zone >... | reverse complement strand
CGCCTTAGCCGGCGCGAGACGGCCGCGTGCGCCGGCTAAGGCGCCGGAAGAACGCGGCCTCCTCACGGCGGCTTGCGCCGCGGGACGAGGTCCGAGTGAGGCGGCCATAATTTTCTCACGCAGTAGGGTCATGGCGCAATGATGCGTGCTACGCCGCGCGGAATTCGCGCGACCGGGCATCCGGCACGAGACCGGCGGAGCGCAGCGCATTCGCGATTTCGACTTCCGCGCCCGCCTCCAGCGGCAGCAAAGGAGGCCGAACTGTTGCGTGTTCAAGGATTCCACGCGCAACAAGGCCATGCTTGAGCGCAACGGTTCCTTCCATGTGCGACCCGCGATGATAGACGGTGCGCGTCACCGGGAGCAGCTTGTCGTGTATCTCTCGCGCCCTCGCATAGTCCTTGGCTTTGCCGGCGGCAATGAGTTCGATGAGCGGCTCAGGTGTCAGGCTGCCATATCCCACCAAAGCGCCGTCCACGTCGAACATGGTGTGCAGCAGATATTCGTCATGGCAGGTGAGAATCTGCAGATTGGGACGCTCGCGACGGATGACCGGAATTTCGGTGTCCCATCGGCGCATATTGCGTACGCCGTTCTTCATGGCGAAAACGCCTGGAAGTGCCGCAATATCGAGTTGGGTCTCGAGGTTATACGTCGCTTTGGTCGCGTCGGGATACTGAAACAGAATCAGCGGCAAACCGCTTTCCTGGTAGATCGTGCGGTAGCGATCCTGCGGCGCTCCTTTCTGATAGCCGAACCGCAGCCAGCCGTGCGAGGGATAAACAAGCCCGGCCTCCGCCCCCGCCTTTACGGCCCGTTTTGCCTCCAGGCCGGCGACCTTGGTACCTTCCAGGGTGATGCCGGCGATGACAGGAATCTTTCCGTCGACTGACTTGACGAAGCTTTCGATGACCGCGGTCTGCTCGTCGGCCGTGAGGTATGTCCCTTCCCCGGCATGACCGAGAACGACCAGGCCTTTGACGCCATCAAAGCCGCCGAGCCAAGAGCCAAGCCGTTGGATCGCCGTATGGTCGACCTCACCGTCGCGGGTAAATGGGGTAACGGGCGCGGGAACGAGACCTCTCAGATCAAGGGCTTCCATGTGAACTTCTCCAATGGTGATACTGGCCGGATCATCCGCGGCAGGCCGATGAAGCGTGTGCCGATCGCGTGCGGAGAACCTACACGACGCCTTCATATATCTGAAGACTCAGATCTTGCATTTCATTCGCCACATCGCGCTCGCCATTTCGCGTCATGGAAACTTGACACTCGCATGCCGGACCGTGATGCAGGTCGCCCAAGAAATTGCGAAATCTGCCGCGGCCGGTCTACGCCGCACGAATTCCAGGCAGGCCAAATCAGAACCTGGTTTGTAGGACGCGATCATATGCAAGCCCCTATCGCGTTGATCAGCGTCTGAGGTAGCATGCGACCGCCAAACACGCTTCCGAGAGGGGTCAATGAAAATTCCACGCCGCAAATTTTTGCATCTGGCCAAATTTTTGTATCTGGCGACCAGCGCCGTCGTATTGCCGGCGATGCCGCAAATAGCGAAGGCGCAAACCTATCCGTCGCGCGCCGTCACGATGATCGTGCCGTTTCCCACAGGCGGCACTGCCGATCTCCTGGCGCGCGGAACTGCGCAGGCCTTGAGCGAAGCGCTCGGCCAGCCGTTCGTTGTCGAAAACCGCGCTGGAGCGAGCGGCAATCTCGCAGCCAGTGCCGTCGCCAAGTCGGCGCCCGATGGATCCAGCCTGCTGTTCGCCTCTCAGGCGCAAGCCGCTTTTAACAAATTCATGTTCAAGAGTTTGCCATATGATCCTGCACGCGACCTGGCGCCAATCGTGCTGGTGGCGAAATCGCCGGTTGCCTTGATCTCCGGCTTGACTGCGCCGGTGAGCAGCTTTGCATCTGTGATCGACTACGCCAAGGCAAATCCGGGAAATCTAAGCATTGGACATACTGGCATTGGCTCCATGGCGCATGTGGCCTTCGAACTGCTGCAGCAAAAGGCGGGCATCAAGCTCAACGGCGTGCCCTATCGGGGCGGCGCGCCGATGGTGACCGACTTGCTGGGAGGTCATCTTCCTCTCGCCTCGGACCTTCTCTCGAACTTCATTGCGCCCGCCAAGGAAGGAAGAGTGAGGCTTCTGGCCGTTGCAACTGCGCAGCGGCTGAGCGACATCGCCGACACACCGACCGTTCAGGAGCTGATCCATGGGCCTTTCGAAGCGGCCGCCTGGTTCGTCATCATGGCCCGTGCCGGTACGCCAGCCGCCACTCTCCAAAAAATCAATGCCATTGCCAATAGTTTCTTGCACAGCACGAAGGGGAAAGCGTTGATCGCCAACCAGGCGCTCGAAGCGGGCGGCGGTACGCCGGTCGAAGCTGCGGTATTCATCAAGCTCGAGACCGAAAAGTGGGAGCCCGTCATCAAGGCTGCGAACATTTCCTTGGACTGAGGGCCTGTCCATAAATAAGTGAGTCACTTCGTCGTTAGTTGTTGAGTTATTTATGGACAAGACCTGTATGGACAAGACCAAAGGTCAATGAAGGGGGTGCCGAATGGCACATCATCAAGGCTCCATTCCAGAAATGCCGAGGGACTTCACTCCACCGATTGGTGCGGCGCCGGCGTGGCTGCTCGGGGCAAGTTCGCGATCATCGGCGATGCCGGTCGTCGGACATCTCGATCTAAGCAGGGCTTTTGACCAACGGATCGGATGTCTCCCGTTAGGCGGTTCTGCCGTAGGCGGCTCTTCCTTCAGGGAAGAAAGGCCGCCTGAAGGCGGGACTCCGAACCCGCCCGTTCGGAGTTCCGTTGGCCAAGCCCTGCCATCCTGTTTGAATTCATCTGAGACGGGTTGATCCGTCAGTTGACGCGGTTCCTTCAGGCCGCGATCGTGTTGGCGTTCTTTGCCGCGACGGTGCCTTGCGCCTTCGCTGACTCATTTGCCAGGATCTCCGCGCCGGATGTTGCTGGTGTACTGCAGGTCGTCGATGGGCGCGTCGAATTTGGACCACCTCCGGCGAACACGGAATCCGCAGATTGGCGGTTTGAAATTGCCGGCCCCATCGGCTACCGCATCAAGAACCGAAGAAGCCAACTTTATCTGGCGCAACGCAACGGTCAGATCGTCCTGGCCGCGAACGCCGCTGATAATGTCAATCTGATTTGGCAACCGACCGTGCCTGCCAACGATTCTTTCAGCTCCGCCCACGGGGTACTGATCAAGTATTGACACTCGCGGGCGCGAAATTGTCCTTGTCTCCGGGCAGCGACCATTCGCGATTTCGCGCGACTTGGCCGGAGATGCCTGACTTTGCGATCGATAAGCTCAGTAAGATTGAAGATTGGACCAAGACTGACGAAAGCGAACGCACCGGGCAATTGTTTGCCGCCGCAGTCTTGGCCGTGACCCCCGACAATCCCAGGAGTATCGAACTCAAAAAGCGCTGGGCGAGCATCTTTCCCTACGTGCCCGACAAAGGACCGGGCAATCGCGGCGAAACCGTCCTGATTTCCGGAAAGAAACTCGATGATGGTCCCATTCCCCACTACGTGGCGGAAACGCGCGTGCGGTTCACAACCGGATTTTACGCGGCGCCAAGTGAAGAGATCACCGTAGCGGTCCCTGAAACTTTCGTGACGAAAGGCGCGCTCCTGCAAATCGGCCATATTGCAAGCCATGAGGGAGTGCAGGAAAAAGGCGCCCTCAGCCGATTTCCCTACACAATGATAACGTCCATCCCGATTGACGCAAAGGCTGGGAGCGGCCTCCAAGGGTGGCGTACCGTGCGGCTGACGAACGGGTTTGGGGGCATCATTTATATTATCGGCCAGCGCGGGTTTGACCCGGGCGAAACGACAATCCGGATTGTCGGTGGCGTGAAGATGCCGATATTCCAGTTGGGGAAAACCAGTCCCGAAAGCTGGCGAACTGAAATCCGCAATTATCCTGCACCATGGGCCGAAATCAGTTCGCGATCGCATGCCATAACGCTTCCTTCCTCGTTCATTCGCAAACTGGATAGGCCAGGTCTGGTTGCTGCCGCTTGGGAAAGAGTTGTGCGGCAAGAGGATGAATTCGTCGGTTTCCAGCGCTTCCGCAAGTATCCACATCGGATCGATGCAGATGTTGCATTTGCTCATGGTATTAGCGCCTATAATGTCGCTCAAGTCACCACCATGCCGGTCGCATGGTCGCAGAGCTATCTGGATCATGCGGATGTGAATTCGCCGGAATGGTGGGGCTTTTATCATGAGATCGGACACGGCCATCAGGCGCCGGCATGGAATCGAATTGGTTATACAAGTGAATTGAGCAATAATATTGTCCTCCTCTACGCACGACATATGGTCAGCCCTTCGGCCTCAGGCAAAGCAGTGGAACCGATGCCTGAAAACATGCGTGCGACCGCTATGAGGGAATTGCAAGCGCTTTTCCTCCCTGCCCAGGCAGACCGCAAGCATTCCTGGTCTCAGGAATCCGTCAACAATAATAACTATGCGATTTCATTGCCCTTCGCGAAACTGGTGATGTTTGCCTGGCTGAGCGATCATTTTGGATGGAAAATTTTCACGGATGCTTTCAACAGCTATCATAATCCCGGCTTTGTGATGCCGAAAAATGTTGTGGAGCAGCACGATGTATTCCTCGTTGAATTATCGCGTACCGCAAAAATGGACCTGTCGAGTTATTTTGAACTCTGGGGCGTGACCGTTACAGATAATACGCGCAGGCAACTTGCAAGCCTTAAAGCCGGCGGCCGTAATGCCGGATTGACAAAATGGTCGCCTGCGGCCGGGGCGGATATTGGATTTTCTTTTCCATTGCCGCTTACCGTCAGACAGGGAGCTGACCCCGCATTCAAGATTCAGAATTTCAATTTTCTGTCGGCGCGTGGCGACGCGATCGGTAGTTTCATCTGGAAGCGCGGGGGCGGAAAAGCGCGAGTGGCTTTACAATACGATCCGACCTGTTCGGCGTGTCAGAGGAGCGGTCAGATCATCGTGGGACTGAAGGGGCAATCGATCGGCGAAGTCGTCTGGGGCGGCGAACAAAAGACCCCCAATTCAACGGGCGCCGACGCCTCGCCCTTCAGCGACTGGAACGGGACGCTGGATATCCCCAATATGCCCGGGACTTACGAAGTTTGCGTGTTGCGCGTGGTGGGTGCCGACGCAAATGCAGCCCTGGCCGAGGCGAAGGCCAAGCGGTTTGACGGTTGCCGTCCGATAGGAATGGCGCTTGTAGGATGATGTTTCCTCGGTTCCGAGATTCTTGCGGGTCAATGGCGTGTTACCCGCAGTCACACCGCAAACTCCTTGACTTCAACGACCGTGAAGAAAACCCTGGGCGCGACCGACGCCGAGCCACCCGCGGTGTGGATACCGACGACCACGATCGGGATGATCTGGAACGCATGCGACCTGCTCCTGGCCACGCCCTGCTTGGGGCCCGGTATGTAAGAGAGTTCCAAAGTCGTGCAGGCCATGGGGTTGTTCTCTTCGGAGTTGACGGCACGCGTTGCGACCGACTGGTTTCCATCGAACAATTCCACAAATCGCTCGGCCTGCTTGTGCGTTTCGCAGATCATGACGGCGCCGGTCTGGACCTCATAGGCGTGCGCGGGCAGGCACACGGACAGTGACAAGGGCAAGGACAGTAAGGCGATGCACAGGGCGGATTTCATGACACTCTCCTCAATGGCTGGACCGTTTCACGGCGCATTCCGACCTTAGGGAGACCGCTGTCGCAAGGATGTGATGGCCAACACAGAAGGGCGCTTTTGCCGTAGCGCGCTGATTTCTGCGGGCCGGCCCCCCCCGCGGATGGACCCAGATTTGAGGGTTGAGATCATCATGATCGCGTTCACGATTAATCGCCTCCTGCGCGCGACCGCCACGCAAGCACACAGTGCTCCCGAAACCTCGTTCGGCGCCGCTCAGAAATCCGGTTTGTGCGTCATCGGGATCTCTGTGTCATTATCGTTGTAATATTCACGCGTGTTTTCGGCGCAGATCAGGGCCGTCCATTTGCCCAAGGCGCGAGAACGAACACGCTCAAGATTTTACGTCAATAGTGCCGGAAACCCAATGTCCGCGGCTGGCCCGCTCCGTCCTCTATACTCTCACTTTGCTTCAAGCGTCGTATGGGCGGAAAATCAGGCTTCGGGGCGCATTGCAGTTGCGGGCGTTTCGCTGCCAAGAGCGTCAGCGACCGAGGCAGCGGTCAAACTTCGACGGAGAATTTCGTCGAGAGTTCCCGATGCGACCAATCACAGCCGGTCGGACAAGTCGGCCGGCACTTGTCCGGGGAACCGTTGGCTCAGAATGGTCGCAATAGCCTCAGCTTTACCTTCGACTTTACCCTCAACCCTACCCCTGGAATGGCCCTCGGCCATGCCTCGCGCATGGGCGCGATCAATCGGTGGCCGCAGGATTTTGCTGTCTTCAACGCTGACAACAATGGGCATGGCTTCGTACTCCTGTTCAATCAGCGGCCGAATGCCGCGCAGCTGGCCAAGTGCAATCAACTGTGCCAATGCATCGCCACTCTGGCTTGCTGGCGCGTGTGCGATTTTGTTCAAGATTACTTTTATCCTGTGGAGCATGTGTAGGTTAAGACATGTTCATGTTTTGTTCCAGGCTTGTCAAGCGAAAACGGACGCCAGCCGACCCCGGCGAATTCACTGCCGACGAGTCCAAGAAAATGGCCAAGGTGGACAAAGTTTGCAAACATCAAGCCTGAGTAAACCTAGCTATAATATAAGACGCCGGTAAATGCCCTATGACCCACCTTACGCCTCGCCAACTCGCGTCTTCCAGCGCCGCCCCATGGTGCTCGGCAGCCGACGCGCCTGCGCGGCAAGTTGCTCCATGACAACGTAGATTGTCGGCGTCAGATACAAGGTCACGAATTGCGAGACCATGAGGCCACCCACCAAGGCGATGCCGAGGGGCTGGCGCAATTCCGCACCGGCCCCAATTCCGATCGCGATCGGCAGCACACCCAAGAGGGCTGCGAGTGTGGTCATCATGATGGGCCGGAAGCGCATCACCGCGGCCTGATAGATGGCTTCCTCCGGCGGCCTGCCCTCGCGCTGGGTGATGAGGGCCACATCGATCATCATGATCGCGTTCTTCTTTACGATTCCGATCAGCATCAGCAGGCCGACCATGGCGATCAGACTCAAATCCATGCCGAACAGTTGCAGCGCCAGAAGGGCGCCGATGACCGCCGACGGCAGGCCGGTCAGGATCGTGAAGGGATGAATGTAACTCTCATACAATATCCCGAGCACGATGTAGATCGTGAGGACAGCGCCGAGCAGCAGAAAGCCCTGGTTCGCGACCGAATCCTGGAAGGTCTTGGCGTTGCCCGCAAAGGCGGTCGTCAGCCCGGCGGGGAATTTCTGCTCGTTCTTCAACTGGTCGATGCGCGCCACCGCGTCGCCGAGCGCGCCGCCGGCCGGAAGGTTGAACGACAAGGTCACGGCCGGAAGCTGGCCAAGCTGGTTGATCGCCAATGATCCGGCAATTCGCTCCACCCGCGCAAAGGCGCCGATCGGAACCAGCTTGCCATCGAGGTTGCGGATACGCACGTCCGGTAGTTCCGCCGTTGTCCAATTGAACTTTTCGTCGAACTCGATCAGCACCGCAAAACTATCTCCGGTGCCGTAGATGGTCGAGACCTGCCGGCTGCCGAAGCCGGAATACAAGGTCGAACGAAGTTGTCCGGCGGAAACCCCGAGCGAGCTTGCCTTGTCCTTGTCGACGATCAGCACGGCCTGTGTGGCATTGATCTGCAGATCGCTGTTCACATCGGCGAAATGCTCGTCGGCGCTCATTGCATCGGCCATCTTGCGCGACCATTCGTAGAGCAGCGGACGATCGAGCCCCTGCACGACAAATTGATATTCTGCCCGGCTCGACCGCCCACCGATCCGCAAATTTTGCACCGGGACCGCCACTGCGCGAATGCCGGCTATATGCGCGGTGTCGCGGCGAAGGTCGGCCAACACCTGGCGCAATCGTGGACGCTCGGCGGCAGGCTTGAGCTCGACGAAAATCCGGCCATTGTTGAGCGCATTTCCACCGACGATGGACGCGACGCCGGCAACGTGTGGCGACTTGCGATAAGCGTCGGCGACCTGCCCTTGCAGGCCGACCATGGCTTCGAAGGAAACGTCCTGCCGGGCCTCGGTCGTAACCGAGAGCTGCCCGATGTCCTCTTGCGGAAAGAGCCCCTTCGGCGTCACCACGGTGAGCCAAGCCGTGCCTGCCAGCGTGGCAAGAAACAGTGCGAGCATCCATGGCTTATGGCGCAGGCTGGCCTGCAAGGTTCGGCCGTAAAGGCGCGTGAGCGCGTCGAATCCGCGCTCAAAATGCCGGCTCAGTCCGGTTGGCTTCTCGTCGGCCCGCGTCGGGCGCAAAATCCTCGCCGCCAGCATCGGGGTGAGCGTCAATGACACAAAGGCCGATGCCACAATCGCGACCGTCACCACGACGGCAAATTCGTTGAAGATGCGGCCCACCATACCGCCCATCAGCAGGACCGGGATAAAGACGGCGATCAGCGAGACGGTGATCGAGATGATGGTGAAGCCGATTTCGCGACTTCCCTTGAGCGCGGCTTCGAAAGGACCAAGGCCCTCCTCCTCCATATGCCGGTAGATATTCTCCACCATCACGATCGCATCATCGACAACCAGGCCGACCGAAAGCGTCAGGCCGAGGAGGGAGATGTTGTCGATGCTGAAATTGAGCACATACATGACGCCGAGCGTCGCGATCAACGAAATAGGGACCGCAAGCGCCGGAATGATGGTCGCGGAGACGCGCCGCAAGAACAGGAAAATCACGAGAAGCACAAGCGCAACTGTCAACCCCAGCGTCACCTGCACATCGTGCACGGCGTCACGGACCGAAATGGAACGGTCGTTGAGCACGTTCAACGCCGCAGCCCGCGGCAATTTATCCTTGAAATCCGGCAACAGCCCCTTGATGCGGTCCACGACATCGACCGTATTGGCTTCAGGCTGCCGGTAGACGGCGAGTATGATCGCCGGGACCTGATTGTACCAGCTCGCGGTCTGATTATCTTCCACCGAATCCTTAACGACGGCGAGATCGCCGAGACGCACCGGACGGTTTCCACGCACCGCGACAATGACGTTGCGGAATTGGTCTGCGTTCGAAAGCTCGGTTTGCGCCTGGATGGTCAGCGACTGTTGCGAATTCTTCAGCGTACCGATGGGCGTGTTGGCGTTGGCGGCAGCAATCGCCACTTGGACTTCGTCGACGCCGATACCGCGGGCGGCAAGAGCATCCGGATTCAATTTTACGCGGACCGCATACTTCTGGGTGCCGAGCACTTGCACCTGCGCCACGCCTTCGATGGTCGACAATGCAGGCGAGATCACCTGTTCGGCAAAGGCGTCCATGTCCGACAGCGGAGCGATATCGCTGCTCAACGCGAGGATCAGGATCGGCGCGTCCGCCGGATTGATCTTGCGGAAGCTTGGGGGCGTGGTCATCTCGGGCGGCATTTGCCGCTGCACGCGTGCGATCGCGGACTGCACGTCCGCGGCGGCGCTGTCGATGTTGCGGTTGAGGTCGAACTGCAGCGTGATCGAGGTGGTCGCCTGCGTGCTGGTCGCGCTGATCGTGTCGATGCTGGCGATGGTCGAGAATTGCTTGATAAGGGGCGTCGCGACCGCGTTCGCCATCGTGTCGGGCGAGGCACCCGGCAGCGTGGCTGTGACGCTGATCACGGGAAATTCGGTTCGCGGCAGCGCCGCCACCGGCAGGAACATGTAAGCGAATATGCCGCTGACGACGAGAGCCGCCGACATCAGCGTGGTCGCAACCGGATGCCGGATGCAGAATTCGGAAATGTTCACTGGCGCGCCCCGGTCTGGACCTAACGCAGGCCTATCGTTTTTGAGATGCTTGGAGGCGGAATTTCGGTTACACGCGCGCCGTTGGTGAGCTGCATTTGCCCCTCGACGACGAGGCGCTCGCCGCCGGCCACGCCGTACGCAATGGCGGCACGGTTACCTTCGATTCCCACCTGTTCGATCTTTCGCAATTCGACCTTCTGTTCTTTATTGGCGACAAACACGAATGGACCTTGTTGGCCGGCCTGGATCGCCACGATCGGAATCATCACGGTCTGCGGCCGCACGTCGAGGTCGATTTCGACATCGACAAACATTCCGGGCCACAGCTCGCCATTCTGATTGCCAAAGCTGGCTTTGGCGGCAATCGTGCCCGACGGCGTGTCGACCGCGCTGTCGACAAAATCGAGCACGCCCGTGGCGAGTGGTTCGGTCG
>Ga0209488_10004919_pt1 | contig 10352 bp, 9 predicted proteins | sample Rivendell_Oct201_8_FD_188349 | JGI IMG/M metagenome (GOLD analysis project Ga0209488, IMG submission 188349) | Vadose zone soil microbial communities from the Eel River Critical Zone Observatory, Northern California, USA -... | ecosystem: Environmental > Terrestrial > Soil > Vadose zone >... | reverse complement strand
CCGCCGGAGTCCGCCTCCGCGCGCTTCAACGCCTGTTCCAGCAGGTCAAGCGGCTCCAGCCCCGCGATGACCTCTTTTGGCCGATCGACGATTTCGCCGACGCCGACGATGACGGGGATGCGGTCTTCGGGTTGCGTTGAGTTCGCCATATTCTTCTTGCTGCCTTCCAGAAATCAGACCTCATCCTGAGGAGCGGCGTGTTCGCCGCGTCTCGAAGGATGGCCCACGGGCCTCATGGTTCGAGACGCGCGAAGACGCGCTCCTCACCATGAGGGGAGCGTTACTCTGCCACCAGCGCGTTCATGTGCTCGACGGCATCGATAAAATCTTCCTTGAATTCCTGTACCACGGCGCCGGCGGATTTCACGCTGTCGATCAGGCCGACGCCCTGGCCGACAAAATAACTGACGAGATCGCGCGCCTGCACGTTGCCGGCAGCCGCCGCGCGATCGATCGAATTGAAGGCGTCGCGGCTGATGATGCTCTGTAGCGGCATCGGCAGCGCGCCGGGGCTGTCCGGTCCGCGATCCCAGGCATCGGTCCACACCGACCGCAATTGCCGGGCCGGTTTGCCGGTGCGGCCTTTTGAGCGCACGGCATCGCGCGATGATGCTGCAATCATCTTTTCGCGAAAGATTTCGGTGGTCTCGGATTCGACAGTGGCGAGCCACACCGAACCAGTCCAGGCGCCGGCCGCGCCCATTGCCATGCAGGCCGCCATCTGCCGTCCCGTCATGATGCCGCCCGCGGCCAGCACCGGCACGTCGCGGATCGGTTTAATGGCCTTGATCACCTCCGGAACCAGCACCATCGTGGACACCTCGCCGCAATGACCGCCGGCTTCGGTGCCCTGCACGACCAGAATATCAACGCCGGCCGCGACCTGGCGCAGCGCGTGCTCCTTGGCGCCGACCAGGGCGGCAACCGGCACATCGTGCTTCTTGCCCATGTCGATCATCGCTTTCGGCGGCACGCCGAGCGCGTTCGCGATCAGCTTGATCGGATGCCGGAACGAGACCTCCAGCACTTCCATTGCGCGCCGCGCGTCGAAAGGCTGCGGCTGGTTGTCGGCGACATTGGTTGTCGTCAGCTCGACGCCGTGTTTCTTCAAGAGATTGCGGGTGAAGTCGCGATGCGCCGGCGAGATCCGCGCTTCAAGGCTCTTCCAGGTGACGTCCTTTTCGCCCGATGTCGAGATGTTTTCCGGAATCAGGACGTCGATGCCGTAAGGCTTGCCGTCGACATGATCGTCGATCCATTTCAGCTCCTGCTCGACGGTATCAGGCGAATGCGCCGTCGCACCCAGCACGCCAAAGCCGCCGGCGCGGCTCACGGCCGCAACCACGTCGCGGCAATGGCTGAAGGCAAACAGGGGAAACTCGATTCCCAGCATGTCGCAAACAGGCGATTTCATGGTTGTGTTCTCTCCCTGCGGCAGCTTTCGATGCTGCTCATTGTTGGTTTGCATTTGCGGCATTGGCCGGACGCTAGCCTATCCGGGGCAGGGAAGCCAAGCGAGTTTCCCGGCGGTCATTTCAGCACATTCCACGTCGCAAAATATGCAACCCCAAGGGCTTGTTTTGCGTCTTGCGCTTTGGCGCTGCGGGAGGAATGCTGTCAGCCAAGCCGAACATAATCTTTGGGAGAGCACATCAATGTCCGCCCTGCAATCCGCCGCCGGCAAAGGCACCGAAACCTACGACGTCGTCGTGGTCGGCGCGGGGTTTGCCGGCATGTACATGCTGCACCGATTGCGCGGGCAGGGCATGACGGCGCGGGTCTACGAGCAGGGCAGCGGCGTCGGCGGCACCTGGTACTGGAACCGTTACCCCGGCGCGCGCTGCGACGTCGAGAGCATGCAATATTCGTATTCGTTTTCGGACGAATTGCAGAAGGAATGGGACTGGAGCGAGCGCTACGCGCCGCAACCGGAAATTCTGAAATACGCCAACCACGTCGCCGACCGCTTCAATCTTCGTCCCGACATCCAGTTCGACACCCGCGTCGAACGCGCCAAGTTCGACGAGCGCAATAGCATCTGGTCGGTGACGACGTCAGATGGCAAGACTATCGCAACGAAACATGTCGTGCTTGCCACCGGGTGTCTTTCGAACGCACGAAAACCCGATATCAGGGGCCTCGATGGCTTCAAGGGCAAGGTCTATCACACCGGGCACTGGCCGCATGAGCCGGTCGATTTCACCGGCCAGCGCATCGCCGTGATCGGCACGGGATCGTCGGGAATCCAATCCGTGCCTGTGATTGCCGAGCAAGCGAGCCAGCTGACGGTGTTTCAGCGCACCGCGAATTTTTCAATTCCCGCCCGCAATGCCGCGCTGACGGAAGAGGAGCGAAAATGGTTTCGCCAAAACTATCCGGAAATCCGGCGCTTTGCGCGAGAGGAGGCACGCAACGGCATCTATACCGAAATGCCCGACCGCGGGGCGCTCGATGACGGCGACAATGAGCGGCGCTCCAAATACGAGGCGCGGTGGGCCCACGGCGGCCTGACGTTTATGTCGGCCTACAACAACCTGGCGCTGGACAAGACCGCCAACGACACTGCCGCGAATTTTGTGCGAGAGAAGATCGCCGAGATCGTGAAAGACCCGCAAACAGCAAAACTGTTGCAGCCGAATAATCATCCGATCGGCTCAAAACGCATTTGCATCGACACGGATTATTTCGCGGCGTTCAACCGGGACAACGTTACGCTGGTCGACATCAAATCCAGTCCGATCGAGGAGATCACCGACAACGCGGTCCGCGCCGGCGGCAAGGATTACGAAGTCGATGCGATCGTGCTGGCGACCGGATTCGATGCGATGACGGGTTCGGTGGCAAAGATCGATATTCGCGGCCGCAACGGGCAGACGCTCAATCAGAAATGGGCGGAAGGGCCGCGCACTTATTTGGGCCTGATGAGCGCGGGCTTTCCCAACCTCTTCATCATCACCGGGCCCGGCAGCCCGTCGGTCCTCTCGAACATGATCGTCTCGATCGAGCAGCATGTCGACTGGATCGCCGACTGCCTTGCCTATCTGCGCGAGCATGGTCTCGACACCATGGAGGCGAAGAAGGACGCCGAAGACAACTGGGTCGCCCACGTCAATGAGGTCGCCTACACCACGCTCTATCCGCAGGCCAATTCCTGGTACATGGGCGCCAACATCCCCGGCAAGCCGCGGATTTTCATGCCTTATATCGGCGGCGTCGGGCCGTATCGTCAAATCTGCAGCGACGTGGCGGCAAAGGGCTATGAGGGGTTTGCGATGGCGGGGGCGGAGCAGCCGCAGCGGATGGTGGCGTCCTGATCGCCGTCATCGCGGACGTCAGGCGCGGAGGCGTCGCGTCAAGGTAGTAACGAAGCGGTCGGCATCATACTCATCATTATAAACGTGGGGTGAGACACGCATGCGGCCAAGCCGCGGCGCGACGTAAACGCCGTCGGCTGCCAGTCCCTCGACGAGGCCTGCCGGCATCCCATTCCTGAAACCAAGGCTCAGGATATGCGGTGCCCGGAAGCGAGGGTCGGGCAAGCTGACGCCGATGTCGCGAAAACCCTCCGCGATCCGTTCGGTCAGCATCAGCAGACGTTGCGCGACGGCCGGGGCGCCCCATTCGGCCATCATTTCCATGCCGATCGAGGCCATCTCCATCGAGATGAAATGGTCGCGTTCACCCATGTCGAATCGCCGCGCGTCGGCGACGTAACGAAGATCAGTGAAATAGACCTCGTTCTCGGCGCGCACGTTGCGGCGGCCGGCCGAGATCTGCTCAAGCGGGATACCGCCCTGATGGCGTCTGGCAATGTAGAGAAAGGCGCGGCCGTAAGGCCCGAGCAGCCATTTGTAGGTCGGGAAAATCACAAAATCCGGGTCAAGATGCCTGACGTCCATCGCCAGCACACCGGCGCTCTGCGTCGCGTCGACCAGGAATTTGGCTCCCCGCTGTCGCAGCGCTGCGCCCACCTGTTCGACACCGATCAGCCCGCCGTCCGACCAGTGCACCGACGAGATCGAGGCAAGGCTGACCGGCGGAGCGCCTGATCGTTCGATCGCCGCGAGAATGGCCGATGTCCAGTCGCCGTCATCCGGGCTGCGAACCGTCTCGACGGCAAAACCCTGGGCTTCCGCGCGTGTTTGCCATTCTAGCACCGGGGAGGAATGATCGTTTTCCAGAACGATGACACGCGTGCCGCGGTCGATCGTCAGAAGTTTCGCCGCCGTCGCAACGCCGTAACTGATCGAGGGGATCAGCGCGATATCGGGAGGATCGGCATTGATCAGGCGGGCGGCGGCAAGCCGCGCCCGCTCGTGCTGCTCGGTTGCGAAGGTGGCGGCGAGCGTCCACGGCGTGCCTTTACGTCCAACCGCGGCGCGGCCGGCATCCTGTGTGCGGAGCGGCAGCGGGCTGTAGGAAGCGGCATTCAGATAGCAGATATCGCGCGGCATCTCGAACAGGGCGCGCTGCGACGGAAGCATTTGAATGATCTCCTAAGTACCGATCTCGTCATGCCCGGGCAGAAGCGCGAAGCGCGTCTTCGCGCTAGATGTCCCGGGCATCCACGTTCTGCTTTCTTTTTGTCGCAAAGACGTGGATGGCCGGGACAAGCCCGGCCATGACGACAGTCATTTGTCAGAACGCCGTATACCCGCCGTCGATCACAAAACAATCCGCGGTGTGATAGGACGACGCCTTGCTCATCAGGTAAACGGCGATCCCGCCGAAATCCGATGGCTCGCCGAACCGGCGTACGGGAATCCGCGGCATCACATTGGCGACGAACTTGTCGTTGGCCATGATGCCCGCCGTCATGTCGCTCTTGATCCAGCCGGGCAGGATGGCGTTCGCCGTGACGCCATAGCGCGCCAGTTCGACCGCGAGCGCGCGGCACAGCGCGTTGAGGGCGGCCTTGGTGCCGGCGTAGTGCTCGTTGCGCGCGGTGCCGAACAGCGAGGCGAGGCTCGAGGTCGCGACCAGCCGGCCAAAACGGTCACCGGCCTCGGCGCGCTCGGTCATGTGGCGGGCGGCGGCCTGAAACACGTGAAACACGCCGTCGAGATTGGTCGCGAACATTTTTCGCCACTCTTCCTCGGTGCGGTCGATGAAGGCGCGCCGTCCGCCGCCGCCGATGCCGGCGTTGGCGAAGCAGCCGTCGACGCGGCCCAGCGCATCCAGCGTTGCTTTCATCGCTGATTTCACCGAAGCGGGATCGCTGACGTCGCAGATGCGGGTGTCGACCTTGCCGGGGAGGGAGGCCATGGTCGCCGCCGCTGCCTTGTTCTTCTCAGAATTGCGGCCCCAGATCGAGACGTTGCAGCCAGCGCCGGCGAGCGCCTGCGCGATACCGAGCCCGATACCGCCGTTACCGCCGGTGATGACGGCCACGCGGCCGGAGAGGTCGAAAATGCTCATGGGGCGTTTCCATTTTTTGTATGACGCACATCAGGCGTTCCTTGCTAAGCATGGACAAGCCCGCCCTAAAAATCAAATATGGCGCCGAGACACCATTCGGCTTTACCCGCGACTTACAACGCCGGGCCACAACTCACGAGGAAACAATGCAGTTCAAGCACGTCACGCTCGATTTCGACGGACCGGTCGCGGTTCTCACGCTCGACCACCAGGAGGTCATGAACGCGGTCTCCATCGACATGCTGGGCGGCCTCGCCGAGGCGCTGGATGAGGTCGACCACAGGCGCGCCGAGGTGCGCTGCCTCGTCATCACAGGCGCCGGACGCGCGTTCTGCACCGGCGCCAATTTGCAGGGCCGCAACAACCAGAAGCCAGGCAAGAGCAATGCCGGCGCGGCGCTGGAGACCGCCTTTCATCCGTTCCTCCGCCGTTTGCGCAACTTGCATTGTCCGATCGTCACCTCGGTGAACGGGCCCGCGGCCGGCGCCGGGATGAGTTTTGCATTGATGGGCGACATGATACTGTGCGCGCGCTCGTCGTATTTCCTGCAGGCGTTTCGCCGTATCGGGCTGGTGCCGGATTGCGGATCGACCTGGCTGTTGCCGCGGCTGATCGGCAAGGCGCGCTCGATCGAATTGTCGTTGATGGGCGAGCGGCTGCCGGCCGAGAAGGCGCTGGAATGGGGCCTCGTCAACCGCGTCCATGACGATGCGGTTCTGATGGCGGAGACCATGAAGCTCGCGCATGAACTCGCCAACGGCCCGACGGTGGCGCTGTCGCTGATCCGGAAACTCTATTGGGAGAGCCCGGAAAATTCCTTCGAGCAGCAGCTCAACCTCGAATTCGAGTCGCAGCGCATCGCGGGCTCGGCAGAAGACTTTAAGGAAGGCGTCACCGCGTTCCTCGAGAAGCGGCCGGCGAACTTTTTAGGCAAATGATCGAGCCGCAACTCGCACGCTGCGTCGCTTCGTTCCATCCGGGAGCGACCGGCGTCGCCGGCGCGGCAAGACTGTCCGGCGGGGCCAGCCAGGAGACCTGGACGTTCGATATCCTGCACCCGGGCGGCACTATCGGCGCGATTTTGCGACGCGCGCCACCGGGCTACGGCGCCTCGCCGGGGCGGGCGGCCGGGCTCGATGCCGAAGCCACGCTGATGCAGCTGGCGCATGACGCGGGGCTGCCGTCGCCGAGGGTGATGCATGTGCTCAAGCCCGCGGACGAACTCGGCACCGGATTCATCATGACGCGGGTTGACGGCGAAACCATCGCGCGCAAGATCCTTCGCGATGAGCAATTTGCACGCGCGCGGCCGATCCTGGCGCGCCAGCTCGGCAAGATCGCGGCCGGCATCCATGGATTGCCCGCGTCGAAATTGCCCAAGCTGCGCCAAATGACGGCGACAAAAGAGATTGGCGATCTCGAGCGGGAATTTCGTAGTTTCAACTGGCCGCGCCCGGTGTTCGAACTGGCGCTGCGCTGGCTGCGCGACCACGATCCCGGGCCGTCGAATGAGGTGACGCTGGTGCATGGCGATTTCCGCCACGGCAACCTCATCATCGGTCCTGACGGCGTGCGCGCGGTGCTCGACTGGGAGCTGGCGCATCTAGGCGACCCCATGGAGGATCTCGGCTGGATCTGCGTCAACTCCTGGCGTTTTGGCGAGATCGACAAGCCGGTCGGCGGCTTTGGTTCGCGCGAAGAGCTGTTTGCCGGCTACGAAGAGGCTGGCCGCCGCCTTGACCCCGATCGCGTAAAATTCTGGGAAGTGATGGGCACGCTGCGCTGGGGCGTGATGTGCTGCGGCATGATGCAGCGGTTTCGCACCGGGCCCGATCATTCGATGGAGCGCGCGATGATCGGACGGCGCTCGTCGGAGACCGAGATCGATTTGTTGCGGATACTTTCGCCGCGAGGAAGGTAAGATGCAGGACGAACCGACACCCACGGAACTGATCAAGGCAGTTGCGGATTTTCTGCGCAACGAGATCACGCCTGCGATCACGGGCCACAACGCCTTCAAGCTGCGAGTCGGCATCAACGCGCTCGATCTGGTGACCCGGCAACTGGCGCTGTCGGAGGCGGGCGACGCCGCCGAGGCGGCGCGGCTGAAGCAACTGCTCGGCATGGAAGGTTCGCTGATCGAACTCAACCGCGCGCTGGCGGACAAAATCACGAAAGGCGAACTCGATTTGCAAACGCCGGGACTGACAGAGCATTTGTGGCAGACCACGATGGACAAGCTCGCGGTCGATCAGCCGAACTATGCGTCGTACAAGCGGGAGTTGGGGAGAAAGTAGAGCGGGTAGCACACTTCAGCGTCATGCCCGGGCTTGTGCCGGGCATCCACGTCTCTCTTTCGTTGGCGGCAAAGACGTGGATGGCCGGGACAAGCCCGGCCACGAAGACGAGAGCAGTTACCTCCCCAGCCACTTCGGCGGGCGCTTCTCCGCAAACGCCTTCGGTCCCTCGATGTAATCCTGCGACCCCGCCATCGCTTTTACGGCCGGGTATTCGCGCTGCTCGGCGATCGCCTGTTCCAGCGACACTTCGAGACCTCGCTGGATCGCCTGTTTTGACGCGCGGATCGACATCGGCGAGTTCTTGCAGATCGTCTCGGCCCAGCGCTCGGCCGCCGCCAGCGCCTCGCCCTGCGGCACCACCTCGTTGACGAAGCCGAGTTCCTTACCTTCGCTCGCGCTGACGTGGCGCGCGGTGAGGATCATGCCCATGGCGCGCTTCAGCCCGATCTGGCGCGGCAGGCGGTGCACGCCGCCGGCGAGCGCGGCCAGTCCGACGCGCGGCTCGGGCAGCGCGAAAGTCGCATTCTCGGCAGCGATGATGAGGTCGCAGGCCAGCGCGATCTCGAACCCGCCGCCCATCGCGACGCCGTTGACGGCGGCGATGATCGGCTTATCGCAATCGAAGCGCGAGGTCAGCCCGGCAAAACCGCCCTTGTCCCAGCCGCGTTTTCCGCCCGCCGCCTGCCACTTCAAATCGTTGCCGGCGCAAAACGCCTTGTCGCCGGCGCCGGTCACGATCGCGACCCACTGCTCGGGATCGGCGGAGAAATCGTCAAAGACCTTGTTGAGCTCGAAATGGGCGTCGGTGTGCAGCGCGTTGTACACTTCGGGGCGGGACAGCGTGATAACCGTGATCGGGCCCTTGCGCGTCACTTTTGAGAATCTTAATTCCATGTTTGCTCCCGTTTTGGTCCCGCTTTTTCTGCGGCAAGGAATTTTGGCCTTTGCCCGCCGATTGGTGCCTTCCAATTACGTTAAGAGGCGTGCGCGTGCCAAGCCTTATTCGGTTGCTTGACTTGGCCAAGGTCTTCTCGCCTTAATCGATCCCCGCAGGAGCGCCTCGTAGCGCCTCAACGCAAATGACAATAAACGACACGTTCGGGAGAGACTGCCTTGGATTTCAACCTGCCCGCCGACCTCGTCGCCTATCTCGATGAACTCGACCGCTTCATCGCGCGCGAGATCAAGCCGCTGGAAGAGGCCGACGACAACATCCGTTTCTTCGATCACCGCCGCGAATGGGCGCGTACCGATTTCGACAATGGCGGCCTGCCGCGGCATGAATGGGAGGCACTGCTGCGCAAGGTAAAAAACCTCGCCGACGCCGCCGGCCATCTGCGCTTCGCGATCCCGAAACGCTACGGCGGCAAGGACGGCTCCAACCTCTGGATGGCCGTGATCCGCGAGCATTTTGCGTCAAAGGGCCTTGGCTTGCACAACGATCTGCAGAACGAGCATTCCATCGTCGGCAACCTGCCGATCGTTACCATGCTCGACCGCTACGGACGCGACGAGCAGAAGGCGATGATCGACGGCTCCATCACCGGCAAATACCGCATCACGTTTGGCCTGACCGAGCCCGACCACGGTTCGGACGCGACCCATATGGAGACCAAAGCGGTGCCGGCGACCCGCGACAACGTCAAGGGCTGGATCATCAACGGCCAGAAGATGTGGACGACAGGCATGCACGTCGCCACCCACTGCGCTCTGTTTGCGCGCACCTCGGGCAATGACGGCGACGCGCGCGGCATCACCTGCCTGTTGGTGCCGGCGAAGAGCGCAGGCGTGAAGGTCGAGGAGTATATGTGGACTTTTAATATGCCGACCGACCATCCCCGCGTCAGCTTTACCGACGTCTTTGTGTCGGAGGATGCCTTGTTCGGCGAGATCGGCCGCGGCCTGTCGCTCGCGCAGTGCTTTGTGCATGAGAACCGCATCCGCCAGGCCGCGAGTTCGCTGGGCGCCGCGGTCTATTGCATCAACGAAAGCGTAAAATACGCGCGCGAACGAAAACCCTTTGGCAAGGCGCTGGCGGAGAACCAGGCCATCCAGTGGCCGCTGGTGGAACTTGCCACCCAGGCCGAGATGCTGCGGCTTCTGATCCGCAAGACCGCCTGGGAGATGGACCAGCTGACGCAGGCGCAGGTCGAGCACACGCTCTCCGACCGGGTCTCGATGTGCAACTTCTGGGCAAACCGTCTCTGCTGCGAAGCCGCCGACCGCGCCATGCAGGTGCATGGTGGCATGGGCTACTCGCGCCACAAGCCGTTCGAGCACATCTACCGCCACCACCGCCGCTACCGCATCACCGAAGGCAGCGAGGAAATCCAGAAGCGGAAAGTGGCGGGATTTTTGTTCGGGTATATGGGGGCAGGGAAGCATTAGAGGGGCACGGCCACAACTCCCTCACCACGTCGTCCCGGCGTAGGCCGGGGCCCATCACCCCAGGGTGCAGTTTGGGGCAGGCTAACAATGCGGAGGCAACTAATACTTCCTGCAATTATTGATGGCACGGCGTGGGTCCCGGCGTTCCAGGCTGTGTGAGAAGTCACGGATTTTTTGCCCCGACAGGCGCGGCGGCGATTGCCGGGACGTTGAGTCTGTTCTCAGCCGGGGGCTGGGGCGAGCGCT
>Ga0209488_10004918_pt1 | contig 10352 bp, 10 predicted proteins | sample Rivendell_Oct201_8_FD_188349 | JGI IMG/M metagenome (GOLD analysis project Ga0209488, IMG submission 188349) | Vadose zone soil microbial communities from the Eel River Critical Zone Observatory, Northern California, USA -... | ecosystem: Environmental > Terrestrial > Soil > Vadose zone >... | reverse complement strand
CGTCGACGGGTTGCCCGGGCCGCATCTGGGCAAGTTGTGTTTCCTTAAAGTTGGCTGTAACCCAGACATCATCAAGAGGCACCACTTGTACCAGTTCCTGTCCAATACTGACGTTCTGGCCCACTTCGACGGTCTTCTTGCCGATAATTCCTGTGACGGGAGAACGAATGACCGTATAGCTCAGGTCGGACTCTGTTTGTTCGAGTTGCGCCTTCCGCTGCAGCACCTGGGCATCGGCTGCATCCGCCCGCGAACGAATCAGGGAAACCTGCCATGGGGCCGTCTGAGCGCTCCGTAAATCATCTCTTGCCTGCAGGAGTTTGCCTTGCGCCTGTCGAATGGCCTCTTCGGCCGCCTGCACACCCGCTGCGGCCGACGCAACTGCGGCTCGATTTGCCGCCGCTGCAGCGACGGCCCCATCGTACTGCTGGCGCGAAATCTCCTCTTTTGCGACGAGTGTTTCGTAGCGCACCAGGTCCGCGTCGCTCTTCGTGGAATTGGCTGCGGCCTGCCCCAAGATTGCTTTAGCAGACTCGAAATTCTGCTCGGCAGCCTTAAGTCCCGCCTGCGCGTTTACAACCGCGGTGCCTGATGAATCGAGGTTACTCTGGGTCGTAACGGAAGTGATCGGTACGTTAAACCGAGAACTTGCGGCGCTGGCCAGCGCGTCGGCTAATGTCGCCTGGGCCCCATGCATCGCGATCTCAAAGTCCTTAGGGTCGATGGTTACAACAACTTCACCAGCATGCACGAGCTGTCCCTCAATCACCGGGATTTCGAGCACGTATCCGTTGATCCGCGCGCTCAGCGGCATGATGTGGCCATCCACTTGTGCATCGTCTGTATTTTCGTAGCGGAACGCATTGCGAATGAAATACCCAGCTGCGAGTAATACCGCCAGTAAGATGACCGCGATTTTCCATGGATGGTTTTGTAATACGCCGCGAGCGCCACTGACTTTTGCGATTTCTTTGTCAGCGGCCGGCACAGTCGCTCTGGATGGCATTCCGGACGGCACTTCTTCAGTCACCACGGCATTGTCCTTTCTGGTCAGGTCTCCGTTATCGTCGGACATCAATTACCTCCTATGTATTGTTTGTAACTGGTTCGCGCGACGCCCAGAGCGCGGGCCAGCATAAGTTTGGCGAGGTTGTGGTTGTACACACTTGTGATGTACTGATCGTTGGCGCTGGCCAGGGACTGCTCGGACTGCACCACTTCGACGCTATCGGTCACGCCGGAAATGAAACGATCTTTCGAACGCGCAAGATTCTCGTTAGCGAGTGCGACATTTTTCTGTGCAACGACGACCTGCTCTTTGTCCGCGTTGAGATTCAGGAACGCGGTGCGCACGTCATAATCGACCTGGCCACGAGTGTTTTCCGCTTCTGCCTTCCGCTGCCGCACTGCCGCTTCCGCCTGCGTGATGTCGCCCTTGATCCTGCCGCCAGTGAAGAGCGGAATGCGCAACCCTGCCTGCAAGTTGAAGTTTCCATTCGAGTGGCCGAATGTCGCCCCGACGTCGCCGTAATTTCCATTCATTGCAACAACGGGGTAGCGCTCGCCCCTGGCGGCCGAAAGCGTCTGCGCAGCAGCTTTCTGGGAATCGAGGGCCGCGCGGAAGTCGCTCCGCAAGCTATAGGCCGTCTTGAGCGCGTCGTCGACGGTGGACGGATTGATATCGGAATATGGAAGCTGCTCGGCGATATCAAACGCTTGACCAAGAGGCAGCCCGATGGCGCGGGCAAGCGTAAGTTTTGCGATCCCAAAGTTGTTGCGCGCGACGCTCAGGTTGTACTCCTCGGTATGAAATTGAACTTCCGTGCGAGTTGCGTCGATCCGGGGACTGGTGCCCGCCTGGTACTCTCCAACTGCTTGATCAAAGAGGGCCTGCGCATTGCGTACCTGAGCCTGTTGCGCCTCGATACGAGAGCCGGTTTCGATCACCTGCAAATAAGCATTGCCCACCGTCAGGGTGACCACGTCCAGTATGTCCTGATAGCTGAGTCGCGCAGCCTGCTCGGCCGTCCGCGCCGCGCGAAAGCGCTGGATTGATTCGAAGCTGAATAATGTTTGGCTGAGACTCGCTTCCACAGTGCTATAGCTGTATGGCCCGATAACAGTCGGAACACCTGGCAACTTGAAGCCGAAGGTTGCGAGGCTTGTTTGCGCGACGTTTTCGTATACGCCCGCGCTCACCTCGGGTAGGAGATTGCTTAGCGCGATCAATCGCTGACCGCGTGTGATTTGGACATTTTCTCCGCTCTCGATGGCTCCCAAGTTGTATCGCAAGGCCATGTTGATGGCGTCCTGCAGACTCAGCCGAATTACGTCGTTGGTTGCAGCACCACCAGGCACACTTCCTGTCACTGCGGAATTTTGAGCTGCGGCCGAGGTTATAACGCAGGGGGTGACGACGGCCAAGAGGATGGCGCCAAAGAGCAGTCGCGGTCCATCGCCAAACAAAAAGCGGACGGCGTAACTCACTGTCTCCTCCTTTCATTCCCGAACTCATTCCGGCGAATCTTTCTGCCGACGCCAAGTTGGGTCGGCTCATTGTTTTTGCGCGATCCGAGTCTGTGCACGAGCGCACCCATCAGCAAAGCTACGCAGATCATGATTACTAAAACCCCTAGAGTCGTCATTGGTTCCACTTCTCCTTCGTTTCCATGGGCCGAATGTCAATTTGCGCTTTCGGAGTCGGGGCGACCCGCTGTTGAATGCGATCCCAGTCTCGTGCGAAAAGACTGACCTTTTCGAGTTCGCGTTCGGCCCTGTGCCAATCATCGATCTCATTGCCTGGGAGGCCGCCACGCTCAAGATAGATTTCATATGCGCGCTGCCTGATTTCTTCGTGACTTGGTGCCTGGCGTTTAGATGTCTCGTCTGCCTGGGGCTGGAAACGTGTTGAGCGAAGCTCTGAATCAACATTCCCTTTTTTTTTAGTTGCCATGTTGGACTCCTTTCCATTTCTTGCGCATGTGGACTTCGGTGCCCCACCATCCAAATTCAAAAGAGACCTCGTCCATCAGCCACCGCATAAGGAAGATGCCTCGCCCCTGCTCGACCTCGAGATTCCCGACGACCGAAGGGTCGGGAATCTCGTGCGGGTCAAATCCTGTTCCCTGGTCCTTGACCATCAGCGAAACCCCATACCCAAGTTCACATCGGCAATGAACCTGGACGAATTTGCAGGGATCTAAACGGTTGCCGTGAAGGACCGCGTTGCAGAGAGCTTCCCAAACGGCGAGTCGCACGGCGGCTTCCTCGCCGGGAATGCAATGCGACTCTTCGATTAAGCGAGTCAGTCGATCTACTAGCAGTGGAATAGCTTCGATTTCACTCGGCATTCTGGCCTTCGCTTCGAGGCGGGAAACACTCTCGTGCGTTCGCACGAACTCGATTCGCATACTCGATGAATTGTTGTCCCTCATCATGAATCGTTCCCCTAGAGTGAATTCCTGCCAGGGAAGTCGGCGAGTTCGCTCCGCCGAAAATACTTTGTCAATGCTCGACGCAGCAGTTGCCGGCCGCGAAGCGCTCGGGACTTCACAGCGGGAATCGAGAGCCCTAACCTCCTTGCCGTTTCGCGGGTCGAATACTCCTCTACTTCCCTGAGATATAGAACCTCCCTGAAGGTCGTTGGAAGTTCACCCATCGCTGAGGCGAGAATGCGCTGAACCTCCTCTTGCGAGCAGAGTTGTTCGGGAGTCGGAGTGTGGTCTGCCACTTCAGGGCGGAAAGGAGTATCTTCCGTGCTAGCGGGGGTGCTAGCGGGATGGTCGAAGTGCAACTCGCGCCACCGGCGCGTGCGCAATTTCATCAGCGATTGGTTGATCGCAATGCGCGAGAGCCAGCTGGAAAAGCGGGCGTCTCCACGAAATGTTTCCATGTGCAGGAAAGCCCGCGTGAAAGAATCCTGAGAAACCTCTTCGGCATCCTCGTGGTTCCGCGTAATCCTCTGCGCGAGGCGGAAAATGCGCGGGCCGTATCTTGTGACGAGCTCTTCGAATGCTTCCGGGTCGTGTCTCCTTGCGGCATCCACGAGCGCGGCGTCGGATTCAAGCGAGTTCGAGGCCAGTGCGACGTTGGCCCTCACAAGACTCGCTTCATGCATGACAACAGACATCACGTACCTCCTTCGCGTGTGCGCGATTCGATCTCTGACGTGCACAGCGTCTTGAGATTTCGTTCAATTTGCTCTAACTCCGCTCGGCCACGTCACCCAGGCAGTTCCCTCCACGCGTCGAGCCAATCTTCGAAGTCATACCCAAACACACCGCCATGCTCACGGTGGATCTCCTGTGCGCGCCGGAATATTTCCTCAATCTTCGCCATTTCGTGGGCGTCGGGATTGGCGGCGTACAGGTCTTGCGTTTCGAAATGATCGTGCACTTCATTTTCTGAACGCATGTTCCAAGACCTTTCCGTCCTCGTTCTTTCTCTACGACACCGGAGAATAAGGCACGGGGCTTGCCGAAGACGTGTTCTAACCGAGACTGCGGCAACTGATTGAAGACAGGAGAGGTTTGCCTTGCGAGAGTGCGATCCCGCAAGAGAGCGTCGGGATTTTCGACGCTTTATCGACGAGCGACGAGCGTCTACGACACTTGGATGCAGTCACCATCTCTGCCCTCGCCCGAGATAGCTTGTTAGCTCAGTTACTTAGCGATTCATCGCGTTTGGCCCAGGTTGAGTCCTATGGCCCAGCATTTGCCCTGTGTAATACCACGGGAGAAGGAATGCTGAAGATCACGATCACTAATACGGCGAGGGAAGAGCGCTGGACCCTGCATGGCCGCCTTGTTGCGCCGTGGGTGAGTGAATTGAAGGCGAGCTGGAAGAGGGAACACAAAACAGATCAGGGCCGAAGGCGCATCGTGAATCTTGATGAAGTCACGTTCGTCGACAAGAGCGGGGAAAGAATGTTGCGCTCGATGTCAAAGCAAGGCGCGCAATTTGTCACCAGCAATCTGTATGTCAAACACGTGCTTGATCGGCTTAGAGGCAAGTCGAAATAGTCGGGAGGAGTTTTTCAGCGCAGTTGCCACGCTTCGTGAAGGTCTTGGGGATTCCATCGCAAGACCTTGACGCTCGCGGCCGAGTCGAGTCGGCTACGAACGAGAAAATCAGGACTTTCGAATTTCCCAGGTCTTTCGCGGATCGATACCCATCTTTTTCATCCGCGTGAACAAGGTAGTTCTTTTAATGCCCAAGCGGACCGCGGCGCCGTTCGGACCGCCGACGCGTCCTTTGGTCTCTTTCAGAATTCGCAGAATCCTGTCTCGTTCGTCGAAGTTGCCTGCTTTTGCAAGATCCGAGTTCGTGGCATTGTTTACCAATTCGGGCACCGAGATCGCTAACGTGCTGCTGTGCGTCAGGATCACAGCGCGTTCCACAAGATTCTGAAGTTCGCGAATGTTTCCGGGCCAATGCCAACGCGCCAGCTTCCGCAGCACTGTCGCGGGAATGCTTTCGATCCTTTTTTTCATACGGAGAGCGTACTTCTGGCTGAAGTATCGCACTAGCAAGGGAATGTCTTCCGGGCGCTCGCGCAAGGGAGGAACGCGGATGGGAAAAACATTCAGCCGGTAGTAGAGGTCGCTGCGAAATTGTCTCTCTTCGATCATTTGATCGAGGTTACGATTAGTCGCAGCTACCAGCCGGATGTCAACTTTCTTCGTCCGCGTGCTTCCCAGGCGCTCAAATTCTCCCTCCTGCAAAACGCGCAGGAGTTTGGGTTGAAGTTCCAGCGGGATATCTCCGACTTCGTCCAGAAACAGAGTTCCTTGATCTGCCAATTCAAGCCGGCCAATCTTCTGTGTGACTGCGCCCGTAAAGGCGCCGCGCTCATGTCCGAATAACTCACTCTCCAGCAGACCGGTGGGAATCGCCGCGCAGTTGAGTTTTATAAAAGTCCGATCCTTGCGCCGGCTGCGATCGTGAATGGCGCGTGCGAAAAGTTCCTTCCCTGTGCCGGTCTCTCCCAGCAGGAGCGCCGTTGAATCACTGGTGGCCACAGTTTCGACCAGTTGCAACACCTGCCGGAGCGCCGAACTCTGTCCCACGACTCCATCAAAGCCCGCCGTGCTGCGAACCTCCTCTTCCAAATAGAGATTTTCATGTGCGAGCTTGTCTTTTAATTCGGCGATTTCGTGATAGGCCAGAGCATTCTCAACAGCAATTGCCACTTGCCCCGCGGCTCGCATCAGAAAATCAACGTCCTCCGGGCTGAACGAGTTTCTAGTGCGGCTGGCGAGCGTCAGAATGCCGAGCGTCCGATTTCGGCTGATCAGGGGAAGAGCGCAGGCAGACTCGATGGATTCTGCTTGAGCCGAGGAAGTTGCCCACTCACTAAAAAGATCGCCTCTTGTTCTTAACACAAAAGGCTTGCCAGTCTTTAATACGCTGCCTATCTCGGTCCCCTCCGTAGGGCGCAGCATATCCTCCTTCACGAATCCCTTGCTTTCCGGAAAGTCCATGGCGCATTGGCGCAATTGGCGGCGATCTGAATCAGGAAGCCACACTCCTACGAAGTCGCAGTGCATGTCTTGCCGGATGCTCGCCGAAATCGCGCGGAGGAGATCGCGAGATTTTAAATTTGAAACCAAAGTGTTGGTCATGTCCAGGAGCAGCTTCAGCCGGTCCTTTTCGCGCACCAGCTCAGCCAGCATGCTTTTTGATTCTTGCGTCGTGAGTGTCTTAACTGGCGATGGTGAGGAGATCATCTTCTATTCAACTATCTTCAGAAATCCGAGCGCAGCCAACATCCGGCCTGGCGCCAGAACGTCCGAACTTCGCACGACTTGCCAGTCGGAGGCCTCGACGAACGTCGAATTCCTCATCCGAAGCGCCGACGTTTTTCCCGGCCGCCAATCGTTGAGCACACCTATCTTACTATGACTTCAAGAGTTGCCCAAAATCACGAACTGCAGCGAGTCTGGCAGGCCGGATGCCCTATTACTTGCCGCGGGAAGAAACGTCGGGGAGAAAAGCGCGATCAGACGCACAGCGCGGCCCCGACAGTATTGTTGGAAGGCGAGCTGGCGGAAAAAAAACCGCCCCCCCGAATCGCCCCAGTGATGCATTTCCCCAATAGCCCCCAATAGCCCGGACCGGAATGCGGTACCCAGATTATCTGCCAAAAAATCTGGTTTCCGGCGTAAGGAACACCGGCGAGCGTAACCGCGAGCCGAATTCAAGGAGAACAATACAGATGCCAATTAATAATCGTCACATAGCGTTGCCCATGTTCGCCATATTCGCATTGATCAGTGCCATTTTATTAGTCTCGCCGCCAAGCTCGCAAAGCCAATCAGATCTGTCCCACTCTGGCCAATGGCGAATAGCCGGACAGAACTTGAGTGATTCCCGGAGCCAGCCAGAAGAACATTCAATCAGTCCAACCAATGTCAATGGCCTGACCCAGAAATGGGTTTTCACAACGGGCGGCGATGTTTCTGCCACTCCCACCGTGGATGGTAACGCAGTCTATTTCCCCGATTGGGGCGGCAATCTTTTCGCAGTCGAGAAAAACAGCGGCAAGCTTATCTGGTCTCACAAGATTTCCGATTACGATGGTGTCAACGGAGCCATCTCTCGTGTTAGCCCTGCCGTGGAAGGAAACCAGGTAATCTTTGGAGACATTTTGAATTCCAAGAAAGTCCACAACGGCGCGAACGTTATCTCAGTCGATCGGGAAACAGGAACAATCCGGTGGATGACACAGGTGGAAACTCATCCGGCTGCAATCATTACTGGATCTCCGGTTATTTTCGACGGCGTTGTTTACATTGGGGTCTCTTCGAACGAAGAAACTCTGGCATTGGACCCGACATATCCGTGTTGCAGCTTTCGTGGCAGTATCGTAGCGCTCGATGCGAAGACCGGCGCGATGCTCTGGAAGACTTTCGACATGCCTGACAACGGCGGAAAGCCGGGCGGATACAGCGGCGGCGCGATGTGGCAACCACCCGCAATTGATCCGAAACGCGGTACGCTCTTCGCCGGTACCGGAAACAACTACACCGCACCCGCGGATGTGGAAGCTTGCCAGAACGCAACGCCGACAGCTGACTGTGCCGCGGCTGACGATTTCTTCGACACGGCCCTGGCATTGGATTTAAAGACCGGGCAGATCAAGTGGGCGAAGAGGCTACAAAATCTTGATACTTTCACAGGAGCCTGCGGTTTTGGAACCGCCCGCCCACCTTCAGGGACCCCGAACTGTCCCGTACCCAGCAGCGAGGACTTCGACTTTGGGGGAGCGGGTCCCAACCTCGTGGGCAAAATTGTCGGCTTTGGCCAGAAAAGCGGCATCTACTGGGCACTCAATCCCGATAACGGCGACATTACTTGGAGCACACTCGTGGGCGCAGGCGGCACACTCGGCGGCATCGAGTGGGGCACCGCCACAGATGGTGAGCGCATTTACGTCGCTATCGCGGACAGCAACCACGTCCCGTACACATTGACGTCGGGACAGCAGATTACCTGGGGATCGTGGAGCGCTCTTGACGTTAACACTGGAAACATCCTTTGGCAGACGGCGGATCCCACCGCAGGAACCATTGATACCGGCTCGGTGAGCGTTGCAAATGGCGTTATGTATGCCGGCTCTTATTCAGGGCAGATGTATGCGCTGGACACGAGAACCGGAAAAGTCCTATGGAACTTCGCAAGCGGGGGCTCAGTAATCGACGGGCCATCGATCGTGGACGGCGTCCTTTATTGGGGATCCGGTTACGGAAATATCCCGCCCGGAATCGCAAATAACAAAGTGTACGCATTTGCTCTGGCTGGCGCGAAGGATCACGGCGAACACTCCGGCGATCACTCCGCCGATCAGGCTCAGCAAAACCGATGACGTTGGAGTCACCGCTTACATCAATGCTCGGCAGGATCACCGACCATTGTGGTATTGGCAATCTCCTGTCGCTCGTGCAGCAGATTGGCGGCTGGATTCCGCGTGACATGCACCAATGGAAGAAAAACGTTCTGCTCATTGGGATCAGCCTGGCGGTCGCAGGCTGTCCCAAGGGCAGAACTGAGTTCAACGAGGGGCGCAAAGCCCAAGACCTCCACGATTACGACGCGGCATTTGAGTATTATCAAAAGCCCTAAAGATCGATCTCGTGATCGGCCCATTTGGGGGGCAAAGTTAGGGTTTTTCGCAGAAAACAGTTCGGAGAAGATAGATTTGATGACTGTATGGCGGAGGATGCAGTCTCGTGCGAACTTTTCTCCTACCCAAATTCCCTGCTAACAGGGAAAAATACAGGGATTTCGCGCTTTCGTTCGTACCATTCTACAGATAAGTTACAGACCGAGAGGAGAGTAGCTAAGAATACTCAGCATTGTCGTCAATCGGAACAGGGACCTATCAGGGAAACAACAGGATGCCAGTTCGCTGTTAGGAGGTCTCGCCGACTTGCTGGCCCTACGACATTCACAGCTATGTTGATGTCGCCCTTTTTTTTGCTTCGGCGGGCCTACCGAGTGATCGTCGCGTATCTGCGCGGTTATGGGGCGTGACTATCAAATTGATGTTGCTTCCGCAAGTGCTGCGGGACGAACTTCCCGATGCAGCGATTGGCTTTTTTTCTGCACATTCCTTTTCCTTTGGGTGAAATCTTCACGATTTTGTCCCGCCGACAGGAACTACTGCGAGGTCTACTCGGAGGCGATCTGGTGGCTTTTCAGACTCGCCGACGTTTGCAATGGTTTCGCTCCGCGCTGCTCCCAGTGCTGGGAATCGAAAGCAAAATCATGAAGTGCCCGCAGGGGCGCGTATGGTCCGCCGCAGATCTCTTCCGGGTGCAAGGAATTCGCTTTTCGGGCCGGAGGTGGGCCGTTTTCTTGTCGAAGCTCCGAGCGAAGGGCAAAAAGCGCAGAGCTGGAGTTTTCGAACTAGAACTCTAGGAGTCGTACGGATACCAACTTCTTTACCATGGCGGAAATCCGCTTTAGCTCCCGAATCGAAGATGCAGCCCCGTTTCTGGAGCAAGACGAGCGCCTCTCATTGGATTTGATACTCAAGAATTTGGGCGTTCGTAGCAGCATGCTGGGGCACCGCCACATAGTACCGTCCGAGCGTAGTCACTAACTCCCCAGTCCGCGCCCCAGGCCCGCTGGGGACCTGGCCAAGTGACATATAGTGGTCAGGGTCCGATTGTTTGTACACATCGATTGAGCCATCTCCGGCAGGGCAAGCAGCATAAAGGCGCTTGGCCTTCGCATCGAAAGCCAGGTCGTCCACACCTTGATTGATGGGAAGCGCCTGGAGCTCTTTGCCCGTGGTCGTGTCAAACACGACGATGTGCCCGCTTCTGCACCCCACAAACAAACGGTGA
>Ga0209488_10004917_pt1 | contig 10353 bp, 8 predicted proteins | sample Rivendell_Oct201_8_FD_188349 | JGI IMG/M metagenome (GOLD analysis project Ga0209488, IMG submission 188349) | Vadose zone soil microbial communities from the Eel River Critical Zone Observatory, Northern California, USA -... | ecosystem: Environmental > Terrestrial > Soil > Vadose zone >... | reverse complement strand
TCTGCGCTGGAGGTGCTCGACGCCGACATCGAGGTGACGCTCGCCGGCGACGAGCTGGAGCGGTTGCGGATCGAGGCGGCCACGCCGGTGTACGGCCGCGAGATCGACGATCGCGTCCTGCCGGCGGAAGCCGGCCTCGACCACCGTGCGATCCGTCGGGGTCGTGCGGAAGATCAAATCGGACATGATCTGGTAGAGCATCGCCCCCGCCGCCTGACGACGCGCCTTACCCTTGAGAGCATCCTCGACGGTAAGACGCACCGGCTCGAGCACGGTGACCCTGATCTTGGGAAACCAGCGGCGCCGGACCTGGTCACGGCTGAGCCGCGAGAAGATCGTTGCCTCCAGCCCCTCGATGCGCACCGGCACGACCATCGCACCCGATTTCTCGGCGATCAGTGCCGCGCCGTCATAGACCTTCATCAGTTGGCCCGTGACCGTGATGCGCCCCTCCGGGAAGATCACCAGGCTGTCGCCGTTCCTGACCGCCTGAATGAGCCGCCGCGTCGCCAGCGGTCGGGTGGGGTCGAGCGGCATCGCACGCGTCAGCTTCAGGAAAGGCCTGATCCACCAGCGCTGGGAGAAACCGTGATCGACCGCGAAGACCGGCTCCTTGTTGAGGATCGAGAGCGCGACGGCGCCGTCGAGAAAGCTCACGTGATTGAGCGCGATGATCGCGTTGGGGCCCGCCTTGTCGAGGTTGTCGAGGCCCCGGACCTCGAGCCGGTAGAAGGCGCGCAGCAGGATCGACAGGAAGTCGTGGAGGGCGCTGGTCGGCATGGTCTTGCCGATCCACAAGACGGCAAGCAGACCGAGGGCGGCGATGCCGAGGAACAGCACCGGGATACCGACCCCGACCTTCTGCAAGAGTGCGACGATGAGCGCGCCGCCGACCATGAATGCAGCATTGAGCACATTGACGGCGGCGACGACGCGGGCGCGCCGTTGGGGTGCGGCCCAGGCCTGGATCGCCGCGAAGGACGGCACGATCATCAGCCCGCCCGCGACGGCGAGAATGCCGAGATCGATCGCGGCATGCCAAGCGATCGGCCGGGCAAAAAATGCCGACGGCGCGAGAGACGTGATCGTGTCGGCCGCAGCCAAGCGCAGTAGCGCCAATCCGAGATCAAGCGAGGAAAGGCTGATCAGCAATGCCCCGACGGCGGTAGGCAGCAGCACGATCCGCCCGGCCGACAGCCAGGCGGCAAGGGCGGAGCCGACCGCGATGCCGACCGCGAAGACCGCGAGGAAGATGGTCACGACAGTCTCGGCGCCGCCAAGCGTGCGCACCACGAGCGACGGCAGCAGCGACAGCAGGATGGCGCCGACCAGCCAGAATATGCTGGTGACCACCGCACAGCGCCAAAGCCGCATATCCGACCACAACTCGCCGAGCAACCGGCGGGTCGCGCCCAGGATGTTGGGGTCGATCGCCAGATCCGGTGCGGCTTGCCCAGTCTTCGGGATAAAGAGGCTGGCGGCCCAACATAGGACGGCAAAGAGCATCAGGGTGACGGCGAGCACGGCAGGATCGCCGCCGTCCTTCATCGCGAGGCCGCCCGCGATGGTGCCGCCGAGGATCGCCAGAAAGGTGGCGCCCTCGACAAGGGCATTGCCCGCAGGCAGTTCTTCCCGCGCCAGATGATCGGGAAGGATGCCGTACTTGATCGGCCCGAACAAAGCTCCGATCACGCCGAACAAGAACAAGGCCACGAACAGCAATGGCAGCGAGTTCAGCTCGAAACCGGCCACGGCGACGGCCGCCGCGCCGATTTCCGCGAGCTTCAGCAGGCGCGCTACCAGGGCCTTGTCGAAGCGATCTGCGAGTTCGCCGCCTGTGGCCGACAGCAGAAAAAATGGCGCGATGAAAATGCCGCCTGCCAGCGTCACCAGCGCTTCCCCAGTCGCGCCGCCGATCTTGAACAGGATCAGCAAGACGAGTGCATTCTTCAGAAGGTTGTCGTTGAAGGCAGAGAAGAACTGGCACCAGAACAGGGGCGCAAAGCGCCGGGTGGCGAGGAGTGATTGCGACATCGATCCCTCCAAGGATCAGGGCGGCATCCCGCCGTTCAGCTTTGTCCTTTGGCGACGTCCATCAACAGGCGCTCGGTCTTGGCGTCCTCGAGCCGGTATACGAGCTTGCCGGCTTCGTCATTGTCACGGATGGTCTTTGTGAGGGTGATGCAGGACTGGACGAGCATGACGACCCCCATGGCGAGATAGCCCTTCATCGCGAGGTCGATCGGCGTCAGGGCGATGCCGCCGACGATCATCGCGAGTGCTGCGACAAAGGAGACATAGGTAAAGACTATCCAGGACTGACTGTGGTGAAGGATTGGTTGATTCATCGTCGTATTCCTATCGATTGGGATGTGGGAGAAGAGATCAGGCGCCGGATGCCGGCTCGGCGCCGGCGGCGCGTCGCCTCAGGCGGGCGAGCACGTCGGCGGGATTGGGTTTGAGGCGCGGGCCGAACCCTTCGGCCGAAAGCTTCTCGGCAACGGCGATCGGGCCGGTCGCGGCATCGAGCGCGTCGAACGCCGCCTCGGCGGCATCGGCCTCGACCTGGCGTTCGCGCAGCCGGGAAAGGGTGGCCTCGGCTTCTGCGAGGGTGCCTTCGAAAATCGGGGGGTTCTCGATGCGGCCGCGACGCGCGACCCGAACCGCCTCCGCCGCCCGGGCGATCCGTCGCCCCCGCTCGAGGTGCGAGAACCGCATCTGCTGCTGTAGGACATGACCCCTCAGCTTGGCAATCTCGGCGGCAAAAAAGGCGCGAGCCGTTGCCGAGGCATCGCGTTCGGCCTCCAGGGTGGCGATCGCCTCCGCGGCCTCTGCTGCGAGATCCTCGCGGCCGGCCTCGATGGCGGCCACTGCGCGAGTCTCGAGGTCATCGATCCGCGCGCGGGTCGCCTCGAGACGCTGGTCCTCCTGGCTCTCTTGCGCGATGGCGACCGCCAGCGCCTTCTTGGCTCTGTCGAGCGCTCCCACGGCATCGCGCATCTGCTGATCGAGGATCACTAAGGCATTCTGCTCTGCGACTTCCTCGGCAATCGCCGCAGTGCGTCCTCGCACCAGGGTGATCATGGTCTTGAACATCCTTGCCTCCGGCATGAACATCGTTCAAGGCTTTGACATAAGCGATCCGTGAACGATGTTCAAGGGAAGTTTTGAACATCGTTCACTTTCTCTACGGCGAGGAATTGATGGCAACCCAAGCCGACCGCTACACGGTGCTGAGAACGAGCTTGATCGATGCTGCCGAGCGTATCATCGCCGAGAGCGGGCTCGCGGCTCTGAGGACGCGCGACCTCGCCCGAGAGGTCGGTTGCTCAGTTGGAACGATCTATAATGTGTTCGAGCATCTCGATGAGCTCATCCTGTGCGTCGGATCCCGAACATTGGCCATGCTCGATACGGCGCTTCGAGCCGTCACATCCGCGAGCACTTATGATTCGCCCGAGGAGGCCATAGACGGCCTGTTGCGGCTCGCCCTTGCCTATCTCGAATTCGCCGCTCGCCATACGATCCGATGGCGGGCGCTGTTCGAACACCGTATGAGCGAGGCCCGTCCCTTGCCGGAGTGGTTCGTCGACCAGCAGCAGGTGCTGTTCCTACAGGTCGAGCGGCCGTTGCTCACGCTGCTGCCCGAGCTCGATGAGGCCGCGCGCCGGACCCTCGCGCGCACATTGTTCTCGGCGGTGCACGGCATCGTTGCCCTTGGCCTCGAGGAAAAGCTCGTGTCCTTACCCTTGCCCGATCTCCGCAGCCAGCTCACGGCAGCCGTGCGCGCTATCGCGACGGGTCGGGAAGAGCTGCGCTTGGTCGACCCGACCGCGTCGGTTTAATCGATTGCTGATTTAGCATATATATTGGGATTTGTCAATCCGTAAACGCTGCTTATCCAATATTCGCCTCGAAGCTCCCTAGTCTCTAATCGGCCCGACAAGGGCGCCGTAGACGAGCGGGCGCAGCAGATGGCGGTAATAGAGCCGCCGCTCGGGGGCCGTCATCATCGCGACGACGACGAGCTCTTCGACCGGGTCGATCCAGAACGAGGTGCCGAGGACGCCGCCCCAGAAATATTCGCCGACCGAACCCGGCAGCGGACAGCGCCCGGCGGCGGTGCGCACCGCAAAGCCGAGGCCGAAGCCGTAGCCCATCTCCGGCACGGGTGCGAGCGCCCCGAACCGCGGACGCGCGGTGTCTCCATAGGCACAATCGGGCGACAGATGATCGGCGGCCATCAGCGCCACGGTATTCGGCGCCAAGATACGGGTCCCGTCGAGCTCGCCGCCGTTCAACAGCATCTGGCAGAACCGCGTATAGTCGGCCGTGGTCGACACCGCCCCGCCGCCACCCGAGGCCCACCGGCCCGGGTTGGTGACATTACGCATCGGGGGCCGCGCTCCGGTCGAAGGATCGACCTGCGGCTCGGCGACACGCGCCGCCCGCTCACCCGTCGCGGCGAACCCGGTATCGCGGAGGTCGAGCGGCCGGCAGATCCGCGCATCAATGAAATCCGCCAGATCCTGACCGGACACGACCTCGACCACTCGGCCAAGCACGTCGGTCGACATGCTGTATTCCCACGTCGTCCCCGGCTCGAACATCAGCGGTAAAGAGGCGAGCTTGGCCACCATCTCCGCACTGGTCTGGTTCTCGGTCATCGGCTGGGCGTCGCGCCAAATCATCTGCACGGGCGAGTCGCCGAATGCCGCGTAGGTCAGGCCGGAAGTGTGGCGCAGCAGATCCTGCACCGTCATCACCCGCTTGGCCGGCACGCGCTCGGCGCCGACCGTACGATTTGAGAATTCCGGGAGGTACTCGGCGAGCGGGGCGGCAATCTGCAGTTTGCCCTCCTCCGCCAGGATCATCGCGGCGACCGAGGTCAGCGGCTTGGTCATCGAGGCGATCCGGAAGATCGCGTCGAGCTCCATCGGCGCCTTGGCCTCGCGATCGCGCCAGCCGAAAGCCTCGGCATAGCCGATATGGCCGCCGCGGACGATCAGCACGACCGCCCCAGGGATCATGTTGCGCTCCACATCCTCACGGAACGTCGCCGCGAGGCGCGCGAGGCGCTTCGCCGACAGCCCAATTTCCTTCGGACGATCGGCCTTTGGTAATCCGAGAGCGGTCATCTCAGTTCGCGAAGGCGGGCTCGGCGACCTTCGCCTTTTGGAACTCGGGCATGACCTCTTTCCCGAACCACTCCAGCTGTTCGAGGCAGACCGACTTGGGAACGCCGACCGAGAGGCTCACCGACACTCGGTCGAGACCCGGATAGCGCCGCTCGAGGCTCTTCAGGTGCTCGACGACCTGTTCGGGTGAGCCGCACAGGACACCGCCATTGGCGATCGCGTCCTCGATCCGCGGCAGCTTGGCATGAGGAGCGCGCTTCGGGTCGCGCATGATCTCGATTTGCTCGTCGCTCAAGGCCCGCACCAGCCGCAGCTCGCCGAACATCTTCATATTCTCTTCGTAGTACTTGGCCGCCTCGCGGATGCCCTGCTCACGGTTCTTGGCGAGGTAGAAGTGGAAGCCGAAGCACAGCCGCTCGCCCATTTCCAACTGCTGGCCGATCCGGGCGTGCGCCTCCTGCCAGGCGAGGACGACCCGATGCATCGCACCACCTTCGGCGGAGCCGCCGCCGATCAGCCCTCTGATCCCATGCTTGGCCATGAAATCCAGCGCCCGCGCGGTGCCGCCCTGGATCGGCTGCCAGCACTCGACCGGCAGCCTAAAGGGGCGGGGGACGACGGTCAGCTCCTTAAGGTCATAGCCGCGGTAGGGGACTTCCGGCGGCAAGGTGTAGTGCTTGCCACGATGCGAGAACGACTCGTTGTTGAACGCCTTGAAGATGATGTCGACCTGCTCCTCGAAGAGCTCGCGGTTGGCCGGCTGATCGAGCAGCGGCGACCCGAAGGTTTCGACTTCGCGGGTATGATAGCCTCGCCCGACGCCGAAGATGACCCGCCCGCCGGTCAGGATGTCGGCCGTGGCATAATCTTCGACGAGGCGCAGCGGGTGCCACATCGGGGTGATGTTGAAGCCGCAGCCGATCTTGATGTTCCGGGTCAGGTGGGCGAGGTGCAGTGCCGCCATCAACACGTTGGGAATGCACTCATAGCCCTCGTGCTGGAAATGGTGCTCGGCCATCCAGAAGGCGTTGTAGCCGAGGCGATCCATCAGCTTGGCCATCGCTTCGGCCTTGTCGAAGACGGTGGCGAGTTGCTCGTTCGCAAACCGGCGGTCGTTCACCGCGGTGCCGCCATACCCCGCATTCTCCATGTCGATGTGCCCGGCAAACAGGCTGTCGAATTTGGTAATCATGGGGAACCCTCCGGAAAAGTCGCCGATTCTTAACCCCATTCTAGACCAGGTTTGACGCCTGGCAACCCGTAACGCCCCCGGTCTCCTGCGGCAGACATACTGATCTGATATCCGACGTCTGCAACCATGGATTACATTCGCGATTTCGCATTACGCCATCTGCAGCGAATCTGCAGCAAAATCTCGCCAATAGGTTGAAGCTCCGGCTTGGCCTGGCAAGTTGGATCTGGCGAGGAATCGAGTTTCGCGCATTACGCGAGAGCTACCTTCATCCAACCTGATAATGCAGGTGGGATTCAGGCGCACACCCAACCTGCGGTGCTCGGTCCCGGTCCGCAACGGGTCCACGCGGCAACTGCCAGTGATCGGCAAACCTAATGTGCACCTATCTCATGCTGCCGATTTGTTAGAGAGTATGCATCTCGTACCACATTATTGTGATAATGTCAATAGAATCGCATGAGGCCCTTCCCTGTCGGTGGGTCGCAAGCGGACCTACTGGAATAGATTGCAGGCGCGGGCTATTGGTGCCGCGTTGATTTGCCCCGGCTCGGTACGAAGGGCTATGGCGCGGCCAAAGCGAAGCCGTCGCCCGAGATGACTAAGGGTCTCTATCGGTGGCGCGTGGAGTGGGTAAATGTTGGAGAGCAGGACGCGCCTAGAGCCGCCGCGATGGAGCGCTGCAGGCTCGAGCGCCCTTTCGCGAGGTTGCCCCATGAAGCATGTCTCGGCAGTTCTGGTTATTGCCGCATTGTTTGTGGTTGCGGCGTCCGGCCGGGCGCAGGTTCAGCAAGGGGGACCAACCCCTTCAGCGCCGCCCGCCGATGCTCCTGTCGCGGCTGTTCCACCGGATACCCTCCGTCCCGCTGTGCCGCCACCGCACCCGGTGCGACGCGCTCCGAGCAGGCGCGCTTCGCGGTCGAGCGATCGCGTAGCCAATGAATTAAACCGCCAGGAGCTGAACCGCGTCGCGAGCGGAAATCGGCCCGCTTATGGACCGTCGGTGGCAGGGGCGCCTCCCTATTCGCCTTCACCCCCATGGTACCCGCCGCCGGGGCCGTATCCCTGGCCGTACCGGCCGATGCCGTGGTATCCGCCACCGATGTGGTACCCACCACCCGCGTGGTAGCCGCGAGCCCGCTTCCAAGCGCGGACCGACGGTACTCGGCCTGATTTGGGCGCCGAGGCAATCTCCGATGAAAGATGCCGGCTCCGCCCGCCAAACACGCGGGGGATCGATGAGGGTGAGGAGGGAGGGTTCGAGGTAGCGGCCCGCCGGGCGACACAATGCGCTTCACCTTGCTGAATGCCGGACCTATCCTGCGGCGGGCTTCTCGACAGATTAGCCGATCATAATTGCGAGCCGTTGCGACGAGGGAAAGCACGGCTGCCGCATCGCTGGAGGACTCGACCATGGCAAGACTTCCGCCCATCACCAGCAAGGATCAGGTCGCGGCCGAGCATCAGAAGGTGTTCGATTCGATCGTCGCGAGCCGCGGCGCGGTCCAGGGACCGTTCACGATGTTCCTGCACAGTCCCGAGCTGGCGGGTCGCTTGGCCCATCTCGGCGCCTACGTCCGCTTCGAAGGCTCGCTCGACATGCGGGTGCGCGTGCTCGCCGCGATGACGGCCGCACGCGAGTTCGAGGCGGTTTATGTCTGGGGTGCGCAAACGGGCGGCGCCCGTCGGCTGGGCGTGCCGGAGACGACGATTACCGCCATCCGCGAGAACCACTCGCGCGGCATCTCGCCGGAGGACGCCGCTATTGTCGAATTCACCCGGCAGCTCCTGCGCAGACATCGCATTGACGACGCGAGTGCCAAGGCGATGCAAGCGCGGTTCGGCAATGACGGCTTCATCCAGCTGACCAGCGCCATCGGGTATTACAGCATGCTGGCGATGACGGTGAACGCCTGCGAGCTGGAAGCGGCCCCGAACGCCGAAATCCTCAAGGTCTGAACGCGTAAGGCGCTGGACTAGTCCGGCATCAGCGGCGGGACCGCGTTCGAACCGGCAAAATATTCGCAGTGCACGGTCCCCGGCGGCCAATGGGCCGAGGCCGCGGCGGCCGTCGTCATCATCCCGGCAGGACCGCAATAATAGAGGTGAGTGCCCGGCCGGCATTCGCGCAATGTCGCGGCGAGGTCGAGCCCTTTCGTGGGGTCGCCGCCATCGTGGTGGAACTGCACGAACCCTTGCGCGGCGAGCACTGCGAGATCGTCGAGAAACGCGGTCTCTTCGGGTGAGCGCGTGCAGTAATGCAGGCGGAACTCGGCGTGCCGGCGGCGCAATTCTGCGACCATCGCCATGATCGGGGTGATGCCAATGCCGCCGGCGATCATCAGATGGCGCTCGGCCTCTTTGGCGAGCGGAAAGTTGTTGCGCGGCGGCGATCCCGCGATGAGGTCGCCCACCCGAGCGCAGTCGTGCAGTTGCGAGGAGCCGGGCCCCTCGCGCAGCACGGCGATGCAGTAGCGCTCGCGTTCGGCCGGGTCGTTCCACAGCGAAAAGTCGCGCACCAGTACGTCGGACAGCCGCACCGAGATGTGTGCCCCGGCTGCAAAGCGCGGCAGATCATGCCCATCCGGATCGACGAGTTCGTAGCCGTTGATCCTCGCGGCGAGATAGGTGATCGAGCGGATGCGCAGCAGCATGTCAGGTGTGGTGCGTCGGGGGCTCAAGCCTACAGCATCGCCAGCGTCTCGGCACGGGATCTGCGGTCCGGAATTCTGGAAACCCCCGCAGGTCTCTGCGATGATGCCGATATGACGACCCGGATGCTGTCGATCGCTGGTACTTCCCTCGAGCTTATAGAGCACGGCCGCGGCCGGCCGCTATTGTTCCTGCATGCTGGCGAAGGTCTGATGCCGGAGCGGCCGTGGCTCGATCTCCTCTCCCAGAAATACCGGGTGATCGCGCCGTGGCACCCGGGCTGGGGCAACTCGCCGCTGATCGACGGCAACGGCACGGTCGATGATCTCGCCTATCTCTATCTCGACCTCGCGGACCAGCTGGGACTTGAGAATGCGGCATTGGTCGGCGCATGTTTTGGCGGCTGGGTGGCGGCGGAGCTGATGGTCCGCTCGACCGCACGGTTCACCCGGCTCGTCCTCGTCGATCCGCTCGGTGTCAAGTTCGGCGGCCGCGACGAGCGCGACATCGCCGACATGCATGCGCTGCCGCGCGCCGAGTATCTGAGGAGGGCGTGGGCCGATCCGGCCAGGGGCGAGATCGACTTCACCAAATTGCCGGACAGCGAGCTGGCGGCGATCGTGCGCGGCCGCGAGGCATTCGCGCTCTATGGCTGGAAACCCTACATGCACAATCCGCGGCTCAAGCGCTGGCTGCATCGGATCAACCGACCGACCTTGCTGCTGTGGGGGGCTGAGGACCGCATTGTGACACCCGCCTACGGCGAGGGCTGGCGTCAGGCGATCCCGGGAGCGCGGCTGGAACTGATCAGCAGCGCCGGCCATTTCCCGCATTGGGAACAACCCGAGGCTTTTGTCGACCGGCTCGCCGCCTTTGTCGAGGGCAACCGATAACAGGAGGGCGCTATGCGCGTCTGGTATTTCTCGGAAATGGCCTACCACCCGGCTTGGGAAGAAGGGCTAAAGCGCGGCTCGCTGCGGGTCGTATTGCCCAACAGCAATTACGATCCGCAGATCGGTCACCAATTGCTGAACCGTTATCTCGACGAATTCGCGCTATGCGACGAGGTCGGGCTCGACATTATGGTCAACGAGCACCACAGCACCTCGACTTGCCTGACCATTTCAGTGCCGATGGCATTAGCGATCATCGCTCGCGAGACCAAGCACTCGCGGCTGTTGTCGCTCGGCACGCCGATCGCCAATCGGCCCGACCCGGTGCGGGTCGCCGAGGAGATGGCGTGGCTCGACGTATTGTCCGGCGGAAGGCTGGAGATGGGCCTCGTCAAGGGCGCGCCCTACGAGATCGCGCCGGCAAACAGCAACCCGGCTAATTTGATGCGTCGCTATTGGGAGGCGCACGATTTGATCT
>Ga0209488_10004916_pt1 | contig 10354 bp, 8 predicted proteins | sample Rivendell_Oct201_8_FD_188349 | JGI IMG/M metagenome (GOLD analysis project Ga0209488, IMG submission 188349) | Vadose zone soil microbial communities from the Eel River Critical Zone Observatory, Northern California, USA -... | ecosystem: Environmental > Terrestrial > Soil > Vadose zone >... | reverse complement strand
TCCCGCGAATGTCATTTACAAGTGGAGCCCCGACACCGGAAAAGCTTCAATTTTCCTGCCCTATAGCGGATTTACCGGAGCCGATGACACGAATGTGGGTATGCAGCTGAACAATGGGCGGGGAATGGTTACGCTCCTTGGCTCGAATGCCGTAACACTGGATCCGCAGGGGCGAATTGTTTATTGCGCTCATGGCGATCATCAGGTTGTGCGAGTGGAGACGGATGGACGTCGCACCGTTTTGGCCAGTGAATTCGAGGGGAAACGCCTCAATAGCCCTAACGATCTTGTTTATAAATCTGACGGATCTCTTTACTTCACGGACCCTATAGCTGGTTTTCGCGACGGTGATAAAGACGCGAAGAAGGAATTGCCATTCACCGGTATATTTATGCTGAAGGGCGGCAAGCTCCAATTGATCACCAAAGATCTGCGCCCGAACGGCCTCGCTTTTTCACCCGACGAAAAATATATTTACCTGGTTGATGGAACCGACGGCAAGAAGGCCCTCCGGCGTTTTGACATGCAGCCGGATGACACGATCGCCAACGGGCAACTTTTTATCGACATGACTCCGGACAAAGCACCCGGCGGGCCGGATGGCGTGAAGGTGGATCAGAGAGGGAACGTCTACTCCACGGGCCCGGGCGGCGTGTGGATTATGGGGCCGAACGGGAAACACCTGGGCACGATTGTAACTACGGAACTCCCTGCGAATCTGGCGTTCGGCGACACGGATAATAAGACTCTCTTTCTAACAGCTCGAACCGGGCTCTATCGGATTCGCTTGAAGATTCCGGGAATACCGCCTCCTGGGAATTCTTGATAGGCGCGGACAGGACTGAGATAGCTGACATCGAAGGAGGAACGGACCGATGAAACGTAATCTTTACGTTGGAACGATATTTCTGGGGCTCGTCGCCGCGCTTGGGATTGGATCCGTACTGCTGGAGAAGCGAGCGGCCGTCGAGGCCGCCGGGGTACAAGCGCCGATGTTTGAAGTGGACCCGCTGTGGCCAAAGCCGTTGCCGAATCACTGGCTGATTGGAATGACGATCGGTGTGTCGGTCGATGCCCAGGACAATGTATGGATCGTCCATCGCCAGGGGTCGCTCGAAAAAGGCGAACTCCACGCCGCGACGAATCCGCCATTGGCAATGTGTTGTGTTGCAGCGCCTCCGGTTCTGGAATTCGATGCGGGGGGCAATCTGCTTCACCATTGGGGCGGACCAGGAAACGGCTACGACTGGCCGGACTCGAACCACGGGATTACCGTCGATTACAAGGGCAACGTCTGGATTGGCGGCAATGGCCGCGGCAAAGCGGCTGCGCCTCCCGCTGGCGGCGCGCCTGACGAGTCAGCTGCGTCCGCAACTGCGTCCTATCTGGACAATCAGGTTTTGAAATTTACGCAGGACGGCCAATTCCTGATGCAAATCGGCAAGCCGAGCCATAGCAAGGGCAGCAACGACGTGGAGAATCTGAGGTTGCCGGCCAAGACGTTCATCGACAAGGAAACCAATGAAGTGTACGTGGCCGACGGCTACGGCAACCACCGCGTGATCGTGTTCGACGCGGATACGGGAAAATACAAACGGCACTGGGGCGCCTACGGACACAAACCCGACGACGTTGACCTGGGCAATTACAATCCGGATGCGCCGCCTGCACAGCAGTTCCGCAACCCGGTTCATTGCGCCGATCTCTCAGTTGACCGATTGGTGTATGTCTGTGACCGCGTGAACGACCGGATCCAGGTGTTCAAGACCGACGGAACCTTCGTGAAGGAAGGATTCGTCGCAAAGAGGACGCTTGGTTCGGGCTCGGCATGGGACATTGCGTTCTCGAAGGACCCGCAGCAAAAGTATATCTATTTGACCGACGGGGAGAACGACCGCATTCACATCCTCTTGCGCGACACGCTCGAAGTCTTGACGACGTTCGGCGAAGGAGGACGCCAGCCCGGCGAATTTTACGGTCCGCACAGCATCGCTACGGACTCCAAAGGTAACATTTATGTTACCGAAACTTATCGCGGGCAGCGCGTGCAGAAATTTGTTTACAAAGGGCTGGGACCGGTCACGAAGGAAGATCAGGGCGTTCTGTGGCCGACAAAAAAATAAAGGTAAGCCAGGTCGGCATGGATTCAGCAATGACACTCAAGGGGGAGACTCGCAATGACAAAGATTCGCGTGTTGTTTGTAATGGCACTAATGGCTGTTTCGTCTCTGGCCTTCGCGCAAGACGCCGTGAAAAAAGGAACTCAGGGCTGGACAGATTTGGAAAAGCAACTGGCGGACATTAACGACCAGTGGGTGTGCGCGCACAAATATCACAAGGATCATGCGCAGGATTGCGTCGATTTCAAGAATAAGATTTGGCCCAACACGTTCTTCGAAATAAGCATGCAGGGGGAAGTCACGGACAAGCAGGAAATGGTCAAGAGACAGACCGCGACAGCCACGGCTCGCCCCGTTTCCCCTGGCGATGCCGGGCCCAATCCGCAGGACTTCAAGTTGATGGCAGTCTACGGAAACGTGGCGCTGGCCACGGATCGCACAGTTTTCAAAGTCGCTGACGACAGCGGCAAGATCTCAGTAAGGAACGAGGCGACGGTGCTGCGAATGTTCGTCAATCTCAATGGCAAGTGGGTGCCCGCAGGCGCCGCGCTCGTGCCCGTGAAACAGTAGCGTCCAGGAATGCACATGGAGGAGATGCCATGAAGATGAGAAAATCGATTGCGGTACTCTCAGTATTGGCAGCAGTTCTTGCCGGCAGCTGGTTTAGATCGAACGCCCAGCGTGGCGTCATAGCTCTCCCCCTGAAATCTGTCCCCACGTTTTCGACCGCCAACATCGGGCGCCAAGGCCATTTCTATGTCGGAGGCAAGTGGGTAGGGGAGCCCGGCAAGGAAACCATGGATGGCGCCATGTATGTTGACGTGTGGGTACCGAAGGACATCCGGCATCCCTATCCAGTCGTGTTCGTCACCGGAGGCGGCGGGCAAGGGCCATACAGCTTGATGCAGACGCCGGACGGGCGTCCCGGCTGGGCCTACGACTTCGTCAATCAGGGCTACACCGTGTACATGATGGACTATCCCGCAACCGGGCGTTCGGCGTATGTGCCGAGCGTTGACGGCACGGTGACACCGCCGCGTTCAGGCCCATTAATGGAAGAGGTTTGGTCGGGCGGCCGTCCGGCGGCGACGCCGCAGAGCAGTTGGCCTCAGGCGAAAAAATATACGCAATGGCCTAGCGATGCGCCGAACAAGGGGAAAATGGGAGATCCGGTGTTCGACTATTTCGCGAAGACTGAGCTCCAGTCCGTCGCGAATCCAAACAACGCGCAGATTATTACTGACACGGTTGTGCAATTGCTGGATCTGATAGGCCAACCGGTCGTCCTGATGGTCAACTCAGGGGTGGCGTCTTCCGGCTGGGTGATCGCTGATGCCCGGCCAAAGCTGGTCAAGGGCATCCTCGCGGCCGAACCAGTCGCGCCACCCATCGAGAACGCTGAGAGGGGATCAACAGGTCCGGGACGTCTTTGGGGCGTGACCTCTCTTCCAATTCATTACGATCCGCCCGTTAAAGACCCATCAGAATTGCGGCCCGTCCGTGAGGAAAAGGCGGATGGTCCCGACCTCATCCCATGCTGGATTCAACAGGAACCTGCGCACAAACTCGTAAACCTGCAGGGTATTCCGGTTCTCGAAATCTCGGGCGAGGCAAGTTATCACCGACCGTACTCTCATTGCGTAGCCAAGTGGCTCAACCAGGCAGGCGTGAAGGCCACCTACGTGAGACTCGAAGATGTCGGCCTTTCAGGAAACGGACATCAGATGATGTCCGAAAAGAATAGCGCGGGGATCGCGAAGTTCTTCATGGACTGGTTAGACAAGAACGTTCGCTGAGCGAACGAAGCGATCGATCAGGCACTTAAAAACGATTTGAGTTCCCGCGTCAGTTCTTGAGGAACCTGCTCGGGAAGAAAGTGTCCTGTCGGGAGCGGTTTTCCCGCTGCATCCACGGCGCGATCTTTCCACGTTTGCAAAACATCATACATGCGATGGAAGGGCCCTTTTTCGGACCACAGGACGAGTAGCGGGCACTCGATTTTTTTATTCAGATCAACTTTATCGTGCTCCAGATCGATGGATGCAGCCGCGCGGTAATCCTCGCAAATCGCATGGATCGAATCGGGATTGCGGAAGCAGCGCAGGTACTCACGAAATGCCTCCGCGCCAAGCCAGTCGGGAATCGGGTCGGTGATCGGATGTCCCCCGAGCCAAAGCAAAGTGGATTTCAGAAAATATTCGGCGCTGTTGGCGACTAACGTTTCCGGGAAGGGAGGCGGTTGAACGAGCAGAAACCAGTGATAAAAAATCGTGGCGAATTCCTTGGTGATGTTCTGGTAAAGCGTATAGGTGGGCACGATGTCGAGAATGACGAGTTTGGTGAGGACTTCAGGATGGTCGAGAGCCATGCGATGCGAGGCGCGACCGCCGCGATCGTGTCCCACAACCGCAAATTTTTCAAATCCGAGATGCTTCATTACTTCCACCATGTCTTGCGCCATCGCTCGTTTTGAATAGCCGAAGTGATCGGCGCCTCCGGGAGGCTTTCCGCTGTCGCCGTAGCCGCGAAGATCCGGAATCACCAGAAAATAATCCTGCTGGAGAAGCGGCGCGACCTTGCGCCAAAGGATGTGTGTTTCCGGGATACCGTGGAGGAGCAGAATCGGCGAACCTTTTCCTCCGTAAACTGCATTAATCGTCGTGCCCGAAGTTTTGATTTGCTCGCGTTTGAAACCGCTGAAAAATTCAGCGGGCGCTTGTTGGGCGGGCATAGAGTCCGCGGTGACTTCAGGGGAACTTAAGCTTGTCCCGGTAAAGATGGGCGCCATGCCCAGAGCCATGGATTTACTCAGGAACTCGCGGCGGTCTTGACGTGACATTGGGGCCTCCCGTTTGTAAGTGATCCTATCAAGACTCTGCAATCTTTCGATACTCCCGTGCGTACTAATTTATGCAGCGCCAGAATACTATGCTCAGGACATGTGCGGGTATTCAGATGTCAGCAGTGCAATATCGCACCTGACTTTGGATGCCAACTTGCATTTTGGAGTTGATGTTGATAACGTCTGCGCGCTGCTATTTCGTCGGGGACTCTCATCTTTCGCTGATGACGACAACTTTCCAGGAGAAGGTTTTAATGAAAAAATCGATTGCGGTGATTTTGTTTATTTTTGCATTTGCGGGTGGCATGCAAGCTCAGGTGCCGGGTCCCTTGAAACTGATTCAGACGATTCCTCTTCCGGGGCTGAAGGACGGCGATTTCGATCACTTCCAGGTGGATCTTCCCGGCAAGCGTCTGTTCCTGGCCGCCGAAGATAACTCAGCGATCGAAGTCATCGACCTCACCACCAATAAGGTGATTCACAAGATTGAGGGACCGAAAGCGCCGCACTCCATTGGCTATAATCCCGAGTCAAAGAAACTTTTCGTTGTCGATGATGGTGGCCCGAACCAGGTTGAAATCTACGACGGAACTTCCTATGAGCTGTTGGGGACCATCCCCATGGGCGCGCATGCCGACGCCAGCATCTACGATCCTGTCAGCAAATTATTTTATGTAGGCAATGGCGGCAAACAAGCCAAAGAAGACTTTGTTATGATCAGCATTATCGACACAACGAGCGGCAAGAAAGTTGGCGACATCAAGATTGATGGCGCCGACCGCGTTGAGGCGATGGCGATCGAACATCCTGGGCCAAGAATGTTCGTGAACTTGTACAACAAGGCCGCCGTTGCGGTGATCGACCGCGAGAAAAAGACTGTTATAGATACCTGGTCGATCGCGCAGGAAGGGCGCAATAACGGCTCAATGGCGTTTGACGAAGCCGACCACCGCTTATTTATTCACGCTCGGGAGCCTGGAAAAGTAGTCGTGATCGATACAACTTCCGGGAAGATTGTTACAACCTTTCCTTCGGGAGGCATGGTAGACGACGCAACGTACGACGCGAAGATGAAAAGAATTTACGTTACAGGAGTTCCTTTCATTAACGTATTTCAAAAGAGCGATGAGGGCGAGCGCTACGATTTGCTCGGACAGGTTCCGACTGCTTTCCACTCGATAACATCGATTCTCGTGCCGCAATTGAATCGTTTCTATCTAGCGGTGAATCACCACGGACAGACGGATGCAGTTGTTCAAGTCTACCAGGTTGTCCCGTAATAGTAGGTTCTGCAAGTGGCAACGATTGATGGGACCCCGAGCACTGGCCGCGAGTGCTCGCCGTGCTCGGGGGAACCTAGCGAAGGAAATGTAAATTCCTATGAGAAATGCCAAAAACGAAAGTAGTCCAGCGGGATCTAGCGCTCTAACGCGTCGTGACCTGCTGCAGCGTGCGGCATGGATTGTCGCCGCCACAGGGATTCCCGGGGGCGCAGCGTTGTACGCGCAAGATGTGAGCCCCGTCATGACCAAGCTCAGCACATATATGAGCGAGGCGCGCGGCCGTGCCATGCCTGACAAGGCGATGGACGAGACGAAGCATCACATCCTCGACACCTTCGCCGCCATGATTTCGGGATCGGAGTTGCCTCCTGGGCGGCGAGCAATGCAGTTCGCGAAGTCTTATGGTGGGGAGAAAGTCGCCACCATTGTCGCATCCAAACTTTTATGCGGGCCAATTGAAGCGGCAATTGTCAACGCGGAGCTTGCTCATTCCGATGAAACCGACGACTACCACTCGATGGGGGGAGCGCATCCTGGTTGTTCGATCGTTCCGGCGACGCTGGCGATCGGGGAGCAATTTGACATCGATGGAATGACGTTTGTGCGCGCCGTGGCCCTGGGCTACGACATCGGATTGCGCGTAGTGAGGACTGTGGGCGACGGCACTTTCGTTAGAGATACCCACAACATGGTCGGAACTTTTGGGTCTACGGCAGCTGCGGGGTGCGTGGCTGGTCTGAGTGCGCAGCAGACGCGATGGCTGCTCGATTACGCCGCGCAGCAAGCGGGCGCGGGCATCGGTTCGTGGCGGCGGGACACCGACCATATCGAGAAGGCTTTTGTCTTCGCCGGCATGGGGGCGCGAAACGGTGTAAACGGAGCTTTGATGGTTCAATCGGGCTGGACCGGCGTCGAAGATGTTCTGTCGGGCCCTGACAATTATATTCAGACTTACGCACCGAAGGCCGATGCCACGATCTTGATTGACAAGCTGGGCGAACGATACGAAGTCGCGGGAACGACCATCAAGCGATGGACTGTGGGAGCTCCCATTCAGCCGCCGCTTGATGCGTTGGAAATACTTCTGAAGCGTCACCCCTTCGAGCCTGACCAGGTACAGCAGGTGGTCGTGCGCGAGGGCAATACCCCCGCGTATACGGTGAACAATCGCGATATGCCCGACATTTGTCTGCAGCACATGGTCGCCGTGATGCTGATCGACAAAACCGCGTCTTTTAAGGCGGCGCATGATAAGCCACGCATGCAGGATCCGGCCGTGCTCCGCCAGCGCGCCAAGGTGCAACTCGTGCCCGATGCGGAACTCGAACGCCTTCTCCCGAAGCGGGTGGCGATCGTCGAAGTTACACTGACTGATGGAACCAAGCTCACGGAGCGTGTTGAGGCTGTGCGGGGAACTCCCGAGAACCCGATGACTCGAGATGAGATCCTGACAAAATGCCGCGACCTCATCAATCCGGTCCTTGGTGAGTCCACTTGCAATGCCTTGATCGAGAAAATTCTGAACCTGGAAAAGATGAAAAGCATTCGTGAACTGCGACCCTTATTGCAAAAGGCATAGTCGGCCCGGCCAGGAGAATCGTGATCATGAAGAGAGTTTTTGTTGTCGTCCTGCTTGGAATTGTTCTGGCGATTCCCGCCGCCGCACAGACCGCGCAGCCATCCAGCCCTAAAGATCCGATGGCGACGTGGCTTCACAATGCTTTCAACAACAATCGACGAAATATTGAGAAGTCGGCCGAGAAAGTTCCGGAAGAACTATATGGCTTGCGCCCTGGACCGCAAATCGAAGTGCGGACCTTCGGCCAGATTCTCGGACATCTTGCCAATTTCAATTATTTGTGGTGCTCTCAGGCCAAGGGAGAGAAAAATCCGGCGCAGGGCAGCGATTACGAGAAGCTGAGCTCAAAAGCACTGCTGCTTCGGACCCTGAATGACTCCTTCACATATTGCGACGGCGTTTATGCCGCGCTGACGGACGCTTCCGGATTAGAGATCGTTACCGTTACCCAGGAAAACGGCCGTCAGGCCCAGGTTCCTCGCATGAGCTTGTTAGTGTTGAACTACGGGCACAACAACGATCACTACGGGAACCTGGTCACGTACATGCGAATCAAGAGCATTGTTCCCGCATCTTCAGAGCCGCGTCCCCAACAGCCGCCATCCCAACGCTGAGACGGCGAGTCCACTCATTTTAAAAATTTCCCTGGTCGGGGTTGTACGGTTTGTTCAGATAAGCGTGTGACTGAGCCTCGCTCTTCAGGGGAACAACTTTGTCAGGGTCGATTCGCACCATCACGTAGGTGATGTGATCGTCGATTTTGGTAAACCAGTGCCCGGTCCCAGCCGGAATGATGACGACGTCACCCGCCTTAAGCTCGTGGGTTACCGGGTCCTTAATCGAAGAGGCGCCGAAGCCTGGGCCGTTTTGTTCGCGGACGGTTTTCAGTGTGCTGGGCCGCTGCTTCGCGCCCACCAGGTCTGGTCCTGTCAGAAATGTCGCGGAACCTTCGATGATGTAATAGACCTCGCTGATCTGGTCGTGCTCGGCAACCGCGTCTCCGCTTGTCGAACCCAAATTCATCTTGCCGCGGGTCACCATGCCGATTCCAATTTGTGCTTTTCCGATATCCACGGAGCGAACTTGCTGGTCGACGAGTTTATTTTCAATGGCGCGCTTTGTGTAAGCATCGAGTTCGCTCTTGGGGATGTATGTAGCCGGGCAGTGATTGCATGTGGGTTTCGGCTCCTGCGCCAGAAGTGGGAATCCGGCGGCGAGAATACTCACGACCACGAGTTTCAGCATTATTTTTTTGGTTTGCATTCGATTTTGCTCCTTTTTGATCGCTAGCTTGCGCACATCGTACGCTTGTCTCCGCGTGGATACAACGAATTCGCAAATAGTGTGGTGGAGTTCCACGGATAAGCGGCGTGCCCTCTCCGTCCTGAAAAGCGCGGGACGGAGAGGCGTCTACAAAAGCGCCCTTGTTAGTGGCTTTTGTAGGGGCCGCCCGTTCTTTGGCCGGGCACCTGTTCGTTGGCATCAGAACCAGACTGACTAACTACCATCATCGGGGACAACTAACATCCTGGTTCATGTATGCTTAGAAGTCGGATACATTTTAGAAGAATGACAAAGGACTGGAGCAAACGGCGCGGATGAGCTTCCGTTTGAGCAGGATGAACGAAAAATACTGGATGATGGCGACGACCGCTATTGTATTCGGAGTGGTCCTCCCGTTCGGCGGCCTTTCCAGGGCGGCATTTTGCGCGCTCTGTGTTGGGAGCGTTTGGCTTTTTCTGGCAACGATAAACCGACGGCTTTCTTCTATTCTCACCAGGCGTTGGGACGTTCAGCTTGACAATATCCCGAAGCGGTTGTGGCGCGTGTTTGTGGAAGTGATCCTGCAGTATCGCGTGGTGCGTGACCGGCCCGTTGTAGGAATTCTCCACGCCCTGGTGGTGTGGGGATTTCTGGCTTTCGCATGGGTGAGCGCGGAACATCTCAAGATGGGCTTGGTGGGATTTGAAAATGCGGAACCCATGCACAGCTGGTATGGAACGTTTGCCGCCGTCTGGGCATTCGCCGTAATCGTTGGCATCGTTGGACTTTCCTTCCGCCGATTTGTGTTGAGGCCCAAGGCGCTCGGAAAACTTTCCCCTACTTCAGGTCTGGTGGCCTTTCTTATTACCGCGCTCATGGTGACTTATCTTCTGGGATGGCGCGTCTTTCCCGTTGGCAGCGCGGCCTGGAAGGTAAATTGGTGGCTGCACACGATTTCTTTTTTTTCAATTCTGGTTGTGATTCCCCAATCGAAGCACCTGCACCTGTTGTTATCTCCCGTCACAATATTTTTGCGTTCGGAGACGACCAGCGCGATTCGCCCGCTTCGCGAAGAAGGCGAAGACCTGGGAATCATTCACTTCAAGGATTTTGACGCAAAAGATATTCTGGATATGAATGCCTGCGTCGAGTGCGGCCGCTGCACGCAGTTTTGCCCTGCAAATCTTGCTGGGGAATCGCTGAACCCCAAAGAGGTCATTCTCGATCTGCAAAGAGGTCTTCTCACGGGTGGAGATCTTGTTGCGGG
>Ga0209488_10004915_pt1 | contig 10356 bp, 7 predicted proteins | sample Rivendell_Oct201_8_FD_188349 | JGI IMG/M metagenome (GOLD analysis project Ga0209488, IMG submission 188349) | Vadose zone soil microbial communities from the Eel River Critical Zone Observatory, Northern California, USA -... | ecosystem: Environmental > Terrestrial > Soil > Vadose zone >... | reverse complement strand
TCCTCGTCCTCGACGCCCAGATAGGCGGCGATCACCTTCGGGTCGTTGCGCACCTCCTCGGGCGTGCCGTCGGCGATCTTGAGGCCGTGGTCGAGCACGATCACGTGGTCGGAGATTTCCATCACCACGCTCATGTCATGCTCGATCAGCAGCATGGAGACGTCGTGATCGCGGCGGATCGCGCGCAGGAAATCGCTCAGCGCTGCGCTTTCGCTGGGATTGAGGCCGGCGGCCGGCTCGTCAAGGCAAAGCAGCACCGGGTCGGTGCACATGGCGCGCGCGATCTCGAGCCGCTGCTGGCCGCCATAGGGGAGTTGGCTGGCCGGATCATCGGCGCGCTCGGTCAAGCCAGTCTGCTCGAGCCAATAGCACGCCTTCTCGATCGCGGCGTGCTCCGCGTGGCGATAGGAGCGGGTGCCGAGCGCGCCCAGCACGCTCCATCCCGAGGCCCGCATCAGCGTCTTGTGCTGCGCGACGATCAGGTTCTCCAGCACGGTCATACCCGGAAACAGCCGGATGTTCTGGAACGTGCGCGCGACGCGCGCTCGCTGCGACACCAGGTAGTCGGGCATGCGCTCCAGCAGGTAAAGCGCGCCGTCGCGGCGCACGCGTCCGCGCTTGCCGCTCTGGGTGAGCGCATCGAGCTCATTCCAGAGATGCTCGGCGCCGAACTGCAGCGCGATGCGTCCCTCGCTTGGTTTGTAGAAACCCGTGATGCAGTTGAAGACGGTGGTCTTGCCGGCGCCGTTGGGACCGATCAGCGCCGTGATAGCGCCGCGCTCGGCGGTGAAGGAGAGATCGTGCACGGCCACAAGGCCGCCAAACCGCATGGTCAAGTGCTCGACGCGCAAAATCGGAGGCACCGGAGCGCTCATGCACGCACCTCCCCCGCCAGCGCGGTGTCGATCTTCTTGCGCTCTTTCAGAACCAGGGTCGGCTCGCGCAGGCCGATAAGGCCGCGTGGCTTCCAGGCGATGATCAGCACCATGGCGAAGCCGAACAGCAGCATGCGGTACTGCGCCGGGTCGAACTCCGCACCGAAAATCTGCTTCAGAAAGCCCAGCTCGCGCAACGCCTCGGTGCCGCCGATAATAACGACCGCCGCGATCGCGACGCCGACGGTCGAGCCCATGCCGCCGAGCACCACGATCGCAAGGATCAGCGCCGATTCGGAGAAGTTCACCGATTCCGGGCTGATGAAGCCCTGCCGCGCCGTGAAGAGGGCCCCCGCAAGGCCGCCGAAGAAGGCGCCGCTGGCAAAGGCCGCGAGCTTGGCATTGGTAGTGTTGATGCCGAGCGAGCGGCAGGCGATCTCGTCCTCGCGCAACGCCTCCCAGGCGCGCCCGACCGGCAGCCGGCGCAGCCGGCCGATGACGATCGCGGTGAGCACGACTACGCCGAGCACGACGTAATAGAGAAACAGCGGGCGGTGCAGCGGCGAGAACTCGAGCCCCAGCCGCGCCGCAAATCCGCCGGGTGAGGCGTTGAACGGCAGGCCGAAGAAGGTCGGGCGGGGCAGGCCGCCGATGCCGGCACTGCCCTGGGTCACGTCCTTCCAGTTGATCAGCACCAGGCGGATGATCTCACCGAAGGCGAGCGTCACCACCGCGAGATAGTCGCCGCGCAGGCGCAGCACCGGAAAGCCGAGCAGCACGCCCCAGAACGCGGCCAGCACGCCCGCGAGCGGCAACAGCATCCAGAACGACAGGTCGAACTGCTTGCCCAGGAGTGCGCAGGTGTAGGCGCCGATGGCATAGAAGGCGACATAGCCAAGGTCGAGCAGGCCCGCGAGCCCGACCACGATGTTGAGGCCCCAGCCAAGCAGCACGTAGATGAGGATCTGGATGCCGAAATTGTCGATCCACTTGGATGCGCCGGGTCCGGCGATCAGCATGGCGAGCAGCGGATAGATCAGAACGAAGCCGATCACGGCCGGCATCGCCCAGGATGGCAGCGTGGCCGGCGCGGCCGGGCGGGATCGTGTCCGTGCGCGCTCCGCCATCAAGGGCGCAATGACGACGAGATGGAGAAAGCGAAGGCTGGCGAGGATCGCTACGATCGCGAGCAGCAGCAGCCAGCGGGTTTCGAGCACAAGCTCGTTGCGGATGTTCTGAACAGTATTGAAACCGATCAGCGGCAGGAACAGCCCGAAGGCCAGGAGCGCAGTGACGGCAGTCTCGCGCAGCGCGCGTATGAGGTTCGGTCGGGCGGCAGCCTCGTCCGGCATCGCTCACACCCATCCGTGCGGTCGAATGCTGACTTCAACCACGGCACGGCGGGACTCCCTCTCCCCATCGGGGAGAGGGCGGGGGTGAGGGGGAACCAAACTCTCGATAGTTCGTAACCCCCTCACCCCACTCCTCTCCCCTGCGGGGAGAGGGAGCCGGCCGCAGTCGTGGCTCGGTCGTGCCCCAATTGTGGCTGCGGCACTGATTGGATCGCGCGCAATGACGCAAAGCATCGCTCACACCTTCTCGACGTCGGGACGCCCAAGGATGCCCTGCGGCAGGAAGATCATCACAATCGCCAGGATCGAGAAGGCAGCGACATCTTTGTAGGCGCTCGACACATATTCGGCCCACAGCGTCTCGATGACGCCGATGAGCAAGCCCCCGAGCACGGCGCCCGGCAGCGAGCCGATGCCGCCAAGGACGGCGGCTGTGAATGCCTTTACGCCGGGCACGAAGCCGTCATCGAAGCGCACCACGCCGTAGATGGTGAGATAAAGCGTGCCGGCGACCGCCGCCAGCGCGGCCGCGATTACGAAGGTGATCGAGATCGTGCGGTCGACGTCGACGCCGAGCAGCGCGGCCATCTTCTGGTCCTGCTCGCAGGCGCGTTGTGCCCGTCCGAGCGCGGTCTTGCTGACCAGGAGCCAGAAGGCAAGCAGGAGGACCGCCGTTACGACCCAGATCGCGATCTGCTTGTAGGACACGGTGACGTCGTAATTGCCCTTCATCACCACAATGATGTCGGTGAACATCGGCGGGATCGATTTGTTGCGCGGCCCCTGCGCGACCTGCACGAAGTTAGACAGAAAGATCGACATGCCGATCGCCGAGATCAGCGGCGCCAGGCGGAACGAGCCGCGCAGCGGCCGGTAGGCGACCCGCTCAATGGCCCAGTTGACCAGCGAGGTCAGGACCATGGCGACGATCAGCACGATCACGAGGGCGAGCGCGACCGAGCCGATGCCGATCCAGGTGGTCAGGAGCAGGAGCGCAACCAGCCCGATGAAGGACGACACCATGAAGACGTCGCCATGGGCGAAATTGACCATGCCGATGATGCCGAACACCATGGTGTAGCCGATGGCGATAAGGCCGTAGATCGAGCCGAGCGTAATCCCATTGATGAGCTGCTGGACGAAGATTTCCATGCCCCCTCCGCCTCGCCGTGAGGCACTCTCCCGGCCGCCTCTGCACCTCTATCAGGGCATGCGCGGACCGGCAACGGCGCCCAAGCTCCGCCCGAGAATTGCCGCCCGAGAATTGCCGCCCGACATTGCCGCCTATGCCGCCGTTTCGCCCACCCCGCGATCTGTGTTACGGCCAAATGAGCAGTTCTCACGCGTGCCGAGGAGTCGTGTCCATGAGCCGCACCATGAGCCGCATGAAACCCGAAGATGCAATCGGCGCCAAGGCGCGGCCCTTCACCGGCACGGAATATCTCGCCAGCCTGCGCGACGGCCGTGAGATCTATATCTATGGCGAGCGGGTTGCGGACGTGACGGAGCATCCCGCGTTCCGCAACACCGCGCGCTCGATCGCGCGCCTTTACGATGCGCTGCACGATCCCAAAGCGGGGCCCGTGCTCACGACCGTGACCGACACCGGCTCAGGCGGCTACACCCACAAGTATTTCCGGGTCGCGCGCTCGCGCGAGGACGTGGTCGGCCAGCGCGACGCGATCGCCGCCTGGGCGCGCATGAGCTACGGCTGGCTGGGGCGCTCGCCCGACTATAAGGCCTCGCTGATGAATACGCTCGGGGCCAATTCGCAATTCTATGGAAAATTCGCCGACAATGCCAAGGCCTGGTACCGGCGGGCGCAGGAGCATGTCCTGTTCATGAACCACGCGATCGTCAACCCGCCGGTCGATCGCGCCAAGGCTGCCGATCAGGTCAAGGACGTTTTCATCACCATTCAGAAGGAGACGGATGCGGGCATCATCGTGTCTGGCGCCAAGGTGGTGGCGACTTCGTCGGCGCTGACGCATTACAATTTTCTCGGCCAGAACGCCGCCGTGCCGACTCACGATACTGATCTCGCGGTCATGTTCATCGCGCCGATGAATGCGCCGGGCGTGAAGCTCTTCTGCCGCACATCGTACGAGATGATGGCGAGCGTGATGGGCACGCCGTTCGATTATCCGCTCTCCTCGCGCTTCGACGAGAACGACGCGATCTTCGTGTTCGACAAGGTGCTGATCCCGTGGGAGGACGTGCTGCTGCATCGCGATCTCGAGAAGCTCAAGATATTCTTCCCGCAGTCGGGCTTCCTGCAGGGCTATCAGTTCCAGGGCTGCACCCGGCTTGCGGTCAAGCTCGACTTTCTGGTCGGCGTCATCGCCAAGGCGCTGAAGGCGGCGGGCTCGGATGAGTTCCGCGGCAATCAGGCGCTCTTGGGCGAGATCATCGCCTGGCGTAATCTGTTCTGGGCGCTCACCGACGCGATGGCGCACAACCCGACGCCCTGGGTCGGTGACGCGGTGCTGCCGAATGCGCAATCAGGCTCGAGCTATCGCGTGTTCGCGGGCGACGCCTACGGCCGCGTCAAGGAGATCGTGGAAAAGATCGTTGCCTCGTCTCTCATCTATCTTCCATCCTCCGCCAAGGACTTCAAGAACCCGGCGATCGATCCCTATCTGGCTCGCTATGTGCGCGGCTCGCACGGCATCGACTACAAGGAGCGCATCAAGGTGATGAAGCTTCTGTGGGACGCGATCGGCACCGAGTTCGGCGGGCGTCACGAGCTCTACGAGAGGAACTACGCCGGCAACCACGAGGACATTCGCATCCAGGCAATGTGGGGCGCGCGCACCTCGGGCGCGCTCGACGGCATGATCGCGCTCGCGGAGCAGTGCCTCGCCGAATATGACGAGAACGGCTGGTTGGGCGGAAGCTGGCTCGATCCCGACGATGTTGCGTATACGTGCGGTGTCGGGGTCACGCGCGCGGCGGAGTAAGACACGGCGGAGTAAGACTTGTTCCGGGGCTGCGTGACTATGTGCGGGCGATGGCCGACAAAGGCAACGGCCTCATGGTCTGGATTTCCTGACAAGCTCAGCTCTCAAGCCGGCGTGCGCTGCTCAGCGGATGTTGTAGCGGATCGGTACGCTGAATTCGAATCCCGCCATCTCGGGCGGTGGCGGCGGAAAAGGTTGGGCCCGGCGCACGAGGTCGAGCGTCGCCTCGTCGAGCGCGGTCGAGCCCGAGCTCTTTTCAATCCGGCTCGCGATGACGCGGCCCTGGCGGTCGAGGGTGAACGCCAGTTGTACATTGCCGTGTTGGTTGCGCGCCTGCGCGCCCTCCGGATAGCGCTTGTGGCGCTCGAGCAGACCCACCACTTGCCGCTTCCAGGTCGGGATGGCGTTCGGGTTGCTGATGTTGATCTGGCCTTGCTCTGGTGCGGCCGCAATGACGGATTCCTGGACCTGGGGCGCCTGCGGCGCGGTTGTCATCTCAGCGGCGGCTTGGTTGTTACCCTTGACCTCTTCCGGACGCGCTTCCGGCGGCAGCGCCGCCATCGCAACCTCGGGATTCTCAGCGGGCTGAAGGTCCGGCTGCTCCTGTTCGACTTTGGAGACTTCGCGGATCTCCTCTGGCTTGTCCTCGACCTTCTCGACCGGCCTTGGAGTGGTCTCCCCCTGCTCCTGTTCGGGCCCCGGCGGCAGGAGTGGCGTATCGGTCGGCGACATGGGCATCGGGCGAGGTTGACCACCAACGCGGCTGTCCGATTGACGTCGTCCTCGATCGTGTTCCAATGCACGAACGCTCCCGCAACGCCGCCATGCGCCATCACGACGAGGCAGGCGCTGAGGGCCCAACGCGGCAGGTCGCGGCGTGCGTCTGCGAAGAGCGCCATCACGGCACCGGCGGCTTTTCGAGGCCGACAAACGCGACCTTGAGGTAGCCGGCTTTGCGCATGAGGTTCATCAACTCCATCATCTCGCCGTAAGGGACGGTGCGATCAGCGCGCAGGAAGATGCGGGTGTCCTTGTCGCCCCTGGTGGCGCCGGCAAGCGCGCCGCCCAGCGTCTCGCGAGCGATCGTGATCTCGCCTAGCGCAAGTGAGAGATCGGCCTTGACGGTGAGGAAGATCGGCTTGTCAGGCCGTGGCTGCGGCTCGGCGGTCGAGGCGGGCAGGTTGACCGCGACATCGACGGTGGCAAGTGGTGCCGCTACCATGAAGATGATCAGCAGCACCAGCATCACGTCGATGAATGGCGTGACGTTGATCTCGTGCAGCTCCGCGAGGCTGTCCTCACCGTGATCGAGACGGACGCTCATCTGTGCCTGCTCTTTTTGTGTTCCTTGCGCTTACTCGGCCGCTGACAGGGTCATGCCGCGGCGGCTGGCCGGTTGCGGCGCGGCGGCACGGTCGAGGTCGCGTCCGACCAGACGCAGCACCTCGGCCGATGCATCGGCCAGGAGCGCGCGGTAGGACGCGATCTGGCGCGAGAACACGTTGTAGATGACGACCGCCGGAATAGCGGCCACAAGCCCGATCGCGGTCGCCAGCAGCGCTTCCGCGATGCCAGGCGCCACCACGGCGAGATTGGTGGTTTGCGACTTCGAGATGCCGATAAAGCTGTTCATGATGCCCCAGACGGTGCCGAACAGCCCCACGAACGGCGCGGTCGCGCCGATCGTCGCCAACACGCCCGTGCCGCGCATCATGATGCGGCCGCGATTGGCCTCGATGCGCTGCAGGCGCGAAGCGAGGCGCTCCTTGACGCCCTCGCGCTCCATGCCGTCCTCGGACAGCCGCAGCTCGGTCACGGCGGCGTCGATGAATTCCCGCCCTGCGCCGCCAGACTTCGCGAGCCCTTGTGCCGCCTCGGCGAGATGCCGTGCCGAAGCGAGCCTGGCGCAGGCGCGGCGCGCCCGGACGCTCGCTGCCATCAGCTCGATCGTCTTGGCGAGCCACACCGTCCAGGTCACCACCGAGGCAAACGCAAGGCCGATGAGGACACCCTTCACCAGCGGGTCGGCACTCAGAAACATGCCCCAGGGGCTGAGATCACGCGGCAGATCGGAGGAGCCGATGGCGGGTATGGTCGGTATTGCGTCGGGCGTTGCCTGCGCGAGAGCGATTGCGGGAAGACTCACGATTGCGAGAGCGTTGAGTATTGTCGTCAGTCGTTTTGCGAACCGAGTCATTGCCGCCTCCAGTGTTCTTGCACGTGTTGTTGTCAGCGTCTGATTGGTTGCTCACTCGGCGGCTTGCATGACGCCCGGGCTCAAGCGTCTGGCCACTGCTGCGCGACGGCGCCGCCTGAGCCACATGACGATCCCGGTGAACGCGAAGATGGGTGGGAACACGCCCGTCAGAAACACGGCGACCTGCCAGAGGATGCCGCCGCGGCTGCCCTCATGGAGGGCGCGAATCCACTGCGCCGCGCGATCGCCCGCGAGCGGATCGGGCAGGCTGCGCGCAGTGGCGTCGCGATCGTTGACCGTGACGGTGGCGACATCGTTGCTGCTCCGATCGCGCAGCTGCACGCGCCAGGTTGCGGCAGCGCGCTCACTGCGATCTTGGCGCTCGCTGCGATCTGGACGCTCGCTTCGTTGCTCTGGACGCTCGCTACGCTCTCCGCGCTCGGACTGCAGGGTGGCGAGGAACAAAGCGCTCGGCCGCCAGCCAGGCTTCGCGTTGCGTGCGGCATCGAGTGCGGCGTCAGGGGTGAGCTGCGTCTCGCGCGCCAATTGCGCCGCAAAGATCGGCCGTCCGGCCTGTGGGTTCATCGGCGCAATCGCGGACATGGTGGAGCGCGCCGTCTGCGGAAACGAAAGATAGATACCGGTGACGGAGACGAGCGTGAGCGGCAGCGCGATCCAAAAGCCGAGCAGGTAATGCAGGTTGCCCATCGAGGCGTCGCCGGCGCGGCGCCAGCGCAGGCCTGCGCGAAACACGCCGTTGCGGGGCCACCACAGCCACAATCCGGTGAGCGACAGAATCAGCATGCCGACGCCGGCCCAGCCCACGATGGCGCGGCCCGAATAGTCCGGAACGGTCAGGTTCTCATGGAAGCGATGCAGGAACCCGAAGAACGATGAGCGGAAGTTCACCACGTCGAGCACGCGTGCGCTCGGCGGATCGAGATAGACGGTGAGGAGCTGTCGTGTGCCGCCTTCTTCGCCTCGTGCCATCACGGTGATGGGACGGCCGTCCTCGGCCGGAAACCGCACCGCCATGGGTGTGAAGTTCGCCGGCAGCGCTCCCCGCGCGTTGTCGAGATAGCTCGAGATCGCCGTGGTGCCGTTGCCGCTGACTGCAAAGCGTGCGGGGTGCAGCAGGGGTTCGAACTCGTCATGCCAGACGAGCAGCGCTCCCGAGATGGCGATCGGAACCAGAAGAACGCACAGCACGAGCGCGATCCAGCGGTGGATCGCCCACCAGAGCGTTCGCAAGCGGGAAAGAGTCGAAACGGAGACAGTCACCGAGGAGACAGTCATAGAGTTTCACCAGACCCCGGGAGGTTTCGCTGCCTTTTGCAAAATCCTGGACGACGTGGCGCGACTCCGAGGATCACCAAGTACAAACAGAATCGTGCCAGCAAAATCAATGTATTTCTGCTGTTTCGAATTATTATAATGTAAGTATAGATTAGCTCTGGACTGGATATTCGGTCTATTGCCTGACTCGGGCGCCCTCTCTATCAAGTATTTGGCCCAAAAGTACAGTATTTAGTCGTTCTAAACTGGGCCTGGGAATGGGGGTCGGATGTCAAAGTGTCGGGGGCTGGGGGCTCAGCGATTCATTCAGGCAAGGGCGGGTTTTGTCAGCGTAGCTGCACTGTTGTGTCTGAGTGCGCCTGCCAAGCTCATAGCCCAAACCGCACCAGAGCAAACCGCGCCCGAACAGCCGGCGCAGCCGCAGCGACCAGCACAACAGGAAACGCTGCCGCCGGTTGACGTCGACGTCGTGCGCCGGCGGCCGCCGGCGCGTCGTCCTGCGGTCGCTACGCCGGCACCGGCGCCTGCGCCGTTGCCTGCCACGGAACCGACGACGACCGAGGCGCAGCCCGCGGTCACCGGCTATCGCGCCAACACATCGGGCATCGGCCGTTTGCCGGTGCCGCTGCGCGACATGCCACAGACCGTCAACGTGGTGCCGCAGCAGGTCATCCAGGAGCAGCGCGCCAACACCATGGAAGATGCGCTGCGCGCCATTCCGGGCATTACCTTCGCGGCCGGCGAAGGCGGTCAGCAGGGCGACAGTCCATTCATTCGCGGCTTCGTGGCGCGCTCCGACCTGTTCCGCGACGGCATGCGCGATCCCGGCTGGTACACGCGTGACCTGTTCGCTGCGGATCGCGTCGAGGTTTACAAGGGACCGTCGGCCTTCGCGTTCGGTCGCGGCGCCACCGGCGGCGCCATCAACACAGTGAGCAGGCTACCGGATGGCAAGAATTTCGTTGAAGGCACTGTGACGGCGACCACTGGTCCGGGCGTCCGCACTGAGCTCGATGCCGGCGGCAAGAATGGTATCTGGTCCGGCCGCATCGCGGCGCTCGGCATGGAGCTCGACACGCCGACGCGCGACCATGTGTGGACCAAGCGTTGGGGTGTGGCGCCGTCGGTTTCTGTCGATCTCGGCGAGCGCACCAAGGCGACGCTCAGCTACATCTATCAGGGTGAGCAAGGCGCTCCCGACTATGGCTTCACCTTTCTGCCGCAGCCGGCCTACGACACAAAAACCGGCGCACTCACCAACCCGGGTTACTACGGCAATGGCGCCGCGACACCGCCGCTGCCGGTGCCGCGCGACACCTGGTACGGCATCCCGACCGGCCCGCTACGCGACATCACCGAGGTCAATACCCAGATCGCGACCGCCAAGATCGAGCATGAGCTCAACAAGGACACCAAGTTCACCAACGCGATCCGCTACATCGTCAACGAGCGCTACTCGCTGCCGACAGCGCTGCGCGCGGTCGGAAAATTGGACGGTACTGCCGCAGACCCCAATACTCCCGTTGATCAGTTGTTTGTCGGACGCGAGCGGCGCGCGCGGCAGACCAACAACACCTATTTGGTGAACCAGGGTGACGTGGTCACCAAGTTCAACACCGAGGCCTGGCAGCACACGCTGGCGGCCGGATACGCGATCACCGGTGAGACGCGCGAGC
>Ga0209488_10004914_pt1 | contig 10357 bp, 7 predicted proteins | sample Rivendell_Oct201_8_FD_188349 | JGI IMG/M metagenome (GOLD analysis project Ga0209488, IMG submission 188349) | Vadose zone soil microbial communities from the Eel River Critical Zone Observatory, Northern California, USA -... | ecosystem: Environmental > Terrestrial > Soil > Vadose zone >... | reverse complement strand
GGACGATGCGGCAGCGGGACGCGGCCGGCTGTTCCTGATTTCAGGGGAACCGGGAATCGGCAAGACTCGCCTCGCCGACGAGTTCGCCGCGAACGCGAGCGGAATTGGCGCACGCGCACTGCGCGGCCGTTGCGGCCAGGGTGAATCTTTCCCTGACTACTGGCCGTGGATTCAAGCGATCGGCTCGTTCGAACCAAGCGACGAGGTGGAGCGGGTGCTCTCGATACTGCGTCGCCGCGAGTCCGACCAGGGACAGGATGTCCTTAATATTTCCGATGATGGCTCGATCCGCGAAGTCCGCATAATTCGCGAACAACGCCGCTTCATTTCAAGTACTCGATCGAATGCGGTGTCGATTGCGCGGCGAGCGCCGCACCCCGTTGCCGATTCCGCGCGGGTTCATCTCAAGCTATTCACCGCCGTCGCAGCTTTGTTCAGAAATTGCGCGGCCGGTCCGCCGACCGTGCTGATCCTCGACGATCTCCACGATGCGGACGCGGGCTCGCTTGCGATTCTGCAGTTTTTCGTTCGCGACCTGCGCAACCTGCGCACTCTGGTCATCGCAACCTATCGCGAGGCTGAGGTTCAAGCTTCGCCGACTTTTGGATCGGCAATAGGTGAACTGGCGCGCGAGGGTCATCAGCTTCCGCTCCTCGGGCTAAGCGAGTCGGAGGTGGGTGTTCTTTTGCAGCACCGCGTTGGTCCGGTGGCGAACAATCTGGTTACGATATTTCACCAGGCGACTTCCGGGAATCCGCTATTTCTTGAAGGGGTCGTATCCACGCTGAGAGCGCACGGCCAGCTTGCCAATCCGCACGGGCTTGGCGCGGCTGAACTGAAACTTCCTGACGGAGTGCGGATGGCGATCCGCGATCAGACCGGGCGTCTGTCGCAGCCAGCGCAAGTATTGCTCTCGACGGCCGCGGCAATTGGTATCGAGTTCGAATTATCGACCCTGAGAATCGCGCTGGAGCATGGTCAGAAGGAAGTGCTCGGTTTGCTCGACGAGGTCGTTCGCGCCGGCTTCTTTATCCGCGTGTCTGATTCTCCCGGACGGTTTCGCTTCGCGCACGCACTCATTCGAGGTGCGGTTTACGACGCGATGGGTTTGGCCGCGCGCGTGCAAATTCACGGTCAAATCGCGCGCGCGTTGGAAAAAATATACGGCGCCAATATCAATTCACATTGCGCCGAAATCGCGCATCACTACGGCGAGGCCGCCGACTCGGCGAAGGCTCTTGAATACCTGACCCATGCCGCGGATGCGGCGGTTGCAGTCGGTGCGAATCAAGAAGCGGTTTCGCATTGGGAGTCTGCGTTGGCATTGGTCGAGAAGACCGGCGGCAGCGAGGAACTTAGAGCTGACCTGCTGACACGGATAGGTCTGAAGCTTCAGCAAATCGATCCCAGCAAAGGAATCGATCGTCTGGAAGAAGCGCTGCGGCTCCACGAGGCGGCGAAGCGCGAGGATCGCGCCGCGGCTCTGCATCAGTGGTTGGCCTTATTTTATGTGTCGGCCGGACCTATCAGAAAACTTCGCCGCGCCGCGATGCATGTGCGCAAAGCCGAACCTGTGTTGAGCAAGGGACCTGAGACCGCGGAGCTGGCGGCACTCTATTTCGCCGCCGGACAAGTGGCGCGATGCGAATTCAGGATCCGCGAAGCAGTCTCCTATATGGGTCGGGCCATGGAAGTCGCGGAGCGAGTGGACGCCGATGGCGCCTGGGGTGCGGCAGCCGCGCAGTACGGCGTGTATCTGATTCAGACCGGGCGATTGACCGAGGCCCGAGCGTTAGCGCCGAAGATTTGGGAGCGGCTTTCAGCCATCCGGTCCAGGCTCGCGGCCTTCGGAGCGTACCAATCAGGCGGCAGTCTTTTCAGCGAGCTAATCGATTTCCGCGAGGCGCGAAAATGGTGGGCGCGCGGCGCCGATGACACAACGTTGGCTCTTTACAGGCGCGGAACTCTCGCAGCCTTCTCCGGCTACGCGGCGCTCAGCACTGGAGATCTCGCCGAGGCTCGATGCTACGTCGACGCGGCGCGGATTCCCGATCCGGCCTATCTCTTATTTATCGAGGGCGACTGGGAACGTGCTCGCTGCTTGTCGGAAGAATACGTCACCAGCACCTTGCACAACGCAACCGAGTATTACCATACATCCCGTCACGATCATGCCCGGCTGCTGCGCGTGATTGGCGAGCCGGCGCTAGCGTATCCGCTGCTGGAGGATGTCCTCTCGAGGTACCCTCACACCGAGCCGCATCTTCAAATAGAGATGTCCCTGCGGCCTGAACTTGCCCTCTTATATATCGAGTTGGACAGGTTCGAGGCCGCCCGAGAACAAGTTGCGCGATGCGCCGAAATCGTCGCCGAGGGCGAAGACTGGTCCGGACTCGCAGGTCAATACTGGCGAGCCTCAGCCGTGTGCGCCGCGGCCGCCGGAAAATATGCGGACGCCGGCGATCAATTTGCGACCGCCACTGGAATCTTTGACCGCTTGTCATTGGTGTGGGAGCAGGCCGATACGCTTCACTACTGGGGGCGCGCACTGGTGGCCGCCGGCGAAAACGTCCGCGCGAAAGAGAAGTTCGACGCGGCGATCGATATCTATCGTCGTCATCGTGCCGGCGGACGCTGGATCGATCGCGTGATGGCGGAGATGCCGTCGTCGTCAAATCCAAAAACCGCCAGGACCGCTCAAGCAACCGGGCAAAGCCGCTGCTCATTCCGTCGCGAGGGCGAGTACTGGACGCTGACTTACCGTGACACTCTCTTCAGGATCAAAGATGCCAAGGGACTTCATTATCTCGCGGAGCTGCTGAGAAAACCGAATCAACAACTTTTCTCGATTGACCTTGCTGCGCTCACCGCGAACCACGAATTAGCGAGAGCGACGAACGGTGCGATGGACGGCGTCGCTAACGAGACGGTGCGCGATCTGGGTGACGCGGGGGAAATCCTCGACCTCGAGGCACGGGCTCAGTACAAGCGCCGACTCGGCGACTTGCGTGAAGAGATTGAGCTAGCCCAGCGCGCAAACGATCCCGGCAGGACAGAGTCAGCTCGCGCCGAGTTCGAAGCAATCTCGGAACAGCTCCAGGTTGCAAGCGGACTCGGCGGGCGCTCGCGAAGAGCCGCCTCACATCGCGAGCGCGCACGCGTGATGGTCACCAAGAGAATCAAGGCGGCGATCGAGAGTATCCGCGCCTCCAATCCGGCCCTCGGCAAGCATCTCGCCAGCAGCATCCGCACCGGCAACGTCTGCACCTATTCCCCGATCGAGCCGACCGACTGGCAATTCTGATTTTTCCTTTGCCGCGCACTCATCCGCCCACGGCACAGGTGTGACCCGCAATGTCACGCGATCCTTGCGGGGTCGCGTAATTACACCTTCAGGGAGGACGAGTTCATGTTTCGAACCAGATATCGGTTGCTGGTCGCGCTCACTCCGAATTCTATCGAGAAGATTCGAAAGAAGACGAGTCGAGTGTCGTCGGTGCGTCGGGTAGCGCTGGGAATGGCAGCCGTTCTTTTCGTAGCTCTGCCCGGGACAACGGCGCGAGCGAATGTCGTGAGCGATTGGGATGCTATCGCCGCAACAACGATCGTCACCAATGCTCATCAACCGCCCGCTGCCAGTGCGATTTGGTTTGCATACATGCATCTGGCGGTCTACGACGCCGTCGATTCCTTCGATCAGCGTTATCAGCCCTATATCTTCACTACTGTTCCGCCCGCCGGCGCCTCTGAAGACGCCGCCGCAATCGCCGCCGCTCATCGCATACTCGTCAATTATTTTCCGGCGCAACAGGCCAGCCTGGATACGCAGTTTTCGTCATCGATCGGCGCGATTTCGGACGCGCCAGCCAACATCGCAGCCGGTGAGGCCGTCGGGGAAGCATCTGCGCAGGCACTGATCGTCGCCCGGACTGGCGATGGTTTGCTCGCCGTCGTGCCGTACACGCCTCCCGTAGGTACCGGCTTCTGGGAGCCGACGCCGCCAGCCTTCGCACCGCCGCAGACGCCATGGTTAGGGCAGATGGTTCCTTTCACGATGACCAGCGCTGATCAGTTCTTTCCCGGCGGCCCTGACCCGCTTACCAGCAAGAATTGGATCGCAGACTACGATGAAGTGATGGCTCTGGGTTCGCTGGGCAGCACGGTCCGTACAGCGCAACAAACCGAAATCGGTCTGTTTTGGACCGAGCACACCGGACAGCAGTACGCGCGTGCATTCCGGGGTCTGGCTACGCAGGAAGGCCTCAACACGGCGGATACCGCGCGCATGATGGCGATGCTGTGGACTGGCGAAGCCGACGCCCTGATCGGATGTTTCAACGCCAAGTATTCTTTCAGCTTCTGGCGGCCGGTCACAGCTATCGAAGCGGGAGGTGGAAATCCTTTGTTGACAGCCGATCCAACGTGGACGCCGCTGTCGGCGACGCCGCCGCATCCCGAGTACCCATCGGCGCATGGTTGCGCCACTAGCGCGGTCACTTCGATAGTCGCCGCTCTCTTCGGTAAGCACGTGAGCGTCACCGTGACCAGTCTGGTCACGAACACGACCCATACTTTCAGCCGAACCGACGATTGGATGAACGAAGTGTCAAACGCCCGAATCTATGCTGGGTTCCACTATCGCCATTCGGTAAACGACGGCCGAGTCCTGGGACGCAAGGTAGCCAAGCAGCTAGTCAAGGGATTTTTTAGAAAGTCAAAACCCAACCACAATTGACGACGATCGGGTGGTTACACCTTCAGGGAGGACGAGTTCATGTTTCGAACCAGATATCGGTCGCTGGTCGCGCTCATTCCGAGTTTGGCGTTCGCGCTCGTGTTGCCGCTGGAGGCCGGCGCCGCGAACACCTTCAATCAACAAATTCCATTCACCGTCGTTATCGCGAATGTATGCCCTCCTGGAAATCCTGTCTCGCTAGCAGGCAACATCCACATCATGGGCAGTTTGACCTTTGACTCGGCTGGAGGAGTCCACGGCAACCTCTCGTCGAACCTCGACAGTATTTCCGCGTTCGACACCGTCACCGGCGTTGCCTATCAAGACCATAATAACGGTCAGACCGACAGCGGATTTCCGCCCGACTTCTTCAAGTTCAACGCCACCCCGTCAACGCTCGAATACTCGCAGGATCTTCACGGCGGCCTCGAATCGCACGGTTCGGATCCAAATCTCAACTTTCAACTGCGTCTTCATATAACGATTCCCCCTGACGGCAATATCACAGCGGACGTGGGCAAATTCGTCGTCACCTGCAAGTAGCAGCCGAATAGCAGGAGAAGAACTATGCGTTCGAAAGGGGCACCTAAGGGTCTCATCGTTTTCGCGCTGAGCCTGCCGACTGGCTTCTTCTCCGGCTACGCAGTTGAAGCGGGTGATTGACGAGAAGGCTGTTTAGCAACAGGCATCGCCTCAGAATCGCAAGGCCGACGCGCCCCTGCGCGTCGGCCTTGTCGTTACGTCGTCGTCCGCCAGTCATCTCGAGTCTGCGTCGAGTCGGTGTGAAATTGAGTTTGAATTTTCGCCTGTACGCGCATAAGAATCGGACTTGCGTGGAATAAGACGCGCTGCCCAGCGCGAGGGCGCACAACGGTTCAAGTTGTCCTTACCATCGAGGAGGGAACAATGGCGGAATTCGATCTTCACATCAAAGGCGGCACCGTAGTTGACGGAACGCGGGTGCCACGTTTTCGCGGCGACATCTGGATCAAGGATGGCAAAATCGCGCAGATCGGCGGGCGCTCGCCCGGCTCTGCGAAAAAAGTCATCGATGCCGACGGTATGATCGTCGCGCCCGGATTCGTCGATCTGCACACGCACTACGACGCGCAAATCAGGTGGGATCCCTGGTGCACGATTTCGGGATGGCACGGCGTGACCTCGGTGGTGCTCGGCAACTGCGGCTTCGGCTTCGCGCCGGTGCGCCCGGACTTCCGCGATCGCTCGATGCTCACGATGACGCGGACCGAAGCGATTCCGTACGAATCGATGAAAACCGGGATGAGCTGGGATTGGGAAACGATTCCGCAGTATCTCGATTCGCTCGACCGCGCGCCGAAGGGCGTCAACTGCATTCAGTACATGCCGACCGCGTCGTTGATGACCTATGTCATGGGTCTGGACGCGGCGAAAACTCGTCCGGCGACCGAAGCGGAACGCGCCGAGATGAGCCGGCTGCTCAATGAGGGCATGGACGCCGGGCTTTGCGGATTCTCGATCCAGCGCCTCGGCAAACATTCCGCGCAGGCCGACTTCGACGGCTCGCCGATGGTGACCGACACGATGTGCGATGAGGACATCCTGAATCTCGCGCGTGTACTGAGCGCGCGCGACGAGGGGTTCATCGAGATCACGCAGGCCACCGGTCATATCAAGGAAGATTTGGCGTTTGTCGAGAAACTCGCCGGCGAGGCGCAGCGTCCAATCTTGTTCCAGGCGATCACCGCGAGTACGCGTAACGCCGACATCCATCGCAAGAGCCTCAATTGGCTGCATAACGCGCGCGCCAAGGGTCTGCCGATCTTCGGCCAGGCCGGCACGGTCCGCAGCGGCTTCGCGCTTACGCTCGAGCATTGGAATCTCTACGACATGGCGCCCGCATGGCGTGACATGACGACCGGCTCCAAAGAAGAGAAGCTCGCGAAGATGAAGGATCCTGCGATCCGCGAGGCGGTGAAGAGCGACCGCTCGATGGCGGCACTCGACAAAAACGCCCCGGGAATCGGCGGCCGGCTGGTGAAGCTGGTTGTCTCATGGGTCGAGAACAAGCCCGAGCTGGAAAAGTACGTCGGCAAATCACTCGGGCAAATCGGCCAGGAAGAAGGACGGCATCCGGTGGACGTGATGATCGATCTGTCGCTCGCCACCGATTTGAAGGCTGAGTTCCTTCAGGCCGAGCCGCAGTTCAACGCGGAGTTCAACGCCGAGATCATCAACAGCTCGATGTACACCTTCCCCGGCGTTTCCGACGGCGGGGCGCATACCAAGTTCTTTACCGGTGGCAGTTTCACTACCGACTTTCTCCGCTGGATGGTTCGCGACGAGCAGCGGGTGACGCTCGAAGAGGCGCACTATCGCCTTTCCGCCTTGCCTGCACATGCCGCCGGATTCCGCGATCGCGGAGTGCTGCGCGAAGGCGCGTGGGCCGACGTCGTTGTCTATGATCTGAATGGCTTGGACATCGAGCCGGATTGGATCGGCGAAGTCACGCAAGATCTGCCCGGCGGCGAATGGCGCCGCGTGCAGCATGCGAAGGGCTATCGCTCGATCATCGTCAATGGCGTCGAGACGTTCGCCAACGACAAGTGCACCGGTGCGACTCCAGGCAAACTACTGCGTCACGGACACGCCTGATACTGGACTGCGTTTGAATCCAAAGGCGGGAGCGGCAAATCCGCTCCCGCTTTGCTTCACGATAAAACTGCGGAGGTTTTTGAAAATGGCAAAGTATACGTTCGTCGTGATGACTAATCCGACTGCTGGAAAAGAAGCTGAGTTCAACGAATGGTACAACAAGCAACACATTCCGGATGTACTCAACGTACCCGGCTTCGTCAGCGGGCAGCGGTTCCGCATCGCGGAAGCGCAAATGGGTGGCGAGGCGGGCAAGGGCTACAAATATCTCGCGATATATGAGATCGAGACCGACGATCTCGCCGCCGTGCTCAAGGAGCTGCGTGCGCGTGGTGGGACTCCAGAGATCGTGGCGAGCGACGCGATCGATATGAAGAACGTGGGCGCCTTCGTGTTCGCGCCAGTCGCCGAAAAGGTGATGGCGAAAGATGTGAAGCGTCCTCGTCGCGCCGCCTGAACTTCGTCCAGGAGAGAAAACTATGATCGCCGAAAAATTTCTGGCCGATAGTACCGGCGAAGTCGGTCTTAATCCCGACAAGGTGCAGGCGCTGATGGATCGGGCCGAGCGCGACGTGAAGGATGGGGTCCTTCCCGCGTGTCAGGTTGCGATCGCTCGCAACGGGAAGCTCGCTGCGATGAAAACTTTCGGCCGCGCGGTGCAGGGTGGCGCGGAAAAGCCGGCCACTGACGAAACGGTCTTCGTCGCGATGTCGGCGACCAAGGCGATAACCTCGTCGGCGCTGTGGCTGCTGATCCAGGAAGGAAAAGTCGATCCTGCCGACAAGATCGTCAAGTACGTTCCTGAGTACGGGACCAACGGCAAGGAATCGACGACCATCGAGCATCTGTTGATTCACACCGCCGGCATCCCAACTGCGCCGGGCTCCTTCAAGGATTGGGGTGATCGTAAGCGACGCCTGGAACGATTCGCGCAGTGGCGTCCGGTGAATACGCCGGGCGAGAAATTCTCCTACCACATCCATGCGAACTACTGGCCGATTGCCGAGGCGATCGAGCGCATCACAGGCATGCGTCTTGGCGAGTTCGTACGGACCCGAATCGCGGAACCGCTCGGACTGCCTGACCTGAGAATCGGACTGCCGCGTCCCATCCAGGCGCGGATGGCCGACGTTAAATGGGTCGGCGAACCCGCCAAGGACGAGGAGTATCAGAAGCTCGGCATCACACCGCCGCGCGCCGGTCTCGGTTCGATCACCGAAGACGCGGTGCTGGAGATGAACGAGCCGGAACTGCGCGAGATGGATTTTCCGGCCGGAGGCTTGATGACGACGGCCGGCGATATCGCGCTCTTCTACCAGGCGTTGCTCAACGACGGCAAAGCGCATGACGGCAAACGTATCTGGCAATCCGAGATGCTGCGCGAGGCTCGTCGCATTCGGAGCGGCGCGCTTATCGATCCGGCGCGCGGTATCACGGCGAATCGCGCGCTCGGCATCGTGATCGCGGGCGGCGCCGGCAAGGCGAATCTGCGCGGCTTCGGACGCACGAACTCGGCCGATGCGTTTGGCCATCCGGGTTTCGGCGGGCAGATCGGATGGGCTGATCCGGCGACCGGAATTTCCTTCGGCTATCTCACCAACGGATTCGATCGCAACGATCTTCGCGAGGGCCGCAGGGGCGTCGCGGTATGCAGCCTCGCAGGATCGTGCGCCGAATCAGCAAAATCATGAAACACGATTACTGGGAAATAGTGCAGGCGATGCCGGCTGCCGAGATGACGGATCTCATGCGGCGCTTCGAGGATCTGGGTCTCTACGGAGTATGGTCACCGCAGTTGCAATCTACGCCGTTCGCGACCTTGGCCGCCGCGGCGATGGTGACTAAGCGGCTAAAGCTGGGCTCGGGTATCGCGCTCGCATTCACGCGCAGTCCGATGGAGACGGCGCTTAATGCGCTCGACATCGACCGGCTCAGCGATGGCAGGATGGTGTTGGGACTGGGCACCAGTGTTCGCGAATGGAACGAATCCCATTACGGAATCGAGTACGGTAAGCCGGTCGCGCATCTGCGAGAGATAGTGACCACCGTCCGCGCGATAATCGAGAAGGGACACACCGGCGAGCTTGGGCAGATCGATGGCGCATATCACAAGCTCGATCTGCGCAGTTTCAAGATTGGCAGGAAGCCGGCGCGCAGCTCGATTCCAATCCACGTACCCGCGCTGTTCGAGAGCACAGTCGTGCTCGCTGGTGAAGTCGCAGATGGTTTGCTGGGTCATCCGGTATGGTCGCTGAAATGGATCGCGCAGACGGCGGCGCTGCTCGAGCGGACGTTAGCGGCGAAGGCTCGCAAGCGGTCGGATGTGCACGTGAACCTGTGGAACTACGCGGCGATTGCGAATGATCGCAAGCAGGCGATCGACGATATGCGCGGCACCGTCGCATTCTATTCGAGTATCGCGCAGTACCAGAAATACTACGCCGCGCACGGCTTCGGCGCGGTGCTGTCCGAGCCGTCCAAGCTCGGCTGGAGCAGCGACTTCTGGCCGGTGTTCTTCCCGGCGCTGATGGGCATGATCGCGTTCTGGTCCACGATGTCGCTGAACATGCCGGACTTCACCAGGTTCGGCCGCGGGCAGCGGCAGCAGGTCGTCGGCCAGGTCCTCGGCCTGCCGACCACGATGACGTTCTTCTCGCTGCTCGCGGTGCTGATCACCGCGGCGTCGCAGAGAATCTACGGCGCGCCGATCTGGGACCCGATCCAGCTCACCGGCAACCTCACCAACCCGGTGGTGATCGCGTTCGCGCTGTTCAGCGTCCTGGTCGCCACGCTATCGGTGAACGTGGCGGCGCCGTACTGGCCGTGGGTGGCGCCTGGTCGGCGCCGGGCCAGGGCCCGTTCCCGCAGGACGGGCTGATCCCCGCGCTGAAACCGCTGTACAACTACAACTGGGTGGTGGGGTTCGGCGCGGCCCTGGTCCTGTACTGGGCACTGACGGCGATCTCGGCTAACCGGGCAGACAGCCCG
>Ga0209488_10004913_pt1 | contig 10359 bp, 6 predicted proteins | sample Rivendell_Oct201_8_FD_188349 | JGI IMG/M metagenome (GOLD analysis project Ga0209488, IMG submission 188349) | Vadose zone soil microbial communities from the Eel River Critical Zone Observatory, Northern California, USA -... | ecosystem: Environmental > Terrestrial > Soil > Vadose zone >... | reverse complement strand
GAAATCACATCAACCGCAAGACGCAAACGAATTTGTATCGCGACAGCCTGGGGCGTTTTCGCAAAGAAGTGACATTGCAGGCAATTGGTCCGCTGGCAGCCTCTGGGCAACCGCACTCCTTCATAGAAATCAGCGATCCGGTCGCGGGAACGAACTACGTGCTGGAACCAGAGCAAAAGATTGCGCGGCAAATGCCTGGCCCGATTGGCATGCAGATCCGGACGAAAGGCGGGCCGGGTGGCGGCAATGTCTTTTATCGCGACTTCAAGGAATCGAAAGAAGCAGAGGCCAAAACCGAATCGCTGGGTATGGAGACGGTTGGCGGGGTGAATGCCGAAGGGACACGAACGACGCGAACGATCGCGGCAGGAGAAATCGGGAACGAAAAGCCGATCACGATCATTTCGGAACGGTGGTATTCGCCCGATATGCAGATGGAGGTCAAGAGTACGCATTCTGATCCTCGATTTGGCAATACAACTTACACGTTGACGAACATTCAACGGACTGAGCCAGCTGCGACGTTGTTTGCCGTGCCGGCGGGTTACACCATCGAACAAGGCCATCGAGGAAAGTTTGTAATGAACGCTGCTCCGCTTCCACCGCCAGATAACTGATAGATTATTTTATAAAGAGCTTCTCTCCTGAAGACAGTTCGCCCTCTTTTTCTTCTGTTGCCAGAAACAGAAGAGGAGAGGGCGTTACTGTTTCTGGTGGTAGTGAATTGCGTTTTAGTTTTCTGCGGCGCGCGGACCAGCGTTGACAATTATTCCAGTGCGCGGTCCAGCAGTTCCATCACGTGAAGCACTTGCTGGCCGGTGTGGTGTAGTTCAGCGCCGGCGCGCATTTGCAGCAGGCAGCCAGGATTCGCGGTGACAATCGTCGTCGCCTGAGTGCTTGCGGCATGCCTCATCTTTTCCGCCAGCAATTCGAGCGACGCTTCCGTCTGCGTAATGTTGTATACGCCAGCCGAGCCGCAACAAATGTCCGAATACGGCAATTCGACTAGTTCGAGTTCCGGAATAGCGCGAAGCAAGCTGCGTGGAGCTTCGCGAACTTTCTGGCCGTGCAGCAGGTGGCAGGAATCCTGATAGGTGACGCGCGCAGGCGTTGACTTAAGCGGCGCTACCATGCCCAGCGTCGCCAGGAATTCCGTTACGTCACGCACGCGCGATTCGAACTCTTTCGCAGCTTGGTATTCTGGCTCGTCCGGCGAAAACAGGTGCGAGTATTCTTTCAGCGTCGAACCGCATCCGGCGGCGTTGGTCAAAATTGCCTGGAACTCTTCCGCAGCGAAAGCTCGCAGATTTTGCCGGGCCAGTTCGCGAGAGGCTTCCCGCACTCCGGCATGAGATGCCAGCGCGCCGCAGCACACCTGCCTGTTCGGCACCACCACTTCGCAGCCGTTGGCCATAAGCACGCGGATAGTCGCCTCGTTCAAGGTTGAGAAAGTAACCTGGGCTACGCAACCGGCAAAAAACGCTACCTTCGCGCGCCGCTCGCCGGATGGTTGAAACGTTGTACCCAGAAAGCGAAAAAAGAATTTGTCGTCAACACGCGGGAGAAGCGCTTCGCGTTCCTTAAGTCCTAAGGCCCGCAAGAAACCGCTTTTGCGAGCAAGCGTCTGCAATCCGGAACGCTGGTAGAAGCGCAGCAGGCGCGCGAAAAGCGCAATTCGCCAGGGATACGGCAGCAACCTTCGATAAGCGAAATTGCGCGTTAACCTGGAAAGCAATGGCCGTTTGTAGTCACGCTCGATCCGCGCTCGCGCGAACTCTACCAGCTTTCCATATTCAACACCGGACGGGCACGCCGTTTCGCACGCTCGGCAATCCAGACATTTATCGATGTGATCGACAAATGTCGCGTTCACCGGCACAGCCCCTTCGTCCACGCGAATCATCTGCTGAATGCGCCCGCGTGGGGAATCCGCTTCCAGATGCCATAGCCGGTAGGTTGGGCAGTGGTTCAAGCACAGGCCACAATGCACGCAGCGCGCGTAATCTTCGTACACAGGTTGTAGCCCGGGGATGGTGCGCAGCTCACCCATGAAGTCACACGCCTCCCACGAAGCGCCCGCGAGCGAATGTGTCATTCGGATCGAAAGCTTTTTTGACGCGCTGCCCCAGATCGATCGCGCCGTCGGCGTATGCCCACACATCCAGGTCGGATTTCCATTCCGAGGGACAGAACAAGATCGAAGCGCTGAATTCTAGTTGCCCGCGCAATGATCCGACACTCTTCCAGAAATACGCGGCCTGTTTTATCGCGCTCTCATCGCCATCGCTCGCCAGCAGCGCCAGATAAACAATCGCAGCGCTGCGAATCAGGATCGCCGAACTCATCCAGGACGAGGTGGCAAAACTTCGCAACGCCCGCACCACATCAGGAAGTCTTCCCGGCAGCGCGACGAAGCGCAGCACCAGGCCTTGTTTGGCTACCCGGCTCATCGCCGCCGGCGCCTCACGCAGAATCTCCAGCAGCGCCAAGAACTGCGAATCATGCACGGCGATGGCATCCCGCGCGGAAGCCGTCCGCGCCAGCCGCGACAAATCGCGCCGGTAGCGTTCGCAGACTTCAGCGCTGCCTTCGAACCCCACGCAGACTGTCCAGGCTTCTACGTCCAGCCGCAGCGAGGCGACCGGCGATTTCTCTTCGAGAAATAATTCCGCAAATTCCGGCGAAAGTACTTCCAGAACAGTAGGCGTCAACGGGGAATCCGCAATTTGCTTCGCGAACCCGAGCGCTCCCGTTTCATCCGCGAAAGACGCGAGGAAGCCTCTGCGTGAAGGCTGCAGCGGGAAAGTGCGGAAATTCGCGCGCGTGATCAGCGCGAGCGAGCCCAGCGACCCGTTCAGCAGTTTGTGAAAATCGTAGCCGGTCACGTTCTTGACGACGCGCCCGCCACTTTTGGCCAGCGCGCCGGTCCCGTCCACGAACTCCGCGCCAATCATAAAATCGCGCGCAGTACCGTAAAAATGGCGCAGCGGAGAATCCAGCCCCGACGCAATTGCGCCGCCCACTGTGGCGCGCTCAGAAAATGGAACGGCAAGTGGCAAAAATTGCTTTTCGCCGGCCAGAATGTTCGCAAGTTCCGCTAGCGGTGTTCCGGCATTCACGCTGATCGTGAGGTCGCCCGCATCATAATGCGCAATTCCGCGAACCCGCGTCATATCGATCGCCACATCGTAGCGCGAAGGCGGCATGCCGATGCCCAGCGAAGTACGCGCCCCGCAGGCGATCAGGGAAAGCCTTTCTTCGACGGAGATTTTTACGATTTCCGCAGCCTGTTCGGCATTTTCCGGCTGCACGACGACCGCCGGCAAAGCTCCGTCCACAGCATAAGCAGCAAGCGCCTCTGGATCGGTTCGAACGAAGGCATTGCCCACAACAGATTCGAAGCGCGCCGCGACCGACGATGTCAGCGCCGAGCTCAAGCCGACACCGGACTGTGCATGGGGCTGGTTCGAATGCGAGTTTCGCCGCAACCTTTGCCGATCGGGAAAACCTTGCCGGGATTCAGCAAGCCGGTCGGATTGAATTGCTGATGCACGCGGCGCATCAGCGCAAAATCGGCATCGCAAAACATCAGCGTCATCAACTCGCTTTTTTCCATGCCCACGCCATGCTCGCCGGTCAGCGCGCCGCCGATTTCCACGCAGTAACGCACAATTTCTTCCGAAGCCCGCACAGCCTTCTCAAATTGCGAGCGATCTCGCGGATCAAACAGCACCAGCGGATGCAGATTACCGTCGCCCGCGTGAAAAATATTTCCAATCTTGAGCCCGCACTCTTCGCCGATTTTCAGAACCTGCCGCAGAGCTTGAGGCAATTTGGAACGTGGAATCACCGCGTCCAGAACATAATTGCTGGGCGCGAGCCGTCCCAGCGCGCCAAATGCAGTTTTCCTGCCCTTCCATAACAGTTCGCGCTCCTTATCGTCCTTCGCAGTGCGCACTTCGCGCGCGCCATGCGCTTTGCAAACTTCGACCACGCCGGCCGACTGACTGGCCACCGCCTCCACCAGCCCTTCCACTTCAATCAACAGAATCGCCCCGCAGTCGCGGGGAAATCCCGCGTGCACATAATCTTCAACCGCGCACAATGTCCAACCGTCCATCATCTCGCAAGCCGCAGGAGTAATCGCGCGCGCGGTCATTTCCGTGACGGTTTCTGTTGCGTCATCCACCGTTTCGAAAATCGCCAGCAGCGTTTTGACGGCCTCTGGCTTTCTGGAAAGCCGGGCAGTGATTTCGGTCACCAGGGCCAGCGTTCCTTCGCTGCCCACGAGTAGTCCGCATAAATCGTAGCCCGCCGCTTCGCTAAGTTTTCCGCCGATTCTTTTGATCTGCCCATCGGGAAGTACCAGCTCCAATCCGGTGACGTGATTGGTCGTTACACCGTAGGCCAGCGTGTGCGGGCCGCCGGAATTCTCCGATACGTTTCCACCGATCGTGCACGATTTCTGGCTGGAAGGATCGGGCGCGAAGTACAAGCCGGCGTGTTCGACGGCCCGGGTTAGATCGAAGTTAACGACTCCGGGTTGCACCACAGCGCGCCGGTTTTCCAGATCAATTTCCAGGATGCGGTTCATGCGCCCGAAGGCGATCATGATTCCGCCACCGCGTGCCAGCGCGCCTCCGGAAAGCCCAGTGCCCGCGCCGCGCCCCACGATTGGCACATCGTGCTTTACGGCGAGTTTGACGATTTGCGAAACCTCCGAGCTGTTCGAAGGAAAAACCACAATCTCCGGACGCGCCCGGTCCACCGAGCCATCGTATTCATACATCGCGAGATCTTCCGCACTGCATAGGACGTTGCGTGGCCCGACTAGCGAATGAAGTTCAGAAGTGATGGCGGCATTTATCGGCAAAATAGTTTTCCCGCTTACACTGCAACTATAGTGAGTCTTGCTGCGCGTGCGCAACGTCTGCTGCAAAATCACGCCGTGCTTGTGATAGGTTACAGGTTCCGCGATTTCCGAGGCCCGACATGTCGAAAGCCAAAGTTTTTATCACCCATCCGCTTTATCCTGAAGCGCGAAATCTCCTGCAGAGTTGTTGCGACTGCGAATTTTGGAGCAAGCCGGAGCGCCCGTCACGCGACGAGTTTCTAGGCCGCCTGAAAGACAAAGACGGCCTGGTGTGTCTGCTGACGGAGCGTGTCGCTGACGACGTGCTGCGTACCGCGCCGAAGCTGCGCATCGTGGCGAACGTTGCCGTCGGCTACGACAACGTTGATGTTCCTGCTTGCAGCAAACGCGGCGTCGCGGTTACCAACACTCCCGGAGTTCTGGATGAAAGCACCGCGGATTTTGCCTGGGTTCTCATGATGGCGGTGGCCCGCAGGTTGGTGGAAGCCGACCAATACGTGCGGGCCGGAAGCTGGAAGGGTTGGGATTTCGATCAATTTTGCGGAACCGATGTCTGGGGCAAGACGCTGGGAATCGTTGGGTTCGGCCGCATCGGTCGAGCTGTTGCGCGGCGCGCGGCCGGATTTAGAATGAAAGTGATTTACAACAGCAGGACCCGCGCGGCCGAAGACATCGAGAAGGAGTTGCACGCGGAATATCGCGATTTGAACGCGCTGCTTGCTGAAGCCGATTTTGTCACCCTGCACGTACCGCTCAATGGCGACACCCGGCAGATGTTTGACGCGCCTAAATTGTTTCGCATGAAGCCGACGGCATTTCTGATCAATACCTCGCGCGGGCCGGTAGTGGATGAGGCTGCTTTGGTGCATGCCTTGGAATCGAGGAAAATTGCCGGTGCGGGATTGGATGTTTTTGAACAGGAGCCCTTTGTGCATCCCGGACTGAAACGGCCGAACGTGGTCCTCGCGCCGCATCTAGGTTCCGCTTCGAATGAAACGCGCGGTAAAATGGCACTGGTCGCTGCGCAAAATATTGTGGCCCTTTTTCAGGGGCAGAGGCCGCCGAATATACTGAATCCTGAAGCAATCAAAACCAGCTGACTCGCTGCTCGCTAGGCGCCCCAATGGATGGAAAACTACTCGCGCGGCAAATTTTCCTTCGAACGCTTGAAGCGCTGGACGTTGCAGATTCCGTTTCCCGTTGCGTCATTTGCACCAACCGGGTACTTCACTGCGGAGACGCCAAATACGATCTTCGCGATGTTTCCGACCTGCGGGTTATTGCGGTTGGCAAAGCCGCGCATGCAATGCTCGATGGACTGATTGCTATTCTTCCCGCAGACATCAACAGCACGGGAATTGTTTCTGCTCCGTCAGCGCCAAAAAAACACCAACCCGGCTGGCGTTACTTCGCGGGCGGACATCCGACCCCCAATATCCAGAGTTTGCTGGCAGGCGAAGCAGCGCTGCAACTTTTGCACGGTTGCACCGCAAACACCTTGGTGATGGCGCTGCTTTCTGGCGGAGGCTCGGCGCTGATGGAATTTCCTCTGTCGCCTGATTTGTCTTTAGGCGACGTGCAACAGTTGAATCGCGCGCTAGTCACCTGCGGCGCGCCGATTGCCGAGATCAATGCAATCCGGAAGCATGTTTCCGCGGTGAAGGGAGGAAGGCTTGCTCAAGCAGCCATGCCCGCACGCGTCATTACTCTGGCCATCAGCGACGTGCCGCTCGGCCAGGAATCCGCATTGGCTTCCGGCCCGACGTTACCTGATCCCACGACGCGAGAGGATGTCTCGGCCATCGTCGCGAAATACAATTTGCGCGCCCAGCTGCCGAATCGTTTGGCTGACTGGATCGGGAGCGGCGAGATGCCGGAAACTCCCAAGCCAGGCAGTCCTGCTTTCGAACGCGCGCAATTCCAGCTGGTGCTCGGAATGCACGAACTGTTTCACGCAGCTCACCGCATTGCTGAATCGCTGGACTGCGAAGCTTTTTGCGACAACTCAACGGACGACTGGCCCGTGGAAAAAGCTGCGGATTTTCTGCTCGCTCAATTGCAAGAACTGCGCGCGGCCAACCCGCGTCGGCTGGTCGCGCTGATCGCCGACGGTGAACTCAGCTCGACGGTCACTGGTGACGGCGTTGGCGGCCGCAACTCTGCATTCGTACTCGCGTGTGTGCCGAAAATCGCCGGGAAGGGAATTGTCGTCTTAAGCGCTGGAACCGATGGAATCGACGGAAACAGTCCTGCAGCCGGAGCCGTCGCGGACGGCGACACGTTGTCGCGCGCCGGAAGTGCCGGGCTCGATCCGCAAGATTTCTTTCGCCGAAGCGACTCGTTTCGTTTTTTCCAAGCGTTGGGCGACTCTGTCGTAACCGGACCTACAGGGAACAACCTCCGCGACATGCGATTGCTGATTGCGCTGCCTTAGACCGCGACGCGGGTTTTAAACGAAAAAGCAGGACGGCAAAGGCCGTCCCTGTGATTTTGTTTTTGCCGAACGCGCACTAGTGCTTCGCAGGCAAACGCTCTTCCATGCTTTTCAAGCGCTCGCTCATCTCTTGCATCAGCTTTTCCATGCGTTCCAGCCGCTGGGCAACCGACTGATCGCCGCTGGGTTCGTATTCGTTCGATTCGCCGGCTTCGGGTTTCTTTCCCGGCCCTTTTTTCAGCCGCGCAATCTGGCCCTTGATCATCGGTGCCATTTCGATGCTCAAATCGTTGCTGTTTAGCAAGGACTCCAAAGCTGGCACCGCGGTCACGTCGCCGCGTTCGCCCAGCGCAAAAATCGCGGAGAAGCGCAGTGGAGCGCGCGGCTCCGTTAAAACTTCCGCTATTTCCTGGGTTATTCGCTTATCGTCCTTTTGCAGCCGTGCCAGGCTCGAAACAGCTGCCTGCCGGGTTTCAACGCGCTTACCGACAGCGACCCATTGTTGCAGTGTCGGAACGGCCTTGTCGTCACCCAGTGGGCCCATGGCCCGCAAAGCTGCGTTGCGCAGGAAATCATCTGGAGAATCGCTTGCCACCGCTGCGTTCAGCGTCGCCAAAGCGTTTGGCGCTTTGAGTTTGCCTAAAGCCTGCAGCGCCGCGCCTCGTGCGCGGAAAGATTTGTCATCCTTTGCCATCGCCTCCAGCTTGGCGGCTACTTCCACATTGTCTTTAAAGTTGCCAAGCGCGTTAACGATGCGGCTCCTCAACCATGGCTGGTTTGCGGCATTTAACCCCTCCAGCAACAATTTTGCATTTGTGGGCGATTTGCGTTCGGCCAGGGCATCCGCTGCCGTTGCGCGAACTCCCCAGGCCTGGTCATGCTGCAGCGCTTCACTCAGCGCCGCGTCCACTTCCGCGTCGTCCTTTAACTTGGCTAGTGCCGCGACGGCGTCCGCGCGATCCGCATACTCACTCGCGTTCTTTACCTGGTACAGCCACTCTTTTTTTTCTTTGTGGAACTCGGCCGATTTCAGGATGTGCCCGCCCTTGTCAAACAACACCATAACCGGCGCGCTGTCTGCCGGTAGGGCAAAAGCTTCTTCTGCTTTAGAAACCGTGATCGGATAGTCCTTCACACCGGCAGCAGTCGTGATTTCGACATCGGTTGGAATACGGAACAGTCCGACCCGCCCTTCGATTTTCTGCGTCTGCTTCACCTGCAGCGTTATTTGATGCTTCGCGTCATCGTACGCGTAGCTCGAATCAAATTTTGGCGCCCCTGCTCCATAAACCCATTGCGTGAAGAACTGGTCCACATTGGAGTGGGTTTCCTCTTCTATCGCTTTCACCAGGTCCGCGGTCACCACATTCTTCCCGCGATTTACTTCCAGGTAGTGCCGCAACCCGCGGTAAAACGCATCGTCGCCAAGCTGATGCCGCAACATGTACAGCACCAGGCCGCCTTTGCCGTATGCGTTTCCGTCGAACTCGCTCGAATCATCAAAGTCGTGCCGCACAATTGGTTTCGCCCATAAATTGCCCTGTTCGAACCATTCGCGGACGCTGGTCCAGCGCTCGTATTCCGATTGCTCCTTCGGAAAGTAGTTCTCCATCCACAGATATTCCATGAACGTTGCGAAACCCTCATTCAGCCAGATGTTTCCCCAGTCCTTACAGGTCACCAGGTCGCCGAACCACTGGTGACCAAGTTCGTGTGAGATCAGTCCGTCCTGTCCGGTCGGATATTCGGGCGCGAGCGCCGGGTTCACCAGAGAGGAGCTGGTATTTGTCGTGGCGCTGGAGTTTTCCATTCCACCGGCGACAAAATCATCCACCATTACTTGCGCATACTTTTCCCAGGCATAGTCGACGCCCAGCTTCTTGCTGAACAGCTCCAGCATCTGCGGCGTCCGCCCGTAATTTATTTTTAACCGGTCCCCGCGTCCCTTCGGTGCGTAGTACGTTACCGGATTCCCCCTCCACGAATCTTTTACCTCTTCAAATTCACCCGCCACTACGGTGATCAGGTACGTGGAACTTGGCAGATTTTCCCGCCAGGTCCACGTTTTCAGCCCGTTCCCTGCATCTTTCACGCCCATTAATTTGCCGTTGGCCACCGTCAACCATGTCGCCGGCACTGTCAAAATTGTTTCTGTCGTCAGCCGGTCGTTCGGATAGTCGTATGTCGGCAGATAATTTCGCGTGTCCTCGGATTCTCCCTGGGTCCAGATTTCTTTCGGCTGGTTGGGATAATCCTTGTCCGGCAAAATAAAATACGCGCCCTTGCTCGTTTTTCCTTGGTACTTGATCTGCACTTCAAACTTCTCGCCCGCCTTCGCCGCATGAGCGAGTGGCACTATTAATTTCGCTGCCGTGGTCTCGAATTTTGCCGCTACTTTGTTCACCGTCACGCTCTGGATCGTCAACCCGACCGAATCGAACACCAACTTGCTGGTGTCGTCTTTCAGAACCGTCACAGTGTGCGTCACGTCGCCGATAACTTTCTTCTGTTCGACGTCAAATTTCAGCGCGATCTTCGAGTGCTGCAAATCGTAGTCTCGGCTGCGAGCATACGGCTCGTCCGCTCGTGCCGGCAGCGTCAGGAAAATCATGGCGAAAATTAAACTCAGCCACCTTCTTCGGTCCTGCAAGGCGCAGTTCGAACGGCCATAACGCGGCGCTGTCTTCATTCTTTCTCGCTCCTGAAATTTCGTATTTTGTAGCCTTACCGAGATTGCCGGATGGTGTGCCCGGCTGCTTCCAGCATTTCTGTCGCTTTCTGAAGATCTTCGTCGGCTATCAGCAGATAGTCCGTGTCGTACGTTGATATCGCAAAAATACTTAGCTCCGCCTTGGACAGCGGCGCCGTCACGGAGGCAAGCACTCCGATCAGTTCGAAGCCCAGCTTCCCCTCAATTCGCATCAATCGCCGGTTTTTCTCGGCACGTACATCGCCGGGAAGCATGTCCTGTTGGCAGACAATCGAAAGCTCGGCCGCAGTTCGCGTGATGGATACAAATTCTGGTCCTTCAGCCCACGTCGGAAGCGTCGCG
>Ga0209488_10004911_pt1 | contig 10362 bp, 8 predicted proteins | sample Rivendell_Oct201_8_FD_188349 | JGI IMG/M metagenome (GOLD analysis project Ga0209488, IMG submission 188349) | Vadose zone soil microbial communities from the Eel River Critical Zone Observatory, Northern California, USA -... | ecosystem: Environmental > Terrestrial > Soil > Vadose zone >... | reverse complement strand
TTCATCGTGACCGACGAGGAGATCGGCGAGATCGTGACGCGGTTCACGAAAGCCCTCGAGAAGACCCTCTCAAAGGTGAAGGTGCGCGCATGACCACAGCCCGAGACTATCCCCGCATCGTCGTACCGCCGCCGGGGCCCAAGGCGCGCGCGATCGTCGAGCGGCAAGACCGGTACGCTTCGACGTCATACCCGAAGGAGTATCCGCTCGCCGTCGCTCGTGGGGCTGGGCCGATGGTCGAGGACGTCGACGGCAATCGCTTCCTCGACTTCATGGCAGGCATCGCCGTCGCCTCCACTGGCTACGGGCATCCCAAGGTCGTGAAAGCCGTCCAGGACGCCGCGGCGCGCTTCCTTCATATCTGCGGCAGCGACTTCTACTATGAGAGCTTTGCGGCCCTGTGCGAGCGGCTCGCGCAGCTTGCGCCGGGGCCGAGCAAGAAGCGGGTGTTCCTGTCGAACTCGGGCACCGAAGCGGTCGAAGGCGCGATCAAGCTGGCACGACATTCGACCGGCCGTCCCGCGATCATCGGCTTCCTCGGCGCCTTCCACGGACGGAGCTACGGCGGCCTGAGCCTCACGGCGAGCAAGGCGGTGCAAAAGTCAGGGTTCGCGCCGTTCCTCCCCGAAGTCCATCACGTGCCCTACGGCTATCGCTATCGCTGCGAGTACTGCCGCGGCGAGTCGGCCTGCACGACGCGCTGCACGTCGTGGATCGAGGAGGAGCTGTTCACCAAGAAAGTGCCGCCCGACAGCGTGGCCGCGATTTTTGTCGAGCCGATTCAGGGCGAGGGCGGCTACGTCGTGCCGCCGGCCGGCTACCTGAAGGACCTGCGCGCGATCTGCGATCGCTACGGCATCCTGCTCGTCTGCGATGAGGTGCAGTGCGGCGTCGGACGCACGGGCAAGATGTGGGCGTGCGAATACGAGGGCATCGAGCCCGACATCCTGCTCTCGGCCAAGGGCTTGGGCAGCGGCATGCCGATCGGCGCCATCATCGCCAAAGAATCGATCATGAAATGGCAGCCCGGTGCGCACGGCACGACGTTCGGCGGGAATCCCGTCTGCTGCGCGGCGGCGCTCGCCACGCTCGACATCGTCGAACAGGAGCTGCTCCCCAACGTGTCGAAAATGGGTGACCGGCTGATCGCCGGCGCGCGCAAACTCCAGGACAAGTACGCGGTGATCGGAGACGTGCGTGGACGCGGGCTGATGGTGGGCGTGGAATTCGTGAAGGACCGCGAGACGCGCGAGCCTGCCCCCGACGTTCCGCACGAGATCGTCGGCCGCGCTTTCAAGAAAGGCCTCCTGCTCCTCGGCTGCGGGAAGAGCTCGCTGCGGCTCGCTCCCCCGCTCGTCGTGGATGAATACGACGTCGACACCGCCCTCCGGATCATCGACGAGTGCTTGCACGAGATGTCGGACTAGCGTCAAAAGTCATGTCGATGCAGGACGCCGTCGCGCGACACGTGCGCGACGGTGACGTCGTCGTCATTGAAGGGTTCACGCACCTCATCTCGTTCGCCGCGGGCCATGAAATCATTCGCCAGCGCCGCCGCGACCTGACGCTGTGCCGGCTGACCCCGGACCTGATCTACGATCAGATGATCGCCGCGGGCTGCGCCCGGAAGCTCGTCTTCTCGTGGGCCGGCAATCCCGGCGTCGGCTCGCTGCACGCGTTTCGCCGCGCGGTCGAAGGACAGACACTCGAGATCGAGGAGTACTCGCATTTCGGCATGGTGGCACGCTTCTCGGCGGGCGCCGCCCGGCTGCCCTTCTGGACGCTGCGAGACTACGCGGGCACCGATTTGCCGCGCGCCAATCCCCGCATCAAGTCCGTGACGTGCCCATATACGGGCGAGGCACTGGCGACGGTGCCCGCGCTCAATCCCGACGTCACGATCGTCCACGCGCAACGCGCCGACGCCCAGGGTAACGCGCAGATCTGGGGACTGCTGGGCGTCCAGAAAGAGGCGGCGTTCGCGTCGCAGCGGGTGATTGTCGTCGTCGAGGAGCTGGTGGAAGAGCGCGTCATCCGCGCCGATCCGAATCGCACGCTGATTCCGGCGCCGATCGTGAGCGCCGTCGTGGTCGAGCCGTGGGGGGCGCATCCATCGTACGCGCAGGGCTATTACGATCGCGACAACGAGTTCTACCTTGCCTGGGAGGCGATCTCCCGCGAGCGGACGGAGCTGGCGAGCTACCTCGACGAGTTCGTGTACGGCGTCCGCGATCGCGTCGAGTACATGCAGAAGCAGCCGAGGCTGGCGGAGCGGCTCAAGGCAGGCGAGCAGCGCTGCGCGGGAGTCAATTACGGATTCTGACTACACGCCCGACGAGATGATGGCCGCGGTTGCGGCGCGAGAGCTCGCGGACGGCGAGGTCGTGTTCGTCGGCATCGGCCTGCCAAACCTCGCATGCAACCTGGCACGCCGCACGCACGCGCCGAATCTCGTGCTGATTTATGAATCGGGCGCGGTGGGGGCGACGCCGTCGCGGCTTCCGGTCTCGATCGGCGATCCCGCGCTGGTCACCGGATCGTTGATGGTCTGCGGCATGGCGGACGTATTCCAGCTGTTTGTTCAGAACGGACGGATCGAGGTCGGCTTTCTGGGGGGGGCGCAGGTGGATCGGCACGGCAACATCAACACGACCGTCATCGGCTCCTATGAGAAACCCAAAGTTCGTCTTCCCGGCTCGGGCGGCGCGGCGGAGATCGCCATTCACGCCCAGCGCATCCTGATTATCTCGAAGCTATCGGTCCGCACGTTTCCCGAGCGGGTGGATTTCATCACCAGCCCGGGCCAGCGCGTCGCCAAGGTGATCACGGACAAAGCCGTGCTCGAGCGAGACGACGCGAGCGGTGACCTCGTACTCGCCGGGCTGTATCCCGGTGTCGAGGCGAACAAAGTCCGCGCCGGCGTCGGGTGGAAACTCGAGTCGCGGCCGCGGCTGAATCGATTGGACCCACCCACCACGGCGGAGCTGCAATTGTTACGTGATGTCCTGGACCCTCAACGGCTCTATCTCAGATCATGATTCTTGCCCTCGCGCTGGTGCTACAGACGAGCAGCGACTCGCTGGCGACCCGTGTGCGCCAGCTGGCCGATACCTATCTCACCGCGTACTTCGAGCAGCATCCCGACGAGGCCACCCTCGACGGCGTGGCGAACACGCGGCACGACCGGCTGCCAGACAATTCGCCCGCCGCGCTGACGAGCTGGCAACAGCGGGAGAACGCCTGGCTCGCGACGCTCAAACGGATGGATCCGAAGCGATTGGCGGGACGGCCGGAATGGGTCGCGTATGGGATTATGCGCGACGCCATCGAAGGCTCGGTGGAGACACGGGTCTGTCACTTTGAGCTGTGGAGTGTGGCGCACACCGGCGGCGGGTGGCTGTCCACGATTACCGCGCTCGCCGCGCTCCAGGGCGTCGGGAGCGAAGACGCGCGACGTCAGGTGCTCGCTCGCTGGCACGCGGTCCCTGCCTATATCGCGACCGAGATGGCGAACCATCGGGAAGGATTGCGGCGTGGCTATACCGCGCCACGTCACAACGTCGAAATCGCCATGAATGAGATCGACACGTTGCTCGCGACACCACTCGAGCGCTCGCCGCTGTACGATCCCGCGCGCCGCGACTCCACGCCGGGATTCGGCGCCGAGCTCGGCCAGGTGATCGAGCGAGAGATCCTTTCGGCGATGCGCGCGTATCGCGATTTCCTCGCCGCCGAGTATCTCGATCATGCGCGGACCGAGATCGGCGTGTCGGCCAACCCGCACGGCTCCGACTGCTATCGCGCGAGCATTCGCGCGACGACGGGGCTCGCGCTCACGGCGGATTCGGTGCACCGGCTGGGCATCGCCACCGTCGAGGAGCTCGAGACGGAGATGGAGGCGATCGCGATCCGGTCATTCGGCACGAGCGACGTGTCACGACTCCTCGAGCGCTTGCGCAGCGACACCGCCTACACGTTCCGGACGCGCGACGAGATGCTGACGCGGGCCAGGGAAGCGCTGGCACGGGCGCGCGGCGCGATTCCACGCTGGTTCAGCCGCCTGCCGCGCGCGCCCGTGGTCGTCGAGCCCTACCCGGCGTTTCGCGAGCGTCAGAGCGTCGGCGAATGGAATCCTCCCGCCGAAGACGGCAGCCGGCCCGGCATCTACTACCTCTCGACCTACGACCCGCGGCACAAATCGCGCGCCGATCTCGAGCCGCTGTCGTTCCACGAAACGATTCCGGGGCACCACCTGCAGGGGACGATTGCGCTCGAGCGTGGCGATACGATTCCCGCGATCGCACGCTATTTCTGGTCGCCGGGAATGGGCGAGGGGTGGGCGGAATACGCCGAGCAGCTCGCGGACGAAATGGGATTGTATTCGTCGGACACCGCGCGCTTCGGCATGCTGGCGGACATTACCCTGTCCGCCGCGTTGCTGGTCGTGGACACCGGGATCCACGAGTTCGGGTGGACGCGCGCGCGATCCATCGACTATATCCGCGAGCATACGCACGTGCCGCTGCTCCGCGCCGAAGTCGGCGTCGATCGCTATCCCGTGTGGCCGGCGCAGGGCTTGTCGTACGGCTTGGGACGGCTGGAGATCCGGCGGCTGCGCGCCCTCGCGGAGCGCCGGCTCCGCGGGAAGTTCGACATCCGCGCGTTCCACGACCGGGTGCTGGAAAACGGCGCCGTACCGCTGCCTCTGTTACGTGCGACGATCTATCGATGGCTCGACGCGTCGCGCTAGCGCTGGTGTTGTTGGCGGGGGCACAGCAAGCCCTCGGAGCACAGCGCGCCCCAGTTCTGCAGCAGGTCGATGTGCCGCACGCCTACTACTGGCGCGAGATGTACGTGCCACAGGCGACGACCGGTCCGAGCTCAGCCACGTGGTCGCCCGACGGCACCGAGCTGATTTACTCGATGCAGGGCACGCTGTGGCGACAGCGTATCGGATCCCCGCTCGCCACGCAGCTCACGGCAGGGCCGGTGTACGACTATCAGCCCGACTGGTCCCCGGATGGCCGGACGGTCGTGTTCGCGCGGTACGCGCACGATGCGATCGAGCTGGAGCTGCTCGACCTGGCGTCCGGGAGCGTCATGCCGCTCACCACCAACCGCGCCGTGAATCTCGAGCCCCGCTGGTCGCCCGATGGATCGCGCATCGCGTTCGTTTCGTCGGCGTACCACGGCCGCTGGCACATCTATATCCTGAGCCCCGAAGGGGCGAAGGATCCGCTGCGTCTGACCGAGGACAACGACAGCAAGCTCCCCCGCTACTACTACAGCACGTGGGATCATTACATCTCGCCGACGTGGTCGCCCGACGGCAACGAGATCATCCTCGTCTCCAACCGCGGCCACATCCACGGCACCGGCGGCTTCTGGCGGATGGAAGCGCATCCCGGGGCGGCCATGCGCGAGCTGCGCTACGAGGAGACGACGTGGAAGGCGCGGCCCGACTGGTCGCCGGACGGGACGCGCGTCATCTACAGCTCCTATCTCGGCAGACAGTGGAACCAGCTCTGGCTGATGCCGAGCGACGGGGGCGATCCCTTTCCGCTGACCTATGGCGAGTTCGACGCGACCGCGCCGCGCTGGTCTCATGACGGCAAGCACATCGCGTACGTGTCCAACGAAGGTGGCAACACGTCGCTCTGGGTGATGGAAATCCCCGGAGCCAGGAAACTGCGTATCGAGGCGTCGGAACGGCGCTACCAAGGCGGAGTGGGAACGCTGCGCGTCAGCGTCGTCGACAGAGCGGGCCGGCCGCTTTCAGCCAGGATTTCCGTGACGACGGCTGAAGGTCGCGGCTATGCCCCCGACGATGTGTGGCGCCATGCCGATGAGGCGTTCGATCGTTCCGAGCGGCAGTTCGAGTATTCCTACTTCCACTCGACAGGAAACAGCGAGCTCACGGTCCCGGCGGGGCAGGTGCACATCGAGGTGTGGCGAGGGCCCGAGTACCAGGTGTTTCGTGCCGACGTGAACGTGCCGACGGGTGGTCGAGTCACGCAACGCGTAACTCTTCAGCGAATTGCCAACCTGCCAGCCCAGGGATGGTGGAGCGGCGACGTGCATGTGCACATGAACTACGGCGGCGCCTATCGCAACACGCCGCCGCATCTCGCATTTCAGGCGCGGGCCGAAGATCTGCACGTCGTCGAGAATCTGATCGTGAACAAGGAGCAGCGGATTCCGGACATCGCGTACTTCCGTACGGATGGCGATCCGGTCTCGACGCCGACGTTTCTGCTCAGGCACGCGCAGGAGTTTCACACCAGCGTGTGGGGCCACCTGGGTCTACTGGGCCTCCAATCGCATTATCTGCTGCCCGAGTACGCCGGATACCCCAACACCGCGGCGTCGAGCCTCGCGCTCACGAACGCGGTCGTGGCCGATCTCGCGCACGCGCAAGGCGGGCTCGTCGGCTACGTCCACCCGTTCGACACAAAGCCCGAACCCGCGGACACCACGGCGCCGCTGTTCTATGAGCTCCCGGTCGACGTGGCGCTCGGCAAAGTGGATTATCTCGAGGTCATGGGATACTCGGACCATCTCATCACGTCCGAGATTTGGTACCGCCTGCTCAACTGTGGATTCCGGTTACCGGCGGCAGCGGGAACGGACGCATTTCCAAACTTCGCGAGTTTGCGTGGCCCCCCGGGTCTGGTTCGCGTCTTCGTGCGTTCCGGTGCGAAGCTCGATCATCGTCGCTGGCTCGCGAGTCTCAAGGCGGGACGTACGTTCGTGACCAACGCGCCGTTGCTCGAATTCTCACTCGCTGGCCGGGCGATCGGCGACGAAATCAGGATTTCGTCCGGGACACATGAGCTCAGAGCGGTGGTTCGCCTGCGATCGAATGTCCCGATCGATCATTTGGAGATCATAGGGAACGGGAAGGTCGTTGCCACGGTGCCGGTCGACTCGGGACGGATGACGGCCACTGACACCGTCGTGGTACCGGTGACCGGGAGCGGCTGGTACGTGGTGCGCGCGTACAGCGATCGCGCCGAGATGCCGGTGCTCGATCTCTATCCGTTTGCATCGACGAGTCCGATCTACGTGCGCGCAGGCGATCACCCCGTGCGCTCGGCCGAAGACGCCGCATTCTTCGTGAAATGGATCGAGCGAGTCGAGGCGGCCGCGCGGGCGAGCACGGCGTGGAATACAGCGGCGGAGCAGATGGACGCGCTTCGCAAGCTGGCGGCAGCGCGCGCCGTGTTCGAAGCACCTTAGCCCAAGGGCCGCTGTTCGGAAGCCCCCGACGTTTCGAGGTCGTAAGTCTTGGGCATTAGGACCAACGATCACGGAACCATGGAACCACGCGTCGTAAGCTGGTCGTCATGTGTTGCGCGCACGCCACAATTTTTGCGACTGACCATTTTTTATGTTCGCATGCCACTTGAACTTGGTTGATAGGCCGAGTGTAGGATTCTCTTGTGAGCGAACGGTTACGAATCGGAGATGTGGCAGTGCGCAGTGGCGTCACGCGCGACGCGATCCGTTTTTATGAGCGATCTGGCTTGCTCGCCGAACCGGGACGCACCAAGAGTCGACATCGTCTCTACGACGCCAGTACGCTGGAGCGCATCCACCTCGTACGACAGCTGCAGAATTGCGGCCTCACCATCAGCGACATCAAGGAAATCCTGTTTCTGCGGGATGCCGATCGTCCCGTTGCGTCCAAGCGGCTGACGGAGATTCTGCGCGCGCGACTCGGGTTTCTGGAAGAGCGCATCGCCGCGATGGAGAGTTGCCGGTCGCGGCTCATCGATGTGTTGCGCGATGTCGCTGCCGGACGATCGGCCGGATACGACGTGCTCGGCGAGCTGCGGGATGTCGCGGTCGCGACGCCGTTCCGGTTCGGACGGCGGGCGAAGGAGCTATAGCGGCTGGACTCCCGCCGCGGGCTCCGCCCGCGTCGCGGTGGCGATCAATCGTTGTTGCTTCGAGCCCAGCCGTTGCATCGCATCATCGCGCTCCCTCTCCTTCTTATAGACCGCCGCGACGGCGCTCCCCGATCCGCACAAGCGTACCCACACCGGGCCCGTTCCAGCGACCCGCTCGTAGAGCGCGCGAAGCTCCGGATGCGTGCCGAACACGGTCGTCTCGAAGTCGTTGCCGCCGAGCCGGCCGATGCTTCCCCAGTTGCCGAGCGCATCGGCGTCGAGAGTGATCGGCCCTCGCGGTGACGGCGACGGATTCTGCTCGTCCCACCACGCGTACGCGTCCGAAGTGGCTACCTGGATCGGCGGAACGGCAACGAGCGCTGGTTGTGAGGGCGGCGCCGTGAGGCGGAATTGACGCTCGCCGCGACCCCACGCGAGCGCGAGTGCGGCGCCGCCGGCGAAGAATGCGACGTCGGCGCCGAGTTTCGCCGCGAAGTGGTGGAGCTCGTGGCGCGGGACCGCGTTACCGGCCAGCGCGTTCACCGCGTGCAAGGCGGCGGCGCCATCGCTCGAGCCGCCGCCGAGGCCTGCCCGCACCGGGATCCGCTTGGTGAGCTTCATGCTCACACCGAACCGATTCCCCGTGGCATCGAGCACCATCCGCGCGGCCCGCACCGCGAGGTTCTCATCGCTGGGCCCGAGGTCCGGTCCCTCCACCTGGAGCGTCACGCCCGAATCGCTGCGTCGCACGCTGAGCTCGTCCGCCAGCTCGAGCAGCGCGAACGCGGTCTCGATCTGATGAAAACCGGATGTTTCGCGCGCCAGAATCCGGAGAAACAGATTGATCTTCGCGTGCGCCGCCACGCGAACTGCGTCGGTCACGGAGTGGCTCCGCCCGTCGCGGTACGCAGCTCACCGAGCTTGATATGGAGTCGCGACAGCGACCACAAGCCGAGCAGCGTGATCGGAATAAAGGTCGTCAGGTGGTAGGTGAGCGCGTACGCCAGCGCGAGACTCGAGTCGACGCCGTAGACCTGCAGCGTGAACAGCGTGGCAGCCTCGAAGACGCCGGCGTAGCCGGGCGTGGACGGAATGGCGACGCCGAAGCCGATGATGCCCTGCAGGAGGAACGACGCTTCGAGCGGGATATCGATGCCGAACGCCCGAAAGCAGATCGCGAACGCCGCGGCATTCTTGATCCAGAGCACCAGCGACCACAGGACGACGCCGGCGAAGCGCGCCGGACTCTTGAGCACCGCAAGCCCTTCGACGATACCATCCGAGGCACGAACCACTTTGTCCGCAATGCGGACCGGAAGTGTGTGACGCGCGATGCGCTCGACCAACACGAGCCAGGGCCCGGGCCGATTCGCCACGAGCAGCGCAATCACCAGGACGACGCCGAACAGCACCGCCGTCGATGCCGCGATCGTCGAGAGCGATCGACCACCGACGAGCGTGTGTGCCGGGAAGGACGGCGCCGCGATCGCGACTGCCATGAGCCCCAGCATGACGAGGGCATCGAAGACCCGCTCCACACCGATCGATCCGAGCGCCGTCGTGAACCGCACCGGGAGCTGGCGCGAGGCGACGTAGGCGCGGGCGACCTCGCCGGCGCGCGCCGGGAGCAGGTTGTTGGCCATGAAGCCGATCGTGGTGGCGTGCCAGAGCGGCAAGAAGGGGAATGGCCGTCCGTTTGCGTCCCGCAAGATCAGCCGCCAGCGAATCGCCCGCACCGGGAAGGTCAGGGTAGCGAATGCGACCGTGAGGAGCAGGAGCCACCCGTTGGCGCGCTGGGCGTACGCCCAGACCTTGGCGGGCTCGATCTTATACAGCACCCACACCAGCAATGCTGCACTGATGGCGAGCCCGAGCAGCCAGGCTCCCCTCCAGCGTCGCGTGTTACTCGGGTTCGATGGCGAGGACAACGAGATCGCAGACTTCGTCGATGATCGCGCGGAGGCTGTCGCCACTGGCGCGCTTGGCGGCTTCGCGCAGCTCCAGCGCACGCTGGCGCGCACCGGCGCCTTTGTAGAGCAGCGTCTTGATGTCGACCGGCTCGCCTCCGTTCCCATCTTTGGCAGGCGCGCCGCTGATCAACTCCTCGAGCGACGCTGGTCCCACGCCGGCGGCGACCATCTGTTGATAGCGCGTCCACGTCCCCGCCAGGTCAGGCGCGGACTCCGCGGACTCATTGAGGCTCGGCGCCCGCGTGGCCCCGGAGACGCGTGCGCGATCGGCCGGCGTTGTGGGCGCGGCCGTCGACGCACCAGCGCTACCCAACCGTCGTATCGCGAGCGTCACGGCCGCGAGGGCCGCGGCCGTCGCCGTCTCGTCGCCCGTTCCGGATGCGGAGAGAAGCTCGCCCGCTTTGCGCAGCTCGGCGGCAAACAACGCCGGCTGATTCACCGCGATACCGCTCGTCACCGCTTCGCGCGCCGCCTGCGCGAACTCGGCGACCCGTTCGGCG
>Ga0209488_10004908_pt1 | contig 10366 bp, 9 predicted proteins | sample Rivendell_Oct201_8_FD_188349 | JGI IMG/M metagenome (GOLD analysis project Ga0209488, IMG submission 188349) | Vadose zone soil microbial communities from the Eel River Critical Zone Observatory, Northern California, USA -... | ecosystem: Environmental > Terrestrial > Soil > Vadose zone >... | reverse complement strand
GGCAGTAGTCGGCGTAGTAGAACACCCGGCCGTCGGCGCCGGCCGGGATGCCGGCGGCGATCGCGTTGTAGCACAGCCGCTCGACCCAATCGCCGAAGCGCGCTTCGCCGGTGAAGCGCAGCAGCTGCCGGCACAGCTTGCACACTGCCCAGCTGCCGCACTGGTTCTCGAACGTCGCGTGCGTCGCCGATAGCCGCGCGCGCAGCGCCGTCGCCGGCAACAGCTGCTCGTCCGGACCGAAGCCGCCGGTGGCGAAGCTGTGCTGCTGCCACAGCGTGTCGTGCGCGGCGACGATCGTCTCGAGGTAGCGCGCCTCACCGGTCACTTCGTACGCCGCCGCGGCACCGCCGAGCGTGTTGACGTGGCTGTAGGCGTGGTATCCCGGCGGCGGCGGCGCGGCGAACGGATCGCTGCGCGTGCGCAGCGTCTCCCACCACGACGTGTACTCCCATACCCTGGCGAACTCGCGGTAGCGCGGCTCGTGCGTGGCGAGGAAGGCGCGGTAGAGATTCTCGCTGAGCGTGTACCACTCGGTACCGGTGTCGCCGGGCCGCCGGTCGCGCGCGAGGTTCTGTTCACCCCATCGCACGACGCGCTGCAGCAGCGGCAACGCCTCCTGGTCGCCGCACCAGCGCTGCGCGTCCACCAGGCCGCCGACGACCTTGTCGAAGATGTAGTGCAGCGCGTTCGGCTTCCTGCTGGCGAAGAACCAGCCGTCGTCGGCGATGCACTCGCCGAAGCCGTGGACCAGCGCGTGCACCTTCTCCTTGCACGCCACATCGCCAGTGGCGGCGTGCAGGCGCGCGAGACCCGACACGATCTGGCCGAACACGTGGAACACGTCGGCCGAGTACCAGCCGCCGAGTTCCACGCCAAGCACCGGCCGGCCGGCGCGCGCGCGGAAGCCGCGCAGCAGATCGTCGTTGGTGAGCTGCAGGTAGTACTCGCGGCATTGGTCGAGCTGCGTGCGCAGCAGGCCGCCGTCGAGGCTGACGCCGGCGAAGTCGAAGGTCTCGAGCACCGGGGTCATGGGCGGGCGCTTTTCCGCGCCAGCTTCGGGCGACTGGGCCATGGCGTCGGCACCGCACGCGAGGGTGGCGAGCAAGCCGGCAATGGCAGCGACACAAGGGTGCAGCAGGTGGTTCATGGACGATGCTCCCGGCAACGGCGCGCGATCATCGCACGGCCGCGGCGCCGGCCCGATACGACCCGGGCGCCGCTGCGGAAAACCCGTGGCCGCGGTAGAAACCTGCCGACCGCGATCGTCTGTCCGGCACTTCCAGCCACGGCGACTGCCGCGGCGCAACCCCACGACCACGATGCCCAAGTACCTGCTGATCCTGCGCAGCGACGTCACCACCGACTACACCAAGCTGACCCCCGCCGACTTCGAGAAGATCCTCGGCGAGTACCAGGCCTGGGGCCAGAAGATGACCGCCGAAGGCCGGCTGCAGCTCGGACACAAGCTGACCGACGAGGGCGGCAAGGTGCTGAAGCCGCAGGGCGGCAAGGTGACGGTCAAGGACGGGCCGTACGTCGAGACCAAGGAAGTCGTCGGCGGCGTCTACCTGATCCAGGCCGACAGCTACGACCACGCGGTGAAGCTCTGCCAGGGGCACCCCAACTTCCGCTTCGGCAGCATCGAGATCCGCGAGCTCGACATGATGGGCAAGCCCGAAGAGTAGCGGGTGGCTGAGGCGCCGCTGCCGCAGCTGGTCGACCATCTGTTCCGCCACCGCTATGGCGAGATGGTGGCGGGCCTGTGCCGCGTGCTCGGCCCGGCGCGGCTCGACCTGGTCGAAGACGTGGTGCAGGAGGCGCTGCTGCGCGCGCTGCGCGTGTGGCCGCTCGAAGGCGTGCCCGAGCGGCCGGAGGCGTGGGTGTTCCGCGTCGCCCGCAACCTGGCGCTCGACGCGCTGCGTCACAGCAGGATCGCCGACCGCGTCGGGCAGGAGCTGCAGCGCTGGGCCGAGCAGGAACAGCCGCAGGCCGACGAAGTGCCGGGCGAAGGCGTCACCGACGACACGCTGCGGCTGATGTTCACCTGCTGCCATCCGGCGGTGCCCGCCGAAGCGCGCGTGCCCCTGGTGCTCAAGACCGTCGCCGGCTTCGGCGTGCCGGAGATCGCCGCAGCGCTGCTGCAGAAGGATGGCACCATCGCGCAGCGGCTGACGCGCGCCAAGGCGCGGCTGCAGCGCGAGCAGGTCGACTTCCAGGTGCCGCCGCCGCGCCAACTGCCGGCCCGGCTGCACGACGTACTCGAGGTGCTGTACCTGATGTTCAACGAAGGCTACCGCAGCCACCGCGGCCTCGACCTCGTGCGCCAGGACCTGGTCGAAGAGGCGGTGCGGCTGTGCGCGCTGCTGCTGCAGCAGCCGGCGTGCGCCCGGCCCGAAGTGCACGCGCTGCTGGCGCTGATGCTGCTGCTCGGCGCCCGCCTGCCGGCGCGCATCGACGCGGCCGGCCTTCTGCTGACGCTCGCCGAACAGGACCGCAGCCGCTGGGACCCGGCGTGGCTGCAGTGCGGCTTCCTGCACTTCCGCCGTTCGCTCGGCGGCGAGCAGCTGACCGCGTACCACTGCGAGGCGGCGATCGCCTCGATCCACGCCGCCGCCGCGGACTATGCCGCGACCGACTGGCCGGCCATCCTCGGCGAATACGACCGCCTGCTGCAGCTCGCCGACACGCCGGTCGTGCGGCTCAACCGCACGGTCGCGGTCGCCAAGGTGCACGGGCCGAAGGCGGGGCTCGACGCACTGCTGCAGGTGCCGGGCGACGGCGTGCTGGCGGACTACTTCCTGCTGCCGGCGACCGCGGCGCAGCTGCACTGGCAGCTCGGCGAGTTCGCAATGGCGGCGCGGTTGCTCGAGCAAGCGTTGGCGCTGCCGAGCTCGGAACCGGAACAGCGGCTGCTGCAGCGGCGGCTCGCGGCCTGCCGGCGCGGCGAACCGGCGCCTTCCTGGTGAAACGGCAAGAGCAGGTTCATGACGATCGGTTGCTGGTCACGGGAAGCTGCGCCGGAGAAACGCTTCGATCTCGTGGCCGAACCTTTGCAGCACACCAGCAAGTCCCGTGATCAGTGGTGCCATCCGCTGCCAATCCAGCACCGGAAAGGTGGCGTTGCGCGAGAAGTGGCGGAAGGCCAGGTAGTCGTCGAGGTCGCGGGCGAGTTCCGCCGACAGCACGGCGCTGCGTTTCGGCGAGTCCTTCGCCATGACTGACAGGAGGTCGCGGTGCCACGTGGTGGCAGAGGGAAGCGGTTCACCGAAGTGCGTCGCGATGCCCTTCAGGACTTCCTCGTCTCGCCGTAGATCGCACTCAGCAGCCATGCGATCCCGGGCAGGTCCATGGAGTCTGGGACACCTCCCGATGAGCTGCGCACGAGCAGACGTTCGAGAGCCTGGTGGTTGTCGCTGATTCGCTGGCCACGCAGCGCATAGCGCTCGCGCAAGACCTGCTCAGGCGACACGCTGCAGTTCCCCGGATCGGTACAGACTGCTGGCTACTTCGTCATCCCGATCCAGGGCGACGAGATCGACGGGTCTGCCGATGATCCTTGCCGCCTCGGCCATCGCCCTGAAGAAGACTTCTGGTGGCAAACCGGTGACCGCCAGATCGACATCGGAGTCCTCGCGCAGCGTCCCGTGCACGACCGAACCGAACAGGTAGACCGCAGTTGCCCCGCGCTTTCGCAGCAGTTGTGCTGCTTCCTGGATCCGGTCTCGAAACTGCTGGTCCATGAAGTGGAAGAGGGAGCCTACTGCTGTCGCCACTGCAGCGGAAGTGCACGCGTCCTGCCCGCACTTCGCCGAGCTTCGCATTCGAGCGCGGCGCCACCGTGGTGATCGCTAGTAGCCGATCTGCAGCACGCCGCGGAAGCGCACCTTGCCGTCGCGCTGCCGCGCCATCAGCTGGTCGATCTCGTCGAGGCCGAAGGTCTCGATCTGCGGCTTGACCTTGCCGCTGGCGGCCAGCGCCAGCACGTCGATCAGATCGGCGCGTTCGTCCTGCATCGAGCCGATGACCGACAGCTGGCGGCTGAGCGCCAGGTTGGGGTCGATCGCAAACGTCTCGCGGCCGGCGGCCATCGTCACCATCCGGCCTTCGGGGCGCAGGCCCTCGATGATCTGGCTGTTCTGCGCCATCGAGTTGGAGGTCGACAGCACGATGTCGGCACCGCCGATCGCCATCAGCTCCTGGCCGGCGTGCTTGTCGACCACCAGCACTTCGTCGGCGCCCATCTCCTTGGCGTCCTCGCGCTTGCTGGCGGTGCTGGTCAGGGCGATCACCTCGTGGCCCATCGCCTTGGCGACCTGCAGCGCGATGTGGCCGAGCCCGCCGAGGCCGATGATGGCGATGCGGTCGCCGGCGCGCGGCCGCGCATTGCGGTAGCCGCTCATCACCGTGTAGCCGGCGCAGAACATCGGCGCCGCCACGTCCCAGTGCAGTTCGTCGGGCAGCAGCGTGCAGCCGCTCGCCTCGGCGATCATGAACTCGCGGTGGCCGCCGCCGAGGTCCATCCAGGTGACCGCCTTCTCGCAGTAGCGCTCGTGATGGCGCTGGCAGTGGCCGCAGCGCCCGCAGCCGCGCTGCACCCAGGTGACGCCGACGCGGTCGCCGACGCGCAGCTGGGTGACGCCGGGTCCGAGCGCGTCGATCGTGCCGACCGGTTCGTGGCCGAGCACCAGCGGCGGCTGCACCGGGAAATGGCCGTTCCAGCAGTGGATGTCGGTGCCGCACACGCCGCTCGCCTGCACCTTGATGCGCACCTGGCCGGGACCGGCCTCCGGTACCTCGACGTCGCGGAGCTGCATCGGGGCGGCGAATGCGGTCATGAAGGCGGCGCGCATGCGCGGATCATGGCATGGCGTACGGGCAGCGTCGACAACGACGTATTGCCTCCACCAGCCGGCCGGCGCCTGCTTGTTGCCAGGCGTCGAGCCCGCCAGAAAGCCCCGCTTCGCCACCCCACCGCTCGACGGCGAACCACCGCGCCCGCACAATTCCCGGCCCGGTCGCCGCCGGTGGCCGGCCCCGCCATTCCTCACACCCACGTGCAGTCATGAGCAACGCCCCCTGCGATTCGTTCCCGATCATGATCGGTTTCACCGTCGCCAACATGCAGAAGTCGCTCGCCTTCTACCGCGACAAACTCGGCTTCCAGCTCAAGGAATGCTGGCCGAACGACAAGGACGCGCAGTGGGCGAGCCTGGTGCTCGACAACCAGACGATCATGCTCGGCCAGTCGGCGCCCGCCGCCGTCTGCGAGAAGATGCACGAGAAGAACCCCGCGGCCGGCAAGTTCTGGGGCAAGCACGCCACCGCGTTCGCCGAGCACACGCACGGCGTCGGCGTCGTCAGCTACATCAAGGTGGCCGACGTCGACAAGTATGCGGCGCAGATCGGCAAGCAGGGCCTCAAGCCCGAGCTGCCCCCGACCTCGCAGTTCTACGGCCTGCGCGACGTCGTGCTGACCGACCCCGACGGCTACACGCTGACGTTCTACACGCCGATCGCGCTGCAGAACTGCCAGTCGTGCGCGATGCCGTTGACCGACGCCAAGCCCGGGCAGATGTACTGCGGCTACTGCGTCGACGAGAAGGGCAAGCTCAAGGCGTACGAGCAGGTGTTCGAAGGCACGGTGACCGGCTACTTCATGGCGCACCAGAAGATGAAGCGCCCCGAGGCCGAGAAGGCCACCAAGGAGCACCTCGCCAAGATGCCGGCCTGGGCTGCGCGCAAGAAGTAGCGGCGGCCGGCGCGGTCAGTGAATCACTTCTGCAGCTGCAGATCCTGATGCGTGGTCGCGCCGGACCCGGCTCAACGCAGCTCGACGCGTATCGGATCGCCTTCGCGCTCGCCGAGCGTGAACGTCGCGATCGCCGTGAGCTGGTCGGCGGATGCGCGCAGCGTGTAGCTGCCGGGTGCGAGCCAGAGTTCGGCGGTGAACGATCGGCCGGCAGCGGCACTGGCCGTACCCGTGAGCACGAGAGTGCCGGCGTGCCGGACCTCGAGGCCCACCCAACGCGGGAGTTGCACACCGGCTGCGGCCTCGTACTCGACGCGCTGCCGGACGCCGGGCGTGGTCCGCACATCGAGCTGCGTCACCTCGCCGTCACGGATCGCGAACGGCAACGCCTGGGCGGCGACGCCACTGCCGCGCACGAGCAGGCGATAGCTGCCGGCCGCAAGCAGCTCGGATTGCAGTGGCTGGACCTGCATCCCGACGCCGGTGAGGAACCGTTCGCGATCATCGTAGATGAGCAGGTGGAACGCCGCCGGCTCGGCAGCGCCGAGGCCGACGCGCAGGCGGCCACCATGTGTCAGCCGGATCGTGCCGAGATCCCAGATCGCACCGGCCGCCAGTTCGTGAGCGTCGGGAATGAACAACGCGTGTTCCTTGCTCTCCACCTGGAGCTGCCAGGTCCCGGCAGTCACTTCGAGGTCGAAGCGACCATCTGCACCGATCACGTGCATGGCACTGCCGCGCGGCTTCTGCCGCCAGGCATCGACCACGTTGCCGGCGCACGGCTCGCCATCGGGTCCTACCACCTTGCCGACGATGTGCGCATGCGGCGCCGTTTCCCGTTTCACTTCGAGCAGCAGGTCGCCGGCGCGCGGATCGATGCCGCGACGCTCCATCGGCACGATGCCCGTTGCTCTGGCGTCGACCAACATCAGCAATCCCTCGGGGCAGTTCACCACGGTGAACCGACCCTCGGCGTCGGTGTAACTCGAACCGATCCATCGTTCCGCAGCGACTTCGCTGACGAAATCGAGCCAGGCTCCCGCCACCGGCGCGCCGGACTCGTCGAGGACACGTCCGCGCAGCGACAAACCGGTCGACAATTGCAGTTCGCAGTGCACTGTGGCGCCGGCATCGCCGTGCACCCGCGCTGCTCCCTTGCCGAGGTCGCGTGTCCGCACGGTTAGATCGGTCTCGCCGACCGGCAAGTCGGCTAGCGTGAACGTGCCGTCTTCGGCGGTGCGCGCCCGGAGCTGCAGGAACTCGCCTTGCTCGCCGACCCGGACGTCGACTTTGCTGGCCGGCGCGCCATCACTGCCGCGCACGATGCCGACGCACGTCACGCCTGCGGACATGCGGATGGGGATCTGCACCGTCTGGTTGGCAGCGACCTCACAAGTTCCAGCCCAAGGGGCGAAGCCGATGGCGCGCACCATCACCGGCTGCGGCCCCGGCGCGATGCCGACCGCGTGGAACCGACCCTCTGCATCGGTGCGCACCTGCACCGGCAAGGGGGCTCCGCCCTGGTAGGACGCCTCGATGACATCCATGCGGCCGTTGCCGATGCGCACGAGAGCGTCGGGTACCGGCGCGCCGTCGGGTGCCAGCACGACGCCGTCGACCATGCCACCCGGACTCGACAGCTCGATGCTCACCTTCACCGCGTCGCCATCCGTGCCCGAAACGGACTGCAGAGGCGAGGCGGCGTAGCCACCGGCGCGCGCACCGACGAGCACGAAGGAATTGAAACACGTGCGCACGGCGAAGGTGCCGTCGGCCGCAGTGCTCGTGACGGTTTCTGCATCGCACTCGCCCATCGCTGCCGTGCCGAGGTCGATCAGCGCGCCGCCGATCGGCGCGCCGGCATGGTCAACGACGATCCCCGACACCAACAGGGCGACCTTCAGGTCCAGATCGATCTCCGTGGTCTCGCCGCCGCGAATCTCGGCGACCGTGCTGGAGTCGAGGCGGTCGGTCCGCACCCGCACCTTGCCGGTGCGCAGCGCTTCGAACTTCGCCGTACCGGACTTGTCGGCGTGCGCTCGACAGAGGCCAATGCGGAAGTCTCCGCCTGGCCGTGCTGTGATCACAGTCAGGTCCGTGGCAGGTGCATGGTCGTCGCCGTAGCGGACGTGCACCACGAGCGTGCCCGTGGTCGCGACCCCCGCGGCTGGCTCAGCGATCACTTCGCGCTGTATTGCCCCCGGTCGCGCAGCAGCAGCGTCCGGCTTGTCGATGGCAGCAACCATCGGCTTTGGCGCCGCATCGCCGCTCGTCCCGGGCCACGAACCCGGCGCAGCGAACCCAGGCCAGAGCAGGAAGGCGCCAGCGGCGAGCAGCACGGCACCCGCAGCCACAGCAAGCTTGGTCTTGGTCGTCATGGCAATGAGTCCTGGCAGCAGCAGGGACGCTCCGGGCAACGACGTTCGCGCCGGCATCTGCCATGACAGACCGCGCGGCCCCAGGGCGAACGGCACCAGCGGCAGCAGCCACGCTCGCCGGTCACTTCCGTGTTCGGCGTCGAGCCGTTCGCGCAGCAGCTGCAGCGACTGCCGCAACTGGTTCCACACCGTCGCCACCGGCAGCCCGAGGTCCCTGGCGATCGCGCGCGGCGCCAGATTCTCGAACCAGCGCAGCAGCACCACCGTGCGCAGGCTCGGCGGCAGCCGGTCGACCGCGCACACCAGCGCGCGCCGCCGCTCTTCGCGTTCCATCAGGTCGGCCGAAGACGGCACCAGCTCGTGCACCGCGGCAGCGCGTTCGCGCGCATCGCGCCGCTCCCGGCCACGCCGCAGGTTGGCAACGACGTTGCGGACGATGCGCGCCAGCCAGTGCCGCGGCTCGCGCACCGCGGCGCCACGCCGGCGCAGCGCCAGCAGCCAGGTCTGCTGCACCACGTCGTCGGCCTCCTCGTGCAGCAGCGCCTGCGCCAGCGAGCGCACGAACGGCTCCTGGTCGAGCAGCCGCTGCAGGTCCTTGCCGGTTTCGAGGGTCATCGCCTTGCCAACAGACACCGCCGCCACGGGATCCTGTACGGGTTCGCGATGATTCCGGGAAGGGATCCCGGCATTCGCCGGCGCCGCAACCTTTCGCCACCCGACCGCGGTATAGGAGGGCGGATGCCGCGCCTGATGACCGACCCTGCCACCGACGCGGCGTTCACCGCTTTCCTGCAGCAGCATCGCGCGCACGCGCTGGCGTTCCTGCAGCGGCTGTGCCCGCGCGAAGCCGAGGATCTGCTGCAGGAGACGCTGGCCAAGGTGTGGCGCTACCGCGGCAGCTGGGATCCGGCGCGCAACGCCGCGGCGTGGCTGCTGCAGGCGGCGTTCCGCACGTTCCTCGACCAGCAAAGGCGGCGGGCGCGGGAAGTGGTGGCCGACGAGCAGCTGGTGGCGGAACAGACCGAGGCGCCGGCGTGCGCGGCCGAGCTGCGCGACGAACTGACGCGCGCGCTCGCGGCGCTGTCGGAGCTCGAGCGCGCCCTGCTGCTCGGCTTCCATGGCCAGCAGCGGTCGCTGCAGGAACTGGCGCGCCAGCACCGGCTACCGCTCAACACGGTGAAATCCCATCTGCATCGCGCGCGCCGGAAGCTCGCGGCGGAGAACCCCGATGCACGCTGACGACTTCGACCGCGCGCTGCAGCGCTGCTTCGATCTGCGCACCGATCCGCTCGACGATCCGGAGCTGGCCGGGCACCTGCTGGCGCATCCGGAGGCGCTGGCGGAGTTCGCGCAGCTGCGCGCACTGCTGCGTGCCGCGCCCGAAGTGACGGCGCCGGTGCGAAGGCGCTGGCCGTTGCCGCTGCTCGCCGCGGCGGCACTGGTCGCACTGGCGGCCACCGCGCTGTGGCCGGCGAGGGTCGAAGCCACGGCACCCGCATCGTGGCGCGTACTGACGTCGAGCCTCACCGAACAACGCGCACCCGCCGGTGCGGCGTTCGCCTGGCAGACGCGTGAAGTGCTGGTGCAGACCGACCGCACGCGCCTCGAAGTGGTCGAACAATGGAGTCGGAACCGATGAAGATACTCTTCACCCTGCTGTTGTCGTCGCTCGGCGCCGCATTGCCCGCACAGAAGGTGCCGGTCGTCGGTGACAGCAGCCGCGTATTGCAGCTCGTCGACCTGCAGCCACTATGGCCGGTTGCAGATGCGAGCGCGCCGCCGGTGACCGGACCGCAGACCCGGTTGACCAGCATCGAGTCCTTCGTGCGGGACTTTGTCCAACCGCCGTTCGGCCCGGGCGACGATGTGCGCGCGCTCGGCAGCCATCACCTCGCGGTCCTCGCCGCGCCGCAACAGGCGGCGTGGATCGATCAACTGGTCACCCACGCGGCCGGAAACCGCGACGAACTGTTCCTGATCGAGGTCAAGCTGCTCGACGTCCCGGCCGAGGTGTTCGACCAGCACCTGCAGCCGTTCTTTGCCGCGGCGCCAGCCGACGCCAATGCGGTGCCGGCCTCCGGACCGCAGCGCATCGCCACCAGCAAGCAGTGCGACGAGCTGTGGCAGAAGCTGCTCGCCACCGACCGCGTGGAGGCCATGCAGTCACCTCGACTCATGGTCCGTTCGCTCGATGCGGCCATGATGAAGGCCGGCGAAGATGTCGGCTACATCCGCGATT
>Ga0209488_10004906_pt1 | contig 10368 bp, 7 predicted proteins | sample Rivendell_Oct201_8_FD_188349 | JGI IMG/M metagenome (GOLD analysis project Ga0209488, IMG submission 188349) | Vadose zone soil microbial communities from the Eel River Critical Zone Observatory, Northern California, USA -... | ecosystem: Environmental > Terrestrial > Soil > Vadose zone >... | reverse complement strand
TTGGACGCGCTGGACCCGATCGTTCAGCACGCGTGTGATGTTCTGAGCGGAAAAGTGACCGAGCACACGCTTTCGGCGACGCACTCAGGCGCGACGGGGCCGGAGCTCGCGCGGTGAAGCTGCGCCGGCGTTCTGCGTTTGCTGTCTCCCCTAAGATGGAGCTGCGCCGCGATTCTGCGTTCGCTCTAAGCGCAGAGATAGCTGCGTGAAGGTTCTCATCACGCTCGCCGACGTCGAGCCAGCCGTGAGACTCAACGCCGTCCTCGAGGGCGCCGGGCACAAGACGGCCGTCGTCTCGCCACTCGACGATCTGCGCGGCGAGATCAAGCGCTTCAAGCCCGACCTCATAGTTCTTACCGGCAACCTCGGCGATCCCGGCAACGTTCAAATGGTGCGGGATCAGCTGTGGAACGGGACGGCGGTGATTGGCCTCGCTGACGTCGAGGACCCGCAGCTGAGGGAGCGGCTGCGCACGATCGGATTCACCGACGTGTACACCAAGCCTATCACCGCGGACGAATTGTACCTGGCGGTGCGGCGCGTTCTCGATCGCAAGCGACTGACCGAGGCGACCAGTCTCATCGGACAGTCGGAAGCGATCGGAGAAGTGCTGCTCAAGATCGAGCAGATCGCGCCGGTGTCGAGCACCGTGATCATCGAGGGAGAAAGCGGAACGGGGAAGGAGCTGGTGGCCCAGGCGATTCATAAGCTGAGTCCGCGCCGCGGCAAGCCGTTCATCGCGGTGAATGCGGGCGCGCTGCCGGAGAGCCTGATCGAGAGCGAGCTGTTCGGCCACGAAAAGGGCGCGTTCACAGGCGCGGCGGAGCGGCGCATCGGACGGTTCGAGCTGGCCGACGACGGAACGCTTTTTCTCGACGAGATCGGCGAGATTCCGCCGTCCACGCAGGTGAAGCTGCTACGCGTGCTGGAGGAGAGAAAGCTGACGCGCGTTGGCGGAACTCTACAGATCCCGATCAACGTGAGAGTGGTCGCGGCGACGAATCGTCCGCTGCGCGAGAGCGTGGAGGAGGGAAGATTCCGCGCCGATCTCTACTACAGGTTGAACGTCCTCAGCATGTATCTGCCACCGTTGCGCGAGAGGCCCGAGGACATTCCGCTGCTCGTGCGCCGGTTCATCAAGGAGTTCTCGTCGCAGCACGACCGGCCGTTTCACGGAATCTCGGCCGAGGCGATGCAGATCCTGATGACGTATCCTTGGCCTGGGAATGTGCGAGAATTGCGCAACCTGGTTGAGAGCATGGTGGTGCTGGCGCCGGGCCGGGAGATCGGGCCCGATGACATTCCGCGCACGTATCGCGAGGGCGGTGGGGCGCGCTTTCTACCCGTGCACGTTGGTCCGGTGATGCGCGCGGCCGTCGGCACCGAGGGACGCGAGCTCGAGTTCCTGGTGAGGAGCATGCTGGAGCTGCGACTCCAGGTGGAGGAGCTGCGGCGGCGTTTGGATGATGAGCGTCATCCGTCCGAGTGGGTGGGCGAGGTGCAGCCGGCGGGCGTGCTCGGCGCAGGAGTGAGGGCGCGCGCGATAGAGCCGCCGGATCAGCCGGCGCCGCCGAGCGCGGTGACGTTGACGCCGGGGATGACGATGGCGGAGATCGAGAGGGCGGCGATCGAGGCGGCGCTCAAGGAGACGCGCGGGAATCGGAGGAAGGCGGCGGAGATACTCGATATCGGCGAGCGGACGCTGTATCGGAAGCTGCGCGACTATGGGATTGCGCCCGAGGAGGTCGCAGTCGGGAGTTGATTGCCAGGATATGCAAGATCAATCGTCAACTTCAGGATTAAGATTGTCGCGAACGAAGTCGCGGAGGGTGTGGAAGGAGCTGCCAAATCAATCGGGAACTCCTTCCGCACGATGACATTCTAGCGCGAAGCTTCGCTGTTCAAGAACAAGTCCGCTTACTGCACATTATCGTTTGGGAAACTGAGGAAAGGCTTCCAGTTGGTTGTGTATCGAGCTTGATAGTGTGCGTTTTTCGCGTGGGCGCGAACGAATGGGTGAGCGAAACTCCCACTCCGGTGGAGCCGTCTCCAAAATTCCAGGAGTAGGACGAAGCCCAGCTAGACGCCGATGCGTCGAAGGTACACTCCAATCCGCTACAGACATAAGTAAAACGCGCTACGCTCGATGGTGGAGGAGGGGAACCCCCGCCCGAGAGCAGCGCGTAAACCAGCCGATTGGGGGTAGATGCCGGCAGATTTCGAATCATGTTGATTGTCGAATTGTTTGTGAGAGTCGTCATAACCTCAGTCGGTTGGGCGGACGGCGACCCAGACAAATACAGGGCAACTACTCCAGTTACGTGAGGGGCCGCCATCGAGGTTCCGCTGATTGTGTTGGTGGCAGTCGAACTTCCAATCCAATCGGATGTAACACCAACCCCCGGGGCGCTGAGGTCAACGCAAGAGCCAGAGTTCGAAAACGTCGCAAATGTGTCATTGACGTCTGTCGCTGCCACCGTAATCACGGCTGGTTCGCTGGCAGGGGAATAGTTGCACGCGTCGGCGCTGCTGTTACCCGCTGCGACGGTATATGTAACGCCTGCTGCGACGGATCCCGCTACTGCCTGATTAAGCGCCGCCGAGAAACCGCCACCGAGACTCATATTTGCAACGGCGGGGACGACGTGATTGGCTGTGACCCAATCTATCCCGGCAATGACTCCGGAAGTGGTACCCGAACCGCTGCAATCAAGAACTCGAACCGCAACGAGGCTAGCTTTTTTTGCTATTCCGTAAGTCGAACCTGCAACGGTGCCAGCGACGTGCGTACCATGACCATTGCAATCAGATCCCCCCGAACCGATCTCGTCCACTCCGGCTCTAGCCCGTCCGCCAAAATCGACATGTCCAAAATTAATTCCCGTGTCGATGATGTAAACAGTTACACCTGTACCATCGGCGGAGTAGGTGTATGCGCCATCCAATGGCAATGCGCGCTGATCTATCCTATCGAGGCCCCACGTCGGGTTGGCCTGGGTCTCTAAAGCAAACATCGGCTGATCGGGCTCCACCCGCAGCACTTCGGGATCATGAGCGAGCGCCGCAGCTTGTGCATTCGTGACTTGTGTAATCGAGAACCCTCGGAGAGCTGTCTTGTAGATGTGTTTTAGCAATCCGCCGTGCCTCACCGCGAGAGACCGTGCAGTTTGTTCGACCTCCAGAGGGTCCTTGAGCGTGACGATGTAGCTTCCGCTCAAATCCGTCACTCTGGTCGCTCTGGCCGGTGTATTGGGTCTCGGAGAGGTTTGCCTTTCTGGCGAGATCGAGTCTGCGCAGCTGGCCGTGACCAGGGCGCATGCTACTAGAAAAAAACTGCGGTTCACAATTCCTCCAAAAGGTGTGGCAGCGGCTCACCGAGTTATCAGTGGTTAAGGAGCCGATACCAAATCGGTTATCTGCACGCGACGGCATAGGCACCGCCCTCGCCTGCGAAGTAGATATTCTTTCCGTCAGATGTGAGGTTTGATGAAAACGGCCCTACTTGTGGGTCGTAGTTGAAGGCTCCCGAATAGGCGCCCGCTCTCGCCGGATCACGCCGCTGAATCATCAGCGCCTGCACGAAGACCTGACCGGCGCAGAAAGTGGTACCACCGATCGACCCGACGAGATTCTGTTCCCAGCTAAGAGCCCCGCTTTTCAAATTCGCCGCATAGAGGTGACCGTTGGCTGAGCCGACAAAAACGTCGTCTCCGACGACCACCGGTGGATTCAGCGGGCCGTTGTCCTGACCCTGCACACGCCATACAAGACGCCGTGCAAATCGGTCATAAGCAAAAAAGCCATTGCCGACAAGATCGCTTACAACGAGCAGGTCCCCTGCAACGACGGGCGCATCCTCCAGACCTCCATTTGTTCCAGGTGTCTCGTATCTCCAGAATTCGTGACCGTCGTTCCGGTCGAGCGCAACAAGAACGCCCTGTCCGATGTAGCCGTTCTGCGCCAACCATTTTCTCGCCGCCACGTACACGGTGTCACCTGACACCGCTGTGCCGCTAACGTGTCCGGGAAATGTCCACCCCGCGCCAATGTTGGTTCGCCAAATGGGGTGACCGTCGGTGAGATCGAGAGCAGAGACAATAGGGGTATCTCGTTGTCCGGTGTAAAAGGCCCGGTCGTCCGCCGCGGCGTAGACTACGGCCTGCGTTTCTGGATGAAAGTTCCAGATAGTGTGTCCATCCTTCACGTCCATCGCCAAGACCGAGTCAACCTCTGACACGTATACACGGCCCTGACGCACGACGAGATTGCGCGCGGGCGCGATCGGCGATTTTCTCACCGGCCGCGCCCATAGCTTTTGACCATTTGCTGCGTCAAGCGCCAGCACGGTGTTGCCGTCCTCCAAATACATCACGCCGTCGGCGACGGTCGGTGTGCCTAGAAAAAAGCTGACATCGTTCGCCTGGGTGGCAACGTGCCATACCAAGGAAAGATTTTCTGGCCTTCCATCCGCAGGCGTTGCGGGCGGTCCACTGCACGCGACACCAAGTAAAAAGAAACCGGTAGTCAGAGCCCGGACGAACGATGTCAGTTTAGGTGGCGTCATTGTCCGAACGGTATTCCGAGTCGTTGATTGATCGCATTTGCAATCGAGATACCTGTCTGCCGGGTCGACCGAGTCTCTCCCAAATGCGAGTCGGAATCGAGCACGGTGAATTGTCCGCCGCCATCGAGGTTTGGATAACGTTGTGAGTGTACGGGGACAACGCCGTCACCGTGATCGTTCCCAACTGAAAGGCGCTTATAAATCAGGTCGTATCCTTTCAGATTGGCTGCGCTCAGCGCACACGCGGCCGCAACTGATCCGGCACCCGGGATGAAGAATGAAAAAATGCCTCCTATCACGGCGCATTTCAGATAGCGGTGATAGGTCTTGTCGATACGCGCGACGACGTGTCGGCCATCGCATTCCGTATATAGCTGGCAGGTCCAGTCGCCGTATATTCGCCATTCGGTCCACTTGTCCCACGCCTGGTTAATGACAGCTGCGCGGGGGAACGGCTCAGCGCCCGCATTCAGGCCGCTGTAAAAGGAGTTATTCGGAGTCATTTCGCCAAGTGCATGACCGGCGTTGTCGATAATTGGACCGAGGATTTGCATCAGTCCGTTGTATCCCGGGCCCTTAAGATCCTGCGCTGTCGTGCAAACAATGTGCGCAACAAGATTGCAAGCCACTTTGCTTGCGAGAAGTGGGACTGCGAGTGCAGCCTGAAGCGCAGTCTTGCCGACGCGTGCAAGGGGAGCTCCCGCGTGCGGTGTGCTCACAGTTACCACGCCTGCGATGTAATTACCCTGATACACCAAGTGCTGCGATGCCAAACGCGAGACGGTACCGCCGTTACTGTGTCCTACAAACGAGTAAGGTCCCGGATATGAAGCCGCGTCATTTCTGAATTCCGTCTCGAGCTGGGACGCCTGATTCTCGAAGTAATCGGTTGAGACCAGCGTGTGACGTATCTCATTCCGCACACGGAAACGCCCGCGGAGGTAAGGGTCCATCTGGCACCAGGTGGTGGCAGTACTAAAGAATCCGTGCTGATAGAGCAGGTTCACCGGCCCGTCGGGGTTTACACTCGCGACGACATCGGCATTGCAAGGGGGAGCAACACCAGAGGGAGGAGGCGGCCCGGGGTCGGATATATAACCGCCATTGCACGCATCGTCGCACAGCAGCATGTCTGCGCTGACGGTCCCCGGATTCTTCTGAAGGGGAATCCATTGCGCGGTCGGCCGAGCGGCGCGACGGATGGCATCCTGCTGCGGGTTTCTGTGAATCCGCAGATGGTTGAACTGCATGAGATGCGTTTGATGCAGTTTATGTTTTGCGTCCTGGTCATCGATATCAGTCTCAATCTCGGTGAGCACCCACTGGTGTCCCGTTTTTTTATAACGTCGGACATTTTTCGATGTGGCGTTGGATCCGGCCGCGCTTACATCGCTCCCGGTCTCGTCGCTGATCTCAAGGGTATTGCTTTTGGTCAGCGTCACCTTGAGTGTCGCACCATTCAAGTCGAGCGTCTGGGGAGAGCCTTTTTCTGCTTTGGACGTAGCATTGGCCAACTCGGTCCTGAAATCGCTTCCGCTCGCCATCACAGAGGACTGCACGGTAGTGGTGTCGAGCAGATCGACAATCGCTCCGGCGGTCACGTCGCCGTTCTGGGTGGACCCGACGAGATCCATCGGCGTCTCGGCAGTCGCATTGCTTGGACTGACGTCCTGCATTTGCTGGCCGGGAGGATTTATCTCGGTTAAGGCATCTGAGTTGAGATCAGCCTGCGCCACCTGCGTGCTGGTGGACGTGCCAGCGTCGGCAGGATCCGTGAAGGAAGTGTTGACGATCGTCGCGCCTCCGTAACTATATCCGGCATCGACGTGGAGATGTTCGGCGGTCGAAGTAGCGAAGTTGGTCTGGTCCTGTCCGGTGGCATCATCGTATACCGGTTGCGAGAGATTGACCGTAGCCGACGTGTTGATCGTTACGTCTCCCGAGACCCACGAATTATGTGGGTCGATTCCTCCGCCCGGGCCGGGGTCGTTGCAGTCGGGCGCGGTGTCGCAGACCTGCATGCGCGCGATGTCTGATGGAGTTTTCCATCGGGGGGAAACGGAATCAGTACATGAAGCAAGAATCCCCCCGATCGACGCGATCGCCGCGATCAGTAACGTGGATCTTGTTGCGACGGAAGTGAGTCGAAATTTCGGGCGACGACAGGCGCGCACGCGAGAGTGCGGCCGTTGGTGCAGGACGGGCATACACGTAACCTCTGCGAAAAAATTGAGTACGGCGTGAACCGGGGCGGGCCCGCAGAGGTCGTGCCAACAATTCAGATGTTTGTGATTTGCAAAAAATTCGTTACAAAAAATGTCGTTTTCATATCACGCAGATGCTGGTTTCATTTCAGCTCAGCCGCATTTGTTCGGGATCTGTGGGACAGAGATCGGACCCGGCTGAGCTTTGCGCCTACCGCGGAATGGCAGGAGACTCGAACCGAGATCCGAACTCACGTCGAACTGGGGAGAGAACGAGCTATCGCGCCAAGTCTCCGACCCAGCGGGGAGCCCGTGGGTGGCATGGGTTCGATTCCAGAGTTCGGCGCAAGTATCTACGAAGGGGAGCTGAGCGTTAACAACACCTTGAAATCTTGGGGCGGCGGATCGACCGTTTTCAAAAGATTGGCGTGTTACTGATTCCGCGGATCGTCGTCTAACCTCGCGCTGCAATGAAACAAGCATCTCGGTGATACGAAATCGACATATCTGCGACCAGATGAGTGTCGTCCGGAGTCCCTTGTGCCTAAAGTGTTTGCCCCGTGGAAAACCGCCGAATATTGCTTGATTAAACCTCAAGTGCCTGCAATATTGGTCGCCAGTTTGTCGTCATCCAAATCCCGCTAACAAATTGAATTTGAACAACATCGCTGGCAGCGTACTCCCGATCAAGCGCGCGGAAGAGCTGATCCTGACGCTGCCGGGCGTGGTGTCCGCAAAAATCATAGAAAGTGAGAGTGGAGCGGTCGAGCAGATCCACGTTCTCACCACTGCAGAGCTTACCCCCAAGCAGGTAGTCAGAAACATCGAAAGTGCGCTGATGGCGCATTTGGCGATGCGGGTGGATCACCGGAAGATTTCTGTCGCGATAACCAGTGAGGCGAAGCCGAAGGTGACGCCGGCGCATCAGACGCCGGCGTACGCGACGCCGAGGAGCCAGTTCGCGGTGGGTCCGGCGTCGGAGGGCGGGGTCAAGCGGTACACGGCGAGGCGGCTGTATTTCGAGGACGTGGAAGTAAGGGGCTCGAGGACGAAGGGGCTCTCCTGCAGAGTTACCCTGCGGAAGGGAGAGGAGTCCTACATTGGCGAAGCCCATGGTATCGAGGGGGACAGGTCCCGGCTCGATCTGGCGGCGCGGGCGACGGTATTTGCGATCGGCTCGGCCGAGGGCAGGGAAGGTCAGCTGGCGGTGGAAGGCGTGAAGGTGATGGAGGCCTTCGACCGCGAGTACGTGTTTGTGGGTGTGACGGTGCGGGCTGGCCGAGACAGCCATTTGCTCGTCGGGAATTGTGAGATCAAGGGGAGCGCGGAGACAGCGAGCGCTCTGGCGGTACTGGCGGCGACGAACCGCTGGGTGGATCAGGGAGAGTAAGCGGGCCGAAGTGCCCGGTGAAGGATAGAAGTGAATTGAAAGCGGGTCGAGTCGACCTGGTGAAGTTGAAAGGAATCGTTGGGCGCAGTTTCACCTTAACACGAATCCTAGAGGAAAACAAAAACCCCCGTCCCGGCAACGAGACGAGTTGAGCGGGAACGCCGAGTTACACGAGCGGAGCCAACCATGGAGCGCAATTCAGCGGATGCTGATTGCGACTGACTTTTGGGGGGTGACGCAAAGTGGACTTTTCATTTCTGACTTTGTTTTTCAGCTTTTTTTTGAGAGCTGATTCTTCAGGTTGGGCTTAGCTAGGGCGGGGGTTTTTATTCACATGCAGCAAAAGATTCTACGCTATGTGACGGGTGTAACGATCGCCGCGATTGTCCTTTTCGGCGCGGTTTATCTGATTCAGCCCGAGATCCCGACCGGGTATTTGCTGGTCGCGATATGTTTTTCTGTCTGCGCGCTTGTAGCGGGCTCAATGTCCTATCGTTCTTCGAGCAAGACGATCGGATCCATTGCGTTCCTTCCACTACTTGCAGGGCTGGTTCTAGCACCACATTGGGTGGCGGTGTTTGGCGTAACCACATCAGCACTAATGGCCGAGTTAATTAGTCGGCGCGCCCCAATAAAAGTCGTTTTTAACACAGCGGCCAGCCTATTCGCATCGTGTGTAGTGGTCATCACGTACCGGTTCCTAGGTGGTGTCTCACTATTGAACTTGTCGGAGTTCGCGTTTGTGCCTTACCTTGCGGCCGTAGCGTTCTTTTTCGCTGCGAACAGCCTAACGACAAGTGGAATCGTTGCACTCCAGGAAGACCAAAACCCGTTTGGACTATGGCTTAAGAGGCTAAGGTCCACCTTCGTCTACGACCTTTTGTCAGCACCGTTCGTGTTTGTCTTCGCGTACATATACGTACATTTTGGCGCAACAGGTGCTGCGATCTTCATGATTCCGATACTGGGGGCGCGAGAGCTTTACAAGAAGAACTGGCTGTTAGAAAAAACAAATCAGGAGTTGCTCGAGCTAATGGTCGCTGCTATCGAGGCGCGTGATCCGTACACCTCCGGTCATTCGCGGCGCGTAGCAAACATGGCGCGCGTTATTGCTCGCGCGATAGGGCTGCGCCAGCGTGAAATCGAGCGAATTGTCGTCGCAGCGCTACTTCATGACGTTGGCAAAATTCACGAGGTCTTTGGACCGATCCTCAGCAAACCGGGGAAGCTGACGGCAGAAGAGAGCGCAATAATGCGCACTCATCCCATAAAGAGCGAAGAACTCGCGCGAAACGTGAGCTCATTGAAAGATGTGCTTCCACTAATTCGTCATCACCACGAAAACTGGGACGGATCTGGATATCCGGACGGTCTTTTTGGAGCTGACATCCCCCTCGGGTCGCGCATCGTCATGTTTGCCGACACTATTGACGCCATGACCACAGACCGCCCGTATCGCGCTGCCTTAGGGGAAACCGCTGTGCGAAGAGAACTAGAAAAGTATAGAGGCAAGCAGTTCGACCCAAAGATCTACGACACATTGGTTGCCAGCCCTCTTTTCGGCATTCTCTTCGTGGACTCGCGTGAGCCCCGCGAGACCCCGAATACGCCGGCCAGACCTATTCTAAGTATTGCCCGGCGCGCTTAGTTCCAGTAATCCGCGTTCGGTAGACCAGCATTGCAACGCGAAGGACTCTCCGTCATTGATCCGGGTGCTTTACACGTCTCGGTCTTTCGACGGTTTGGCATCGAGCGCGAGGCAGACTGACGTCAATTCCGTCAGATACGCGGTTAAGTCGCGGCGCTTATTGCAAACGTAGTCCGCTAGGTATTTCTGTGCGGAGGCTTTTTCTCCTAGATACATCAGTCCCGCGCACAAGCCGGCGATTTCCGAATCTTGACCACCAAGCGTGGCAACGGCCGAATAAAGTTGGCGAAGCCTGCAAACGTCGGGTTCCACCTCCTCGAGTGCCGCATTGCGAGCAATCTTCGTCTTGATCCGTAGCGCAAGAGCTGCCGCAAGCCATCCCCGTCGATGTTGTAACAATTCCCAGTCGACTTCATGATCCAGAATCGACTCGGCGTCAGCTATACGGTTTTGAAGGAGGGCAATTCGCGCGAAAGCTACGCGAGCCGGGAACGAGACCTGGACGGCCGGGGCATCCCCGTAAGACTTCGTGGACAGTTCCATCCACCCTTCCACACCTTCG
>Ga0209488_10004904_pt1 | contig 10369 bp, 10 predicted proteins | sample Rivendell_Oct201_8_FD_188349 | JGI IMG/M metagenome (GOLD analysis project Ga0209488, IMG submission 188349) | Vadose zone soil microbial communities from the Eel River Critical Zone Observatory, Northern California, USA -... | ecosystem: Environmental > Terrestrial > Soil > Vadose zone >... | reverse complement strand
TGATATGATGGTCCGCATAGAGCACCGTCTTGCGGGGAACATCCTTGGTGACGATGGGTTCGTTGCGTGTGTGTCGCCGCATGAGTGGGGCAATCTCGGCTTGAAACAACTCGGGATTGTTGACCTTGGGCAGCAGCTTGCGCATGCAATCGTCGAGCGCGAGCCGCAGGATGCGCCCCTCGTCGTCGGCGTTGACCTGGATGTTGGCGCCGCTGCCTGTGTTGCCGCCGAGGATCTGCAGACCCATGGCGCTGGCCGCGTCGGTGCGATCGAACTCGCTGAAGTCGGCGACCACGGTCTTGCCGGTCGACGGGTCGACCAGCCGCAGGTCGACGCCGCACTCGACCTTGAGCACGACGTCGTCGTTCTTGAGGCCGAACAGGCCGAGCGCGCCGCGTGACCCCGGTACCGGCACGCTGCCGAGATTGAACGACGAATCGGTCTGCGACCGCTTGACCCGCAGACTGGTGACCTTGCCGAGCAGGATCCACTCGATGCCGCGCACCTGCGCCGGCTTGGCCAGCTCGCCGCCGGTGACGATGCCTTCGAGGCTCTGCTCCTTCAGCAGCTGGTCCAGCTGCGCGCGCTCGATGACGTCGAACCGCTGCGAGTTGGCGCACAGCGTGGTGATCTGGTCGGCGGCGATCGCCGACATCTTGGCCTCGACGCCCTCGTTGACCATGAACGCCGGCACGCCGATGCGGATCGGCTGCTGCCCGGGCGCCGGCGGCGAGTAGACGCCGACCTGCGCGGTCATCTGGTCACGGCCGGCACCTTCCTTGGTCGAGGCGCAGCCAGCCAACAGGACGGAAAAGGCCACGGCGGCGGTGATCTGTGGGTTCATGCAGACCTCAGAGGGTTACCGGCGCGGAACCGAACGGAGCTGGCCCGAATTCGTGGGACTGGCAGTTCCCCTGCTGCGAATGCGCGATCCCCCGGAGCAGCGCCTCGGCGATGGCGGCGCCGCTCCTTGCCGTCAGTCAGCGACGTAGAAGCAGTACGTCGCGGTGTACGGCACGCGGGCCTCCTGACCGGCGTGCTGCGCGTCGCATCCCCCCGACGGCGCCTTGCCGCCATGGGTGGCGGTGCGTTGGATGAACGTCACCTTGCCGAACCTGCCCTGGCCTGCGTTCGACGTCGCCGACAGCAGCAGCCAGGAGATGTCGTCTGCGCCTGGCGCATCGACGGCTTGTTCCTTCTTGCCGACCACCTTGCTGCCGTCGGCTGACTCCCAGGTCGGCGGCGGGCCGTAGTGGTGGCCGGCGTCCCCGCGAGCATCGGCCAGACGAGCGTCCGGCGCCTTGAGCGCCCATTCGTACTTCGTCGGCTCGTTCGGCTTGGGCTGGCAGGTGTAGATCTGCACACCCGTGGCGTGCAGCTCGAACATGAGGTGGTTGTGGGCCGGAACGCTCAGCGTGTCAGGCACCGACGGTGCGCGCGGTGCAGCAGGCGCGGTGCAGGCGGCAACGAAGAATGGCAGTGCGAACGCAAGGCTCAGCTGCTTCATGATCGATCCTTTCAGCGGCACTCCAGGCCCTGCGAACACGCCGGACCGGCGGTGCCACACGGGTCGATGCGACCCAGGAGGTTCTCTCCGCGCGGCAATGTACCGCGGCCGCGGCTCGCTGCCCACGGTGGCGCGCGTGCCGCAGGACTGCCCGCATCATCGCCAACGACCGGCACCAACCGACCGTGGCATCGCTGCCGTCCTCCGGTCGGAGAAAAACCTGTCCAGATCGATCGCCCGAGTTAGCTTTCCTGGCCGATTCTCCTGCCGCTGTGACTCCACTTCCCGTACCCGCGGTTCGTTGAAAGCTGTTGATGGCACCGCTGATCTCGATCGTGATTCCGAACCGCAACGGCGGGCACACGATCGGCAAATGCCTGACGGCCGCGCTCGCGTCCCGGTACGAGCCGTTCGAAGTGGTGGTGGTCGACGACTTCTCGACCGATGACTCGGTCGCGGTCATCGAGCAGACGCTGCGGGCACAACCGCGCGGCAGGCTGATCCGCCTGCCGCAGCACGCGGGCGCCGCGGGCGCCCGCAACGCCGGTGCGGCGAACAGCGCCGGCGAGATCCTGTTCTTCATCGACGCCGACTGCCTGCTGGAGCCCGACTCGCTGGCCGCGGCGCAGAGGGCGGTGGCCGAACAGGGACCCGACACCGTGGTCGGTGGCACCTACACGATCCGCCCGTACGACCGCAGCTTCTTCAGCCGCTTCCAGTCGGCGTTCATCCACTACTCGGAGACCAAGAAACTCACCAATCCGGACTACATCGCCTCGCACGCGCTGGTGATCGCGGCGGCGACCTTCCGCGGATCCGGCGGGTTCCCCGAGCAGTTCATGCCGATCATCGAGGACGTCGAGTACACCCACCGCCTGCGCCGCAACGGCCACCGGCTGGTGATGCACCAGGGCATCCTGGTGCAGCACATCTTCAACTTTTCGTTCCGCACGTGGTTTCGCAACGCTTTTCGCAAATCGAGACACTGGACGCGCTACTCGCTCTACAACCACGACGTGTTCGCCGATTCGGGCACCGCCAGCCTGGAACTGAAGGTCGACGTCGTGGTGTTCTTCGTGGTCCTGCTGCTGTTGCTGGCCGCGCTGGTGCTCTGGCAACCGGCCTGGCTGCTGCCGGTACCGTTCCTCTTGGCCGGAAACGCGCTGGTGTCGCGCGGTCTGCTGCGCACGTTTCGTCGCGCCGGGGGCTTGGGGTTCTTCGCCGCGGCAGTAGTGTACTATTCCCTCGTCTACCCGCTGCCCGTCGCCGTTGGCGCCGCTGTCGGCCTGATCGAATACCCCCGCAAGGGAGTGCGCTGAATGTCCTTCTCTCCGCTGCGCCACGCCGGCGCTCTGCTCGTCAAGCGCAAGCCGCTGCACCTGACGTTCTTCGTCACCAAGCGCTGCAACGCCCGCTGCCCGTTCTGCTTCTACATCTACCGTGAGGACGGCCCGGGCCCCGGCGAACTGACGCTGGCCGAGATCGAGAAGATCGCCGACTCGCTGCCCAACCTGCTGTGGCTGGCGTTCTCCGGCGGCGAGATCTTCGTGCGCAAGGACTTCGTCGAGATCGTCAAGCTGTACTACCGGAAGAACAAGCCGGTGGTCATGTTGTTCCCGACCAACGGCATCATGACCGACCGGATCACCGCCGCACTGCGCGAGATCTGCAGGTCCTGCCCCGACAGCCGCATCGTCGCCAAGATCTCGCTCGACGGCGAAGAGGCGCTGCACGACGAGATGCGCGGCGTCAAGGGTTGCTACCGCAACGCGATGAAGACCTACGAGTCGCTTGCGGGGCTGCTCGACGAGTTCCCCAACTTCGACCTCGGCGTCAACACGGTGATGTGCGCCAAGAACCAGGACCAGGTCGCGCCGTTCATCGACACGGTCGCAGCGCAGATGCCCCGCATCACCACGCACACCGTGTCGCTGGCCCGCGGCGAGATGCCGGACGAAGGCCTCAAGGACGTCAACCTCGAGACCTACCGCGCGGCGACCAAGAAGCTCGAGGACCGGATGAAGCAGGGGCAGGCCACGCACTACCGCTTCCCCGGCGGCCGGCTCAAGGCGGCGCAGGACATCGTCCAGCGCCAGGTGATCTACGAGACCGCCAAGCAGGACCGCCGCCTGGTCAACTGCTACGCCGGCACGCTCAACCTGGTGCTGACCGAGACCGGCGATCTGCACCCGTGCGAGACGTTCAGCATGAAGTTCGGCAACGTCCGCGACTTCGGCCACGACGTCAACAAGGTGCTCGACACCGCGCACAGCCAGAGCATCCTCGCCGACATCAAGGCCTGGAAGTGCCACTGCACGCACGAGTGCTTCCTGATGACCAGCATTCTGTTCAACCCGCGCATGCTGCCGGCGATCGCCAAGGAGTACGTGCAGCTGCGGCCGGGCGCGCACAAGCCGTCGCGCGAACAGACGCCGAGCGTGTCGCCGGTCTAGCGCCGGGGCGACCATCACCGCCACGGACGCGTGGCGGGCCGGCATGCCGGGCGCACCGGCGTTCAGGCACAGTCGACGAGCAGCAGGCCGGCGAGCCAGGCGCAGAAGCACGTCACCAGCAGGCCGGCGAGGACCGGCTCCGAGCCGGGCAGCATGCCGAGTCCGTTCAGGCACAGGCCGAACGCTCCCGTCCACGCCGGCAGGCCGAGCAGCGTGATCCACCGCGGCAGCCGGCCTGCGCGCCACAGTGCCAGCGACAGCACGAGGTAGGTGACCAGGAACAGCCCGTTGGTGATGGTGAGCGACAACAGCCGCAGCGTGGGATCGAGCGCCATCCCCGCCGCCGGCCGCACCAGCGCCGCATAGACCGCGTTGAGCAGCAGATCGCCGAGCGCGGCGGCGAGGATCAACACCCGGAGCCAGTGGTCGAGCGCCGGTGACGCGGTGGGCGCGAACCGACGCAGCGTCGCGCGCACGAACGGCGGCGAGAACACGTCGGCGATGCACCAGCACACCCAGGCCAGCGTCCAGCACACGAGCCGCGTGGGTTCACCGGCGCCGATCGTTCCTGGCCAGTTGGCGAGCGCCAGCAACCCGGCGCCGACCGCGTGCGCCGTGAGCAGCACGACGACGAGCAGTCGGTAGCGCGCCCGCTCGGACCGGCCGCGCAGCAGATAGCCGGCGAACCCCGGCCACCAGACCAGGTCGTTGGCGACGATGACGAGGAACCCCGCCGCCGCGATCCGGCCGTGCACGAAGTTCCACGCCCAGCCGACCGGCCCCAGCACCTTGCCGAGCAGACCGACGGCGATGATCGGCACGGCGCGGTCGAGATGCTGCGCCGCGTGCCAGTAGAGGATGCCGTAGATGCCGACGACCATGCCCACGCACTGCCACAGTGGATGGAACGGGTCGGCGCCCTCGAGATGGATCAGGGCGAAGAACTGTCCCGGCGCCAGCACGGCCCAGGCGAGGAACGCCAGGTTGTAGACGGCGGCGACCTGGAACAGGCGGCGGTAGAAGGTCGACGCGGCGATCACGGCAGCTCGAGACGCTCCGGCTCCGCGAACGAACCGCGGATCCGATGATCAGCATGGCGGAGCAGCCGCTGATGTTCCATCAGCAGAACTCGACAGCACCACGATCCCTCGAGCCGCTGGTGAACCGGCACAATAGCGCGCATGCGGATCTGGCAGCGCCGCGCGGCCCGACGATGACCGTGCGGACGCCGACGGGTCGGGCGCTTACAGGGTCTTCGCCTCGCAGTTGGTGAGGAACGGCCCGCGGACCGGATCGAGACCGATGCCCTGGAACCACAGGGTCACTCCGGCCAGTGCACCGGCTGGCAGCGGATAGAGCTTGAACAGCGACGGCGTGCCGATCGCGCCGGTGCCGCTCAACGACACGAAGCCGAACGGCCCGATGCTGTCCTCCAGCACGAAGGTCAGCGGGTCGAAGGGATTGCTGCAGATCGAGCCGATCGGAGTGGGCAGCGGCGCGATGCCGGGCGCACTGCACAGGACGATGAACGGCACGCGCGCAGGCACGGCGGTCGTCACGTTCGGAATCGTCAGGGTCAGCGCCGCCGGCGCGCGCGTGACGATCAGCCGGTGCGCGAACAGGTGCGCGGTGCTCGAGATCGCGCTGCCTGGCGTGCTCGCGGTCACGGTGATCGGCCCGCCGTCGCCGGTGGCCTTGACCAGGGTCTGCGCCCGGCCCGCCAGATCGGTGGTGACAGGATTGGTCGTCGACAACATGGCCTGGCCGATGACGGCGAAGTCGACCGCGACGCCAGGCATCGGCTGCCCGACCAGGTCGTTCACCTGGACGTCGATCGGCTGCGGAAACAGCGACCCTGCCGGAGTCGTCTGGCCATCGCCGCCCACCGACTGCACCCCGCCAGCGACCACTTCGACCTCGAGCAGGCTGGAGTTGGCGATCGCATTGGACACCGAGTTGTTGAAGGTCGAGACCCGGATCGGCAACGGCGTCGGTCCGAGTTGCACCGGGAACGCTCCGGTCAGCGGGCTCGGATCGAAGTAGAGCCCGAAGAACTCGACGCTGCCGTCGTCGCCGATGTCGACTCGCATGTCGGTCGTCGGCCCGGTCTGGAACGGTGGCGTGACGTGGGTCCATCGCACCCGTACTTCGGCCTGGATCGTCTGGCTCGCCGTCACCGACAACCGCGACTGGCCGGTCGCAGTACTGCTGGTGGCAGTCGTCGCCCCGGCATCGGCCAGTTCGCTGATCGCATAGCGTATGGCCAGGAACGGACTGCCGCCCTGTTGCAGCGACACGACCATCGAGCTGTGGGGGAGACCCGCCCCACCACCGCCGACACTGAGCGTCAAGCCGTTGGTCAGCACCGTGCCGGGTGGCACGGACTGAGACGTGACGGCGGACCCGGTCACGAAGGTGACCTGTATGGTCGTCGCCGCGGTTGCGGTCGCCGTCACGGTCTGGGCCCGCAACGCAGCCACCGAACAACAGAAAACTGCCAGCACGAGGACGCGCATCGACATACCCTTTCTGTCCACGCACGGTATGCGTCCTGCCCCGATCTGCCTAGCCTCGCGTCGTCGGTGCCATCCGGCTCGCGGTCGCTCGACCGCGCAGACCATGTGCCTGCGCGTCACTCCGGCTTGCCGAACCGCTCGGCGAGCATCGACAGCACCCAGGTCCGGCCGGCCTCGTGCTGGCGGCCGGTCAAGAGCTCGCCGGGGAACGCCCTCGGGCCAGCGCCCCACGGCAGCCTGCTGATCGGCGCCGACGCTCGGCCGCGGCTCCGAGCACCCGGCCATTGGCTCCAGCGTTCTGCCGCGGCGAGCACTTTGCCTTTGACGCGGGCCCCGATGCCGTTCACCTTGCCGCGCCTCAAGGAGATAACCCCATGCCCGTTGTGGAATGGTCACAGCTGCTGCTCCCGATCGTGCTCGCCACCGTACTCGTGTTCGTCGCCAGCTTCGTGCTGCACATGGTGCTCAAGTACCACGCCGCCGACTGCCGCCACCTCGGCAACGAGGAAGCGGTGCTCGGCGCGCTGCGCCAGGGCCAGCCGGCGCCGGGGATGTACATGTTCCCGTTCTGCGGCGACCACAAGCAGATGAACTCGCCGGAGATGCAGCGCAAGTACGTCGACGGCCCGGTCGGCATCCTGTTCGTACGGCCGAGCGGCCAGATCCGGATGGGGCCGTTCCTCGGCAAGTGGATCGTCTACTCGCTCGCCCTGTCGGCCGTGGTCGCCTACCTCGCGCGCGCCGAACTGCACGCCGGCGCTGGCGGCGGGCAGGTGTTCCGCCTGGTCGGCACTGCGGCGTGGTTCGCCTACGCGTGGCAGGCCCCGGCCAATTCGATCTGGAAGGGCGTGCCGTGGTCGGTCACGTGGAAGGAGATGTTCGACGGACTGATCTACGCGTGCGTGACCGCCGGCGTGTTCGCCTGGCTGTGGCCGCACTAGCAAACACCCGCATCGCGATCGCGCGCTGACCCACCGGCGCGATCGGGCGGTCGGTTGCCGACAGGATCCCGTGCCCGCGACGTGCGCCCGCATCGCGCTGCCGGCGTATTCCCGTCCGGGGACGTTCCGTGACCGCCGGGGTGCAGAACGCGGCCGGATCGACCGATCCCGGTCCTCATCACGGCTCACACCACGGGGAAGGACAGGATGATCCAGAAGACGCTCAGTGCGGCCCTTGCCGCCGCAGTTCTCGCATGCATGTCGCCGGCACAGGAGCAGACCGACCAGGGTCGGCCGCAACCGCCGATGCCGCCGCGCGCCCAGGGTCAAAAGGAGCCCGGCACCGCCGCCCTCGGCGAGAAGCGGGAAGGGCCCGGCGCCGAGCGGCGCGAGGAAGCCAAGGAGTTCCGTGAGCGCCTGCGGATGTTCTTCGCCAAGCACCCGCACATCCGCGAAGAACTGTTCGGCCGGCCGGAGCACGGCCGGGATGGCAAGGGTGGCCCGGAGAAGGGTGGCCCGGAAAAGGGTGGCGCGGACAAGGCGGGCGCCGACAAGGCCGGCCAGGAGAAGGCAGGTCTGGAGCGGCGAGAGGAGCGGATGCGGGAGGAGCGGGCCGGCGTCGAGGAGCTGGTCGAGTTCGAGGCGCTGATCCACTGCCGGATCGAGGAGCTGCGGAGGCTGCACCTCGAGAAGAAGGAACGGCACGAGGAACGGCTCGAGCACGGTGACGCCAACGGCGACGGCAAGCTGAGCCCGGAGGAGCTGGCGCGGATGCGTGCAGCCCGGGAAGCCAAGGAGAAAGAGCGCGCCGGCACCGAGGGCCAGCGCCGCGGCGGCAACTGATCGCTGACCGGCAGCTGCAGCGCCGCCCGTTCCCAGAGGTCCGCGGCCCGCTCGTGCAAGGGCCTGTGTCCGATCACTTCGGCGCAGGCCCGACCGACGGGGCGCCCGAACGGCGCCCCATGCTGTCTGCTAGAGACCGACGACAGCACGCGCCGCGCTGCTGACGACCATGCCGAACGGATTGGCCGGCGGATCGACGACGATCGCCTGCACCAGAAACGGCACGCCGAGGAGCCGCGAGTCGTTCGGAATCGGCACCGGCCACACGGCAGCGCCGCCACCGCGGCGCGGGGCATCCGGTGGGGACTCGCGCTCTGCCGTTGTGACGCCCGCAACGGCTATCCCAACGTCCGGTCCCCTTGGCGGGAGCCTTGGGCTCAGGGCTCGATCAGACCGGCGCGGATGGCATAGCGGACCAGGCTGGCTGTCTCGTGGATGTCGAGCTTCTGCATGACACTGCCGCGGTGCGACTCAGCGGTCTTGGTGCCGATCTTCAGCGTACAGGCGATCTCCTTCGTCGACATGCCTTCGGCCACCAGCTGCAGCACTTGACGCTCACGGGGCGTCAGGGGATCGGCGCGGACGTCCTTCTTGCCGAAGCAGCCTTCCACCACCGTCTGCGAGACCGAAGGACTCAGATAGGTCGAACCACGGTGGACCTCGCGAATCGCGGTCACCAGGTCCACTGCAGCTTGGGTCTTGACGACGTAGCCCTTATGCCTGCCTGTAGGGCGCCGAACACGTACTGGTCCTCAGTGTGCACCGTGAGCAAGATCGTCCTTGTCCGCGGCGCCTCGGCAGCAATCGCCCGGGCAGCATCCATTCCGTTCAGCTTCGGCATTCCGAAGTCGAGGATGGCTACGTCCGGTGCGTGCGCCTTGACAAGTGCCACGGCTTCCGCGCCATCCGCGCATTCGCCCACGACGGTGAAGCCCTCACGCTCCAACAGCGAACGCACGCCCTCCCGGACGACGTGGTGGTCATCAGCAAGAACGATGCAGATGCCCTGCAGGTCGGTCATTGGCGCAGGTTGAATCGACACGAAACGAGAAGGCTTTATTGCGGTCTCACGAGGTAGTGGGCGACCAACACCAGGGCATCGTCGTCCGTGCGGCCGTGGCTCGCAAGGATCCCTTCTGCGACCTGACGCGGGCTGCCGTGGTCTCCTGCGCAAAGGCGAACCGGCTGTCGATCCCGTCGGTGGCCAACACCAGCACGTCCCCAGCTGCTACGTCGATACTGGAAACGCGCAGATATGGCAGCTGTCCGCCGACTACGCCCGGGCGCAGGAGCAGCATCTCCCGGCGGTCGCGGAGCGAAGACCGCTCGCGCTGCCCCGCGCGTAGCAGCACGCCCTCGACGTTGCCGACACCGATCCAGGACATCCTACCGCCGGTCTCGTGGAACCAGGCAAAGGTCATGACCACCCCTCTGCAACTCCGCAAGCGCTCGTGGCATCGATCCACCAAGCGATCGAGCGGTTGCCCTCGGTGCTGCTGGATCTCGCCAATCGCCGCATGCGCGGCGACAGCTTCCTCCTTTCCGTGACCCAGCCCGTCGACCACGGCGATCAACACTCCCGAGGTGTCGGGGAACACGGCGTACTGGTCGCCAGACTCGCCGTGCCCGGACTTGGTCCTTGCCGCCACGGCCCAATCAACCAGGGCGCCGCTCATCGCCACTTCTTGACGGTGATGTTGGTCCCGCGCCCCACCGCCGTCTCGATCTCGAACTCGTCCATCAACCGCCGCACGCCCGAGAGGCCGAGGCCCAGCCCCCCGGAACTCGAGTAGCCCGGCTGCATCGCCAGCCCGATGTCAGCTATGCCAGGGCCAGCGTCGCGAGCGATGACGACGATGCCTGACCGGCCGTTGTCCTCCGCTGCCCGCAACAGGATCTCACCGCGCTTTGCGTACAAGACGATGTTGCGTGCCAGTTCCGAGATCGCGGTGGCGACGATGGTCTGATCGGTCAGCGAGAAGCCCAAGTGCGCCGCGAGTTCGCGTCCCCTCTGGCGCGCCGTGACAATCTCGGCGTCGGAGCTGACGGGCACTCGGGTCTCAACGTCCACCGTCGCTCCCGGCGGCCCGCTTGCGGGAACTGCGCTGC
>Ga0209488_10004903_pt1 | contig 10370 bp, 13 predicted proteins | sample Rivendell_Oct201_8_FD_188349 | JGI IMG/M metagenome (GOLD analysis project Ga0209488, IMG submission 188349) | Vadose zone soil microbial communities from the Eel River Critical Zone Observatory, Northern California, USA -... | ecosystem: Environmental > Terrestrial > Soil > Vadose zone >... | reverse complement strand
TTCAAATTGTATGAGTCCGAAAAAAGTTTGGTGATTAGTGATTAGGAGAACATCGTCCTCTCTCAGTATTAGCATCCCACCCAGAGCAGGTGCAGGCATCGTATCTTATACTTGGCATAACGTTAACGTTGAGAAGAGAATATTGAGCTGAGGTGGAGCAGAATCTGAGTTGTGTCGTTGTCACAGCCCGAGCAGTTCCATCAGCCGGCGACACCACTGGCATGAAGGGCCCACCACATGGCACAAGGATAACTTTCACCCCAAGGACAAACGCGCAACTTCACGTCCTCTAGCAAAGAAGGGAACGACGGCAACCGTTTGTTTCTTGTCACCGCGACTCAGAAGGGACAATTCTTACTTTTCAGTTGACACCGTTTCTCTGCACATGGAGCATGGATTACGGGATACGCAGGTCACCCCTGTGGAGTTCGCTAATCTCTCTCAAGAATATCATTACTCTCTGGAGGACCGATTGGAGTATGCGTAGTATCATCTTTACCCTCGAAGGAGATATTTTCCGTGTGAGATCCAAGTCAGGTGTCGTAAGACCATATCAAGCACTCGGAACTGGCATGTACTCATGCCCATACTGACTGAACACTGACTGAACAGATCTCCGCATCTCGCATCTCGCTTCAAGCTCCTGCCGCTGCAGCTGTGTCTATTTCGGCGACATCCTACCAGTGCGGAAGTGAAAGTTTAAAAGGAGTGTACACTAAAACGACCTCGCGGGGCAGCAAACACAAAAATACCCACATCGGATATAGTGGTGTGGTATATTGACGTTCAGAAGAAACCTATAAGATTCGTCATCCATCGCCTTCTCGCAGATCGGCGTCGCGTCAGATCTAGCGAGGCCGAGCGATAATACAATCGGTCAGCTGGTTCGCTCATTAAAGTCACCAACGCCGCCCGCACAGAATCTCTCGCTTCCGCCCAGGCATACGATAGTTCGTCCAGTTGCAGAAGTGTGACGACACTCCGGGGCACATCATCAGGTATGCCACCCGTGACTGCAACATGGGCTGAGACACTTTCGAACAGAATCTTCTGCCTGAGAGTCATCTTCCGTTGTAAACATAGGAGGCTTTGAACTTTCTCGAGCCTGGTGAACAGTAGTGCCCGCTGGTATTAGTGCAAACCGTTTAAATGTGATAATTGGTTCGAAGACAGACCTCGGGCACGGACAGCACTCTCAGCGGAAATGTCTGTTGTTTCGAATCGCGATTTCATGCCACATTCCCGAAGAGTATCTAAGGACTCTGCATGCGAGGATACAGGCCCACCAATATGGGAAGGGCAAGTCATAATCTCCACGTACTGGACGCAGCGCTGTAAGAAACCAAGACACGAGTCTCTGTTCTCTGCATAGGCAAGTTCGAGTCGCAGGGCAAGAGACGTTCCCAAGTGTGAAACATGCTCCAGTGAGGCGCTCGAGCGGATGCGCTTCAACACTTCATTGAGCAGTCCATTGCGGGTGATAAGGAGAAAACTGTCGTCCAGATGTCCTTTCCCTGCACACTGCCAGTCGAAAGGGCCTCCAAAACCATTCGGAGAATAGACAAACAGTTGAAGAGTGCGCAATCTTGCGGCATGGGATTTGAGTATCACAACGCCCAACTTAAACAAGGTATTTGGTCATTCGGGAACGCATTAGCGAGGTACATTACCATACCTTCGAGTACTCGGTGGTTTGTTTAATGCTTGCGTGAAAGTTTTTCCAGCGCTCGAAATCCTTCGAGTCAACACGACGCATCTTGAGGGCTTTGACCGCGCGGAGTACCTCGTCTGTCCAAAATTTGTCCAATTCCTCGTAACATTGCCGAATCTCAGCCAGCACAAAATCAACCTCGCTAAATAGGTCAAAGTATTCTGGAAGGGGCCGGGATAGTGCTAAAAAGTAGGTATCAGCACTTTGTTTCTGCAGAAGCCAGGAGACTGCCTTGCCCGTTTCACGAATATCCTTCAAAGGATCAACTGTTCCTGATTCGTGCGACTTTCGCAAAGCAACGACCTCTCTACACAACATCATTGCCATATCCAAGCGCTTCTCCAACGTCTCCAAGAAAGCACTTTGTTGTTGAATCTCACCACAGATGTCGAGCAGATACCTGCTGGCATATTCTTCGCTCAGTTGCAAAATTTGATGCAGCGCTCGTGTTGCCCCTTGAATGTTTCGCGCAACGTCACAACTTGTCTCGACAGCCGAAATCAGTGCTCTGCGGGAGCGGAGGACGCAAGTTCTTGTAGGCGGTCAATTAGGCGGGAAAGTTTCATGTTTTGATCCAGGAAGACAGTGTTGGGTGCAATTTATCTTATCTGGGAGTATCTTAAGCGGGGGTGTAGGGATATGTTCCTGACGTACGCCACAGATCTCCGCTGCGAGATTTGCCGGGAGATTTGCCGGAATGTGGCGTTCAGGTCCAATAGTGCTGAGAGACGTTGAGCGATTGGTAGTCAAAGGCGTGGGTGGAGGGGAAGTAACAGAAGGCGCAGGGTGGGGAGCCGGACTAGGCAAAGTCGTAGGCACGGGACTAGCACCGGAAGCGCTAGAACCAGCTTGCGGCCGACCACTGACACCTACGATATTGACTTGGCCGTTCGGCATGGGACGGGGATGGATTGGAGGTGGATACAGATCACCGTTTTGGGGCTGGCGCAGAGCACCCGCGGGGAGCGGAGGTCGGTACGGTTGACCCTGACCTGCTTGCGATAGTAAGGAGGCAGATCGTGATGCAGAGGAAGCCGCCTCTGGGGGAGGATTTACTGAGCCTGCAGCCGGAGAAGCGAATGGAAGGGGGACCCAAAGGAGGGACCTCCTGCGCCGGTCGATTGATTTCCTGGCATGATTTTGGATGTCATAGTACCAAGGGGGGTCGTGACGATGATAAGGCTGGGATCGTAAGGGTCGGCAGTAGCATGGACGTGGTAGCCAGGGGGGAAGGTATTGAATCGTTCTATGAGGTAGGAATTCCCATGAACAAGCATGGACACGCGCTCTATTACTCCCGGAGTATCGATTCTGGATCGGACATGTCAATACCTTTCTCGGGGCAGGCAGGGGCAAGGAGGCATCAAGCATAGCATCGACATATGCCCCCTTCCATGGAAAGAAAGTCCACAACGTGCCGTAGGCTGTCGTGGCATGGGAGGGAGTATCCTCTTCATAATGCCCTCGTGCATGCGAGGAATGATGAAACAAGTAGTTTAAAATGACATCCCTCACGATAAAGGACTCAAAAGGAAGGTACGATGCCGTATTCACGGAGATCCGAAGCGGGGACAGAAAGAAGGGGAATGGCAAGGATAGAAAGAAAAACGGAGGGAGGACGCACATCCGGCTGCGAAAGTCGTTCATTATACCCAAGAAGTGATTGTATACGTCGGGCTTGTAGTGATATTGCACCTTGACCGCGTCCAGGTAGCCCAACGCGTCCGTCACATTGAGCGACCGATTAGTGCCATGTCGTTGCTCTGAGCAGCGTTGGAAGCAGGAATGGCGGGGTTTCCACTACTGCCACCGCTTTCCGGCTGCGCAGGCTCGGGCTTAGCGAACGTTGCGCGCTAACGGAGGCCCGCAGACGCGCCGGTGAGCCAGTCCGAGTCGTGTGCGAACCCTGTCTAGGAGGCAGTCGGTGGCAGCGCGAGCGGCCGTTGGGCCGGATTCCCGCTACCACCACCGCCGCCGCCACCAGATCCTTGGCCGTTCGCAGTGGCTTGGACGACTTGGCCCGGGGGCACAGTTGGTTTTGGGGAGCGAGGAAGTCGCATGGGGAGGGAGATGAGACAAAACTGCAAGAACAGCGTGGCGCTCACGCGTTTGATGTTAGCCATGTTGCGAGAATGGGTAATCACATCAAAGATTTGTTATAACTATAAATTCTAGAGGAGAGTGTATATCTATCCTGTGAACCGCTTCACTTGTCCCTTTCAGGCCAACAGGAATGATTCTCGTTCGACACAGGAAGTCACAGCGAACAGGAAGCAAAGCTACTACAAGTCGTGTATGTGTTCCGATACGTCCACAATCCAGTTTCTCCGGTGCTTTCCGAGGCTACGGCGTTGCCAGTGGGAAGAGCTGCGTCCCGCAACCAAGGAGGAGGTCAGCTGTTGCTCCGCATGTGGCAGTTCTGAACTGCTCCAGCCTTGAAGTCGGTCGTGATCGTGCTCTCGGTCGGCATCACGCTCGTAAGTCTCCCTCACAGCGCTCTTCGTCCCACCCTCACCGAGCTTCCAGTCCACCGCGGCAGACGGCCAGCCGCCGCTCGCATTATCCCCGACACGGCCACGTTTATCGGCGCGGTGGGCATCTCGATCGGCCACGTATGCCTGCGAAGCGCCCTCGCGCGTGTTGGGTTCGTGAAATAGCTGCGTTCAATTCCTGGGACGGAGCGTCGTCAGTCATATGACTTTTTTGGTAAACAGGTCCTTGGCCCTTACCAGCTGTTTGTTTGATCATGGCGTGCATGTGAACCACCTGCACTTGATAGAGGTTCAAGGGTTTTACTGTCATTGTACGTACATTCCATTCCAAACTGGACAGCACTCACCACTCACTGGCAGGTGATGCTATTCGGCACTCTTGATCACCATTATGTTGAGGTGCCTATGAAAGAGATAGCAAAGGGTCCATCTTGAATCTAACCTGGGCACGCGTGTCCATGGATCCCTGTTGCATAGAGAGAGGATAGGATGGCATTGTGTCTCGTTATAAAATTGCCATGTTGGCTCAGGGTTCGCTCAGGCCATCTGCTATGGCGATGACTAGGCATGGGACACCAGCAGAGGATGTACTGAATTTGTCTCAACGGTGTACGCTGTCTATTCTTGACAAGTCACAGTTTTGAGTGCCTCGCTGGTGGTGTAAGAGTTCATCCATCGGAGTTTGATCGGAAAACAACCCAGCTGTCATTGTTCTGTGCTATACAGTACTGTAGACCAGTCGTAGACCTCATGGTTGCGGCGTTGCCAGCTGGTGAACATGGTGAACCATCCACAGGTCCCGGCCAGACCCCTTGAAATTGTTATGTTGCCATGAGTCTTCTTTCTGATCTCCTTGGTACGCGCACAACAGTGTCATCCTCGCCAGCCGCTCAGTCGGACCAGCCCAAAGGACCCGAAGCCCCATCCTTGGCAAAGGGTTCGTTATTGAGTCTGCCCGTCCTGCGGACCAGCGGCAGCTTACACTGGTCTGATCGCTCGAACGCCACCACCCCTGGCTCGCAGGCAGCTCTGTCTGAGAAGCAGCCAGAAACGAAGCTAGCCGAGAAGACTGAGGATAGCGCAGGTGCTCCCGCCAGGAACGTCCAGGCGTCTTCTTCAATGCCACTGCCTCTCGCCTGCAATGTTGATTCGACTCCGGGTCCAGACAAAGATCCCGAGCTCGAGGAAGTCACGGATCGAGAGCCCACAACGGCGGCAGGCGCACCGATTGATCGGCAACGGATGTTGCGGCGCAGGAGGGCTCTCATTATTGATATGCGCTTTGCCAAATTCTTCACTGGCTCCTCCTGGGATTCGTCATCGCCCCTGGTGCATTCAACAAAACCGACGGTGGGCATGTCCCCTTGTACGTCCCTCGTTTCTCCCCTCTATTGCTGTCGGTTCAAACGTGCGACGACCAACCGATAGACTCCCGGTTGCCTGCATCTGCTGCCTGCTCAACGCGCTTGAGTCTTTTTGGTCTTAGCGTCGCAGGAGAAATGACCTCATATGGCTGTACACCAACCTCTTCTTTGCCGGGTTGGTCAACGCCTTCTCCGCGTTTAGCACGACATTGGTGATCGCCTATGGCGTGCAGCCAGTTCGACCCAGTTAGCCGGTCACTCGTCATCACGTGTAAATTTACCGCCACCCACGCAGTGCTCACAGTGTGATCTATTACCGGAAACGTTCACAGGGCAAGCGCCGGCTCCTTCAAATCCAGACCCCTACACAGCTCTACCGTATACCAACCCAATACCGCTCATATGATTTTACAAGTGGAGTGCGCTGTAGTGTCATCTTTACCCTCGAATTCGGTGTGAGATCTGGGCTTTTATGAAAAACTGAAGACCACAATATCGTCAAGTGCCTTCTGGTGTAATGGCATAAGAATGTAGGGAGAAAGCACTCAGACCTGAGAACCAGGATGACTTGGACTCAGGCCTGGGACACTTGCCAAATCACACTACCTCGGGCCCGACCATGTGCTCATATCCAGTCTCCTTCATATCCATCCTCACACAGTTATTTCCCCAACATCACCCAAATCTGTGGTCGCATTGGCCTTTTTCATTGAAGACGTGCTCCATTCTGATCCCACTACAGCTTAGAAACTTGAAAAATGGGCGCAGACATGTGCACCTTATCAGTCTACATCAAATATAGCATGTTTTAACTTACTCTCGGTGATCGGGCCAGCGCCTGATCCTCTACAGTCATGGCGTCAGAGCGGACTTCCAATTTGAGCCCTGCCAAGCTCGGCGCAACCAACGCCAGTCTTCAATAATTACTTACTAGATCTCCACGACTCACCTGATCATGTCCAGAACCATCTCACAATACACGGATTGCCGGTGACAGTTTCGGGCTACTGGTCGTGATGCATTCGGCGTAGTGGCGCGTAGATGTTAAGCGCCATACTAGCAGAACACGCTGGGGTCAAATGAAAATGCGAAGAGATGACGGCAGCAGCTGCCAGTGGATGGCAGCGGAGTAAGAAACTTGAGCCCAGGCTTGAACCGAGCTACTAACCTTTGGCGACATTTGTCCAAGTTCGTCTCAGATCGTCCCACACATCCACCGCCTACAACCAATCACACAATCAATAAGCGTCTTCGTGACCCCATTAAACCTTTCGGTTCTCCTAACTGTCAACTCGGAGCAATGTGGCGGCGTGTAGACTGTGCAGGGGAACTTCATAATTCCCAGTTCGCTCTACATGGGCGCCCCGCTGGCATTCTCAGGGAATTCGAGAATGATGCTGCTAGCACCGAACATCTGACGCCGTCAGCAAGTACAAGATCGAGAGAAACATGGAAGCGGAGATGAAAGTACATATATTGGGCGACTTCCCGCCGTCCGTGGTTCATCTAACCTCGGGACAGTGCGCATATCATGGCATCTCCGTGGTTCATGTATACGCCAGACTCGTTACCAACACACGACTCCAAATCCCCATCCCCAGAACTGGATGCGCCCGCCGCCGAGATGGCTTTGGCCTTGACTCCACCCGTCCGGAACAACAACCCAGCCAATGCAGATCAGTCCGATCTTGCCCACAGCTTGCACACGACACCTTCTAGCTTTGTGAAGCCAGATGCAACACTTGGGTATGTAGGAGTGCTATCTATGCGTGGACACGTGGGGCTAATCAATTTGCATCAAGTGTCGTATTATTCACTGCAATCGATGGATCCCGTAAAGGGACCATGAGTAAAGCCGTACCTACCATTGTATCTACGGCATCAGCCTTTGTGAAATGTCAAGAGGCCAGGCCATCAACTCACCCTTCAGTATATCCCCACCATAAATCCTCACACAGCGGGTTCACGTCCTTGCAGATAAAAAACGGAATTCCGGTAACGTCTGACGTGCGTCCAGATGTGCACACCACAATGACCACGCATCCTTCGCCCGGAGTGGTCGAGGAAACACGAGGGCGTGTACTTTCTAATGACACGCAGCCCTCGAAAGGAGAACTCCAATCCCCTTCGCCTCTCCCACTAGTATCTCGTCCCCCCGCATTTAATACCTTGCGTCATGATGCCGACTCGTCAGTTCAACAAACGCCCGCCTATGAGCGTGCCGACATCGCAGCCGCATACCCAACCAACCTCATCCTATCAACGCGTGAGCAGGTCGCCAAACACTCCGTTGGGCATGTGGTAACCAGTCCAAAATCAAGTTGGATGCCCAAGCAATACGTCGCCGCATCCTCTCCCACAACAAATTCTCACCCCGTTACCCAAACATCAATATCAGCAGCGAGCAATGTGACTCCGCTATCAACCGCAATCAGCGAAGTTAGCTCCCCTACCATGGGGGCTCCACAATCTCCAACAATCAATCTGGCTCAGATTCCTGGTCGTGGTAGACTAAGTGATGGACGTGCTCCGAAGAGATCGGTAACAGGTTCGACCGCTGGGTCTGGCAGCGGCATTGTGCCATCAAAGTACGCCAACATGGTGTTCGAAGAGGTCCCGCCATTGGTCAACATCTTCGCGTGGCTCTTCACTTGGATCCTCCTCGCAGGCTTCGTCGTTCTCCCCAGTACATTCGACACTCTCGGGGACATTTTAGCGAATGCGGGCGTATCTCAGAAAGTAGTGCAAACCATAGACAACCTTCCCTTGTACGTCCTTTCCTTTCACTTGTCCCTTCCTTCAACCACAAAGCAACTCTGAATATGCTCTTCCCGCTCTCTATTGGTCGACGATCACTCTAATGCGTCCCTCAACGAACAGCTCGGTGATCGCCTACACCTGCTGCGGTGTCGGCGGGATCGGGATGTGCTATCTCTGGTTGCGCTGGTCGCATAACTACGTCTGGGTACTCAATAGCATCTTCATCCCAGGGCTGCTCAGTGGCCTTTCCGGGATTGTCTCGACGTTCGCGGGAATTTATAGCCAACCGAATCACATATACAACAGGAAAACCATCGTCGCGATCGCTGTTACGGGCGGATGCACGGTCATCTGTGGCTTCCTAACCGCGATCTACGCGCTCTGGAAGATAAGACGTGTCAAACGTCTGCACTCCCGCGAAATGGAGCAAGCGGGAAACGTCGATGAGCCTGAGGTGCTTGGGGTGAGGCACTTGATCTAACTGCAAGGTAGCGGGGCGGCTGTCTTTCTTTGGGATTTCATGTTCCCGTGACTTACTGTATTGGACCCTACTGACTTTTCGAAGTGTGACCTCTTGTATGTTATGATTACTCACTAGGATGAAAAATGAGATGCGATGCGAGAGCGGGAGGATACATTCCCTGCGGGCTTCGTGGTTCTGCGTCCGACTAGTAGGTCCCGCCTTCATGACCAACCACGGACTGCTATTCTGTGCGAGTTTGTCATTGCTGTTCTCGGATAGGAATAATAGCTATTGGAAACGGGTAGCTTGAGGACCGATTCACCTACTGATTGCCTCCGAGTCATCCCCAATGGCGTGGCACTAGTACTTGCCACCACCGGCCAGTGCCACGTCCTTCTGCAGGTGGGCGCGCGTTACCCAGCAGTTCCGAGTCATCGTGCACGTGAACCGCCCGCGCTTGATAGAGGTTCAGGGGTTTCGCTTCCATTACAACGCACAGGCGATGCTAGACTATTCGACTTCCTTTCTATTGCAATTAATTCATAAATGGCTATGTTGACGGGTTCCTGCCTCTCACTGCGACAATCAGATGAGGAAATCGACATGCTGCCATGAGTCCTCGTTCCGATCTCCTAAGTGCGGCGCACAACAATGTCATCCTCCTCGCCAGCCGCCCAGTTGGACCAGCTCAAAGGGCCCGAAACCCCATTCAGACTCCTTGGTGAAGTGTTCGTTGTCGAGCCTATCCTGCGAAAACTAATAGGAGCTTACCCGGTGATCGCTCAGACACCACCCCCGGCTCGCAGGCAGCTCTGTCAGAGAAGCAGCCAGAAACGAAGGCAGCCGAGAAGACTGAGGACAGCGCAGTTGCTCCACGAACGTTCAGGCGCCTCTAACCCGCAATGCTGATTCGACTCCGGGCCCACTGGCAGAGATAGACCCCGAACTCGAGAAAGTCACGGAGCCAGACCCCACAACGGTGGCAGGGCCGGGCGCCTTGTTCGGCAACTGATGTTGCGGCGCAGGAGGCCTTCGTTGTTGATATGCCAGATTCTTCACCTTGCTCCTCCTCCTGGGCTTCGCCATTGTCCCCTGTACATTCAGCAAAACTGCATATCCCCTTGTGCGTCCCTCGTTTCCCCCCCTCTTTTGCCGTCGGCTTCTAATTCAAAGCAAACCGTGGCTGTACACCAACCTCTTCTTTTCCGGGTTGGTCAACGCCTTCTCCGCGTTTATAACGACATTAGTGAACATCTATGGCGTGCAGGGCGGCCAGTTCAGCACAGCTAGCAGGGCCACTCTCGCCATCCGAGTCACGTGTAAATTTACCGCCGTTTACGCAGTGCTCAGTGTGATCTGAAGCGTTTACAGGGGACGCAGAGGTGGTCGAGGGCCAATAGCGAGGCAGTCTAAGGCAGTTGGCGCGGACAGCCCCAAATCCAGGCCCTTACCTGACCGACAACTTGAATGGGCGCTTGAGCTGACCTCGAGTTACCACACACACACACAACTCACCCTTACGAATCTACTTTTTGAAAAAAAAAAAAGATGGTTTTTTTGTTCTTCACTTCTCCTCAAAA
>Ga0209488_10004902_pt1 | contig 10370 bp, 9 predicted proteins | sample Rivendell_Oct201_8_FD_188349 | JGI IMG/M metagenome (GOLD analysis project Ga0209488, IMG submission 188349) | Vadose zone soil microbial communities from the Eel River Critical Zone Observatory, Northern California, USA -... | ecosystem: Environmental > Terrestrial > Soil > Vadose zone >... | reverse complement strand
GCATGCGCGAGGAACGACGCGGATAGAGTTGCTTCAATGACAAAACCCCTCGCCTCCCGTATCGCTCTCGTCACCGGCGCCTCGCGCGGCATCGGCTATGCCACCGCGCGGGCGCTGGCAAAAGCCGGCGCGCATATCGTGGCGGTGGCGCGCACGCAAGGCGGCCTTGAAGAGCTCGACGACGAGATCAGGAAGGACGGCGGCAGCGCCACGCTGGTGCCGCTCAATCTCACCGACTATGACGGCATCGCCCGGCTCGGCGCGGCCCTGCATGAGCGTCACGGCAAGCTCGACGTCCTCGTCGGCAATGCAGGGGTCGCCGGCCCCTCATCGCCGCTCGGGCATATCGAGCTGAAGCCATGGAACGACGTGATGGCCGTCAACGTCACCGCGAACTTTCAGTTGATCCGCTGCATGGAGCCATTGCTGAAGATGTCCGACGCCGGGCGCGCGGTGTTCGTCACCTCGGGCGCCGCCAACAAGGCGAATGCCTATGTCGGCCCGTATGCGGCCTCCAAGGCCGCGCTGGAAACCCTGGTGCGGACATGGGCCCACGAAACAGCATCGACGCCGCTCCGCGTCAACCTGTTCAACCCAGGCCCGATCCGCACCCGCATGCGCGCCATGGTATTTCCCGGCGAGGATCCTGACACGCTGGACAGGCCGGAACAGGCGGCGGAGTTGATCGTGCCGATGTGCACGCCCGAGTGGCACGAGACCGGCAAATTCTACGACTACAGAACCCGCACGCTGCTGAGTTTTCGCGCGCCGGCTTAGCGGCTGGATTGCGTCGGCGGCACGACGGAACTATGGTCGGCCGCGCTACGTTAGCCACATTGCGAGACCGGCATAATCCGAACAGAATTGCGTAATGGACCGGGAGCGTCTCGAAGGAGCGCCGCCCGAAAACAACCATTGGAGGAAGAAACATGACTAGAAAACTTGCGCGGTATTCCGCGGCGATGATCGCGTTTGCAGGCCTTGGCCTCGCGGGACCGGCATTCGCCCAGGACAAGACGGTCAAGATCGGCGTGCTCAACGACATGTCGAGCCTTTATGCCGACATTGGCGGCCCGAATTCGGTCGCCGCCATCAAGATGGCGGTCGAGGATTCCGGACTCACCAAAAAGGGGTGGACGATCGATGTGTTGAGCGGCGATCACCAGAACAAGCCCGACGTCGGCGTCAACATCGCCCGGCAATGGATCGATGCCGAAAAAGTCGATGTGATCGCCGATACGCCGAATTCCGGCGTCGCGCTCGCGGTGAGCAACCTCGTCAAGGAGAAGAACGCGGTGCTGCTCAACTCCGGCGCCGCCACCGCCGATCTCACCGGCAAGGCCTGTTCGCCGAACACGATTTCCTACACCTACGACACCTACATGCTGGCCAACGGCACCGGCAAGGCACTGACCAAGGCCGGCGGCGACAGCTGGTTCTTCCTGACCGCGGACTACGCATTCGGCCACGCGCTGGAGCGCGATACATCGGCCGTCGTCACCGCCAATGGCGGCAAGGTGCTGGGCGCCGTCAGGCATCCGCTCAACACCTCGGATTTTTCGTCGTTCCTGCTGCAGGCGCAGGCTTCCAAGGCCAAGGTTGTCGGCCTTGCCAATGCCGGCGGCGACACCACCAACTCGATCAAGCAGGCGTCCGAATTCGGCATCGTCGCGGGCGGCCAAAAACTCGCGGCGTTGCTGCTCTTCATTACGGACGTGCATTCCCTGGGGCTGAAGACCGCACAGGGCCTCACCTTCACGGAATCCTTTTACTGGGACTTGAACGAAAAGACCCGCGAATGGTCCAAGCGCTTCGAGAAGGCATCGCCGAAGGGCACGATGCCATCGATGACGGTAGCCGGCAACTACGCGGCCGTACTGCATTACCTCAAGGCGCTGGAAGCGCTCGGCGGCAATCCGCATGATGGCGCCAAGGTCGTCGCCAAGATGAAGGAGATCCCGACCGACGATCCGCTGTTCGGCAAGGGCCCGTTGCGCATCGACGGCCGCCGCATCATCCCGGCCTATCTGTTCGAAGTGAAGAAGCCGGAAGAGTCGAAGTATCCGTGGGACTATTACAAGCTGATCGCCACGATCCCGCCGGAAGATGCGGCAAAACCGCTCGAAGCCAGCGAGTGTCCGCTGGTCAAAAAGTAAGCAGAAGCGGAGCGCCGGCCGGATGGTTTGATCCGGCCGGTTGCAATGGTATTTGCGCCGCGCCTCACCTCGATGCTGCCTATTTTGTCGTCGATAATTTGGAACCGGGCCTGTGCGGCAGCGTTTGCATGGGTTCCGAATAAAACTTGCTCGGTGAACCCGCCAACGCGCGCGCGGAGGGTCAGATGGTGCAAAGAAGCACGGCGCAACGCAGCAGCAATCCCATCCGCACCCCCGACAAGATTTCCATAGCGCTGATCGTCAACGGCGTCGAAACGTCACTCAGGGTGGCCCCATGGACCACGCTGCTGGATGCGTTGCGCGATCACCTCGACCTCACCGGCACCAAGAAAGGCTGTGATCACGGTCAGTGCGGCGCATGCACGGTGCTGGTCGATGGACGGCGCATCAATTCCTGCTTGACCCTTGCGATCATGAAGGATGGCGCCAAGGTCACGACCATCGAGGGCCTTGCCGCCGGCGATGCACTGCATCCGCTTCAGCAGGCATTCATCGAACACGATGCGTTCCAGTGCGGCTACTGCACATCGGGCCAGATCTGCTCGGCCGCCGGCCTGATCGCCGAAGGCAAGGCGAAAAGCGCCGATGAGATTCGCGAACTGATGAGCGGCAACATCTGCCGCTGCGGCGCCTATCCGAACATCGTGGCGGCGATCCTGCAGGCGATGAGCGCTATGGGTTGCAGGTCATGATCAACTTTCAGTATGCGAGAGCGAACGACGTCGCCGATGCGGTGCGCATGATCGCCGCCGAGCCCTCCGCAAAATTCATCGCGGGCGGCACCAACCTGATCGACCTGATGAAAGAGGATGTCGAGCGGCCTTCCCGGCTGATCGACATCTCGCGGCTGCCGCTCAACACCATCGAGCAGACCGCAGACGGCGGGCTGCGCATCGGCGCACTGGTGCCGAATTCCGACCTCGCCCATCACCCCCTCGTCGAGCAGCGCTATCCGCTGCTCTCCAGCGCTATCCTGGCGGGGGCCTCGGCGCAGCTTCGCAACATGGCCTCGACCGGCGGCAATCTCCTGCAGCGCACGCGCTGCGCTTATTTCTACGACACCGTCACTCCCTGCAACAAGCGCGAGCCGGGCTCGGGCTGCTCCGCCATCGACGGCGTCAACCGCATCCACGCCATCCTGGGTACGAGCGAAGCCTGCATCGCCACGCATCCATCCGATATGTGCGTTGCGCTCGCCGCGCTCGATGCCAGGGTGCGGGTAACCGGACCCGCCGCCGAGCGCGTCATGGCGTTCAACGATTTTCACCGGCTGCCCGGAAACACTCCGCAAACCGATACCAACCTTCTCCCGGACGAAATCGTGATCGCGGTCGAGCTTCCTGCGCAGGGGTTTGCCGAGAATTATTCCTATCTGAAAATTCGCGATCGGCTGTCGTATGCCTTCGCGCTGGTTTCGATCGCGGCGGCGCTGGAGCTCGAGGGCGATACGATCAAGCAGGCGCGTTTGGCGCTCGGCGGCGTCGCGCACAAGCCCTGGCGCGATACGGCGGCGGAAGCGGCGCTGCGCGGACAAGCGCCAAACGCTGTCAATTTTGGCCGTGCCGCCGACCTGCTGCTGCGGGATGCAAGGGGGTACGAGCATAATGCGTTCAAGATCGACCTGGCGCGGCGCGGCATCGTCCGCACCTTGACGCAGGCAGCACAGGCAACGCCGCAATCCCAGTCGGTCAAGAAAATCCGATGATAAGCATCGACCGCCGACATCTCTTGCAGGGTGCCGCCGCCCTTGGCGCCCTCGGCGGCGGCCGCGCCTATGCAGACGACGCCAACCCAAGCGCACCCGGGTCAAACCGAACCTTGCAGCGAGCGGACCCATGACAAACTACATCGGCACTGCCACATCGCGCGTCGACGGCCGCGCCAAGGTCACCGGCGAGGCCAAATACGCCGGCGAATTCAGCATCAGCGGCCTCACCTATGGCAGCATTGTCGATTCGGCCATTGCGAAGGGGCGCATCGCGCGCCTCGATACCAGCGAGGCGCTTCGGGTCGAGGGCGTGCTCGACGTGCTGACCCACCAGAACCGGCCGACGATGGCCGGCACCGACGAGGCCTGGAAAGACGAAGTCGCGCCGGAACAAGGTTCACCGTTTCGTCCGCTCTATGACGACAGGATCATGTTCAGTGCCCAGCCGATCGCACTGGTGCTGGCCGAAGATTGGGAAACCGCGCGCTACGCCGCGACGCTGGTGCGCGTCGAATACGAAAAGCAGGAATTCGTCACCGACCTGCACAAGCAGCGCCCTGAAGCCTTTGTCGTCGAGAAACCCGACAAGCCCCGCGGCGACGCCGGCAAGGCCTTTGCGGCGGCCAGCGTCCGGCACGAAGCGGAATATTTCATTCCGACCGAACATCACAACCCGATGGAACTGTTTGCCTCCACCGCGATCTGGGACGGCGGCGGCAAGCTCACGGTCTACGACAAGACCCAAGGCGTGCAGAATGTGCAGCGTTACCTGTGCAGCGTGTTCGACAGGAAGCCGGACGATCTGCGCGTGATCTCACCCTTCGTCGGCGGGGCGTTCGGCTCGGGGCTCCGTCCGCAATATCAGGTGGTACTGGCGGTGCTGGGCGCGCTGGCGCTCGAACGATCCGTCCGCCTCGTGCTGACGCGCCGGCAGATGTATGGGCTCGGCCACCGGCCGGCCAGTATCGAGCGCCTTGCGCTCGGTGCAAGGGCCGATGGTACGCTCGATGCGATTACCCATGAGGCGATCGCCGTTACGTCGCAGTTCGAGGAATTTTCCCGCAACGATACCGGCTGGGCGGCACTGCTCTACAAATCTGCCAACGCCGGCTACGGCCACAAGCTGGTGAAGCTCGACGTTCCCACCTCCTGCGACATGCGCGCGCCCGGTGCGGCGACCGGTGTCTACGCGCTCGAAAGCGCCATGGACGAGCTTGCGGTGGCGCTAAAGCTCGACCCCATCCAGCTGCGGTTGCGCTGCTATTCGGAGAAGGATCAGAACGAGGATGTTCCCTACACCAGCAAGCAGCTGCGCGAATGCTACCGCCAGGGGGCGGAGACTTTTGGCTGGAACCAGCGCAAAGCGGAACCCCGTTCGATGCGCGACGGCAGCGATCTGGTGGGCTGGGGCATGGCGACCGGCGTCTGGGAGGCCCTGCAGATGCCAACGGCTGCCCGCATCGTGTTGACCGCGAACGGCCATGCGGAGGTATCGTGCGCGGCTTCCGACATCGGCACCGGCACCTACACGATACTGGCGCAAGTCGCGGCCGACACGCTTGGCCTGCCGATCGAAAGCATCACCGTCAAGCTCGGTGACTCCACCCTGCCGCAGGCGCCGGTGGAAGGTGGATCGTGGACGGCGGCCTCAGCATCGCACGCGGTCGCGGCCGCCGCCGAAGAGGTCCGCGGGGAATTGCTGGCTCTGGCGAAGAAGATGCCGGGTTCACCGCTGGCGGATGCCAAGCTCGAACAGGTTACGCTCACTGATGGCAAGCTCGTCAGCAAGCAGGATGCAAGCCGCGCCGTCTCGATTGCGGATATGATGCGCCACGGCAAGATCGACCGGATCGAAAAGGAGAGGGCCAACAGTTTCCCGGAGGACAAGTCCCATGCACGCAACACGCATTCGGCGGTGTTCGCCGAAGTGAAAGTGGACGAGCAGCTCGGGGTTGTCCGCGTCACTCGTGTCGTCAGCGCGGTCGCAGCCGGACGCATTCTCAACACCAAGACCGCGCACAGCCAGATCATGGGCGGCGTGGTGTGGGGCATTGGCATGGCGCTGCACGAAGAGACCGTCTACGATCACCGGTTCGGCCGCATCATGAATGCCAACATCGCCGAGTACCACGTGCCGGTGAATGCCGACGTGCACGACATCACGGTGATCTTCGTCGACGAACCTGACATGATTGTTAACCCGATGGGGATCAAGGGCCTCGGTGAAATCGGCATCGTCGGCGTCGCTGCGGCAATTGCCAACGCGGTCTATCACGCGACCGGAAAACGCGTGCGCGATCTGCCGATCACGTTGGACAAGCTGCTGCGCTAGCTCCTGGTCGGCGAACGCCGGCCGGATGCCGTTTCGACCGCGCATGACGGTCGTCGCCCTAGCGGATTCGTGCCAGTGCCAGCGTTCTTACCGAAACCGCGAGCGCCAGCAGCAACAGTGCCGACGCCAGCAGGAACGGCGCGCCGGGCAATTCGAACGGTGCCTCTGCGCTGATGAAATACGCGAATGTCAGCGTGAACAGGAACGGTCCCAGCAGCTGGGACAGGCTCGCCACGCTGCTGGTGGCGCCCTGTAGCTGGCCCTGCTGCTCCGGCGTCACCAATTGCGTGGCCAGCGCCTGGGCCGCCGCGCCCGCAATCCCCCACAGCGCCATCACGGGAACACCGAGCCAGAACAACGGCCCGTCCGGCGCCGCGCCGAAGATGAGGAAGCCGGCCGCACCGCAGCCAAGACCGAAGAACAGCGCGCGCCGCTCGCCGAACCGCTCGACGATCGGCCCGATCGCCGCGCCCTGCACCGCCATGGCGCAGCTGCCGACCATGGCGAGCGTCAGGCCGACGGTTTTGATGTCCCAGCCGTAGCGGTAGGTCGCGTACAGCACGAAGGTCGAGGGCAGCACGACGTGGGCGAGCTGCGCAAGGAAATTGGTAATCGACAGCCCCGCCAGCACCCGATCGGAGCGCAGCAGATGCAGCGCGCCGACCGGATTGGCGGATCGCCAGCGCAGTGGCGACCGCCGCTCAGGCGGCAATGATTCCGGCAGGATCAGCCACCCGTACAGCGTGTTGGCAAAACTCAGCCCCGCCGCAACCCAGAACGGCAGGCGCGGATCCATGTCGCCGACCGCGCCCCCGAGCGCCGGGCCGAGGATGAATCCGGCGCCGAAAGCTACGCCCATCTTGCCGAATACTTCCGCGCGTTTTTCCGGCGCGGTGATGTCGGCGATGTAGGCGAACGCGGTCGGGATGCTCGCCGAGGTGATTCCGGAGATCACCCGGCCGACGAACAGCCAGCTCAACGACGGCGCCAGCGCCAGCAGCACATAGTCGAGCGACAGCCCGAAATTCGACACCAGCACCACCGGCCGGCGGCCAAACCGGTCCGACAGCGCCCCCAGGATCGGCGAGAAGAAAAACTGCATCACCGCCCAGGCAGTACCGAACAGGCCGAGCATGCGCGCCGCGTGCGCGGTGTCGTTGTTGACAAAGCTCTCGACCAGCTTTGGCAGGACCGGAATGATGACGCCGAGCGCCAGCGTGTCGAGCAGGATGGTGATGAAAATAAAGAACACCGCCGCGCCGCGCGGCGCCGCGGTTTCGATCGGGTTTGCCGGCGCGCCCGCGCTCATGACGGGCGCTTCCGCTTGTGAGCGAACGGATTGGCCTTTTCGCGCAGCGCAATCCGCACCGGCGTGCCCGGCAGCTCGAACACCTCGCGGAGCGAATTGACGAGGTAGCGCAGGTAAGACTGCGGCACCGCGTCGGCGCGCGAGCAGAACAACGCGAAGCTCGGCGGCCGCGCCTTGGCCTGGGTGATATAGTTCAGCTTCAGCCGCCGTCCCGATACCGCCGGCGGCGGATTGGCGTCGACCGCCTGCTCAAACCAGCGATTGAGCGCCGCGGTTGGCACGCGCTTGTTCCAGACGGCATAGGCTTCCTGGATCGCGGTCATCAGCCGGTCAATGCCCTCGCCCATCAGGCCGGATACCGCGACGATCGGCATGCCCCTGACCTGCGGCAGCCAGTGATCGGCATCCGTGCGCAACGCCGAGATCAGGCTCGATTGCTTACCCATCAAGTCCCATTTGTTGACGGCGATCACCAGCGCACGGCCCTCGCGCTCGATCAGGTCGGCGATGCGCAAATCCTGTTCCTCGAACCGGTTCTGCGCGTCCATCATCAGCACCACGACTTCGGCAAAGCGGATGGCGCGTAGCGCGTCCGCCACCGACAATTTCTCCAGCTTCTCCTCGATCCGCGAGCGCCGCCGCAGCCCCGCGGTGTCGAATACGCGGAAGTCGCGGCCTTGCCAGGTGATCTCGACCGAAATGGAATCCCGCGTAGTGCCGGCTTCCGCGCTGGTCAGCAACCGCTCTTCGCCGAGCAGATGGTTGATCAGCGTGGATTTGCCGGCATTAGGACGGCCGACGATGGCGACGCGGATCGGGCGCTTGGCCAGATCTTCGTCCTCGATGATGTCATCATCGTCGAATTCCTCGCCCTCCTCGACGGGCTCCGGCATCAGGCCGCGCAACGCGTCATAGAGATCGCTCAAGCCTTCGCCGTGCTCGGCCGAGATCTGCACGGGATCGCCGAGGCCGAGCGCGTACGACTCCATCGCGCCGATTTCGCCATGCTTGCCCTCGGCCTTGTTGGCGACCAGCACCACCGGCTTGTTGGCGCGGCGGGCGAAATCGGCAAAGGCGCGATCGTTGGGCGTCAGGCCGATCCGCGCATCGACCACGAACATCAGCGCGTCGGCGAGCGCGATCGCGGTTTCGGTCTGTTCCTGCATCCGCGCCGTCAGCGAGCCTTTGGCGCCCTCGTCGAGGCCGGCGGTGTCGATGACGGTGAATTCGAGATCGCCGAGCCGCCCTTCTCCCTCGCGGCGGTCGCGGGTGACGCCGGGTTCGTCATCGACCAGTGCAAGCTTTTGCCCGACCAGCCGGTTGAACAGCGTCGATTTTCCGACATTGGGCCGGCCGATGATGGCGATCGTGAAGGACATACAAAACCCGTTCGCCCGTCGGGACGAGCGTGTCAATGCAACAGCAAGGAAATTCAGCGCGAGAAGGTGCCGCTCGGCAGCGGCGCCGGGAACGACGAGGTCGATTGTTGCTGGGACGGCGCGGCCGCGGGTTGCTGCGCCGGCGCAGCATCCGGCGGCGGCGCGGTGGTGCGACGGCGGACGATCTTTTGCGGTTTTGGCGACGGAGGCGCAGCCGCAGTGCTGCCCTCCTCGTCCGGCGCGGCGTCGGGATTGGCGGCCTCGGCCGCCGGTGCCGCGGCCTGCTTGCCCTTGCTCTTCGATTTCGAGGCGCTCTTCGACTTCGGCTCAGGCGTTGGCGCGGCGGCAGCCGTCGCGGCCTGCGCGTTCTGCTCGTCGATCTGCTGCTGACGGGAGCCCTTGTACAGATCCTTCGGCACGCCTTGCTCGAGGCCCGGCACGCCTTCGGGGAAGACCGGCTTGCGCTCGCCCGGAAGCTTTTTCTTGGTGTCGAGGAAATCGAGCAAATCGGAAGGATCGAAACTGCTCATGCCGCCACCGCCGCAGCCAGCCAGCGCGCCGGACAGCGCGACGACGACGGCAAGGGCGATCAGGCGTTTCGATCCGCGCATGGTCAATGTCTCGTTCAACTCGCGGTCAGCTCTTTGCGACCGGCGGCAGCAATGCCTGCAGCGCCTCGGCGCGCGAGCGCAAGCTTGGCGGCGACTCGCCGTCATTGGCAATCAGGTCCAGCCACCGCCGCGCCGCCGTCGTATCATTGGCGCGCCAGGCCGACAGGGCCAGCAGTTCGCGCGCGGTATGGCGAAAAGTCGCGCCCGCGGCGGTCGCGGGTTCAAGCCGCTGCAGCATGTTCGGATACGTGGTGGTTTCCAGGAGCAACTGCGCGGCACGGATCCGCGCCAGATCGCGTTCCGGCGCGCCGACGCTGGTATCGGCAGCGATGTCGTCGAACATTTTGGCCGCCGCGGGCTTGTCGCGGCTGGCGACTTCCGCGGCCGTGCGCAGCCGGGCCAGCATGCGGTACCCCCATGGAGCCTTGGCGGCGAGGTCGGCAAAGGCCGCTTCCGCCTCCGCATGCTTGTTTGCTTCCGACAGTTCGGCGGCCTTGTCGAAGGCGGCGCCGGCCTCGGCGGCCTTCTTGGCTTCGAGGTATTGATAGCCGCGCCAGCCGCCCACCCCGGCGATGATCAGGAGCGCGAGGGCGACGATGTAAATGGAATACTGGTCCCACAGCTTCTTGAGCTGATCGCGACGTACTTCCTCGTCGACTTCATTAAATAATTCAGACACTTAAGACTATCCCATCCCCGATGAGCCACGCCAAATCGCGGGCCACGTCCAGGCGCCCGGTCCCGGCTTGGCGGCGGCGTTACCCTATCGATATGGCGGTGGCAAGGCAAAGCCAGCCCGATCAAAGCGTTACCGGACGTGATTAAAATCGGTATTCGCCGGCGCCCCTGCGACG
>Ga0209488_10004900_pt1 | contig 10371 bp, 8 predicted proteins | sample Rivendell_Oct201_8_FD_188349 | JGI IMG/M metagenome (GOLD analysis project Ga0209488, IMG submission 188349) | Vadose zone soil microbial communities from the Eel River Critical Zone Observatory, Northern California, USA -... | ecosystem: Environmental > Terrestrial > Soil > Vadose zone >... | reverse complement strand
CAGAGACAAGACGTTACTCCACAACACGTACACATTCGATTCTAAGCTAGACAAAGTCCCTGGGTGTCCTGTAGAATGGGTTCTGGTGGAAGGTGTGCATCAGGAAACCTGCCACTTACTTTTTTGGATTCGTACGAGTTGAAAAGTCGAAAAACCCTCTTTTTTAACGTAGACAAGTAAAAAAGCTGATGGATATTTTCCTGACGTGATACACAGACCAAGAGAACAAAAGGATTCCCCAAAGGTGTATGCACGATGATACAGTAGCACGAAACCGTAAGGCATGTAACCGAGAGTGAAATGACAGTTCAACTTCAACTTCGGGTTCGGTGGTCGTCTGAGTCACCAGCTGCCGCGTGCCAGTGGTCACCGTGACTCAGGTTGCATCCGGAAAGATAACTTGGAGGTCATGGCGTGACGGCGCCGCTACCTTCAAGTTATGTTATCCTGCGTCACTTTCAAGTTGCGGATGCTAGACCGACCTACTTTGTGATCCATAAGTGCACTCTTCAAGGCCCTGTTCTCACCAGTTCCACACCCATGACGGTGGAGTTCAACTCCCTCTATCCAACGACGCACGCGCCTCCACCAAACCCTCGGATGATATCGAAGACTATGACCCAGTCGTACCGCATAATAGTGCAGGATCATCATTGTGCTAACCTTTACTCTCACCGGTGTGGATCTCTCTCATCATACTCTCCACTCAAATCAACCATTTTTTTTGTAGGTCACCCTCTTCCCCCGGTAGCGTACATCACATTTCCGGATCACCGCCGACCAGCATCCGATCGTTGGGGTGCCACATACTGTCATGCCCATGACTCTGCACGTCGTCCGTGCAAGTCGAATGGCGCACGCGAACGTCACCCTGTTTCTTCTTCGTCGGAGATCCGCGGGCCTCTGTTTCCTTCGGTGTCGTGAGCAATCGCTTGATAATCAGGTACAAAGAAAGGCTCAGAGAGCTTGTTATTTCGTGGCCCTTGAACAGTCTCCGGATGCAGACACATGACAGATGACCCACTGGTCTTCAATGCCCCTCAGGCTCCACGAGGGATAGTTTTCATCGATGCTCTGCCTTGTTTTGATTCATTTTTTCACTTTATTCCCAACTGATCATGAACAGCCGTCAGTTCAGGCTGCCCCAGATTGGAAAAGTTGGGCTCTCCTATCAATCGAGAAGTACGGGGGGCCCTTTATGGCTTTGGGCTTCGCTGCTCCATTTCCAATCACAGCTTGGAAGTAATGCCATCACTCATCAATATGAGGCGGGGCCAAGCTTCCTCCTAGGCGACACGTGCACACCGGTCTCCATTTCTCGCGTGCATCGAAAATTTAGGACGCCACAAACGTTTCTAACTGACTCGGTTCTTTCTATCTGTAGACTAGATACAGTGGTCGCGTAGCGAGCGTTTCGCTGTAGTGGTCCATAATTACCCGAAGGAGGTCGTTCGACCGCATCGCAGGTCAGCCCGGAAAACCAGGATGCTGTGCTACAGTGCAACTGCTGCGGTATCTACTCGCAGCCTATGACGGAGAGTAGTCATTATATCTAGCTCCATTAGTATGTCAAGCTTACAGTCGCAAGCGTTGTCGCTTTGAGCATAGACACGAGCGTAGATGTGCGAGACATCAACTCGGACCCCAAGTCGCGGCCGTTGCATGACCTTGCCACACCTTCACCGCTGCGTGGCACAGCTCTAGTGGTGTCAGGGCGGTGATGGAAAGCGAAGAACTACCCCGAATTCGAACGTCACTGCCAGTAATGTCCTAGGTCGACTTGAGATGTTATTAGATAGGACCCAGAGCACTGCCAGGGGCCGCCAGGGCAGTCTGAGGAGGCCCCTATGAACTTCAATACAGAATTGATTATCCCGACAATTCCGAATCAGGGAAGTTGTCATGACTGTTCTCCGGCCTCTTCATTGTGCGTCAAGTTGGTTGTTGTCCTTGTTTTCACAAAGTTGCTATTTTGGTAGCCTGGGTCTCTGGGTCTGCCAGATGACTCCGGCGAAGACGGGCCTTGATTGATCTTGGTCTTGTCTGCTTCCCTGTTTGGGTTCCTTTCGAGTCGGACGATATGGATAGTGCGAGAAACTACAAGCAACGCCAGTCGACTAGGTGCATAAAGGAGTGGTAGTAAGAAGGTTATATACCCACAGGAATCAGGAACTCGATATCTATCGGGAACCTGCTTAAATGTAACAAAAGGTAGGGGGATCACAGTTGGGACACTTGTTATAGAGAGTGAGGCGACGCGCCCCGCCGCTCTGCATCGGAGGGAAAAGCAAATGTCCATCCAATGCAGTGCACGCCACCAAAGGCCAATGTTCATCGCGACCACAAGAATGATTGAAAAGTTCTCGGACGCATTGAGATAGAACGTGTTGACCCTCTTCTCATACTTCTCATCGTCACCGACCATAGCGTAGTAAGGCTTGACGAGTAGCCACGTGAGGACACGGCCAGGCCATGGCAGTGGTTCGTCAATAAGCAGTCCTTGAACAGTCGCAGCTGGAAGGTCAGAAAGTGCATCTCGAAGTGCATCCCAAAATCCAACTGCAGCTTCAACATCCCCATCATCCATCTCTTCAGTCGCTCATTTCTTGTATCCTCGAACCCCATGTTGCACGTTCTGTAGCTTGTCCCACCATAGTGAGTATATCACGAAGTTGAGAGCTGGGAAGGCAACGGTGACAAGCTCCAACTCAGCGATTGGTAAACCTTGGACTCCTCGAGTGGTGCACTGTGTTACAAACCAGCTTGTTTGGACGACGACAAAACCTTTGGAGATGGCGTCTCCCTTGCTCTTGTCCTCGATCTCCGCTTTTGAGATTCTTGGGAAATTACCTTTACCTGTCAGAGAACATGATTCTAGCTGATCGGGCAACAGCACTCGGATGGGTTGGGCTCCCTAATATTCCATGAAACCCCCCCCCCCATAGTCGTGAAAAAACCGTGAGTGATCGTCTATCTCTCTCCTGTGTCCAATGGTCACTATTTGTTCTCGAACTCAGTTTTCAGGAATCGCCTTTGTATTTCTCTGCCAATTTAACTGCAACCTGTCATTGCCTCAATGCCCAAGCAATGACAGCTTCCGGCACCATAAGCGCAAAAAGCATAAGTCCGACACATCGCAATGCGACCCTTGGCCACCTCTCGTCAGGACTTGGGATGTTTGGGTGCATAGACGCCCATGTGCACAGGAGGATGGTGAGGACACAGCTGCGTAAAATGTCCCCGAGTGACCTAGTACACCCATTAAGGCCATCACAGGAGGGGGCTTGAAGTTGGTCGAGAGAGACAAGAAGCGGTGTCCGTAGGCCAACAGGGAATGCGTGAGTGGCCGCGAGAATGAAAATCATGGTAGTACTACGATGGTGACTGAGAGGGGTGGAGGTGAATGCGATGAAAGGTGAGAAATATATGGCAGTGCCGCCCGTGGCCCAGTGCCTCCGAGGCTTCCGAGTCCGAGTCATGGTTAACCAGTGGTTAACCGCGCCGTAATGAACGGAAATGGGCGCCTACTGCCTCGAGACTTGCTTTCAACGCGATGCAAGCACTAGCACAGAGTTGGGGCATTTATCCAGAACGGAATGTCGGACGGATCTTGTGATGGCTTTTGGTCAAGCATGGCAGTGAGTGCTTCAATTACTCACAGTCATCACCCATCACCTAGTCCATTACATCTGCCAGTGGTCTCATTCTGACGGCAACAGGTGTTCCTTGTTGGGTATGGCACTGGCACGAGTGTGGATGTTCAAGACAGCGGAGAATCAACTCGCGTTGCACGGCACATCACCGCCGCGGCGAAGGTGGGTCTGTGTTGCACTGCCATTTTTGCTGGGGCCCGGTGGTGCCCCATCAACTGACACCTTTGTATGTTGGAATGCCGCTTATGGAACTCGGACACTTTGCTCAACTATCTCTCAAGTCCTCTCTCTAATACACCACCAAAATCGAATACCTTTGTGCGTGCCAGTACTGGTGGCCGCGGTGACTCGGACTGCCGCGGCGCGGACACTCACACTTTCTTTCAACGTCTCCAAGGAATGGGTTCCTGCAAGGATGGCTACCGTCAACTCCCAACTGAACTGGTCCAGCCCTCCACCCTCAATCTGCTTTGCGGTCATTTTGGCCATGTTGTTGTTGAGACTTCGTCATTTAATATCCCCCTTTCTGGTACACCTGGAGTTGGACTCTGGCTTTGCCTTTAAGTTTCGCGCCTCCGAGGAGTTGAAGCAGGCGATGCATGACGGTCCCCTCCCAAATGGGATAAATACACAGCAAAAGGTCCTGTGGGTCTTTTATTACCGCCTTCTCTGGCGTGGGCTGCTGACAAGGCAAAAATGACCCACTGCTCTGCCCGTGGCCCAACTAAAGTTTAAGCGTGCTGATGCCGGGGCACACTCCGTGCTTATGTGCGGTGCCGCTGGCTCTGCACCCTGGGGTCATCATAATTACTGTTCGGACGCCTCTCCCTTTGTAAACTTGAAGCGTGGTGTGAGCACGGACGTCTCTTCGGGTATCTCACTTCCCTTCATGCCATGCGTCCAAACACCCGAATACAGCACTGTCCCTTAATAAGCGCACCTCAAGAAGCTGCTGCTGGTGAATCGCCAGACTCTCTACTGCCCGATAGCCGCAACTGGCATGTCCAAGGAGACATTGTCTGGTCACCTGCGCAGGGGTGAAACCCCTGGCTGACGCCTTTTTCCGTTGACATGTGTGCCAGTGCGTGCGGCGCACGTGCGCAGTAGTGCGGCTAAGTTGATTGGCGAGTCAACATGTTGATTGTCCGCCTTTACCCTTGCGGAGGCCTTATATCCCGTTTTGTGTGATCTTTATTCGCTCAGGTTTTGCGAGTGCAGGACGCCGCCTCCCTTCCGTCTGCGGTGAAAGAGGCACAAGATGTTGCAGCAGGGTAGGTGTGGACTTTGGTGGCGCAAGCGCCCAATTGAACGGGACCTGAAGTTGTCCTATATAAAGAACAAGAACAATACAATCTAGAACGTCCATTGCACATGACAAGAACGAAGTATGTGTGTTCACCTGTAACAAAATAGCAGTGCCAACTGCTGCCGTCCCTGTAAGGGCCCGTGCTAGCGATGAGAGAAACTTGGAAGCATGGAAGCTCAGTTCGGCAACAAGCGTACTTGCAGGTGGACAGACTGAGACTGGAAGGGCGTTACTGTAGTTGCTGACAGCGGCATGTAAAAATTAATGTCTAGGAACAGGCACGGCTGAAACGCGTTGGGGGACCTTTGACTGGTGTGCACACACGTTTCACTAACTTGAAAGTGCTAAAACATGTTCCGTTGGGTAGTTGATAGTGGGGGGCAGGTTAAGTATCTTATCTGTGGCCCGCGAAAAGTCGTTGGCCAGTGCTCCGGCGTCGCGGTTAATCGCTTCAGCAATGTTCTGTTCTTCTACCTTTGGCACAACCGTACGCCCGTCCATTTACGTATACTTTGTTCGAGTCACGAATCCAGGGTCCTTTCTAAGTCCGCGTAGCTTTCCAGGTCTGGTGACCGTAAGAGTTGGACTGCTTACGGCGAGCAGTGGAAGACAGACGCCACTGGCACGCATATGGCATATGGAATGAAAATGGTTTGCTTATGGGGTCAGCGGCTGGAGTGGCGTGTGTAAACTGTAAAAGCGACGCTTACACACAAGGTTAGGATATTCCTGCCCTGCCACAGCCAGCCCAACACGCGGACGAAGGATGACGCCAGCTCCGATCGGACAAGCGATGTCTTCGGCCTGGGTGGCTGGTCATCCGGCACATGGAAGACGTAATGGGCGCCGCATTTCTAACTGAGTTTGTCCAGGGCCACGTCATGACACAGGATTAAATGTTCTCTCGTTCTTCCAAAAAAAAAAAAACTTAATGCCTTGTTTTTCAACTGAATCATCAGTGCTGTTCTTTTGATCAAAAAATCGATGCGCCGCGGCGCAAAATGTTTATTGTAAACTGTGCCCCGACATCTGTCTGTCACGTCGGGCGCGCTGGCATGGGGATTTGAATGGGAAGCACAGTTCTCGAATGGGGTTGGCGGTGGTAGTAATAGTAAGGAAGGCTGTGCGTGCTGCGAGAGTGGTGCCCCACAACCGCGACGATCCCATCAAGAAAAAAAAGGAGAAAATGATGGCTCATAGCCAATATTACAGAATTTAGAGACGCACCGCGTGCGAGTGCTCGGCGGCGGACTCGGGGTCGGCTGTTTGGAAAAGGGGTGCTGTACTGTAAATGACGGACTCGTAAAGTCAGTAGACTCTGGTATTAGGGTTTAGTCTTTGTCGTTTCAGACTATACCACACGTCGTCTTTCCTCAGAGCCTCGACTACGCAAGGTGCTATGCGAATACTGCTGGCTTGTCACATAGTCCACATGCAATAGACACACTGTACCAACTGAAAAAGGTACAAGGGGACACATATATATGTTCAATGATGCCATAGGGCCCGATGCTCTACAACACACGAGAAGTACCCGCGGTCCTCGGGGCGCCGGGACCGATTAATTGGAAGCGGACCCTATAAGCTGCTCAAGGAGGGAGCTCGGGCTCGCCTGCACACATTCCCGAGAAGTAACCATGAGTGAGGGATGGCCGGCGTTATGCGGCGCCACACTATACTGCATGTGGTTCCCAGAGGCCAAGTTGGTCCTTTTCCTTTCCCACGCAGAAAGACACTGAGAAGGTTCATCTCCCCACAGCAGCCAAGCACTGGAATCTCATCGAATTGATTGGAGCATCGTCAAAATGTGGGGCAGGGAATTACAGTGTCGATGGGGTTTCGTGAGGATAGACGAGAGGAGATATAAAGATAGGGTAATAATGCTCACAACAATGCCTCATTACATGCAAGAGAAAAAGCGCACCACCGGGGCTGGGTCAGTCCATGGGAGGTGCGGAGAAAGCGAATGACAAATAGATACGACGACAAAAGGTGGAGCATTTTAGCTTGCATGTTTCATGACTTCATCAATCAAGTCCCAATCGATAGCACGGCGGTCATCATAAGGAGATGTGATATCATCTTGTAAGTTAGTAAGGCTGTCGGGCTGCCATCGTGGTATCCCGAATGGCGCGACTGGGGTGTTAGCCTCGCTAGGAGGACCCGGAGGCACTGGTCGCATTGGAAGCGGACGAACCCGTAACTGGTCGGCTCCGTCTAAGGAAGCAAAGGATATGCGAGGTGGATTGCGGGGTAAGGAAGGCTCTGGGGATGGCGATGATGTTGGCGCTGACGGGAGCATCAATCTTGGTCGTGTTGGGCGGGCGGTGGTGGGTATCGGAGTCTCGGGGGGTGACCACGCGGGCGGTGGTGACCTGGGCCGGGGCTGCCCGGCGGCGGCGTTCATTGGCCGTTCGGCTGGCGCCGGTGGCTGCGGAAGCGGGCGCGACTTGCCGGGAGAGCGATTAGATGAACTAAAAAGGAAAATGACAGGTATGAGACGCGATCGTGATCAGGGCACCGCATCCACAAGCAAGCACGGTGGTCAGATTGCTGCGATCGCAAAAGGGAAAGAGGTGATCACGTACGGTAGTGGAGGTGGAGGTGAGGGAGGTAGCGAGGAAGGCGGACTTGATGAGGACGTGGGAGATGTATTTGGGAAGGAAGAGGAGGATGACGAGGAGGATGACCAGTCGCTGGATGCCTCCGAGATTATCGAAGGGCTGATTCGCAGCGTATTTGGACGGCGTGAGAGATCAAAAATTTCGATGGGGGATGAGGAAGACATGATATAGTGTATGGAGGTGTTGAGTAGGCTCGGTAGGCGTGAATGGATTGTAGACCGTTGTGGTAAGCTGGTTGGGGAGTTCTGTTGCTGAGGAGCAAAGGGAAGAAGAGTGACGGTCTTGCGTTTCATTGGGGGGGGGGCAGAGGTGAGTTAGGCCTGACGAGCTGGAAGTAGAAGAGTGAGGGGAATTTGCACGGATGGGGATAAGTGAATAGAGGGGTGGTGGCAAACGTCCTGCGAGAATAGCCAAGTCTATATCGGAGGGATGGGGGACCTATGCAGTGCAAAGAGAGCAATAGGTTGGATGGGAGAGAAGTGGGAGTCAGCGGAGGGGCGTCTGGAAGAGGAAGAGGAAGAGGATGATTATAAGGGGGCGCCGTGTCACCGTCACTGGAATCCGCGTCTAGATGGAATCGGGCCTAAGTGGGTTATTTTCATTTTCCACGCCAGGGACAAACATGTCCATCAGTCATCCGGATAGCCACTCTTTCGGTCTTGTCGTCTCTTACTACCAGTCTTTTTTCTCTAATTCTTCGCCTTTTCTTCAGCCTGGACCTGTATCGTTCTTAAAAGGAAAACCACCCTTGATAAGGGATCGACGCTCCCCTGAGTTTAACCAGACGACAACAAGATTCCCTTGAGGAGCCGACGGCGCGATCGAGTTGTATCTTTGACTCCGAGTCCACATCACGCCCGCTCTTCAGAACTATCAAGCAACCTATCGCTTGCATGTGTACGCTTTACCACATTGAACAACCAATCTCTCTCTTCATGGAAGAGGAGTCCCTGGAAACCACTGACCCTTTCCTTTTTCCCGGTGATGATTCTGATCTACTCCCACCTTCCGCTCCCTCTTTGTGTGACCACATCACGCAAATCAATTTTGATGCCCCACCTCTCCACCCCGAGGACTTACCTCGGACGATCTCCCTCTCTCTTTTCTTGGATGCGAGACCCGGGTGCGGTGGCATCGCGTGGCCAGCTGGAGAGGTGGGCCCCGTGGGCTCGTCATGCCACCTTTTCTCCTCGTTATTGACCCGCCGCCCTCCCAACGTCCGTCATCTGCAGGTCTTAGCGGGTTACATTGCCCGGCGCGGACCCGCTCTTCAAGGTTTGAATGTGCTTGAGCTTGGCAGTGGTACGGGCCTCGTCGGTCTAGTCGCCGGTTGCCTTGGCGCACGTGTCTGTATCACCGACCAAGCGTGCGTTATCTTCTTATCCTCACCATTTTGGACATTGCAGCTGATCGTCATACAACCATTTCTTCAATCCCACCTGCTGCAGACCTCTTATCTCGATCATGGAGCGCAATATCTTGCTCAACAAATTGCAATTAAACGTTAGGGCTGCAGAGCTCGACTGGTGCGTCTGCTGCAACACTCTCGCGTTGCAGCCGGTTCTGTTTCTCGTCATTGCCATACTGTTTCATTGTCGCTACCCGATCTTATCCTCACTAGGGCAAAACCCCTCCCCGATTTGCAACGGCCCGACATGATCCTCGCGGCCGACTGCGTGTATTTTGAGCCTGCATTCCCGCTTCTTGTTTCCACGTTGGTCGCGCTCGTCCCTCTGCCCCCCGAACGTGCACCCGAGGTGCTGTTCTGTTATAAGAAACGCCGGAAAGCTGATAAGCGCTTCTTTGCGTTGCTCAGGAAACACTTCACGTGGTCTGTGGTACGCTGCCGAGGATCGGGTACTCTAGAAACGTTCGCGCTGAAATGTGAGGGGCAGGTCGATGACGATCCCGCTCGGGAGAGATACAGCCGAGAAGCAATCTCGCTGCTCCATCTCTTTCCCCGTGGATAAGCGAAGGGTTCGCACCCCTGGACAGCTCAGATCCTTTTCTTACTGCGGTCGAGCAACACTTGTTGGATCATGTCGTTATGACTTCATTGCACACACATTTCGATCAATGTCATATGATAATGGCGTTCGAGCGTCGCGTGGACCGCGATAGAGCAGCTGTCATATCGCCCAACCAGGAAGCACGCGCTGCAAAATAAACAAAAGTCGACAAGCCTGCCTCATGGCGTGAGCAGGCACGGCAAAAAACATCTCTTTGTGACAGTCCAACGCTCTTTCCCATAGGAGTATCATTGATAGGAACTTAAACGTACGTACTCCCCCGAGTAACGTGGTACGATATCAATATAAGAGGAAAGTGGCGAAGGGGTAGAAGACACCGCAAGTGGAAAATATGGGCCGCCAGGCCGAGCACCAAATTTCCGTGTCGGTCTATCTATCGCTGGGTGCGGTGTATTGGGTCGGTCCGAGGGAGCCTCTGCTCAAGTTCTTCGTTTCCCGATACGTATCCCTGCTAGTGGCGGTCGTGACAGGCGTACGCCGGCGTAAAACGAAACACAAACACAGACACGTCGCCACGCCACGAACGCAAACGCTCGGACGCACCGCAAGCCACGGTCGGAGGTGACCCCCGAGGCTCTGTCTGAGCTAAGATAGGACGAGTAAGCATCCCACCGCGGCACGTTCGCTGCAGGGAAGAGGGCTTGGGGCTAGGCGCCACGTTTGCTTGGTCCGCTGTTCCACAGGAGATCACGCACTTCTTCCTTTTCTGTGCGTGCTTCGTGATGGGATGCCCGGGCACAGTACTTGTTATAGGAAAC
>Ga0209488_10004897_pt1 | contig 10375 bp, 9 predicted proteins | sample Rivendell_Oct201_8_FD_188349 | JGI IMG/M metagenome (GOLD analysis project Ga0209488, IMG submission 188349) | Vadose zone soil microbial communities from the Eel River Critical Zone Observatory, Northern California, USA -... | ecosystem: Environmental > Terrestrial > Soil > Vadose zone >... | reverse complement strand
GCGTCGATCAAGCCGTGGCAAGACTACATCGCGGTAGCAAGCAACGATCTTCTCCTCGCCGACGCTATCGACAATGAGGCGCGCATGTATTACGAGGCGGGGGACAGCCTGTCCGTTCCCGCGATCTATTCGCCTCTGATCGCGAACCCCGCCAAATATGGCGAGCTGTCGCTGGTTCACGCGGGCGTGGTCGCAACGCGAAACGGACATCCCAGCGATGCGATCAAGCTTTTCGACGCTGCACTCGCGCAGAATCCATATTCGCGCGATGCGATCAACAATCTCGCGGCGACGTACATCCAGAACAAAGAATACCCGAAAGCGTTTCCGCTGATCGACAAGCTGGTCACGCTCGACCCGAGCAACCCCGACAATCCGCTGCTCTACGCCTTCGCGTACCAGGGGATGTACAAGGGAACGAAGGACAAGAAGCTCCAGAAGATTTACACGGACTCGCTCGTTTACTTCAACAACAAGTCCGAGAACGCGCCGGTCAAGGTGTCGGTGACGGAGTTCACGCGCCGACCGGATGCGACGATGCTGGGCGGCACGATCGAGAATCGCGGGACTACGGCGAAGACCTACACGTTGAACTTGGATCTCCTCGACAAGAGCGGGGCGGTGGTGTCTTCGGAGACAACGACGGTGGGACCGGTTGCGCCTAAGAAGACCGGGACGTTCAAGATCACGACGGCCAAAGGCGGCGTATATGGATATAGGTACAAGCCGATCACGTAGAGCTCTTTAACTGCAACTAGAAGGGAAGGCCGACGCTCTCATGGGTCGGCCTTCTTTACGAGTTGCGCGGAAGCACTAGTGGATCCGCTTCCATCAGCGCGCCGATTATCCAGAACCGCTTCCCGTCGAACCAGAAGATCGCGACCTGCTCGAGCTCCCGCGCGAGAGCAATCGCCTTCTCCTGCGGCATCACCACGGCGACACTGCACTCGCAATGCGTGCGGTCGGGAGAGCACGCGTCCACTGCTACGAAATTATGTCCGCTCTTCGTCAGTCGCGCATCGAGCTCCCGGCGCCGTTTCTCGTTCTCGCCCGCCGAGAGATCGTGGCCACGTGGATCGAACGCGGTCAGTACCGCGAATGGCTGATCGAATCCCGCTGCGTTCAGATTCGCGATCGCGTCGGCGGGCGGAATCCTGCGCAGGTCGATCTCCACAGCCGGATTGGTCGAGAAAGTGAGGATGGTCTCGGGGTAGCGCGGCCAATCTGGATCGTGCTGTTCCGGCGTCGATCGCATGCTGGATAGAATTACAAGGTTCGCACCACAATTCGCCCGAAACAGAATCCGGGCTTGGTACGCTCCTTGACCTCCTCCGACGCATGAAATCAGAACAGATCTGGCCCGACTTGCTTTACGTCGTCCGCCACGGCGAATCAGCGGGAAATGTCGCGCGCGAGGCGGCGCACGAGGCCGGCGAACAAAAAATCGACCTGCACGTCCGCGACATCGATGTGCCCCTGTCCGACCTCGGCCAGCGCCAGGCGATAGCCCTCGGAAACTGGTTCGGCGCCATCCCGCGAGAGGATCGGCCGAACATCGTCCTCACCTCTCCTTATCTGCGCGCGCGTCATACGGCGGGACTCATCGTCGAGGCCGCTGGAATGCGCGAGGATTCGTATTCGCTCGTTGTCGACGAGCGGTTTCGCGAGAAGGAGTTTGGAATCCTCGACCGTCTCACCGCCATCGGAGTCCAGGACATTTTCCCGGAACAGGCCGAGTTCCGACGCCTGCTCGGCAAGTTCTATCACCGGCCACCAGGCGGAGAAAGCTGGTGCGACGTCATCCTCCGACTGCGCAGCGCCACCGAGATGATCTCGCGCGAATACCGCGGGTATCGAGTTCTCATCGTCTGCCACTCGGTCGTCGTGCTCTGCATGCGCTACATACTCGAGCATCTAACCGAGACCGAGCTGCTCGCCATCGATAGGAAGGCCGAGGTCGCGAATTGCTCCGTGACTCTGTACGAGCACGATGCCACGCTCGGCCCGCGCGGGAACCTTCGTCTCAAGCTCTTCAACTTCGTTGCGCCTCTCGAGGAGGCAGGCGCTCCGGTCACGTCGAAGCCGGATGCGAAAATTGGGGCGCTCTAGTAAACGGCCGGTCGCGGTTACGGCCGCGCTCCTTCGCCGCTGGCAGATCCCGCACCCGGGCTCGTCGGGGGACAAGGAGGATCGAGGCGTAGCGCTGGTTATCGGCGGCGCAACGGAAGTTCCAGGCGCAATTCTTCTCGCCGGCGTCGCCGCTTTGCGCGTTGGCGCGGGCAAGCTTCAGCTCGCAGGCCCTCGATCTGCCGCAACGTCACTCGGCGTCGCGGTGCCCGAAGCGCGAGTTTTCTCGCTTCCAGAATCAGGCGATGGCTTCCTCGACCGTAAGTCCGGCGGGCGGGCGGCCGAGCTCACGCAGGGCGCCGATGCGATCCTTGTCGGGCCAGGAATGATGAACGACGATGCTGTCCGCGGCTTCATGGATGAAGTGATTCGGCGGATCGCGGACAAGCCGATCGTGATCGATGCGTTGGCGTTGAGTGCCCTTCGCGATGGAAGTTACCGCTTCACCGAAGAAACCCGTGTGGTTCTCACTCCGAACATCGGGGAGATGGCTGCAATCACCGGTGACAAGACGACGGCAATCGAGGCCGATCCGCGCGGCGTAGCGCTCACGGTAGCCCGCGACCTCAACGCCGTCGTTGTGCTCAAAGGCGCCGAGACTTTCATCGCGACGCCGGACGGCGAAGCATTTCGGTATGCGGAAGGCGACGTCGGGCTCGCGACTTCAGGATCAGGTGACGTTCTCGCCGGCGCTCTCGTCGGACTGATCGCCCGCGGCGCGACGCTCGATCAGGCGGCGGTCTGGGCAGTGTACCTTCATGGCGCCGCAGGGGACCGTCTCGAGCGCCACGTCGGCCCGCTTGGTTTTCTGGCGCGGGAGCTTTCGGACGAGATCGCGCCGGTGATGAGTGCGCTCAGCGGGAGACGAGGGTCGTAGAAGAAAAGGCGCCCGACAATACAGCGCTGTCTTAAGAACGGGCCCTAAAAACCGGATGCCTCAGTTCCGAAATGCCGCAACCGCACTCGTGGGTGTCGTTGGGGTGTCGCGTCGGCGGACCGGCTCTCCCGCCGGCGCCTTCATCGGCAGCGTAAGCAGGAAGGTCGTTCCCGCTCCCAATCTGCTGGCGACGGTCACGTCGCCACCGAGCAAGCGCGCGAGCTTGCGGGTGACACTCAACCCCAGACCAGTCCCGCCCGTCTTTCGCGTGGCGGTCTGCTCTGCTTGCCAGAACGGCTCGAAGACTTCTTCGATATTCTCCGCGGAAATTCCGACGCCGGTGTCCGCGATTCTGAGCTCCAGAACGCCGCTGTTCACCAGGCAGCTGACCCGGACCTCACCGTTCTCCGTGAACTTGATGCCGTTGGAAAGGAGATTCACCAGCATCTGCCGCAGCTTTGTCCCATCCGTCTGGATGGGCTCGTCCTCCTCGAGGAGGTCGACGATGAAATCAATGCTCTTCGCTGCCGCCATGGGCTCGACGAGCGCTGCCGCGTCGGCGATCGTGTGATTGACCGACATCGACTCCCATCGCACGCGCTCGCGCCCGATGTCAACGCGCGCGAATGTCAGAATCTCGTCGATGAGACCGAGCAGATGCCGCGCGCTGGCGTTGATTCGTCCCAGCTGCTGGCGTTGCAGCTCCGTCACTGGCCCGGTGATGCCGTCGGAGAGTAGCTCCTCGTAGCCCATGATGGCGGTGAGCGGAGTCCTCAGCTCGTGCGACATCACAGCCAGAAAATCCGTCTTGCTGTTGTTGGCGCGCTCGGCTTCCGCGCGCGCGACTTCTGCCTCGTTGCGCGCCTTCTCGGCGTGGGCTCGCGCCTGCTGCTCGAGCAGCAGAAGATCGACGCGCTCCTTGTCGGTGTTGCGAAGGACGCGCGCCGACCAGAGCACGAGTCCGACAAACGTCATAATGCTCGCGACTGCGAACAGCGACACACCGAACTCGGATTCGTAGAAACCCGATGGCTCTCCCAGTATCCTGATGACGCCGAGCAGGATCGGCGCGAGCAAAGCGGCGGGCAGAAGTCTCCGCGTTAGAACGCCGGCCGGGCCGTCATCGAGCAAAAGCACTGCAACACCGCGATCCCTCACCGCGACAAGTATTCCAACGCCGAGTATGAGCTGTCCGATCGCCGTCCAGAGCGCCATGCCGGACGATTGCGACAAACTGTACATCCCTTTGACGCCGAACAGATAGCCGAGGATTGCCAGCAGTGCGATGAGAAGTGCGGGCGTCGCGAACATCTGCGCGCGAAGGTCCTGCCTTCGCTGATCGTGCGGAATCGAGAGAAGCGCGAGCGCAAAGAGCAGGAGCCCGCCGGCGCTGTTGATCGCGATGCGGCCGGGCGGAATGGTCGAGACACGTCTTACTTTGTCTCCGAACAGCAGCAGATCAAACCCGGACGAGCTGCCGCGAAGGTATTCGTAGAGAGTGAGCCCCGCGATCGTAGCGACGAGAGCAGCCAGGGTTTGCTGAATCGCATCCGTGCTCGCGCTCCGTTGACGACGCACGGCCATGATCAGCGCGATTCCCGCCAGAACGAAGCACAGCGCCATCAACGGAAGAATCGGATATCCCCCGGTGGTGGGCGTAGTAACCGCGGGAATATTCAAGGCCCACCCGGCGAGCGCTGCCACCCCCAGGGTCGCTACCAGCCCACCTGCTATGATGGGCATCCTCTCGACGAAGCCTATCAGTGGGCTGTGACGTCCCGAAGGGCTGACTGGAAGTGCGCTGGGATTCGTCATTTTACTCGTGGACCGAAAACCTATTCGCGAACAATGACGAGTGCAATTCTACCACGCTACTGGTTTACGATCGCGGAAAAACGCGCCCGTTGGGCCGTTGTCAGGAAGCGTCGCCAGCCACACTACGGTCTCCGCGCCCTTCGCGACATCCCGACTGGCGCCTTGCCCGCCCATTGCTGTCTGTACCCAGCCAGGGTCAACCGAGTTTACGAGAATGCCCATTCCCTCGGTTTCAGCCGCGATAACCCTGGTCACGACGTTGATGCCGGCCTTCGACATCCTGTAAGCAATGTATCCGCCGCCCATTTCGGCGAGGGACCCCATGCCGCTCGAGAGGTTCACAATGCGGCCATAGCGCCGGCTCTTCATGATGGGGATGGCGAGCCGCGATAAAAGGACTGGACCGTAGACGTTGGTCTGCATCGTCTCGCGAATTATCTCGAGCTCCTCCAGCGGATCGGCGTCCCCTTCCTCGACCATGATTCCGGCGTTGTTCACCAGAATGTCGATACGCCCGACGTCACGCCGGACCCAGTTCATGCATTCACCGATGCTTTTAGCGCTCGACACGTCGAGTTGATGCGATTCGACCGGCAACCCCGTGGCACTCAGCTCCTTTGCGGCGGCGATTCCCTTGGCCGCATCGCGCGATCCGAGGATTACCCTGATGCCCAGCTTCCCCAGCTGGCGGCAAACCTCCAGACCAATTCCGCGGTTACCGCCTGTTACGACTGCGATTCTCTGTTCGGCCATTCATCTGTTCCGGTTGAAGGCAAGGCGACAAAGGTGTACTCAACGGCGCCTACTTGCACTACGGGCTATCCTTATCTGGTGGCAAGTTTAAAGAACGGCAGTATGATCGCAATTATTGCCGGACCGTGTTTCCCTTCCATGACTGCATCCCGTCTCACAACACACTCACCGCCCTCTGCTCCTCCCTCAAAGCAGGCGATCGCCGACCTCCTGACGGAGGCACGGGATAGAACGCTCCTGCTCGTATCCACGGTGTCGGACGAGGATCTGCATCGGCAGCACGATCCCCTGATGAGTCCCATCATCTGGGACATCGGCCATATCGCGCATTTCGAGGAGCTGTGGCTCACGCAGAATCTCGACGGGCCGATCGAGTTCTCCGAGATGCCGGGGTTGTACAACCCGTTCGAGCACCCGCGTGCTACTCGTGCATCGCTCGCGCTCCCGACTCTGTCGGAGATGACTACGCGGCTTCGTGAGATCCGCGCGCGTGTTCTCGATCGGCTCGACTCGGTGGAATTTGACGATGCGAATCCGTTGCTGCGCGACGCGTACGTCTACAACATGGTCCTCCAGCACGAGTACCAGCACAACGAGACGATCCTTCAAACCCTGCAGCTGAAAAAGGGCGATCCCTATCGCGCGCCACGGAAGGTTTCGTTTGCGGCGCGTAAGCCCGTTTCGCCCGAGATGGCGTCATTCGGCGGCGGCCAGGTTTCGATCGGGACGGACGACCGAAGCTCGGCGTACGACAATGAACGGCCGAAGCACCTGATCGACGTGGCGCCGTTCCAGATCGATCGCTTCCCCGTCTCGAATGCGCAGTTTCTGGAATTCATCAGAGACAACGGCTACGAGCGAGAGGAATTCTGGTCCGATGGCGGGAAGCGTTGGCTGGCGGAGACTGGAGCTACGGCTCCGAAGTATTGGAGCAGAGAAGGGGATGGATGGACAACTCGCACCATGGACGTCACTCGCCCACTCGATCTCACGCGCCCGGTTTGTCACGTCTGTTACTACGAGGCCGAGGCGTTCGCGGTGTGGGCGGGGAAGCGGCTGCCGACCGAAACCGAGTGGGAGGTCGCGGCATCGTGGAACCCATCTACTCGGCGCGCTCAGGCATTTCCGTGGAGCGATGCGCCAGTCGATTCGAGATTCGCAAACATCGATCAGCTCGCCTTCGACACGGCGCCGATCGGCACCCACGATCGCAATGTGTCGCCAATCGGGTGCTACGGAATGATCGGTGACGTCTGGGAATGGACATCGAGCGATTTCACCAGATATCCGGGCTTCGAGAGCTTCCCATACAAGGAATATTCGGAGGAGTTCTTCGGCCCCGACTATAAAGTCCTGAGGGGAGGATCCTGGGCCACGAGGCCTGGTGCCATTCGCAACACTTTCAGAAACTGGGATTACCCGATCCGCCGGCAGATCTTCAGCGGATTCCGGTGCGCGCGCGACGCATGAAGAACGGGAATCGTCCCCCGGAGGTCGTGGGCGGCACGCCGCCCTACACCGTGCATCGCCCGCACCTGCAGATGGTGCGCGACGTGCGCAACGGGCTCACGAGCTCACCGAAACAGCTCTCGCCAAAGTACTTCTACGACGAGCGCGGTTCGGAGTTGTTCGAGGAGATCACCCAGCTCCCCGAATACTACCTGACACGCGCGGAGCGGTCGCTGCTCGAGCAGCGCATCGGTGAGATCATCAAGTCTGTGCGGCCCTGTTCATTGGTGGAGCTGGGCGCCGGCAGCGCCACCAAGACGCACATCATTCTCGACGAGATGCGCTCGAGTGGTTGCGCGGAATGTTACGTCCCGATCGATGTGAGCAAGGATTTCCTGAACGCGACCGCGGTGCAGCTTCGCATCGATTACCCGGACGTCCAGATCATGCCGGTTGTGTCTGATATTACAGAGCCCTTCGCGCTTCCGCCGGTCGCAAGCCCAACGCTGGTAGCATTTCTCGGAAGCACGATCGGAAATTTCTCGCGCGATGAGGCGGTACGGCTGCTCTCGCATATCGCCGGCGAGATGGGTCCGGCCGACCGATTCCTGCTGGGCGCGGATTTAATCAAGGATCCGAAGGTCATCAATCGTGCTTACAACGACGCTCAGGGCATTACCGCCGCGTTCAACCTGAATGTGCTCGAGCGTTTCAACCGGGAGCTCAAAGCGAATTTTCCCGTGAGCGACTACGAGCATCGCGCATTCTATAGTATCGAGCAACATCGCGTGGAGATGCACCTCGTGGTGCGCCGAGCGCATACCGTGACGATTCCCGAGATCGGAGAGATTTCTTTCGCCGAGGGCGAGACCATCCGTACCGAGCTGAGCTACAAGTACGACCGTCCGATCCTCGAGGAGATTCTCTCGGCCGCGGGTCTATCGATCGAGAAATGGATGCCCGCCGACGATGGCGCGTTCGCTCTGGCGCTCGCCCGCGCGGAGGGCTGAGCCAGCCTCGTGAGCCTCTCTGAGGCGGAGCTGTTGGAGGATGTTCGGCAGCGACTATTTGCTCCGGTCGTCTCCGCGAATCCGCGCGCAATTGGAGTGGAACTGGAGCTGATTCCGGTTCACAAGACGACGCGCACACGCGCACTCGCCCAGAACGATGCGCGCGCATCGACCGCGGAGGTGCTGTCGCGCGTCGGGCTGCGCGAGGGATGGCACGAGGAATCCCACGGCGAAGATCCACCGTCCTGGAAGCTCAGGGATGGCGCGCGCCTTTCATTCGAGCCCGGCGGTCAGCTGGAGATCAGTAGTGCACCCGCGCCGACGGCGTCACAGGTCATCGACTCGACGCAGGGTCTCGTGAAAATTCTTCGCGAGGCAATGTCGAGCGTTGGAATCGAGCTGCTGGCGCGGGGAGTCGACCCGTTCAACGACATTGAGGGAGTGCCGCTCCAACTCCATCGCGATCGTTATACGGGCATGACGCGTTACTTCGATTCGATCGGGCCGTCGGGCATTCAGATGATGCGGCAGACCGCGGCTCTCCAGATAAATCTCGAGCGGGGCGGAGATCCGAAATCCAGGTGGCGGCTCCTGAATGCTCTCGCGCCGATCGTCGTCGCGCTCTTCGCGAACTCTCGCCAATATGCCCGCAAGGAAACGGGCTGGGCCAGTTATCGCGCGCAGCTCTGGAGGACTCTCGATCCTTCGCGAACCGGAATCATTTATGACGAGGCCGATCACGTTGAGCGATACCTGGGCTTCGCGCTCGATGCGATTGCAATGCGCGGCGGCGGTGATGGTGTTGCCTACCGCGCATTTCGCGCCTGGATGCCCGAGCCTGCCATAAGCAGAGACGATTGGCTGTTCCATCTCTCTACACTGTTTCCGGAAGTGCGCCCAAAGGAATTCTTCGAGCTGAGGTCGGCCGACACGATCGAGCCAGACGCTTTGGCCGCGCCGGTGGTGTTCGTCACCGGTCTCGTCTACGACGACGAGATTGCACACCGAGCCGCCGAATTGATCGGCGCGCCCAGCGAGAAGATGCTGGAACGTGCGGGACGACTTGGCCTGGCTGATCCCGAGATAAGGCGAATCGCTTCGAAGCTGGTAGTGCTGGCACTCGATGGAGGTCGGCGATTAGGCAATGACTATATCAAGCGACAACACCTCGAGGCTGCGTTTCAATACTTTGCGCGCGCTCTGTAGCCGGCCACATTTGATGCTATGACAACACCTCTGAGATGATCACCGCCCGCACCCGTCATTTCGCCCTGCCCGGCTGCCCGCCGGACGCCCGCAACTAGACGAGCGCGAAACCGCAGATGCCCGAGCTACCAGACATAACGATTTATCTCGAGGCTCTCGCCTCGAGAGTGGTGGGTCAACCACTCGAGCGAGTGCGGATCCCCAAGCCATTCCTTCTTCGCTCGGTCGATCCGCCCATCGGCGCGGCAACCGGGAAGCGTGTTACGGGTGTGCGGAGAATGGGGAAGCGCATTGTCCTCGAGCTGGAGGACGATCTCTTCCTCGTTATCCACCTGATGATTGCGGGGCGTCTTCGTTGGGTGCCTGCAGGAACGAAGGTGCCCGGCAAGATCGGACTGGCGGCGTTCGATTTTCCGAACGGCACATTGATTCTCACCGAGGCGGGCTCAAAGCGCCGCGCTTCGCTATGGCTGGTGCGCGGCGAACAGTCTCTCGAGCAATTCGAGCGTGGTGGCCTCGAGGTTCTGGAGGCGGATCTGGCGCAATTCACCGAGCGCTTGTCCCGCGAAAATCACACGCTCAAACGATCTCTTACGGACCCGAGATTGTTCAGCGGAATCGGCAACGCCTATTCCGACGAGATTCTCCATCGCGCTAAGCTCTCGCCCGTCAAGCACACGAAGCGTCTTACCGAAGAAGAGATCGCGCGCTTGTTCGATGCGACGCGCACGACACTCACCGAGTGGACGGCAAAGTTACGGAAAGAATCAGCCGGCGATTTCCCGGCGAAAGTGACCGCGTTTCGCGACGACATGGCTGTCCACGGAAAGTTCGGCAAGCCGTGCCCCGTCTGCGGCACGCCGGTCCAGCGAATTCGCTACGCCGACAACGAGACGAATTACTGCGCGCGCTGCCAGACCGATGGCAAGCTCCTGGCTGATCGCGCGCTCTCTCGCCTACTCAAAGAGGATTGGCCGCGCTCGATCGACGAGCTCACCTGGAGTTGAGCTTCGGCTTCGGGCTTTGCTCATTCGAGATTATTTCCCCGGTCCGTCGGAGCGGGTCCTCTTCGGCTCAGGCTCTCGCTCGTTCCGCCGGGAGCGCGCAATTGGGATTCATGGATTTGCGCGCTTGGAGC
>Ga0209488_10004895_pt1 | contig 10377 bp, 8 predicted proteins | sample Rivendell_Oct201_8_FD_188349 | JGI IMG/M metagenome (GOLD analysis project Ga0209488, IMG submission 188349) | Vadose zone soil microbial communities from the Eel River Critical Zone Observatory, Northern California, USA -... | ecosystem: Environmental > Terrestrial > Soil > Vadose zone >... | reverse complement strand
CTTCCTAGTCATGGCCGCCCTCACTCTGTCGGCGGATATGGTTCGCGCCGCAGCCGTCGAAGATGCGAACGCCGCCGTGCTGGCGGCGCGCGACGGCAAATATGACGACGCGATCCGTCTCTTCACCAATGCGATCAATAGCGACAATTTGAGTCTCAAATCGCGCGCCCAGGCCTATGCCTATCGCGGCATCGCCAAGGCGACCACCGGCGACTATGACGGCGCGACCGACGATCTCAACCGCTCGGTGGCTCTGAACAGCGACTACGCGGCCGATTCCTACGCCTATCGCGGCTATTTCGCGCTGGTGCAGGGGGATGCGCAGAAAGCCTCCGCCGATCTGGCGAAAAGCGCGGAATTGAAAATCTGGCCTTACAACGCGCTGTGGCTTTCGCTGGCGCGTATGAAAGCGAATCTTTCCGATGATGACGCCCATTCGCTGGCGAAGAACGCCGCCCAGTTCGATCTGGCGCAATGGCCCGGCGCGGTGGTGAAGTTCGTGATGGGGCAGATGAGGCCCGAAGACGTCGCCGCAGCGGCGAATCTCGGCGATCCGCAAAAACTCGTGGAACGGGTCTGCGACGCGGATTTCTACGTCGCCGAGTATGATCTCGCTCACAACAACGCAGCCGCCGCAAAGCCTGGGTTCCAGCGCGCGGCGGAGAAATGCCCCTTTGCCTCGTTCGAACGCATGGGCGCCACCGCCGAACTGATGCGGCTGAAATAAGAACCTACCTCACCATGGCCGGCCTCGAGCAGCCTGCGCAGTAAGCACTTCCTTCCCCCCTTGAGGGGGAAGGTGGCACGAAGTGCCGGAAGGGGGGTGTGCTCTGGCACCGCGCATCTACGCGCCTGATGAGTTTTGTGGCCTCCACCGTCCCGTTGCGATTCAGCCCGATTTTCAGCCGTATTGACGACGAGGACCGGCTTTCCCGCCAATTGCGACAGCTTCAACGGCTTGCCGTCGATCGAGGTGAATTCAAAATCATGCGCCGACATGGGAGGCCCTTCACACGTCCAGATTGACGACGTTGAGCGCATTGTCCTGGATGAATTCGCGCCGCGGCTCCACCAGCTCGCCCATCAGCTTGGCGAAGAGATCGTCCGCCTGGTCCGCATGCTCGACTTTCACCTGCAGCAGCGTGCGGGCATTCTCATCCAGCGTGGTCTCCCACAATTGGTTGGGGTTCATCTCGCCCAAGCCTTTATAGCGCTGCAGCGAAAGTCCGTGGCGGCCCCAATCGAGAACGGCGCCGAGCAATTGTGTGGGCGCGCGCACCTCGCGCTGCTCATCCTTGCGGGTGAGCCGGGCCGGATTCAGATAGGTCGTCTGCAATTCGCCGGCCATGCGGTCGAGCTTGCGCGCATCCGCGCTCGCGATCAGCGCGCCGTCGATGGCGATGGTTTCGGTGACGCCGCGCACCTCCCGGCGGAATTTGAGCCCGCCATCCGCCGTAGGCTCGCCCTTCCAGCCGCGCTCGGTTTCGTCCGACATGGAATCGAGCCGGCGGGCAATATAGGCCGCCGCCTGTTCCGCCTTGGCGCGGTCCGACAACACTTCGGGATTCAGCGCGCCCGCGATGGCCGCCTGTTCGAGCACGAAGCGCGGATAATGGCGGGGGAATCCCTCAAGCGCGGCACGCGCGATGCGCGAGCGTTCGAGCAGATGCGCGAGGTCGGCGCCGGCAATGCGCTCGCCGCCGGAAAGCGCGAGCACGCTGTCCTTCAGGCCCTCATCGATGAGATGGTTTTCGAGCTCGCGCTCATCCTTGAGATAGCGCTCCGACTTGCCCCGCGCCGCTTTGTAAAGCGGGGGTTGCGCGATGAAGAGATGGCCGCGTTCGATCAGCTCGGGCATCTGACGATAGAAGAAGGTGAGCAGCAGCGTGCGGATATGGGCGCCGTCGACATCGGCGTCGGTCATGATGATGATCTTGTGGTAGCGCAATTTGTCGGGGTTGAACTCTTCGCGCCCGATGCCGGTTCCAAGCGCCGTGATGAGGGTGGCGATTTCGACCGATGACAGCATCTTGTCGAAACGCGCCCGCTCGACGTTCAGAATCTTCCCGCGCAAGGGCAGCACGGCCTGATTGGCGCGGTTGCGCCCCTGCTTGGCCGAACCACCGGCGCTGTCGCCCTCGACGAGGAAGAGCTCGCATTTCGCAGGATCGCGCTCCTGGCAATCGGCGAGCTTGCCCGGCAGCGAGCTGCCGTCCAGCGCCCCTTTGCGGCGGGTCAGCTCGCGGGCCTTGCGGGCGGCTTCGCGCGCCGCCGCCGCCTCGATGACTTTCCCGACAATGGCGCGCGCTTCGGAAGGATGCTCCTCGAACCAGCGGCCGAGAAGCTCCAGCACGGCGCCTTCGACCACGGGGCGCACTTCGGAGGAGACGAGCTTGTCCTTGGTCTGGGAGGAGAATTTCGGGTCCGGCACCTTGACCGACAGCACGCAGGTCAATCCCTCGCGGCAATCATCGCCCGTCAGCGGCACGCGATCCTTTTTGCCGAGCCCCGTTTCGTCGGCATATTTCGTCACCACGCGCGTCAGCGCGGCGCGGAAACCGGCCAGATGCGTGCCGCCGTCGCGCTGGCCGATGTTGTTCGTGAAGCACAGCATGTTCTCGTGATAGGAATCGTTCCACGACAGCGCCGCCTCGACGCGCATCCCGTCGCGATCGGCCATGATCATGATCGGGTTCGGAATGAGTCCGGTCTTGGCGCGGTCGAGATAGCGCACGAACGCCTCGAGCCCGCCGTCATATTTTAAGATGATTTCCTTCTTCTCGACGCCGCGTTTGTCGGTGAGCCGGATGGTGACGCCGTAATTGAGGAAGGCGAGCTCGCGCAGGCGATGCTCCAAGGTCGCGAAATCGAATTCCAATTTGGTGAAGGTCTTCGGGCTCGGCAGGAACGTCACTTCGGTTCCGCGCCGACCTTTCCCTTCGCCCACGACCTTCAGCGGCGCCACCGGGTCGCCGTCGCGGAAGCGGATGTAATGCTCTTGGTCCTCACGCCAGATGCGCAAGTCCAGCCATTCGGAGAGCGCGTTCACGACCGAGACGCCGACGCCGTGGAGACCGCCCGAAACCTTGTAAGCGTTTTGCTCGAATTTTCCGCCGGCATGGAGCTGGGTCATGATGACTTCGGCGGCCGAGACGCCTTCGCCCTGGTGGATGTCGACGGGAATGCCGCGGCCATTGTCGCGCACGGTGCAGGAACCGTCGGCATTGAGCTCGACGTCGACGCGGTCGGCGAAGCCGCCGAGCGCTTCATCGATCGCGTTGTCGACGACCTCATAGACCATGTGGTGCAGGCCCGAGCCGTCGTCGGTATCGCCGATATACATGCCCGGCCGTTTGCGCACCGCATCCAGGCCCTTGAGCACCTTGATGGAGCCGGCGTCATAGACGTCGGCGCTGCCATTGCCATTGCCGTTCAGATGGGTTTCCTCGGCCATCATGCCTGCTCCATCGGAACGAAGCGGCCTTCTTCGATCGTGAAGAATTCGGCGCAGCTTTCGAGCGGAGCGAACAGCCCCCGATCCGTGCCCGTGAGCCAGGCCTGCGAGCCAAGCGCGAGAATCTCCTCGAACAAAGCGGCGCGGCGGTCATGGTCAAGATGCGCGGCGATTTCATCGAGCAGAAGCAGCGGCGCAATGCCGTCATGGCGCTTCTTCTGCAGCCAGGCATTGGCGAGCACGATCGAAATGAGCAGCGCCTTCTGTTCGCCGGTCGAGCAATCGCGCGCGTCCGCCCGCTTCAGCGTATGGCGCACTTCCAGATCGGCTACGTGCGGCCCCACGCTGGTGCGGCCACTTTCCGAGTCGCGCTCACGCGAAGCGGCAAACGCGTTTTGCAGGCAAGACGCATCGCTTGCACCATCTGCCAGCGCGTCCTGAAGGGTCAGATGCGCGCAAGGAAAGGCGCCTTGCGCGCCCCGCGCCTGCAATTCGCCATTCAGTCTCCCGATCAGATCAAGCCGGGCTGCGGTCAGCGCCGAACCTTCTTGGGCCATGGATTCTTCCAGCCCGTCCAGCCAGGACCGGTCGCGTACGCCCTCGCGCAGGAGACGCAGCCTTTCATGCATGGCGCGCTCATAACGCGCCGCCCGTTTGGCATGGGCAGGATCGAGCGCAAAGACCAGGCGGTCGAGGAAGCGGCGCCGCTCCGAAGCGCCTTCCAGGAACAGCCGGTCCATCGCCGGCGTCAGCCACAGCATGGGAAGAAGGGCGGCGAGATCGGCGCTTTCGGCGGCGGCGCCGTTCAGATGAATGGTGCGCCGCGCCGGCGCGGTGGGCGGGGACGGCAAGAGCCCGGTGCCGATGTCCCAAGCGCCGCCCGGATTGCGTGCAATCACCGCCGAGACCGCCCATAAGCCGTCCGCGAAAACCTCGTCGCGGAGCAGGCGCGCATCGGCCGGCGCTTTGCGCTGAATGTGGGAAAGCTTTGCCCCGCGCAGGCCCCGTCCCGGGGAAAGCAGAGAGAGAGCCTCCAAAAGATTGGTCTTTCCCGTGCCGTTCGCCCCGGCAAGGACGATGGGGCAAGCCCCGGGCGAGAGCTCGCCACGCGCATAAGAGCGGAAATTGGTCAGGCTAATGTGGTTGACCGCGAGCGCGCAGCCAGAGACCGCCGCAAACAGGTCGCCCGGACGCGGTGTGGCGTCATCCATCAGCCAAGCAGAGTGTCTCAAATCCTAAACCCGCATGGGCATGAGGACGTAAAGCGTGCGCCCGTCCTCGGTGTCTTCAATAAGCGTGGGCGAACCGGCATCGGCAAGGAGGAAGCGCACATCCTTGCCCCCGATCTGGCCGGTAATATCAAGCAGATAGCGAGCGTTGAAGCCAATCTCAATGGCATCGGCGCGGTAATTTGCACCAACCTCCTCGGTGGCGGTGCCCGATTCGGGATTGACCACCGAAAGGATCACCTTGTCCCCATCCAGGTTGAGTTTGACCGCGCGCGTCTTGTCGGCGGAAATGGTCGAGACGCGATCCACGGCCTGGGAGAAATCCTTGGCATCCAGCGTCAGGACCTTGTCGTTCGAGGTTGGAATCACGCGTTGATAATCGGGGAACGAGCCGTCGATCAGCTTGGATGTCAGCTCCACGCCGCTGAAAGTGAACTGCACTTTGGTGTCGGAGAGGCCGACCTCGATGGCGCCGTCGGCGTCTTCAAGGAGGCGGCGCAACTCCGCCACGGTTTTGCGCGGCACGATCACGCCCGGCATGTCCTTGGCGCCGTCCGGCAGGTCCAGCTCATAGCGCGCCAGCCGGTGACCGTCGGTCGCAACCGCCCTCAGGCGTTCCTGTTTGCCGTCTTTGGCGGCATGCAGATAGATGCCGTTCAGATAGAAGCGGGTCTCCTCGGTGGAGATGGCAAAGCGCGTGCGCTCGATCAGGGCGATGAGGTCCGCTGCCGAGAGGCGAAAGCGATGGGGCAGGGCGCCTGCCGACATCTGCGGAAAATCATCCTGCGGCAGGCAGGCCAGCTCGAAGCGAATGTTGCCCGCCGAGACCGAAAGCCGTCCGGAATCGCCGGTGACGAGTTCGGCCTGAACCTGCGAACCATCGGGCATTTTGCGCACGATGTCATAGAGCATATGCGCCGGCGCGGTGGCTGCGCCATTGCGCAAAACATCGGCGGGGAGCGATTCCACGATCTCGATGTCCAGATCGGTGGCTGTCAATTTGAGCCGCCCCTTGGCCGCTTCGATCAGCACATTCGATAGGATCGGAATGGTATTGCGGCGTTCGACGACGCTTTGGACGTGTCCGAGTGCTTTCAAGAATGCGCCGCGTTCAACATTGATTTTCATGGTGCGTAAGGTTCCAGGATCTGTGCTCGAAAACGCCTCAAAATCCCCAATTTCCGGCGCATTTTCTTGAATACGCCGGCCCTCGATTCTGAGGCTGCCAGAATAGCCACAAATGCGCCAACAAGCGACTCGCGTCGGCCATTATTATGGCGCGGCAAACTGCGTTTGGGTATGGAACGCCTGCGCGTGAAGAAGCCTCATATCCCCTTCGGTATGAGGCTTCCCGCGTCGTTTCAGACTCTGGGCTGACGGCCCAGCACCTTGCGCAGGAAATCGACCTCCTGCTGGAAGACCGGATCGGCCCTGCAAAGCGATTCAATGCGGCGGCAGGCATGCAGCACGGTGGTGTGGTCGCGACCCCCAAAACGCCTGCCGATATCGGGAAGCGAACGGCTCGTGAGCTCGCGGGCGAGATACATCGCCACTTGCCGCGGCCGCGCTACGCGCCTTGCCCGGCGGGGCGAATGCAAGTCCCTGAGGTCGAGCTTGTAGTATTCCGCCGTCTTGCGCTGGATCTCCTCGATGGTGACCCGTTTTTCACCGGCTGCAGCCCGGCTGCCGATCGCGTCTTCGGCGACCTCGATCGTCACCGGCTTGCCGGTCAGATCGCCATAGGTCGCCAGCTTCATCAAAACCCCGAGCAATTCGCGCGGCGACACATCCAGCTCGTTGGCAAGCTGTTCGAGCACGGTCTCGGGCAGTTTGGCGCGCGGCAATGTGCGTTCCAGCGTGACCGCCCTGGCTTTGAGCATCGCCAGACGCGTCGCCGCGTCGGGCTTGTCCAAGGCGATGGCGATAGCCCCTTGCAGGCGCGAACGGATGTCGTCGGTCAGGCCGTCAAGGCTGGAAGGCGGGCGGTCCGCCGCGATCACAACCTTGCGCTTCAAATCGGTGAAGGCGTTCACCGTGTGGAGGAACTCGCTGATCGTCGCAGTGCGGCCGCAAATATGTTGCAAATCGTCGATGAGCAAAATATCAGCGCCGCGCAGCTCTTCCTTGAAGGCCAGCGTCTCCTGGTTGCGCAAAGCGGAGAGGAATCGGCGCATGAAATCCTCCGCCCGGAGGAACAGCACGCGCGCGCCGCGCGTGTTGCGCGCTTCCAATGCGATGGCGTTGAGCAGATGCGTCTTGCCGTAACCGAAGCCGCCATGGATGAAGAGCAGCCCTAAGTCGGACTCGCCGTATTCGGCAAAACGCTGGGCGGCCTTGAAGGCGAACTCATTGCAGGCTCCGACCACAAAGCTTGCGAAGCTTTGTCCGGGATCGGGCTGCCGGTCCCACAGACCCTGAAGGGACACGCCCGAATTTTTGCCCGCACCGCCGCCGGTCAGTGTCGCGGCGCCGGGTGGGAGCGCGTGACCGCGCTGCAGAACCGCTAGAGGAACGGTTTTTACGGCGATGATCGGCCGTGCGTCCGCGGGCGCGATGACAATCTCAAGCGCCGAGAATTCCGCCACGGCCCCGGCAAAGGCACGTTCAATGCGCGCGGCATGGTGCGAGGCGGCGTAATCGCGCACCAGCCTGCTGGGCGCGGAGAGCCGCACATGGCCTTTCTCGGCCTTGGCGAGCGAGAGCGGCGCGATCCAGGTATCGAATATGCCCTGGCCGACTTCCAGGCGTAGCCTGTCCCTGACGGTGCTCCACAGATCCGACCAAGCCGGTTCCGGCGCGTGCTGCAAAGGTAATCCCATTGTCCCCATCCCTTTTAAATCTCCCCCATTGCCCCTTTGGGGTGTCTCGTCCTGAATATCCATCGGTCTGCTTCATCCTTGATTCATGCTTAAATCTCCCGGCTCTATGTCTGCATCCAGGGCAGGCCTTCGGCCTTCCATCCGGCCGAGCCTCCCCGGTGGCGCTCTCCATCAAGCGCGCCTTCGAATCCATCCTTGATGTTGAAACAGGGGCCATAGCCCGCTTCGGTCAGCGCAATCGCAGCGGCGCGTGACCGTGCGCCCGAACGGCAAAGGCAGAACAGCGGGGCACCCGGACGATATCCGCTCCGCTTGAGAGCCTCTGCCACCTCTTGAACGAACCCGCCATTCGGGGCCGGGGGGAAATGCTGCCACTCGCAAAGCAGCGCTTGGCGCTCCAGCGAGGTCAAATCCGGGACCCCTACGAAATTCCATTCTGCCACGGTGCGCACATCGATGAGCTGCGCGGCGGTCTCGCGTGCCAGCTTCTCCCACGTCTCACGCGGGGAAATATCGCCCGCATATCCGATGGAAGAAGAGGATCCGGTCTCGGACGAACGCCGCTCAACCATCAAAACGCTCCGGGGAAAATACGTCATATCGGGGAGTGCCTAAGCACTCCTACCAAGACAAACTCGCTGAGTTCTTGAGTTTTATTTAGCGAGATCTATACGGAGCGCAATTTACAGCGTCGAATGAATTCGCTTTGCTTGAAAAAGTCTTTGGAATTCGCTGCGTCATGTTTGCCGCCCCGTGCTGAGAACAATCTATAGCGAGCTGGTTAACGGACGCAAGGGGCAAATGTCGCCTGCGGAATGCGTTGTTACGCTTTGGTCACAACGTCAAAAAACCGCGAAATGAGAGGCTTAAAACGTGTACGGATGAACGAATCGGAGTACACGGATTATTGGAATTGAGGGGATTCAGGGGGTTATCCGGTTCCGTGTGAACTTAGCAAGACAAATGTGACGATCAAAGTCTTACTGTTCCGCCCACTGACAAAATACAGGTTCCACAATTATTCGTGGAAGGAAAATATTTTTTTGATAAGAGAAGAAAATATTTTTTCTACAAGAAAAGCTAAGAATCCTAGCCCTTAAGAGTCTTGAGGCGGGCGGTGAGGCGCGAAACTTTGCGCGATCCAGTATTTTTGTGGATAACGCCCTTGGAAACCCCGCGCATCAGGGCCGGTTCGGCCAGCTTCAGCGCGGCGGTGGCCGCCGCCTTATCGCCCGCGGCAATTGCCTCTTCCACGTTCCGTACGGCGGTGCGGATCCGGCTCCTGCGGTTCTTGTTTACGGCCGTACGTTTGATGGTCTGACGGGCGCGTTTTTCGGCCGAAGGATGGGCTTGCATGGGCTCACTCTGTGCTCGATTTGAGGCGGGGACCAATACAAGGGCCGCGCCAAAGCGTCAATGCGATCAGCGGTCCTTGAACGAGGGTTTGCGCTTTTCCACGAAGGCGGCCATGCCTTCCTTCTGGTCCTCGGTCGCAAACATGGCGTGAAACATCCGGCGCTCGAAACGAATGCCTTCGGAAAGGCTCGTTTCGAAGGCGGAATTGACGCATTCCTTCACCATCATCATGGCGGGAAGCGAGGCTGCTGCAATCTTTTGCGCGGTCTTCATGGTCTCGCCGAGGAGCTCGCCGAGCGGAACCACCCGCGCGACAAGGCCTGAGCGTTCGGCCTCGGCCGCGTCCATCATGCGCCCCGTGAGGCACATCTCCATGGCTTTGGCTTTGCCGACCGCGCGGGTAAGCCGCTGGGTCCCTCCGGCGCCAGGCCCGACGCCCAGATTGATCTCCGGCTGGCCGAATTTGGCATTGTCCGCCGCAATGATGACATCGCACATCATGGCGAGTTCGCATCCCCCGCCCAGCGCATAGCCGGCGACTGCGGCGATCACAGGTTTTCGCGTATGCGCCACCCGCTCCCAATTCCTGGTGATGAAATCTTGCGTATAGACCTCGGCGAAGTTTTTCCCGGCCATCTCGGTGATGTCGGCGCCCGCCGCGAAGGCCTTTTCCGAGCCCGTGATGATGACGCAGCGTATGGAATCGTCGGCCTCGAATCCGTCCAGGACGGCGGATAATTCATCCATCATCGGGGAGTTGAGCGCGTTCAGCGCGTGCGGGCGATTGAGCGTGACGATGCCCACGGCGCCTTCCGTCCTGACCAGGATGTTCTGATAGTTCATGAGTCGATTCCATGTTGCGCTGCAATATGCGCCGTTGCGGGTCTGTAGAGCAAGGGCGGCGAGTTTCTTCCAGAGCCGCCCGGCCCTTATGATGGCGCGAGCAGGAGGAACGTCATGAACACAGAAAAAACTTTCGGCTTATCCGGAGCCATCGTGGGAGCAGCCCTCCTGATGCTGTCTGGGGCTTCCGCTTCGCGCGCTGCCGATGAGAATGCTCCGCTGATGCTGGCGCGCGACGGGTATTTCTACGTCAACGCCAAGCCGGCGAATGTCGGCGGCAAGACCTATGTCACCGACCAGATGTATGTCGAAGAGCGCGTGCCGGCGAGGCGGACGCATCCGTTTCCGATCGTGATGGTGCATGGCGGCACCATGTCGGGCGTGAATTTCACCGGTACGCCGGACGGCCGAGAGGGGTGGGCGCAATACTTCGTGCGCCAAGGCTATGCGGTCTATGTCGTCGATCAGCCGGGGCGGGGCCGCTCAGGCTATCTCCCCGGAACTTACGGCGCGGCGCGCAATGTCGAGAGCAGCAATTCCTTCGCCCGTTTCGTGTCGCAGGAAAAATCGAAACTCTGGCCGCAAGCGGTTCTGCACACGCAATGGCCGGGCACCGGAAATCCCGACGATCCGGCATCGCAGCAAGTGATGGCGAGTCAGCTGCCGGCGATCGAGA
>Ga0209488_10004893_pt1 | contig 10379 bp, 12 predicted proteins | sample Rivendell_Oct201_8_FD_188349 | JGI IMG/M metagenome (GOLD analysis project Ga0209488, IMG submission 188349) | Vadose zone soil microbial communities from the Eel River Critical Zone Observatory, Northern California, USA -... | ecosystem: Environmental > Terrestrial > Soil > Vadose zone >... | reverse complement strand
CCGCAAGAAGGCTGCTACACCTCCTCCGCCTCCACCCGGAGTGCATACCATCCGCCCAGGCGACCCAGTGCCCAGCTTGTCACCACCTTCACAGTATCCCTCACCGAAACGTCAGTCCCAAACACTCGCCCAAACACCGTCGCAGCCTCAACCACAACCACATCCTTCTCATTCACAATCACAATCACAACCTCAACCTCAACCTCAACCTCAACCCCCACCCCAGCCTGAAGCCCAAACCCAACCGCAGTCGCAGTCGCAACCACCCTCACAAGCACAACCTCAGCCTCAGCCTCAGCCTCAGCCTCAACCCCAACCCCAATCGCAACCGCAGTCACAGCCTTTACCACCCCAACAAGCGACGCGCTCAACGGCAACGTCTGTGGTCGCCGCTGCCCCGTCGACGCCGGTGAGCGCAGAGCCGAAGAAATCTACTCCGAAGCCTACAACAAAGAGGACGCAGACACCCGGCGATGGTGGGACACGAGGCACGCCGACGCCAAGTGCGACCCCTGTGCAGGCTACGCTCCAGCTTACGCCCCAGCATGTGCGCACAACCAATCGACCTGTATCGCGCCCGACGTCCCAGTCACCGCATCCGGGTGCTACACCCACTGCGGTTGTCAGTGGCCTAGCTTCTTCCCCCCTGGCTGCGCCTTCGCCCGCTTTGCATGCGATGACAGTCGCTGGCCACACTGCACCTAGCAGCTCCCCACACCCGCCTCCGCAGCCCATAGCCCAGCCTTCCCAAGGGCAACCTCAGCTCCAGCTTCAAAACCAGATTCAACAACCCCGACCACCGTTCCCGCATCCACAGGCGACGTATGTGGCATCAACCATGGCCGCTAATATGCACCCGGCGTTTTTCAAGGCACCATCCGCAGCACAAGGTCAGGGCCAGAATCAGAAAGCGATGCCACATCCGACAATGGCCGCACAAGCGGCTGCACAGCAGCAGTATCTGTACTACATGATGCAAGCCCAATCCCACCCTCAATCCCAGGCTCAGCCCCAAGCTCAAGTTCACGCGCAAGGACAGGGACAGGCACCAGGACAAGCCCAAGGCGTTACGTCTGTGCAGGCTCAATCGCGCTTCACGCCGATGGCAAACCCTCAGGCGGCACAGGCGCAGCAGCAGCAGCTACAGCAACAGCAGAATGGGCAACCGCATCCCATGTCCCGTACGCCGATGAACTCTGCGGCTGCTAGTGCGAATGGGAATCCACAAGCAACATCTCGCTCGCCTATGCCCAATGCAAATGGCCAGGGTCAACAAGGTACCCCACAGCACTTCATTGTAGCTCCGGGAAAATCGCAGCCGTCTCCACAGCAACAACCACAAGCGCGTCAAAACCTCCACCAATACTCCCAGCACTTACAACAGCAACAGCAAAACCAGCAACAGCACCAACAGCAGCAGCACCAGCAGCAGCACCAGCAGCAGCACCAGCAGCCGCAACAACAACAACAACAACAACAACACCAGCAGCCACAACAACAACAACACCAGCAGCCACAACAACAACAACACCAGCAGCCGCAACAACAACAACAACAACAACAACAACACCAGCAGCAGCACCATCCGGGGCAGAGCCAAGATGCGACGCAACCGCCGCCGATGTACTTCTCGCTGAACTCACTGAACCCGGGGATGCAGGCACAGCTCCAAAGGCTTGTTCAGGCTCAGCCCCAGGCCCAACCTGGCGGTCGTGCCGGAGGGAGTTACAACATGAACCCTTGGCAGCAGATGTCCATGGGTGTTGGCGCAATGAACGGTATGGCGGCGTTCCGGCAGGCCAACGGCCAGCCGCACCCGATGCTCCAAGCGGTAGCAGCTGCCCAAGCCAAGGCGGCGCAGCCGGCTCAGCCGCAATCTCAGGGTGCGGGCACACGGTGATCATGGTGGTCGGTGCCAACGATGCCGCGCGGACCAGCGGCGCGGGAACCTGCCAATGGTAGTCCCACGTACTGACTAGCAAAGGGAGTGTTCTTCGTTTAAGTTACACATGGACTCGCGCCCGAACCCTACGTTAAAGCCCCGGTCTTTTTTCTGTTGTTTCTCTCCCTCTCTCTCTGTCGCACTTGGTTTGCGTTGCATAATTACCCTACCATGTACGTTTATTCCTGTATTTTTGTACACTACGCCTCTGTTCATGTCGGATCTCGGTGGAGCCTGTCATCTATCCATTCCATCACTTGCGGGGCTCAGAAAGGATTTCAAAACATTCTCCTCAACTTCGCTACGAAATACGTAACACAAAGTATCACCTCCACCTCATGAAAATACCCACGTATTGTATTCGTCCCTGGCGTACCCTCAGTTGTTTCCGTGGTAAACGGCCGGCCAATGTCGGAGGGGTGGACGTAGGGAAGAATATTTTTCTATTTTCTCTTTCTATCTCTATTTTTGTTTCAGGAGAACGATGACCCTGGCTGCTTGCAGTTTTTAGAGTAACGGCACTATCGCAACTGAGTTTCTACACAAAATCCTTAATGTGGCGTATACTGTGTAGTAGTACAGTGCAGCAACCATCTGCTGCGCTTACTCATTCCTTAAATTACCCCAAGCACCCCCGACCGCGGTGATTCTCGGATCTTTGTCTCTTTTTTTTTCCACATCCCAGTCAGTCGATAGACACACGACAGTCGAACCAAAAGGGTCAAGGGAAGGTTTTTTTTTTTTTTTATGAAAAAGGACTTTTTTTTCCTCGCTTCTCTTCACCACTACCACCACCACTCCCGAGGTTCCGCTTCCTCCCCCCCCCCCTTCTCACCTGGGGTTTCGGTGGGGTGTCGTGCTATCTATATATAGCACAACTGAGGTTATTGCGAAGCTCGTACGCGCGCGCGCAGGCGGTCGACCAGGGGAGGGGGTGGGTTCAGGCGTCAGGGGGCGGTGCGTTTCAGTCCGTCATAAAAATAAAACATAACGAGCCATCGCCGCCGGTGCGTGGACCGGAGTTGGGGGAGGGGGGAGGGGAAAGAAGGAAAAGGTCAGTTGGCAGGGCCCCACCTGCGCTTCTCGCAGTGATTATATCCACGTCCGCTGCCGCTGTGGGGCGCATAAGCTGTTGGCCCTCGGAAAAAGGGAAAAGAAAATGACACGCGTTCATTATTGCGAGTGGCGGCGGCGGGAAGCGTCTCGTGTCGGAAAGCATATCATGACGGAGAGGATAAAAAAAGGCGACTCGGATGACGCATTATTAGTCCGCAAATATTGCGCGACATCCCCTTCCTCGTCACGGTTATGATGGGATGAACGCGTGCCATGTAGGCCTAATGCGCGTCTATTAGAAGTGCAGCAGGCGAGGGGCGCCGACTGATAGCGTCGAAAAATTCGGGAGCCGATGTCGCAGGTGGGGGGTAAAATAAAAATATCGCAGCGCCACTTGCTGCCCAATTTTGGTTGGTGATTAACGCAGCCGCGGAGAAGCTGGTCGTGCAATACGATACGCGCAATATGCTGTGCTGTGCTGTCGGGGTCTCCGCCGTTCAGAGTTGCATCAGGGCCAACTCACGGTCGCCTCTCGAAACCTACACGTGTCGCAACAGAGCGGCAGGGACGCACAGGGTCGGTATGCAAGAGATCAAAAAAGTTAGAACAGCCTTGATTCTGACACGCCTCACCGTGATCGTCTTGGGTGTTCAGGGGAGGGGTCAAAGGGTCAGGTAGCTCTTGAGAAACGCAACATGCGTTGCCCTGCATTACAACGGACGCAAAACGGCCAGTCGCAGGGTGATGCCCGGGAGATGACAGAATTAGCGCGCACGCGCAAGAAGAAAGTACATGTGCTCGAAAAAGGAAAAAAAAAACAGGAGATTGGGGCCCATTAGAGTATATCTGATCGGCGCGGCTGGACCCATAAAACCGTGCACGGCTGCGCGAAAAAGCCGAATTCGACAATCCATATTGTAAGCGACACTGACCCAAATGCGAAGTAGACGACCTTGCTCCCACCTGTACCTTCGGCTAATTTGCGATAAGCATATACATTTCTGCAGTCCCACGCGGACGCCGTGGTCAGCCACGGCCGCCATGCTCGTCCTCCATCCGAAACTCTTGCGAAGCCGACTCATCCTCATCGCCGCTAGATGCATATCCTGCCTCATCGGCCTGGGCACCGTCGTTCCCGTCCTGCGCATTCCCCGCGCGACGTGCGGCATCACGTTTCCGTTTTTTAATCTATAGGTCATCAACGAAAAACAATGAGGTACTACGGACCCATGGACACGCTTTTTTTTGACGTACAAGCTTTGCGTACACAAGCCCACAGGCATTACACAGTGTTCGTGGACCTGTGCGAAGCGGTCGGCTGAGATTAAGGCGCTATCAAAATGGGAATTGAGGTGACAGACCCAAAGGGCCCCTCCTCCATTCGGGGGTTGATGTCGCATTGCAACCTAAACAAGTCTGCCCCTCTGGTACAGGCGCCTCGGCTTTCTAAGCCCAGCGAGCATCCGATGTAAGCGGCTAAACCTCATGGAGGTAAACAGTGCAACATGCCTGTCGCTTCGCAGCCGCATCGCCTTCGTCGACGTTCCCAGAGCTTGCTCCTGGAGTGTCTGCTGGGGGTATCGTCCCAGGGGGCTCGGGACCAAGCGTGGAACCTAGTAACCTGAGACCGAGAGCAGCGGAGTGAGAAATTCTTTGCAAGGATTCCAAGGATGGAGGGCGACCCTGTCCTGCGGCAGGGTCGGTCGAGAAGGAGGTTGTTGTATCGATGATGATACGATAGGATTCTATTAACTGGAGTGTCATCACACGCGCGCGCACAGACGAACGCGCATAAAGTTATCAAATGCCGTCAGTCGACACGCGGAGATGGAAAAAGGGACGCATGCCTTTCCGAAATCAATATCTAGCGGAGTTGACGACGCTAGCGGTGAGGGATGCCGAGGAACGGCCACATCCTTCTCCCGCGGTTTGCGCTTGGTTTGGGAAGGGGTGTCTGTCGCCTTGGGTGTCCCTGCGGCTCGCCGAGACTCGGCATTGGCGTTGGGTTGGGGTTGGGGGGATGCAGCATATACTCGCTGAGAGGGAGGCGGCGGTGCTGGTGCTGGTGCTGGTGCTTGCGTAGATGCAGGTATGGTAGCAGGTACGGTAGCGGGTGGGTCCGGTCTACTAAGATTAGGAGGAACGGGTGTCTCTTGTACGGACGCTGGTGGTGCGACGGGCTGACTGAAGGGTGGCCACGCCTCACCGTTCCACTGGGGCGCCGCCGCCGAATGCGGAACGGCGTAAGGTGCGGAACCGTAAGACGCGTGGTAGTGGGTTTGCGGCGGATTGTACGATACATGGTCGGAAGGGGGATGTGATTGCGAGGACCTCGGTTGTCTGGGATGGCTCGGGAAGTGGGGCGCATCGTAGGCGTTATGCGGATAGGACGAGTACTCATAAGGGGTCATTCCTTGCTGGTGCTGGTGCTGGTGTTGGTGTTGGTGTTGGTGCTGGTGTTGATGCTGGTACATGTATCGGCCATCGGAAGAGACGGGTAAAGAGGATGATGAAGGGGGCGGAGGTTGTTGTGAATAGGAAGGGAGGGCGGGACGTTCGGTGCCGAGGGCCTCACCAAGGGAGGAGTATGCAGGCTGACGTGTCTGTGGCGCGGCGGGGGGTTGACCGGGGGGACGAAAGGAGGTGCTGGAAGCTGGAGAAATTTGTGAGCGGAGAGGAAACGGAAGGGAATACATGAGGTAAAGATAGAGGCGGGGAAGAGGGAGTGGAAGAAGAGGGGAAGGGGGGAGGGAGAGAAAGTAAGCGGATTATCGGCAGGTTGGACACTGACAGGACATGATACGTGTGAAATGCAATGCAAATGCCGAAGTGCGGGTGCGTGAGTGTGAATGAGCTTAGAGGAGAGACATAGATAGCTTAGGGCGGCAGAGAGTGAGTTGAGAGGGAGAGAGGAAAGGGGGAGAGAGAGAGCAACGGAGAAAGAGGAGGCTGGCTAGCCGACCGGTCTCGTTTCGATTCGATTCGTCTCGTCTTTGACCTGGTCGGGGGTTTCAGGTCAGGTCAGGTCAGGGTAGGGTCAAGGTGGACAATTTCAAGCGCGAGGTTGAAGCGCCCGGAGCGGTAACATGAAAAGGAAATGACTGCGCTTAACCGACAAGAAGGGGAATCGGATTTGAGGGAGGAGGAGAGGGTATTACAGTACCTATATGAATCTGCTTGGGTACAACGAAAGCAACTTGGGATCGTGGATTATACGTTTCTTCTCTCAAAAATGGGACGCTCTCAGCAACGCGTTGATGTTGTCAACGATAGCCGGACCAAAGCTTACGGTGTATTTGCAAATACGAAGGAGAAATACACGACAGGGGAGGGGGGTTGAAAGAGCAGACCTGCCCGCTCTTCCGGTTTGGTTTCCGTTCATCGCACCTCTCGCCTCGTTCCTCAGTGAAATAATTTTTTTTTATTTCCATTTGAACAAACTAAAATATACACAATGCAAGTTCAATTTGCGAGGACAAAATGGGGGGGTTCAGATGAATTGCGAAAGACGCCCAGAGGTTCATTAATCATAATAAAAAATCGATCCGGAATCCGGTGAATAAATCCGTCTATGGTATGACTAAACCAACTAACCAGCAGCACCGAGCTCAACCCCGCCACCTTTTTCCCGCTCAACCTCGACGTTCGCCAATCTCGTCTCGTTCAGCGCCAATCCCGAGCCGGTCGTCTCAATATCGAGATCTTCTTCGTCATCGAACCCGCTTCCTTTCCCATGAATCCCTGCTCCCGTCCCGCTTCCGTTTGCAGCCGCCGCCGCCCGTTCCCGCGCTCGTCGCCGACGTTTGAGTATCTTTTTTCGGTTCCGCAATCCCAGCCGGTATCCTTGTTCGTCCCCGTAGAACAGGCGGTACTCACACGTCGGGCAGATCCACTCCTCCGCTGGATTTGCCAATTGCGACACCACTGCTGACGACGGCCGTTGCTGCCCGCCTCGCCTCGGTGCTATTTGTGCCGACAGGAATAAAAGTGGAAGCGGGCTCAGCATGTTCTGCGCGTTCGTACCCAACTGCGCTGCACTTAGGTGGCCCTGGTTCGGAATCCGCGACGGCACGTAATTGCGAAGATGATGCGGATTCGAGGCGTTCGCCAGCGCTGACCGCTTCTTCTTCTTTCCTGGTGTCTTCGTAGGACTAGCAGTTTTTGACACCGCAGGCACGTCCGCGTCTTGGATAATTTGCGTGCTCCCACGACCCTTGCCCACAGCCCCATCGTTCCGTTTACCGACAGTTGCGCCGCTACCTCCACCCCCAATACCACGAGCTGCACCTTCCTTCACGTTCTCCCTCGCCTTCTCGGCCTGTCGTGCCAGTTCATGCTCGAAGCGATCGCACAGTACCGTGTATTCCGCACGCGTAGCGATGAGGCGCTCCGAAGCTGATGAGACGCCATCAAATCAAAACGGTCGGATGCGAACACACGGAACGAAAAAAGAGAAGAAAAAATCGAACGCCAAAAGACACACCTGCGTTGGAACTCAGGAACGTAAATTCACCGTCGGGGAAGATGGGGCACGTCGGCTCAGACCGGGCCAGGGGCGGTAAGGTGCGATGCCGACGGACCGCGCGTGAAGAACGCCTGCGTATCAATCGCGACTTGACAAGACGGGCATTTCTACTGGTGCCGATGCTGCCGCTCACGCCGGAGCGGTTCTCGTTGAGAAGCATATGATTGTTCGCCAACAGCGCCTGGTCCAGCGCGAGTGAGTGTGAGTCCCCAAGTGCGGTAGGCGAAGGCGAGCCCAGCAAAGCGGCCAGCTGTCGTCTTCGATGTTTGAGCACCTGTTTCTGCCGCAGACCCACCATCGTGGCGGGAAGGTGCTTCTCACCACGACCATCCGCTGCCCCGTACGCAACGCCGAACGATTCCTCCTCAGAGGCACCGCCCGCACCAGCAGAGGCAACCACGCCGTGAGACGCAAAACCGGCTAGCACCCGGTCGCCCGACTGCAAGTGCTGCTTCTGCGGCAGCTGCAGCTCCTCCTCGCTCGAATGCACGTCGGCCGAGTCGGGCCCCATCTGCGAGCCAGAGAGATGTGCGGGGACTTTGCGTTTCTTGGCGTTGCCCTGCTGTTGCGTGTGGTCCGAGTGATCACCTTCGCGGCCGTCACCGGACGAGGGCGTGACGACGACGTCGAGGTCGGCGGGCGGCAGTGTCCGTGACAATTGCTGTTGCGGCTCTACTGTCAGTGGCATTTCCCCGCCGCGGCGGGTGGCGGTGGCGGTGGCGGTGGTAGTATTATTGGTCGGGGTGCTCGCGGTCGTCGCGGTCGTAAGGTCGACGACGCCGCCGCCGCTGCCGTCAAGGGCAGTGGGGAGGAAATAGGACTGTAGGGCGATCTGTGCCGACAAAACTTCTGCGTGTGCGATCAGCTCTGCCGCGGTCGCGTCTGGGCCCGGCGGTGGCGGTAAGATGGGGGGTAGCATGGCATTAAGGGGGAGCGAGCGAGCCGGATCGGGCGAGCTGCGCTTGCGCTTCGGGAGTGGCTTTACTCTTCGAAGTGGTGGGAGATAATCCGGAATGTCGAACCCCGGGGACGAGGGGTGGTAGATCAAGTGCTGAGACAGCTCGTCGCCGTCCATGGCAAAAAAAGAAGAAATTTGAGTGTAGGAGTGGTAGAGAAAAGAAATAGAGAGAGAGAGAGAGAGGAGAGGAGAGGGAGGAGAGGAGAGGACCGTGTGATGACGTGGAGTAATCATACAGGTAACCCGGCAACCCTCCTCACTCTCCCAGGCATTTTCTTTCTGCATTTTCGTCGTGTCGACAGACGGGTAATGGCATCGTGCAATCGTTCATAGTTGGCTCTCCTTGTGCCTACTCTCTCAGGCATGTCATTCACCTTCCCAGAAGAGCAAGAATGCTGGCAGTTGTCCTAGGGAGACCACACTGCACCTTGGTGACGTTACTTTTCTCCCTTTCTCGCTTGTTTCAACACAAATTACAGCCGTAGTTGTCACCGACAAATTAACACAGTTTCAAAGTTGGGAACTTTCCGGTCTGCCATGATACGAACCATCCATCAAAGTCGCCTATCAAGGTGTTCGGACCGAATGACTATTAAATCCATTGGATTGAATTTCATCCGGCTGATACCACAAAAATGGCACCGAAATACCGGCCTAGCGTTCGTGTGGTAAGGCCGGGAACGATTGCATGCGATACGATAATCCTTGGCTGCTAGTCGGCTGACTCAAGGAAACGATCCCTCGCATTCAAGTATCGTCATCACACGATCTAAGTTGTACGACCCGAACCACGGTACAAGGCCTCTAATGGTCGAAATAAGCTCCACGCGGCTGATAACATCATGCATGATGCTTCCGAGTCCTCGGGTTGGAATCTCTCTTGTACAGTCTTCGGAAACGGAAACAAAGCAAGAAAGTTGGCAAAGTTGGCCAGTCAGCCGATGCCCTACAGTATCCTAATATGATATGGATTTGACGTCAATGGCCTGCAAGTAACCGTAAGAGTAACCAATGACGGCACATCCGAAAGACAATGTGACTTGGCTGATTCATTTCCAAAAGCACCATTTCGCGTGCCCTGCATATTTTTACCGTAACCTCAACCTAACCAATGAGATCGGTGACCGTCCGTGACATCTTTTGGCAGCACTCACACGAGGCCACGTATACTGATCACAAGACACTGACAATGCGTAAGATCTCCAAAGCGCTTATTAGTTTTTCCAGCTAGAATGCGAAACAAGTAAATGTATTAGCGCTATTGGGCTCATCAAGATAACGATAAACTCCATACATTTTAACCAAACGATCACGGCCTCCGCTGACAATCTTATCCGCTACAAAATCAACGCAGTATACTTCATCGGTGTGACCTGGCAGATCAGTCTTGATTTTATACGTTTTGAGGTCCCAAATCTATTGGGGAATCATTGACTTTTGGACCATATCTCCTCATATCAGACGCACCTTGAGCGTGGTATCTTTACTTGCGCTAACAAGGAGCCGAGAGTCCGCAGACCACGTAAGCCTGTAGACGGCGCCAATGTGTCCCCGAAGCGTCGCCACGAACTTGCCTGTGCGACCGTCCCATAACCGCACACTGTTGTCCCATGCCGCGCTTGCCGCCCATCGGCCATCAGGACCCGGCGCGGGTGTGGCTGACGGGCACCGGACTCACGCATTTGGGTTCAGCCGACGCGCGCGACCGTATGCATGCCAAAGCCCACTCGGCCGATGCCAGCGATTCCATGAAGATGTTCCGCATGGGACTGGAAGGCGGCAAGGCTGCGGGCGGCGGCCCCGGCGTGCAGCCGGAGTGGTTCTACAAGGGCGACGGGCGCAGCATCGTCGCGCCGGAAGCGCCGCTCACCTCACCGCAATTCGCACTGGACGGAGGC
>Ga0209488_10004892_pt1 | contig 10381 bp, 10 predicted proteins | sample Rivendell_Oct201_8_FD_188349 | JGI IMG/M metagenome (GOLD analysis project Ga0209488, IMG submission 188349) | Vadose zone soil microbial communities from the Eel River Critical Zone Observatory, Northern California, USA -... | ecosystem: Environmental > Terrestrial > Soil > Vadose zone >... | reverse complement strand
CAGCGACTTGAAGGAAGCCGCTCGGGGTTGCGGCGGACGCGGGTGTTATGCAAATTCAATTGAGGGAAAGTAGGTTTGGCGTTGGCCCCGGAGAGATGCGGGAAAGCAAAGACCCAACCGGGAGAGAAGAAGCGTTGCTGAAAGCTCAAGTGTGGTGCGGTGAGGACGACTTTGGGGAGTAGGGAAAAGAGATTGGTCGGACAGGAAGACACAAAGAGAGTTAGCGAGCGGAAGCATGCAAAGATTTTGTGATGTTGGTAGTCGTCTCATGCGGCGATCGTGTCCCGACTTGGCGGAGAACGGAGTTGGATCTCCGCAGCTGTAAGCCTTTCGATAACCAGCATCGGCCCACCACATTTGCGGCAAAGCCAAGCAGCGCTCGAACCGGCGATGGATACCGCTGTGTTGGCTAGTGGCGCCGAGCCGAGCAACTGAAAGCAAAGTGGCGAGGTGGTGGCACGTCTGCGATTGGCCAGGAAGCCGAAGTTACGGATGCGTAAGGCGTTCCCACGAACTCACCCTGGCGCCTTTGTTGCGAACCGTGGCGGAAGGCCGTTTGCTGCAGCATTGAAAGGCCACGTGATTATTCAATGCGACCCTATGGGGATCGCGGGACTGGTTTTATCCGAAGGATTCGTGTCGCTTCTCTGTGTCGCCGTACAGCATGTAAATCATTCCGGGCATTTTGTTCGTCGGCTTCGGCTTCCTTGCATCGCATCCATCATCCATCGCATTCCCATGGGGTTCATGCACATCGGCGGGTCGCCGATTTTGTTTTCATTTCCCGGCGTAATCTAGACGAAATGGTCAGGAGCGCCAAACTACGGCGTCGCGGATAGATCTGATAAAAGTGCATTAATCTTCGCAGGCAAACCGAGTCCGCTGTTTTACTACATCACGCTCGGTCCTGTCGTGCGTTGCGAGCAAGTTCCCAATACTCCGTGGATAATGGTGCTCGATTCCGGAGCCTCGCCCCGGACTATCACTCGGTAGGCACAGCGGGTGGCGCACCTCCAGGAAGGCTCAGAGCGCTCGACTTCAAGTCATGACCTGGCAGTACCCATTTTGCTGTGGGGCCTCATCCAACGGAATAGAGAGTCCGGCACTGACGCCAAAGGAGGGAAAGGGATGTACGACAATAGAGATACGCAGAACATTGAGCCTCGTTCTAACACCCTCTCCCGGCGCGACCTAATAAAAGGCGTGATTGTAGGTGGCGTCGCAGTCTCGTCCGCAAGCTATCTGTTCCGCGCCTCCACGTTGCTCGGCCAGTCTACTCGCGGCACGGGGGAACGGCTTGTCACCATCAACGTGAACGGCCAGTTGCGGCGAGCGGACGTCATGAAACAAGAAACGCTGGCCTGGACGCTCCGCCACAAACTGGGGCTCACGGGGACGAAGCTGGGTTGCGACCGAGCCGAATGCGGCTCTTGCACGGTTCTTATCGACGATGTGCCGCATTATGCGTGCTCCGTGCTGACACACACCGTGCGCGACCGGAAGGTCTTAACCATCGAGGGGCTGGCGAGCCCCGAGGGAAAGCTGCATCCGGTCCAGCAAGGCGTCATCGACGAACAGGGCTTCCAGTGCGCATTCTGCATGCCCGGCTTCATCATGACATCCGTAGGATTTCTGAAAACAAATCCAAATCCCACGCGCAGCGAACTGGCGTTCGGCATTTCTGGAAATCTGTGCCGTTGCCAGGACTACGACAAGATTCTTACCGCACTGATGCGCGGCGCGGAAAATATGCGGAGGGCCAGCAATGTCTGAGAAATCGGTGAAAAGAGAAACTGCGCCGAATAAGGCCCCCGAACGCGTATACGGCATTGGGCACAGACTGATCGGAAAAGATTACCCAACTCCCGACCTCTACGCAAAGGTCACGGGACTTGCGAAGTACGCCGAAGACTACCACGCGGACGGAATGCTCTTTTGCAAACTGCTCCTAAGCCCGCTGCCGCACGCTCGCGTGAAGCACATCGATACGCGCGCGGCGCTGGCCATGCCCGGCGTGAAGGCGATTCTCATGGCGCATGAACTTCCGCCGCCAGCCGATAGCCTTACCGACAACGGCACTGTAATCAAAGCTAATCCGAAGAGCGAACGCGCACTCACGCTGGAACCACTGTATCAGGGCGAGCCGATTCTCGCCGTGGCTGCCGTTGACGAACTCACTGCTGCGGAAGCGATTGAAAAAATTCAAATCGATTTCCAGCCGCTTCCGTTTGTGATTGATCCACTCGAAACGCTGCGGCCCGGTGGGCCAAACCCAAGGCTGGAAGGAAACATCTGGGTTCAGGCTCCGGTCCCAGCCGCTGCATCGGGCGGCGGGCCGCCACCAAGTCCTCCTCCGCCCACGATTGGCGAACTAAAATGGACGAAGGAGGATTTCGCCAACGCGAAGGAAGGTCAATTGCCAATGGGGAAGACGCCCGGCGAATGGTCCTATGGCGACCTCGACGCGGCCTTCAAGAATGCCGAGCTCATTCTGGACGAAACATTTGTCACACCAGACACCAGTCACCAGACGCTTGAGACCCGAACCGCAATGGCTTACTGGCAAAACGGCAAAGTCCATGTCTATACGGGGACGCAGAGCACTTCGCAGACGGTCCCGGCGATCGCGAGGTGGTTGAACATCGATCCGAGCAGCGTGGTTCTGATCAGTGAATACACAGGAGGAGGTTTCGGCAGCAAAGTTACTGCAGGTGTGACACTGATCATTCCAGCGCTTCTTTCAAAGAAGATCAACGCTCCCGTGATGATGCGCATCAGCCGCGAAGAGGAAACGTTCATCGGCCGGGCGCGGCCGAGTCTCATGGGCAGGATGAAAGTTGGTTTCTCCAAAGAGGGACGAGTCCTCGGCCTGGACATGTTTGTTATTTCCAACAACGGCCCGTATGACGCCAATGGCGATGTTCCTTCGTCGGGGCGCATCGTTTCGCTGCTCTATCAGTGCGAAGCGATGCGCTGGCGTGGAGCGACGATCCTGACGAATACGCCGCCGCGCAGCGCGCAGAGTTCGCCAGGCGGAATGCAGGGCATCGCAATCATGGAACCGGTCATTGCGAAAGCGGCGCGGAAACTCGGGCTGGATCAAGTGGCCATCCGCCGTATCAACTGTCCAGAGGGCAAGGCGCCGGTCGGACCAGTCATGCGCAGCGACGGCAAGCGGCCTCATGCAACGAGCGCATTCCTCAAAGAGGCGCTCGACCGGGGCGCGGAACAATTCAAATGGAACGAGCGAGTCGCGCGTACTGCCAAACGAAGCGCTACGAAGGTGCGAGGCGTTGGGGTCTCGCTGAGTTGTTACGTGGGCGGCACGATCGGTTTCGATGGGCTGCTCGCCATCACGCCAGAAGGGCGTATCCGATTTCAATCCGGAATCGGCAATCTAGGTACGGAGTCGGTGATGGATGTGCATCGCGCCGGCGCTGAGATCCTGGGTGTTCCGTGGGAAAAGTGCGATATCACCTGGGGCGACACGGCGAAGAATTTGCCTTTCACGTGTGTCTCCGGTGGCAGCCAGACAACACACGCGATGACGCGAGCCGCTCATGCAACGGCAATGGAGGCGAAGAAAAGGCTGCAGGAAATCGCAGCCAAAAGTCTCGGTGGCAAGCCGGAAAATTACGAGGTCGCCAACGAGCGCGTCTTCCGCAAGGGCGGTGGCGCGAGCATGACGTTGGCGCAGGCTGCGGCGAAAGCGATTCAACTAGGCGGCGTCTACGACGGCCACGAGCCGTCAGCTGATCTCAACAAATTGACCAAGGCGTCGATGGCAGCGTTGGCGGGGCAAGGTCTGGTAGCGGCCGCGAAGGACAACTATCCCCGCGACGGCCAAACGTATTCCTATGTGGCGAGCTTCGCCGAGGTCGAAGTCGATATCGAGACAGGCAAATACTATATCGTGGATTTTCTCGCTTACGCCGACGTCGGCTCGGTGATTCATCCTCGCGCGCTTGGCGGCCAGGTGCTTGGCCGCTCGGTCTTGGGGATAGGCCACGCGATCGGTCAGAAGTGGGTATATGACCCGCACTACGGCGCCATGCTTTCAACGCGTTTCTATCAGAACAAGCCTCCGACGATTCTCGATGTTCCTGTGAACATGCAATGGGCCGCGGTGGATAGGCCCGATCCGGAGACTCCGGTGGGCGCACGTGGCGTCGGCGAGCCTCCGGTTGGTGGCGGCTGTGCTGCGATCCTGAACGCACTTTCGGATGCGCTGGGAGACGAGATCTTTCGCCGTGCGCCCGTCAACGCGGACATCATCTTGACTTCGCTGGAATCCGGACGGCCCATGCAACATCCTCTGATGGCACACATTTAGTCGAGACACGAAAGGAGAGGCCGTGGCCGTAATTCGAGATGTTATGCCGGCATTTGAGTTGCTGCAGCCAAGCTCTATTGCCGACGCGCAAAAACTGCTTGAGCATCACGGGCGCGACGCGTGGGTTCTGGCTGGAGGCATGGACAGCTTCGACTGGCTCAAGGACCGCATTAAGAAGCCGAAGGTGGTGGTCGACTTGAGCGGGATCGCGGAGTTGAAAGGAATTCGCGCCACTTCCGATGGCATCGAGATCGGAGCGATGACCACGCTCACGGAGGTAGTCCAGCATCCTGTGGTCAGAGAGAAGTACAAGCTATTGGCGGAAAGCGCTGAATTGGTGGCCTCGCCGCAGATCCGCAACCAGGGCACGATCGGTGGCAATGTCTCTCAGGATGCTCGCTGTTGGTATTACCGCGCAGGTTGGCCTTGCTACCGCGCCGGGGGAAATGTCTGTTATGCCGATGCCCCGGAGGGCCGCAACCGCGAGCACGCAATCCTGCATGCGCAACGATGCGTGGCCGTGAACCCTTCGGACACCGCCCCGGCGCTCATCGCGGTCGATGCCAAGTTCGTGATCCTCACGCCGAACGGTGAGCGCGTGATCGATGCCGAGGACTATTTCATCGGTCCTGATATCGACATCACGAGTTTGCATGTCTTGAAACCCGGGGACCTTCTAACGGCGATTCGCATTCCCTCCGCGTGGGCCGGCACGCAGTTTTATTTCGAGAAGGTGCGGGACCGGAACGTATGGGACTTCCCACTGTTGAACGTGGCTTCAGCGATGGTGATATCGAACGGCGTGATCGATAAAATCCGCATAGCGGTGAACGGCGCTGCTGCACGCCCTCTTCGCCTAACGGCCGTCGAAGACGCAGTTCACGGCAAACTAGCAAATGCCGCAACCGGAGTGATGGCCGGGAAACTGGCTGTCCAAGGTGCGGTTGCGCTTCAATTCAATGCTTACAAGATCCCTCTGATGAGAAATCTCGTGAAGCGCGCAATCGGCGGCGTGGAGGAGGCTGTGTGGACTTCCTAGAGTGGGCGAAAAGCCCGTGGGGACAGAATGTTCCCACACACATCGCTTGGTTCTTGATATGGGTTGCGGTCATCGCAGGATTTCTCTTTTTCATCGTGCACACAACCTATCTGCGATATTTTGCTAAAGCCAAGAAGTTTGCGAGCAATGGCTCGCCATTGATTGCAGCGCGAATACCGGAGCGCGTACCTAGACATTCGCTGACCGCGCGGCTGTTTCACTGGGTTATGGCGGCTTCCATGTTCACGCTCCTGTTTACCGCCTTCCTCCCGAAGGTGGGTTTCCGATTCGACTGGGTCACCTATCACTGGATCGCAGGGACCGTTCTCACCCTCTCCATACTCTTTCATGTCATTCACGCCTCCTTCTTCTTGGACTTTTGGGCCATCTGGCCTGACAGGATTGACGTGCGGGACGCCGGGAGAAGAATTCTGCGTTTTATGGGTAAGTCTGCGGCGCCGCCGGACAAATTCGCCAAGTATCCCTTGGAAAACAAGCTCTACCACGGCGCCATCGTCGCCGCGGGTCTGTCCGCAATCGTGACCGGCGTGTTCATGATGTTTCGCGTGCGGACGATTTTCTTTCCCCGCAATCCTTATCTGTTCGGCGACTTGACCTGGGGCATGATGTACGTGCTACACGGGTTGGCGGGCGTCGGATTGATTGCATTGATTATGGTGCACGTCTACTTCGGTCTTCGGCCGGAGAAGCGTGCCATCACCAAGTCCATGATCTTCGGTTGGATGAGCCGGGATTTTTATCTGGAAGAACACGATCCGCGGCGCTGGCCCGTCGAGGCTCCCCCATCCTCACCGGCATCCGCGGATGTGGGACCAGGGGGATTAAGAGATGCTGGCTGATATCCGGGAGCGCTGCAACACCATCGAAGAATGCTACGAGTTCATGCTGGCCTACGCGGCCCAAGGGCTTCCCAGTGACGAAGGCAGCAAGTCCGGCGGACAAGTCCGCGAATACCTGAATCGTGCCGTGAAAGCGATCGCGGGCCTCGCGGAGAATTGTACAGCCGCAGCGAAACAAGAACGCTGGGAGCCAGCCGAACGATACTACACATTCTTTAAGGTGCTTGGTCGCGACGCAGACGACTCACTCGCCGCGATTGAACTGGTTCTAGCGCAACCCGCCATCAGCTCGCAATTGATCGACAATCTGAACGCCTCAATCCATCTGCGCGCATTGCTCACGGATCTGTTCCTCGTGAGCGATATCGTAGAAACACAACGAGTACCGAGGAGCCAGGCTGCCTCAAGCTCCTAGAGTCTCGTCGGTCTAGGCCGGCCACCAATCCTCGCCTATAGGGGAACCTGCTACGGCTGCAGACGTAGCACCACGCTGGCGGCGGTTTCCCAAACTGCATGTGGCGTGAGTTGCAGAACGGCCATCTACGATAATCTACGGTGGTATCAGTTGTGCTGAGGCCATCTCAATTGCAGTCCTGGGATGGCCGTCATGGCGCGAGCAAGCGAAAGAATCACTCCGCCAAATAGAAGCGTGTCGGCGAAGTAGTTGAGCCCCTCGACTTTCACCGCAGTACTCGGGTCCGCCAGCGCCCCGATTAGGACAGGCCCGTAGATGACCACAACCAGGAGCACAATCCAGGCGCCGAGATAGGTGGCCGCCATGCGCGTCTTCCGCGCCAGCAGAAAGCAGACGCCAGCGACGATGAGGAATGCGCCCGTCAGATAGTCGATGAAGGGGCGAGCGGGAATCCACGTTGGCATCTGTTTCTCGAGCGGAACTCCGGGAAGTCCCAGCGGATGCAGAAAATGCTGAACGCCGAAAAAGATGGCGGCGATCGCGATCAGCACGCGGCCCACGGCGATGAGATTCTTGCCCGGCGCACGCGATCCGCCCATCGCAATTCCCGCTAAAACCCAACCGCCGCCGCCGAACGACATTTCCCGGATGACAATCGTCCATAAGATACGCCCCCCGCTCGTGACCGCTCCCGGAAAGTGAATCATCGCCACAAAGAGGAACATCATGATCCCGAACAGCAGTCCGGACCAGCGCACCTGAGTCTTGGTCCCGATGCTCAACGATGCGGCGATCAGCGCAAAGCCGACGAAATAAGCCCAAAACAAACGCCACGGCATGTACGACGGCACCAGAGCCATTAGGAATTTTGCACCGGAAAGATGTTCTGCGCCGAACGCCGCCAACGGGATGGCGAAGCACAAGTTGGTCAGGGCTACGATCTTGTCGAGGCCACGAGCCTGGGCCACGTCGTTTTTCGCGGCCAACAGGCTAATCACGAGTAGCGCCAGGACGGCACCGGACATCGAGAATGCGGTGTGAGAGAATTCAAAGAATGCGGCGAGAAGAGTTGGCTGCATGGACCTACCGATCGCTACAGCGCCTCAAATTCTACGACAGAGTTCGTTCAAGGCCACACTTTTCGCGCCAGCCGAGAGCCAGTCCGTGAGAGCGAAACACAGAGGGAGAAAAGCAAAGGAACCATTCCGGTGATCGCACAGTTAAAACTTTTTCTCGACCTGCAGCGAGCTTTGTCGGGAAATCCTTCCGAGGGATTTATTTTTCGAAATCTCTGGGAGAACCCGTTGAACCTCGGCGCACTGCTGGGAGAAGTGATTCAACCCGCACTCGAAGCGGAGAAGATTCCGTGGTCCGGCCGGCACGCGTTTCGGCGCGGACTACGAATCTTCACCGGCTCGGCTTCTCCCACAAAGTCATTCAGCAGATTCTGCGACATGCGAATGTGACCACCACGATCAACATTTACGTGAAGATGGTCACGCAGGACGCGGAAGATGCGATGAGTAAGTTGGAAACGAAGTGTTCCCTAGTTGTTCCATAGAAGTAACAGATGACGAAGCCGCCGATGCAATGCAGCTGCAACGGCTCTTTGAGCATGGAATCGATCTCTGAAAGAAACTCTTTCCACGGTGATGGGAGCGGACCATTAGATTTAGACTGGGCGTCAGCTGGCATATTGAAGATGCTCTGGTTTCAGATCCGTCAGCAAATTCCAATGAGCGGCTTCGGCTGACCGATTTTGAGCCAACCATCGCCTTTCATTGTCGGTCTTCGGCGGGCGGAAGAAAGCGTCTTCCTTCGCCAGGCGACTGTCATCTAGTATTGACCTGAGTTCACGAAGGGATTGCACGTTTCCCCTGTCGTGGTCCGCAGTTCTTTCGGCAACTTCCAGAGCGAGACTGACAACGAACCCCAAACGATTTTGGAGGTTTAGTTTCCTCTGAAAATAATTTGTAGGAGGCGGAACTAAAATGTTCAATCGAAGGCGGAGTAATGGGTTGATACCAGCGCTCCTCGTCCTGGTGCTGTCGAGCCTGGTGCACGCCCGGTCCCCGCAACACGCAGAACGATGGAGTGAAAAGCAGGCTGCCGAATGGTACGCCAAGCAGCCGTGGCTCGTCGGCAGCAACTACCTTCCCGCTACGGCTATCAACGAACTCGAAATGTGGCAGGCCGAGACGTTCGATCCGAAGCGGATTGATCTTGAGCTTGGTTGGGCAGAAGCGATTGGCCTGAACACGATGCGTGTTTTTCTTCATGATCTTCCCTGGCAGCAGGATCCCCAGGGCTTTCAAAAACGCATCGAAATATTTCTTCAGATTGCGGATAAGCACAAGATTCGCCCGTTATTCGTTTTGTTTGATTCGTGCTGGGATCCCGATCCCAGGCTAGGGAAGCAGCATGAGCCGCGCCCCGGAGTCCACAATTCCGGGTGGGTTCAGAGTCCGGGCGCCCGAGCGCTTGAAGATCCGGTGCAATATCCGCGACTGGAAGCGTACGTGAAGGGTATTGTGGGAGCCTTTTCCAATGACAATCGCGTTCTGGGGTGGGATCTCTGGAACGAGCCGGATAACACCAACAATGGAAGCTATGCGGAACTGGAGCCAAAAAACAAAATCGCGGCGGTGGCTGCGCTATTGCCACAGGAATACGATTGGGCGCGCTCCGTTCATCCAAAACAACCATTAACCAGCGGAGTTTGGAAAGCCGGCTGGTCGTCTCCGGACAAGTTGGACGCGGTGGAGAAAATACAAATTGAGATGTCCGACGTGCTTTCCTTTCACGACTACGGAAAGCCGGAAGAATTTGAAGAGCGTATCCACTGGTTACAGGGCTATCACCGGCCAATGATTTGCACCGAATATATGGCTCGCGGCAACGGCAGCACGTTTCAGGGATCTCTGCCCATCGCCAAGAAATATCATGTCGCCGCCATCAATTGGGGCCTGGTAGCGGGCAAGACACAAACGTACCTTCCCTGGGATTCGTGGAAACATCCATACACCGACCGCGAACCGGCTGTGTGGTTCCACGAGATCTTCCGCAATGATGGGACAGCATACAAACCGGAGGAAGTAGCGCTTATAAGTAAGCTGACCCAGGAGCAGTAAGTGCTAGCGTTTCGGCCATCCAAGGCCGTAATCCGATCTATAGAGCGAAAAAGCCTGTGGCCGGTGGCCTGAAACTGCGCTTCGTCCGATTCTCCGGCCGCGAGCGTATCAACGCTTAGCTGGTTGGCTCTTTAACAGATGCAGGCTGAACGTGGCGTCCCTGAGTGCAAGATGTTCATCGATGTCCCAAGCGGTGGTTATTAGCTCTCTCGTGCGATGCGAAACTGCCACTTCGGCAACGGCAATCTTCACACTTACCTCCGCCTGTTTCCCTTCCATCAATGCTGCAAGGTACGGTTTCTGCCATTTCGGATACTTCATGTGTTCGTCCAGCATGGGGCCTCCCTCGCTATCCGAAGGGTACTCGCTCGGCAGCGTATTTTAGATTGCGCCAAAGTTGGAAAGGACAAGCGTACCGTTTCGGACCTTGGCGTCGGGTCTTATGCACAAGGTGCCGTTGCCGAAGCGGGCGTTGCGGTAGGATGTGTATCGACTTCACGACGATACTCTCACGCGTCGGAGAAAGCCACTCAATCCGGTGCAGATCGCCCGCACGATCCTGTGCCCGACTCCTGTGATTCGGGCCGCGGAATCAAGCTAGGT
>Ga0209488_10004891_pt1 | contig 10381 bp, 9 predicted proteins | sample Rivendell_Oct201_8_FD_188349 | JGI IMG/M metagenome (GOLD analysis project Ga0209488, IMG submission 188349) | Vadose zone soil microbial communities from the Eel River Critical Zone Observatory, Northern California, USA -... | ecosystem: Environmental > Terrestrial > Soil > Vadose zone >... | reverse complement strand
CTGCGAGGTTGCGTGCATCGATCGCCGCGCCTTTTTCCAGCAGCAGGTCGATCAGCGCGAGGTGTCCCGAGCGCGCCGCATAGGCGAGCGGCATGGCGCCGAGCCGATCGCGCGCTTCGACCGCCGCGCCCGCGGCGAGCAGGCCGCGCACCAGCGGCTCGCAGCCTCGGTCGGCCGCCTGGAACAACGTTGCGTTCATCTGGACCGAGCTGATCTCCGGCTTGATGCCTTCGAAGCGGCGCTCGATCTCGCGACATGCCAAGGACTCGGCGGAATTCCCCGGGATCGTTGCGAGGCACGCGAGCAACGCCACTGCGGCGAGCGCGAAGGCGAAGCGGCGGTGCGTGTGGGGTCTCATCGGCCGTCAGCCATGCTATCGGTCATACCATTGCGTCGGGTGGCCGCTCCAGGGCGCGCGGCAATGTTGCGACACGCAGGTCCGCCATGGGAGTCATTCTGAAACGCGTCAGCAGCGATAACAGCGCTCCTCCGTCCCTCTATGGCGCCACCGGTCTCGAGGTGCCGATATCGCAGACCGCGCAGTGGAACGACGATGTCGATGTCGCGATCGTGGGTGGCGGAATAACCGGGCTTTGGGCTGCTTACCATCTCGCCGCCAAGGGAACCCGGGTCGCGGTCCTTGAATCGCGTCAGATCGGCAATGGAGCGTCGGGCCGCGCGTTCGGCCAGCTCGTGCCTTATCTGAAGCATGGTCATCAGAAGATTCTTTCTGATTTCGGAGTCGAGCGCGGCCAGATGCTCTCTCGTGCCGTCGCCGCGGCGCCGGAGGAGATTTCGGCATTCCTCGAAAAGTATCAGATCGCGTGCGCTGCCACGCGAGCAGGCATTCTGTTCGGCGCGCGGGGCGCCAATGGCAGGCTTCGCCTGGAAGAGACCGCCGCCGCGCTGCAAAAACAGGGCGCGCCCGCCGAGATGCTCTACGATCAAGATGCTGCCAGCATCGTGGGCAGCAATTTCTACCAGGCCGTTTTCCTCGACCCGAGGGGTTTTCATCTCGATCCGCTTGCCTATGCCCGCGGTATCGCGCGAGCAGCGAGTGCCCATGGCGCGTTCATTTATCCGGAAACCCACGTCGGCACGATCGCGCTGTCCGGATCGAGATGGGACATCCGCTGCGGTGATCGGCGGTTGAGCGCCGAACAGGTCATTCTCGCGACCAATGCCTACGCGGGACATCTCTGGCCCAGGCTGGCGCGCAGCATCGTGCCGTTCCTCGTTCATGGCGCCGTCACCGAAACCTTGTCCGAGGATACGCTCGCGCGCATCCTCCCGAAAGGGCAATCGTTGACGGATACCAGGCGCCTCTACTCGGGCGTACGCAAATTCGGGCGACGTCTTCATCTGTCGATCGACGGAGCGGCCTTCACGCCTGGAGCAGCGGACCCGCAGGACGGGGTGAGAAAGCGTCTCAAAGAGCTTTATCCGTGGCTGCCGACCCCGCAAGTCGTCGACAGCTGGAGCGGCTGGATTGCGCTGACGTCCGATCAATATCCGCGCATTCATAATCTCGCCAAGGGAGTCTGGAGCGGGATCGGGTGTAACGGGCGAGGCCTTGCGGTCGCTGCTCTGATCGGCCGCGACCTCGCCCGCCTTGCGATGGGCGGCAGCGAGACGGCGACTATTTTCCCGGTGACTCCGTTGCGGCCGTTTCCGCTGCACGACGCGGCCGCACTCGCCGTCGCGGCGACCGTGGCGGCCAAGCGCTGGTTGGACCGAATGGATGCGATGCGAAGACAATGAGATGACGACTCAGTCGACAATGGCAATGTCGCGCGGCGTCGTCGAAAGAAGCTCGACGCCGGTGCCGGTCACGATGCAATTGTCGATGAGACGAACGCCCAAGCCCTCCTCTTTAATGAACACAGCCGGCTCCACCGTCATCACCATGCCAGCCTGCAAGATGTCCTTGCTGCCGCCGAACATGTTCGTCGACTCGCCCCAGGACGGCGGGAAGCCTGGAGCCATTCCGTACCCCGAGGTGTGTTGCCGGAAGTGATCGAGCCCCGCCCTCGCGATCACGCCTTTCAGCGCTTCATGAACCTTGATTGCCGGCACGCCGGCCTTCATCTCGGCGAATGCCGCGTCCGAAGCTTCCAGCACGACTTTGTGAAGCTCCTTGAGTCTCCCGCTCGGCTTGCCGATCGACCACTGACGGCCAAGTGTGGACGTATAGCGCTTGTACGCGCCTCCGAGCTCGACAAGCCCGGTATCGCCGCGCTTCATGCGCCGTTCGGTCGGACCGCCAAGCGCGAAGCAACTGCGCTCACCCGTCACCAGATTCATCGTGCTGGCCGGAAGACTGCTGCCAGAAGACAGGATCGATTGATACGCCGCAGCTGACAGCTCGAGCTCGGTCCTGCCCTCCGCCACTGTTGCCAGCAGTGCCGACCACGCGTCCGCGGCGATCCTTGCGGATCGCCGATGATAGTCGAGCTCCTGCGGCGACTTGGATACCTTCAGGCTGTTGATCAGATTGTTCGGCTCGGCGGCGAGCGCCTTGCCCAGGATATCCTTTAATTTCAGGTAATGATGCGGGTTGAGATAGTAGGACGGGACCTCCATCCCGACCCGCGCTGAACCTAGTCCCAACTCGTCGGCAAACTTCGCGAACGCCTGCATCGGGTCTTCCGGTTCGCGACCATTGTAGCTTCGCACCGCCTCGGCCATCGAGTCCGCTTCGAATTCATTGCGCTCCATCTCGCGCGTGAAGATCTCGAGCTTGCGCGGCTCCACCGACACCGGAAGGCACTGGAAGGCGGTATAGCTCTTGTTGTCCTGGCCGATCAGCCATCGGATCGAGACCGGATGGATCAGAAGGAGCCAATCGAGCCCCGATTGCTCCATCGCGGCGCGTGTCCGCGCCAACCGGTCGGAAAATTCTTGCCCCGTGAAATCATGCTTGGACATTGCTCTTTCCTCGCGCAAAATATCAGTTGGGCGCCGGTTCCATGCTGTGCCGGCGAACTTCGCTTTCGATGAGATCCCACACCGTGGACTTCAGCTTCCCGTACTCCGGCGAGACCTGCACCGCGATATGGCGCGGCGTCGACAGGTCGTTGGTAATGACGGCTTTGATCCGGCCCGGGCGCGCCGACATGACCAGGATGCGCGACGACAGGATCAGCGCCTCGTCGATGGAATGAGTGATGAATACGACCGTCTTTCCGCTCCGCTCCTGGATCCTCAATAGCTCTTCCTGCATGACCTGACGTGTCATCGCATCGAGCGCAGCGAACGGCTCGTCCATCAGGAGGACTTCCGGATCGGCAGCGAGAAGCCGCGCGATCGTGACGCGCTGCTGCATGCCGCCCGACAATTCGGCCGGATAGTGCTCTTCGAATCCTCGAAGGTTCACCATTTCGATGAAGGCTGCGGCGCGCTCGCGTCGTTCGGCGCGAGACAAACCCTTCATCAGGAGACCGAATTCGACGTTGCCGCGCACGGTCTTCCATGGAAACAACGCATAGGACTGAAAGATCATTCCGCAACGCGGTTCTATGTCCACGATGGGCTTGTCGCGCAGCAGAACTTCGCCGCTCGTCGGCTGAATGAAGCCGGCGAACATGTTCAGGATCGTCGACTTTCCGCAACCCGATGCGCCGAGCAGGCAAAGGAATTCGCCGTCGCCGATCTCGAATGACAAATTGTCGACCGCAAGCAACGACTGATCCTTGCCGGTCGTGAACACCTTGGTGACATTTCGCGCAGCGAGGACCGGTGACATGGATGCCTGCTGCGCCATCAGTTTCTTGTATGCCGTTCCCAGGGCAGCATGAGGCGCTCGAGGACGCCGGCCGCTTTGTCGGCCAACAGGACCACGATGGATATGCAAAGCATTCCGACGAGAACGAGCGCCAGATTGCCCCAATCCTTTCCTTGCCAGATCACGGCCCCCAGACCGTTTTGCGCGGCGATCATTTCGGCGGTCAGAACACACGACCACGAGATCGCGAGCGTGACCTTCAGGCCCGCGATGATTCCGGGCAGAGCGCCCGGCAAGATCACATGGAGCATGACATGGAGATCGCGTGCCCCGAGGTTTCGAGCGGCCCTGATCAGCAGGGGGTCCACGCGCTTCGTGCTTTCGATGGTATAGAGCAGGATATAGATCCACGAACCCATGAAAACGATCGCGATCTTTTGCGCCTCTCCGATGCCGAGCCAGAGCATCGTCAACGGAATCCAGGTGATCGACGGTAACGGACGCAAGAGGGAAACGAACGGATCGACCGCCGCCTTGGCGGGCGCCCAGACCGCCATGACGATCCCGAGAGGGATTGCAACAGCGCCCGCCAACATGAAACCGAGCAGAACCCGCTGCGTCGACATCCAGATATCGATGAGCAGCTGCCCGCTGGCGAGGCTGGCCGCGCCTTCACCGAGGACGCGTCCGGGCTTTGGCAGAAAGACCGGCGACACCCATCCACGCTCGGTCGAAAAATACCAAAGGGCCAGGACAAGCAGCACCGACAGGGTGCTGATCAGAAGCAGAGATCGCCGCTTGCGGTCAGCCCTTCTGCCCGGCTGCGATGCAGCCTCCAATGGCGGCATTCGTTGCGCGGAAAGACCGTCGCGGGATTGAAGTCTCTCATCGCTCACGATGTCGGCCACGACGCTTACTTCGGGATGAAGCTCAGATTCTCCCACGCTTTGACATCCGGCATTTTCGCGATCTTGCCGTTGTCGACCAGCCACTTCGACAGAAATTCCATCTGGCCGGTATGCAGCTTCATGTGGTTCTGCCAGTCGTCCGCACCGAAGTATTTGAATTGCTTCATGGCGGCGAGAATGACTTGCGGGTCCGCGCGGAAATAGTGAGCAACGGTCTTGGCCGTGTCGTCGGGATTCTCGTTCGTGTACTTCACGCCCTTGAAGATCGCGGTCGCGATTTTCTTCGCGAGCTCGGGGTTCTCGTCGACCAGCTTGCGGGAGATGATCATGATATCGGGCGAAGCCATCGTTCCGAACTTCTTGAAGTTCGGCGTGTCGCTGTCGGTGCCGAGAAGCTTTCCGCCGGGCGCCGCATTCTTCACGTTGGTGAACAGCGGCTCCCACACGCAAGCGGCATCGACATCGCCGCGCGTAATGGCACCCGCCATTTCGCCGCCCGGAAGGTTTACGAACTGCACGTCCTTCTCTGCCATGCCTTCGTTTTCGAGCAAGCCGTTCATGGTGATCTGTGCGGACGTATTCGCCGCGACCTTCTTGCCCTTCAGATCCTTGAACGACGCAAAGCCGGGCCGTGCCCAGCAGCCCTCATTGCCCGGACTGTCGTCGATATTCGCGAAGAAGTAGAAGGTCTTGTTGTCGTTCGCCATCTCGCTGATCACTGCGATGCGGCCGAGATTGCTGAACGCGACCGCGCCGGAGGTCACGGCGCGAACCCGATCTGCCGAGCTCGCGATCGCCTTGACCTCGACGTCGATGCCAAGCTCTTTGAAGAACCCCTTGTCGACTGCGACCATGACCGGGACGTGACCCCACCAGCCGTTCGACAGCGCGGCATCGAGCTTGGCGTTCTGCGCGAAGGATGGCGCTCGTGCGCCGTCCGTGACGGATGCGAAATAGCCGACGAGGGCGACCGAGAGGCTGGTAGCGATGAACCGCGGCAGGCTACTCATGACGGTGTTCTCCTGACTGCGACCGGGTTGTCGATGGACCGGACCGCTCGATCGGTAAGCGCCGCACGGCCTTTAGGATTACGCGGCAGCGTGCGTCTTCACTTCAAAGCGCGGAATGACTTTCTCTCCGATCAGGTCGATTGATCGGAGAACTTGATCGTTGCTCGTATTGCCGGCCTGCAGCACGAAGATCATCTGATCGAGACCGGCTTCCGCCCACTGTTCGACCTGACGGCACACCGAGTCGGGATTTCCTCCGATCGCCATCCCGTCGGCCAGGAGCTGGTCGTTGGAACGGGCGCGGAATTTTGCCACGACCGCCTCCTTGCCGCCCGCCGTCGCGAACCGGACATTGTTGAGCTCGGCGTCATTGTCTCCATTGTACCAACGCGCCGCGGCGCAAGCGATGTCCTTGCCGGTCCGATCGTCTTCGTGGCAGCACGCCAGCGCGAACGCGGCCACGTTCTCGTTCGGCACTTTGCCGACAAACTTCTTGGGGTCGGCGGAGCGTATCGTCTCACGGTACGTCCGGATTGCCGATCGCGTTTCCGCGATACTATTGCGCGTGACGCCGATGATTCCAACGCCCTGTTTTGCCGCATATTCGTAGGTGCTGAGGTTTGACGCTGCAATCCAAAGTGGCGGATGGGGCGACTGCACCGGGCGCGGCAGGACATGGCGGGCGGGTAGATCGAAGTGCTTGCCTTTGAACCCGGGAAAGTGCGCGTTCTCGAACATCTTCATGACGGCTTCGAGCGCTTCGTTCGCGATCTCGAGACTCTCTTCCTTTCTCACGCCGAAGGCCTCGGTCATGTACGGCGTCGAGCCGCGGCCGAAGCCGAATTCAACGCGGCCGTTGCTGAGAATATCGGCGGTCGCGACCCGTTCGGCCAGCATGTAGGGATTGTGGGTCGTCAGCAGCAGGACGGCGAAGCCAAGCCGTATCCGCGTCGTGCGCTGGCTGATGGCCGCATGAATCAGGTCCGGACAGGGGCTGTGGCCGATTTGCTTGAAAAAGTGCATCTCGGTCAGCCAATAGAAATGGAAGCCCGCCGCGTCGCTGGCGGCGGCCTGGTCGATCGCATTCTGATAGGCCGTCAGTTCGGCGTGCGGCTCAGTGGGCCTTGGAATCTGCAATTGGGTCATCAGGCCGAATTTCACCGCGGCACCTCCAACGAGACGACAGGCGCAACAGTGTAACGGGCGGCGCTCTCTTGCGTCCAAGGCATAATCGACATAGCGTCTATAACTTTTTGTTTTCGCGGCCAGCCAAGCGAAAAACCATGGACGCGCGCACGCTGCGGTACTTCCAGGCCGTCGTCGAGTTTGGCAGCTACAGTCGCGCTTCCGAATATCTTCGGATTTCCCAACCGGCGATCAGCCGGCAGGTCGATCGGCTCGAGAAAGAGCTCGGCAAGGCGCTGTTCGTGCGCAACAGCCTGGGTGCAACGCCGACGGATGCGGGGCGCCTTCTGTTCGAGCGCAGCCAGCCGATATTGCGTCAACTCGACGACGTCGCCGCGGAAATCAAGAGCGGGGTCGGAGGCTCGACCGGGACGATCGTGATCGCCATCCCGCCGGGTGTCGGCCACTTCCTCTTAGCCCCCCTGGTCGAGCGCTACCGAAAATCATTTCCCAATACATCCCTCAAAATAATCGCGGGATACAGCGGCAACATTCACGAAGCTCTTGTCCGCGGCCGCGCCGACGTGGCCTGCCTCCATGGGCCACTGCCGCAGAAAGGTTTCAAGGTCATTCCGCTTCTCGAGGAAGAGGTTTTTCTGGTCGGCAAACGCGGCACCCTCCCGGCTGCCCGACCCACCATCTCGACAGCGGAGCTGCTGGGTCTGCCGCTGATCCTTCCCAGCCGATCCCACACGTCGCGCCGCATCATCGAGGAGCGCGCATTCGCGTCGGACCTGACCGTCAACGTCATGATGGAAGTCGACGATACGTCGCTGATCCGAACGCTCTTGCGCAAAGGCCTCGGCTTCAGCGTTCTCAGCCAGGGTGCATTCCAGAACGAGATCGACCGGAAAGGCCTCGAATCGAAACCCATCCGCCCGCGGATGTCGTGGCCGCTCGCCATGATGACCGCATCCGGCAGGCCGCGCTCCGAGCCGCTCGAAGCGCTCATGAGCACAATCCGTGCAACGGTCCGCGACCTGATTGCGCGTGGCGATTGGCCTGCGACGCATCTCGACAGGTGATGATGAGATAGGGAGCGAGACGAAGTGCTCTTCGGCAAGATCGATGTCTTCGATGACAGTCGAAATTCGCAGCGCAACTAGTTTGGAGTTTGCTTCCATCCTTCGAGACGGCTGCTTCGCAGCCTCCTCAGGATAAGGCCAACACCGCGCCCATCGCATTCGCGGCCTTCTGCATCTTCGGACGAAACTGCGTCAGCTCCTTCAACGGCAATCTCGCGCTCGGCACCGAAATGCCGAGCCCGGCGATCAGCTTGCCGTCCGCGCCGCGGATCGGAACCGCGCAGCCGACAACGCCGGTGGCGAATTCATCGTCGCTGACCGCCCATCCAGTCTGTCTCACTTTGGCGACGACCGCGCGCAACGATGCAGGCTTGGTGATGGTGCGCGGCGTCACCGCCCGTAACGGTGCGTGCGACAACCACGAGGAAAATTCATCCTCGGGCAATTCGGCGAGGAATATCTTGCCGATCGACGTGCAGTGCAGCGGCGCGCGGCGTCCCTGCTCGAACAGCAGGCCGCCGCTCGAACGCGGCGCCGACGCCGTATCGACATAGAGCACGTCATTGCCGGAACGCACGCCGACCTGCGTGTGTTCGCCGAGATCGGCGGAGAGCGCCAGCAGGATCTGGTGCGGGCGATCGCCGCGCAGCGCCGCCTCCAGCGCCGCAAGGCCGAGCGCAAGCAGCGCCGCGCCGACGATGACTTTCTTCGAGCCGAGCGCACGCTTCAAAAGTCCGCGCGCCTCGAGCTGTGCCACCAGGCGGTGCGCGGTCGGGACCGGCAGAGCGCATGCGAGCGCAATCTCGGTGACCGACACCGGCCGCGCCGCCGCAACCACGCCGTTCAGCACCGCAAGCGCGCGGTCCAGCGGTTGCTCGGCTTCGGGTTTTCCTGCTCGCACCTTGGGCATCGCCTGGCGCATTCCTCAGCCTGTCCCTTGCTTGACTCGTTTCCGGCCATCCAGAATAATGAAAGAAATACTTCCATAAAATGAAATTTGCAAACTTGGGGTTTTCGGCAACGCCGCAGAGGGAGACAGTCGACATGAAGGCGGGAACGATCTGGAAGGCAGCCACGGCGCTTGCCGTCGCTGGGTTCGCATTTGTGGGTTTCTCCAACAGCGCGTCGGCGCAAGCCTCGCGGCTCGACGAGATCGTCAAGCGCGACAAGCTGCTGGTGGCGACATTCGGCACCGCGCCGCCGTTCTGCTACGCCGACGAAAAAGGCCAGCTTGTCGGCTTCGACATCGACATCGCGCGACTGATCGCGAAGTACCTGCTCGGCGATGCCAACAAGATCGAGTTCATCACCGTGACCAGCGAGGGCCGCTGGCCGGCGGTCAATTCCGGCCGCGCCGATTTCGGCATCGCCTCGACCACGGTCTATCCCGACCGCGCGCTGCGCGTCGCGTTCACGCGTCCCTACATCGACTCCGGCATTTCCATCCTGGTGCGCAAGGACGCCAAGATCGACAGTGTCGCGGGGCTGAACGACGCGAAGTTCACCTTGGCCAATCTCAGCAATCCGCAGATGGTCGACCGGCAGAAGCGCTTCATGCCGAACGTGAAAGTGCTCACCTTCGATACGCCGAGCGCGATGTTCCTCGCGGTCAAGAGCGGCCAGGCAACGGCGATGCAGATGGATTCGCCGGTGATCGACTGGTACGCGACAAACAACAGCAGCGACCTGATGGCGCTTGCGGAAAACCTCGGAAACATCCAGGGCAATGCGATCTTCATGAAGCCGGGCGATTTCACCCTCTGGCTCTGGCTCGACACGGTGGTCCAGGAACTCACCGTCGGGTCGCGCTACAATGAATACACCGACGTCTACAAGAAGTGGTTCGGCCGCAACCCGCCGGCCCAGCGCTTCTACGCGGCGGGACCAAAATAGCGCTGACAAGTCTGGCGGCGGCGCACATGCCGTTCGACATCGCATTGATCACCCGCATCGTGCCGGCGCTCGCCGAGGGTCTCACCCTGACCCTCGTGCTGTCGGCGCTCGCGATCCTGCTCGCGGCCGCATGGGGCATTCCGGTGGTGCTGGGGCTGATGTCGCGGTTCCGGGCGCTCAGCGTGCTAACGCGCGGCTACGTCGAGGCGGTGCGCAACACGCCGGTGCTGGTGCAGATGTATTTCATCTTCTTCGGCTCGGCGATGGCGGGTTTTCGCCTCTCGGGCTTTACCGCCGGCCTGATCGCCCTGGTGCTGCAGAACGGCGCCTATATCGCCGAGATCTATCGCGCCGGCATCCAGTCGGTTTCGCGGCGGCAGATGGAGGCAGGGCTCGCCATCGGGCTGACGCCGGGCGCGGCATTCCGGATCGTCGTGCTGCCGCAGGCGCTGCGCAAAGTGATCCCGCCGCTCGGCAACCAGGGCATCGTCATCATCAAGGACACCGCGCTGGTCGCAACGCTCTCGGTCGCGGAACTGACCTTCCAGGCGCGCATGCTCGCCGACCGCACGGCGGCGGTCTACGAAATATTTTTCGCGCTCGCTTTGTTCTACATCGCGATCACGAGCATCTTTT